>OCZS010000001.1_pt1 | contig 116047 bp, 131 predicted proteins | sample 1539071 | NCBI WGS metagenome assembly OCZS01 (sample SAMEA3113584, study PRJEB22503) | soil metagenome
GCTGATCAGACTCGAACTGATGACCCACTGGTTAACAGCCAGCTAAGCTCTAAAGCGAATATCGCTTTAAATTTGCTCTACCATGCTGAGCTACAGCGGCATTCAACTATCATTTTTTTAATCAAAATAAAAATGTTTTCTTATTGCAATAAACAACTTCTAGTCTCATTTCATTACAATAAAAAATTTTATAAATCTTGAGAATGATTATCTTAACTCAATTTAAATATAAAGATTAAAGGAGAAGAAAAAGAGTTTAGTAAGTATTACATTATGACATTCCATCTTCTTTGGCATATAGATATACACCATCCAAAAAGACTCTTTGATCCTTATTTTTTATTTTAGTAGAAGATTCAATATTTGTAGCTGTTTGAGAAACATCTTCTAAGCTAGGTCCTTTAACTATAACATCTTCCCCAGTTACTACGACTTGTGTTAACCCAACAATTTTAGATATACGCATAGACCTTTCTCCAAAATAATTTTCAACAATTACTTTTTTATCTTTGACTTTGACGGATATTGGAAAGTGAGAAAATATTATTTTGAGTTTATAAGTAAATCCGGTTTCTACTCCTTTGATCATACTAGAGATAATACTTTTTACGGTATTTATTAAAGCCAAATCCTTTCTTCGCTGACCAGGTGGATGAATAATAATCTTGTTATTTTCGAAAACTAATGTTATAGGTATTTTGGTAAAATCTTTAGAGATTTTCCCATTTTTACCTTCAACAATTATGGTGTTTTTCTCCTTGGTAACATTGACATTTTCTGGAATTATGACTTCTCCAGACTGATTAGCGGCTTTGCTAGTAGACATAACCTATAAGAACACCTCCCAATCCTTGACTTTGAGCATCGGTATGAGACATTATTCCTTTACTTGTTGATACCAATAGTATTCCAAGATTGTAGGCTGGTAAAAACTGTCTTTCCCAATTTAGAAATTCATTTTTTTTCACCCCATACCTCGGAGTGATAATTCCACATTTGTTTATTTTAGCTAACAATTGAATTCTAAACTTGCCCATTCTATTGTCATCGATCAATTCAAATTCTCCAATATATCGATACTTTTGCATAACTCTGAGAATTTCACTAGCAAATTTAGAAGTAGGTATAACTAAACATTCTTTTTTTCTTCTCATTTCGTTATTGTATAAAGTATTAAACAAATTTGAAACAATATTTAATGATGGCATTAGAGGTTGGTCTCCAATAATAGGTTAATTCTATCCATCCTTAGCATACTTTTCTTATCTATTTTCTTTAGTTCTTTGCTATCAATATATATTTTATTCATATTTCTTAAATCCTATATTAATTGCTACATCTCTAAAACATTGTCTACAAAGCATTATATCATATTTTTGAATTAGTCCATTAAATGCTCCACATCTTTTGCACCATCTTGTTCCTTTACCATGGGGAACCTTTTTCCTACCTGTTTCAGAATATTCACGTGGCTTTGGCATTATATCGCTTCAACTCCAAAATTTTGTTGGAAGAAATTTATTGATTCTTCTTTTGTTATTCTGTGGTTCTTACCGATTTTATCAGGATGTCTTTTCTTGGAAATTCTATACCCAGGTCTTTTCAAAGATATACAAACATCCATTCCGAAGATCCCAATATCTGGATTGTATTTTATTCCTGGAATGTCTATATGTTCTTTAATTCCAATAGAAAGATTCCCATTATTATCAATAGAACTTCTTTTAAAAGAATTTGATTTGGCTAGAAAAATTCTCTTCAAGAAGTCCAAGGCGTTTTGTCTTCTTAAAGTCACCATTGCACCAATTGGTTCACCTTTATGAATACCAAAATCTCTAACAGACTTTTTCGCTCCTCTGGGACTAGGTTTTTGCCCTGTCAATTCCGCCAAGGCCATCTTAGCTCTTTCGAAAGGATCTCCTGATTTTCCCACTCCTATATTTATTACTATTTTTTCAATATCTATCCTTTTCATTTTTTCAGTTGAATTGTTAATATTTTCAGACATCATTCATTCACTTTTATCTTTGGATTATTATTATTAGGGTCACTAACAACCATAATCATATCAATCGGAATTTCCAATAATCTAGAATCTACACTCATTATTACCCGTTTAGGAAGAGAAAAGGTCCCTTCTTTTATTTCTTGTATTTTACCGATGCTACCAGCATTATCACCTCGTGTCAATATAGCAAGACAATCGGATTGTAATTTTAGAGTATCAATGATTTCTAATTCAGGAACTTTTACAAGACATGTATCACCTACCGAATAAATAGCCTCAGAAAGAATAGTTTTACCGTCATGAAAACCATATTGAATTTTGTTTCCTTTTATAATATTCTTAGTTTTTATCTTTAAAAGTTTTAGTATCTTTTCATTATCATTTATTTCTATTGGATCTAATAACAATGAATTCTTAGGTACTAATCGATAAATCTTTTGAGACGAAATTAACTCAATTGTATCCATTAATCCTATCGCAAAGTGAATATTGTATCTAATTACATTATCTACTTTGACTTTACCTGCATCAACAATTTTTTTGGCCTCATGCATATTTTTTGTTACTTTTAATATATCACGTAAAAGGACACCTAGAGAATATGAATATTTTTTTGAATGTGTCCCTGGATGAGTCCTTAGAATGAAACGTCCTTGTTTTCTGTTTATATCCCAAAAAACTGGAGCTAATTGTCGTTTTACAGTGGTTCTTCCTCCTTTATTTGCCATTCCTTATTTCCTCTCCATATAATACATTGATAACATTTTATTTTCTAACACCATCATAAGCAGACTCTCCCTTATTATCTTGACTAGAATTTGAATTTATTATATTGTTTTCTCGTGGTTTAAGAACCTTTTTAACATTTAAGTTTTTTCTAATTCGAGTTTTGGTCAAATGAGGTTTAATATTTATCCCTTTCTTTTCCCCAGGCTTTGCTGATTTAACTTTTCTAATAACATTCGATCGATTCTTGTCGTGCAAGTTTAAAGAGGTAATAATAACGTTAGAAGAATGAATTTGAACTTTCACTTTACCTCCCTTGGAAGCTTCTCTTTGGATGCCTTCAATAAAGAGAGTTGACCTTCCTGTCTTTACTTTCTCTACTTTACCTTCGACGTTTTTGTATTCTCCACGTAATACCTTTACAGTATCTCCTTTAATTACCCGTGCATTTCGTTTATTGTATTCATTTCGTAAATTTTCTGTAAGAGGTGAACGAATATGTTTATCAAGTTTGTGCTTTTTTATATTTAAAATAGTATTTTTATTTATCATAGAAACCACCATAATTTAAACAATTGATGAAGCCAGATTTGCTATTCTTGGCCATTTTTCAGCTGCTTCAGCAGCAACAGGACCTTTTATGTCAGTTCCTTTAATTTCCCCTTCTGGAGTTACTAAAACAGCAGCATTGTCTTCAAATGTAAGTCTTATACCACTCAGCCTCCGTATAGGATATTTTTGTCTGATTATGACAGCTCCAAAAATCTGTTTTCTTAACTGTGATGGACCCTTCTTAACAGTAACAGTTACTAGATCGCCTACTGCACCTGAAGGCATTCTTGAATGTCGACCTTTATATTTCGTTACTTGAACAATTCTAAGGACCTTAGCACCGGTATTATCCGCACAAACAAGCTCTGCGGTAACTGGTAGAGCCCTTGTAATATAGGGACGAAACTCGGAAGCACCTTTGGCTGAGACTGCTCTTGACTTAGATGCCATCTTTATTCTCTCCTTCTACGACGACAAAAGATACAGTTTTCGAAAGCGGGCGACATTCGGCTATTTTAACCTTTTGTCCTTCGATCGCATCAATACAATCAGGAAGAAAAGCATGTACTTTAGATTTACTTCGCTCATATCTTTTGTATTTTTTAACCAACCTGTTATAATCTCTTGAGACGACAATCATCTTAGCAGATTTATTGCTTTCTACAATGCCTGAGTATAATCTACCCCTGACTGGTAAACTACCATGGAAAGGACAATGTTGATCTTCACAAGTTTTTTTGGGAAGTGAAACCATAACTCCAATATCTCTAACCATATATCATTATCATCTCTTTATCTTTAATACTCTATCTTCTGGTCTTCCTATCAATTGGTTACCCTTTATAAAGCAAACGGTTGAGGGAAGATACAGAATACATTGTAAAATAATTTTTTTTGGAATTTTTTTAATACCATTATTAAGTGTTCTCACAATAAGCATATTTTTAGTCTCAAAAATGATTTTACCAGAGATATTTTTCAAGCTAGTTTGTGAGGATTCTGATATCTTTATTTTTAATCCTATCCATTCGTGAAAAAGAATATTTTCTATTGCTCTCATATCTCACTTAACTCTTTGTTTGACATTTCTCTCATTGATGAGTGTTAAAATCCTTGCAATATCCCTTCTAGCCCATCGGATACTAGAACTCTCCTTTTTTAAGGTTCCTTTTGCTCCTTCTGATCTTAATTTAGCAAGATCAGCTTTCAATTCTAATAACTTGTCTTCGAGATCATGATCATTCATTTCCCGGAGAGTTGATAACTTTATTCTACTCATTTGCTATTCACTAGCACACTCCCTTTTTCCTTTACTTTATTTGGATTCATAGATTTATCTTTTATATCTTTGGATTTTGTAATTTGTTTTTGTTGTAGTTGTTGTTGTGGTCTTTGCATATTTTGGTTATTTCTTTCCAAACTTATTTTTTTGGTACTATTTTCTTGTCCTGGATTGTGAATATCTTCTTCTCTTTCACCATCTTGATCTGATTGGAGATTACTATTTGATGAAGTGTCTTGTTTTGCAGTTTCTTGTTTTGCTTCGATAAGTTCAAAGTCAGGTGGCACCTCATTTTTTAAGGCAATTCGCAGTTGGATTCCCATCAAACCCATTTTTGTTAATACGTCAGTGATACCCAATTTGACTATTTTATCGGCTGCGTTTCCACTCTTGGGTATCACACCTGAGGAATGTTTTTCAAAATGTGCTCTTTCACTTCGTAACTTTCCAGCTATAGTTATCTCTACACCCATAGCTCCAGCTCCCATTACTGTATTAATTGTCCACATAGAGGCTCTTCTAAATGCAGTACCTCTCTCCACAAGCTGGGCTATTCTATTGGCCATAATTTGAGGGTTTAACTCTGGAACTTCTATTTCCATGACTGAAATTTGAGGATTATTCAACCCAAATCTTTGCTCTAGTTTAGAAGTAAGATCTTTTATTCCTGAGCCTTTTCGTCCTATCACTAATCCAGGACGGGTTACGTATAATGTTATTCTTGTTCCAATAGGAGTCTTTTGAATATCAACTCCTCCATAGCCTGTTTCTCGAAGAGTTTCTTTTAGATATTCGTCTAGCTCCATATTCTTATAGTTACTAGACATTACGTTTTTGGCTGCATTCATTCTGTTACTACGCCTTCTTGTGCGACCATTTCAACATGTACAAGTGTGTCAAATTTGGGACTTGCTCGACCCATAGCACGTGGTGTAAATCTTTTTAATCGTGTCCCTTTATGTACAACAATATTAATGATTTTTAACCTATCCAGGTCCATGCCTTTGTATTCTGCATTACTTTCTAAATTATCTAAAAGTTTCAAAAATTCATGAGTTGCCTTTGATGGAAAGCGACCAGCGCTGAATCCATCTCGAATATTTGACCTGTGAGCAACTTCGTTATTGTATCGTCGAAATGGTACCGCTATTTCCTTACGTAATACTGATTCTAGATAATCTCTAGCTTTTTCAATCGAAAGATTTGTAATTGCTAATGCAATCTCTCGTGCATGTTTATGAGAAATATCCTTTTCGCGAAGAGCAGACCTTACTTGTCTACTTTTATCAAAATTTTGATATGCATAAGAATAGTTTGGCATAAATCACTCACTTTAACGGAACATACAAACTAGATCTTGATGAACCCACACCAGGTGAGCCATGTTGAACTCTCTTATTTGTAATAGCATATTCTCCTAAATAATGTCCTACCATTTCTGATTTAATTGTAACATCAAAAAATTCTTTACCATTATGTACACTAATAGATAGACCTATCATATCAGGCAATATTATCATATCCCTAACATGAGTTTTCAACTTATTCTTTAACTTTCCATCACGTGCTAGTTTAATCTCTTCTCGCAAGGTTCGTTTTTGATCATTCATATATTTTCCTACCCTTTTGTTCAAGGATCTGCGTTGTCTTGCATTTAATAAAGGTAAGAGTGACTCTATTGATATAGATTTTAATTGATCTTGATTGTAACCTCTAAACTTAAATTCCCTAACCAATCTGATATTATACCTCTAGTGGCTTATTTTTAAATCTACCGAGAAAATAAAAAATATATATTTTCATATTCTTAAACCAATCCGAGCTTTGTTGCTAGGTCTCGAGCAGAATCTAAATCCTTGAATTTGGCAAATGCTTTTTTTCCATCTATGGTTCTGGCAGTGTTAACTTCAATTATTTCAGCTTCATATAGATCATGTAATTCCTGTTTTATTGATTTTTTATCTGCTTGTTCGTCCACAATAAAGGTTAACTTTTTTTCTTTTTCAATCAAATTGAAAGATTTTTCTGTAATGTAAGGTTCAATAATTAATGGTTTTCCTTTTTGCAATTGTGAATTTTTTCTTTTTTGTTTCGATGATCTTGCAGATTTGAGTGCAAACAAGTTTTTCTTCATTGATGACTCATCTCAAATATTGTATTTGATGTACATTTTAAATTTGAAAGTTCTTTAATAGCATTTTCAGAAAAAATCGTCAATCTCACTGGTTTAGATCCAGGAGCTAAATCTAGGACACTAACTGATTTAACAGATTTAACTGTAATTCCAGGAAGCGAATTACTCAATCTGCCTATCTTTTCGTCATTTCCGACGAGTATTAGTACACTTAATGCAGATCGACGATTAAAGCTGTTTTTGTGGAAGGATTTATTTCTTCGAATAAATGTACGTTTTAAATCTTCTTCTAGTCCCAAATTAAGCAAAATTTTTTCTAAATCTTTTGACTTTACTACTGATTCAATTTCGTTTGAAACAACAATTGGTAATTGTATTTCATCCTTTATCTTATGTCCTCGCCTTTTGATCAATTCACTTTTAGTTGTTGCTGCAATAGCAGAACATAAAGCTAATAATTTCTCTTTTTTATTTACCTTTTTGTAGATATTTTTCCATGAAACAGGAGGATGAGCTAGTCGACCATGCCTCACGCTTGCAACACCAGCAGCTTGTCCAGCCCTCGGAAAACCTTCACCTCGTGCTCTCGCTATTCTTGCAATACCTAATCCAGTATTACGCGATTCTGCACTCACCATCTGGCCAGCTGCAGGATATCTACCTTGTCTTTGAAAAGTATAAGAATTAAGATTATTGTAAACTTTCTGAATTACTTCAGGGCGATATGGAGTTTCGAAAACCGCTGGTAGGGTTATCGTACTTCTATTACTCCCATCCGTCTCTAAGATATTAATAATACTCATTTAGCAATTACCTCAATGACTTTAGGCTCAATAACTTTCTTCGTAGTATTTCTTATAGGTTGTCTCATTTTAACTAATCTCTTGGGAACTCCAGGGATTGATCCTCTAACTACAATATAATCAGTGGTAATTAATCCAAAATGTTTGAAACCTCCTGGAGGATTAATAGAAAGCTTAGAAGATACTGACGCTGTTTGAGAAGACCCATCAGATGATACCAATAATATTCTTTTATTATATTCAGTTCTTTGATGAAAACCTCTTTGTCCTTGCCTAGGTACAGAATACATGACCACTGCTGGAGATATAGGACCTAACGTCCCAACAGCTCTTACACTTTTTCTTGATTTGTGTTGCTTTCGCTTCACACCAAAACGGGTGATTGGACCCTCAATACCTTTGCCTCTAGTAATTCCTGATACGTCTATTAATTGACCATTTTGAAAAACATCTGATATTTTAATTTCTTTTCCTAGAATACCTTTTAAATATTCATATTTTGTTTTGTTATCTTTTCCTGAGACACCTATCTCAAAAACAAAGGGTTTTTTCTGAGATAGATTTGCTTTTTTGGGAAAAACAGATGCAATTGCAAAAAAAGAAGAGATCAAATCAAAAGACGATTCAATTGTTTCAAAAGATTTTTCATTATATTTAGTCTTAAATTTTCTCTCTAATCCTTTCGGGAAATCCTTAGAATAAGCATCGATAAAAGCCTTTTCTCCATAGAGGTCTTTTCTATAACATCTTATACCAATAATATTGATTGGCGGAGTTGCAATTACCGTTGATGAATTGTCGAGTTGTTTCCCAAAATTAGGAGTTTTTTCTTTGTCATCTATTGTTATGATTTGTAGTTGGCCTGCCTTAAACCCAGCAAAACCTAAAAGGGAAGTATTATCATTGAGTTCAGGCCAATTTCTTAATCTAGCCTCTTCACTCTTAGCTCTAACTCGAGGATAAAATGCAAGGCTTCCGCGTCTCGGCGCGCTATACTTTCTATGACCCATTGATACAGCATGAAAACTTTCAATCCCATTAATAAATTTATATCTTTAAAATAATGTAAAAATAGCTATCGAAATATAGCAATTTAAAAGAGGAAATGATTGAACATAGTTAAAGTTCCAAGAATTGCTTCTTCTAACCTTATAGTTTGAGTCTTTTGGTAAGGGAACATATTTAGATACATTGAATTTTTAGTCTTGTGGTAATTAGGATAAATTTCTTTGATACCTTTGCTAGGCGACCCAAAAACAATTAACAAATTTTCAAAATTGGTAATACTTTCGTTAAAGTGAGATTCCGCACTTTTGAATATTCGTCCATCCTTTGATGTAAATATAACAAATGTCTTTTGGTCAAGACTTTTAAAAAATTCTTCAAGTGAACCTACTCTCATTATACTGTATCCGAAATATAGGTTTTCCAAGTCTTTTGTAGATGCCCTTATGACTTTTAGGTTAGGATATGTATTAACAAACTTTACAACAACTTTTTCTCCATGACTCCCTTCTCCTAAAAATGGGATAAGACAATCCAATCCTACATCTACAAATAATTTATAACTTTCCTTCTTAAAATTGATGATGAGTTTTTGACCATTAGTAAATGTTTTTCTCTCCTTTTGTTGAAAAATGGAATTTCGGTCTTGTAAAACTCCTATTCTTATTTCCCCCATCTTAACATCCTTCAGTTTAATCTTGTTCTTATGATGAGGAGCTTTAATTGGCGGAAGAAGGCCTGTATATGATAAGTCAGCATTAATTGGATAAAGGGACTTTCTTAAATATGGCGGTGTATTCAAAAATTCAAGAATCAATTTAATAAGAAACATATCAGCATTTTTTCTTGTTTCTGTAGGATCTTTGTATATGATAATTTTTTCAACTCCAAAAATAGAAAATGCTCTCGCAAACTTGCCAATCTTTAATGTTTTCTCTCTTAGACCCTTTTCATCTGATAAGGAAGAATCAGGGATAGCGACGCAAATTCTACCTTTTATCTTCATTCGTTCACTAATTGATTTACCAATCCATTGAGGTAGTTATTTGCTCCAAAAAAAACATTTCGTAAGTTACCTTTTCTATCGACCAAGATTGCAGAAGGAGTACCCTTAAGTTTGTATTCGTCAAACGTCAAAGCAGAATATTTTTTATTCTTTAGATATTGTTTGATTCGCTCAAATAGTAGTTTCTTATCTGGCTCACTGTAGGAGTTATAGTTGTCGATATTGGATTCAATAAAATCAATAACGTTATTATCAGAAAAATCTTGAGTATTTTTACGTAATTCATCCATGGCGACAGGGAAAGGAATTTTATAATTTAGTTTATCACCATCCACTAATTGACCATATTGGCTTAGTGCGTTGAAGGTTTCTCCAATAACTTTTCCGGAAGATAATAGTAATTTTAGATTCTCTAATGTATTTTTATCATAATCTTCAAATGCAGTAGCTAATCCCAAAACTACAACATCATCTCTGCTATTATTTTTGTATATATCTACTGCATTGGGAAGGGCATACATAAAACATCCAGGACAATTGACTTGAAATACTTCAACAAGAACTACTTTTCCGATATTCTTATCAATGTTTGTGGGTAATCCTTGCACCCATTCCGAAACATGCAAGTTTGGAGCCTTAGTACCCATGGTAATGTCAATTACACAAAATAAATATAAACATTCGTCAGAAAATAAGTACTATGATGATTTGTTTTGGGGGTTTGTAGGATTTTCTTTGGCTACTTTTGCGAACTTTTCTATCTCTTCCTCCCCTACCTTTCTCATAATTTTGCTTTCATTTTCGATCAATGACATCTTTATATGAGAAATTCCTGTTTTTTCTTCACTTACCATATTAATTGACTCTAAGGCGAGTTTCCCGGCATCTTCTATAGAAACATCTTGTGTATAATATTTTTCTAAAAACTCATTTACTTGATCACTTCCTTGACCTATGGCAATTGCATCATATCCAATAAAAGTACCACTGGGATCAGTTAAAAATAACTCGCCTCCAGTCGTATCTACACCTGCAATAATTAATGCAACTCCAAATGGTCTGACTCCAGCATATTGCGTTAATTGTTGTGACATGTCCGCAATATTTTTTGCCACAATTTCCACATCAACTGGTTCATCATAAATTAATTTATTACTTTGAGCAAAAAATCTAGCATGATCAACTTGTGCTCTTGCATCAGGGATATATCCTGCTGCAGCTACTCCTATGTGATCATCAATTTGGAAGATCTTTTGAGTAACATCAGAAATTTGTAATTTCCTGGTTTTTTCTTCAACTGCCAAAAGAACTCCATCTTTACATTTTATCCCTAAGGCAAGAGTACCTCTCCTTACTGTCTCAATTGCATACTCAACCTGATACAACCTTCCATCAGGAGAAAATACCGTTATAGCTCTATCATAACCTGCTGCTGCTGGTAACAATTCGATATTACTACTTCCCAGTGTTTAATTTAAATTTACCTTATTAACGCAGTTTCCTTACAAATTGGTAACTGATGAAATAAAGTTTTATGGTCATCCAAATGTTCTCGCTACACATCCGCGAACAATAGAAATAACAAAAGACAATTATCTGACAAAAGAAGGAAATTGTATTGTAGGCATCAATGCTAATAAGGCTTGTAATGATATAGACCCAAAATTACGAAACTTGATAACAAAGGATAATATTCCAATAAAATTCAAAATAATTGTTGGAACACTATCATTTGAAATCAACGGATTCGGAAACAGCAAATTAACGCTGAGCAATCCTCATGATATTGTGATTAGAACTAGTAATTATATATCCCCCAGAACAGCATCGATAAAGTGTAATAAAGCCGCAATTCATATACCCAGAGAGATAATATTGTTATTACAGGATAGTAATGCCAAAGGATCCTTAATAATTTCTGCAAATGATTCTAGATAGAACATAGAAAAATCAATAAGATTATGTAATTTTATCACCAGTTATCATTTCATACGCAAGAATGTATCTTTTTGAAATCTTTTCTATTAAAGGAGAAGGTAATTTGGGAGGTTGAGGCTTAGTTTTAGAAGATTTCTGTTCATTAACTTTTTTCTTAAACCCTATATTTGTGAGCCAATCTCTTAAAATTTGTTTATCATAACTTTCTTGCTGAGATCCTTTTTCATAATCAACCTTTTTCCATATTCTATATTCGTCTGGGCCAAGAGAATCTCCCAAGACTATTTCTCCTTTTCTATTAAATCCAAATTCAAATTTTACATCTGCAATTAAAAATCCTGCTCGGTTTACAATTTTGCTCATCTTGAGATAAAGGTGTTTAGATTTATTTTTCAAAAAATCAAAATCATGCTGTGATAAAATATTAGAAGAAACTATTTCATTTTCAGATATTGGAATATCATGTTCGAAAGATTTAGTTGTAGGGTCGAATATTGGCGATGATAGTTCTGAAGCTATTACTGGATCAAAATTATGAGACAAAATTTGAAAGTCTGGAGAATTTTTCCAATCAATTTCATTGTTGTTATATCTATCGATTAGACTTCCATAAAAATAACCTCTGACCACACATTCGATTGGAATCATGGATAGCTGTTCGACAAGCATTTTATTTGCATCAATAGTTTTAATCATATGATTTTGGACGTCGAGATTATCAAACCAAAACTTTGCAAACTTACATAATACTTCTCCTTTTTTTGGAATATCCTGCATCATATTAACATCAAATGCAGATATTCTGTCAGAAAATACAAATAACAGAGTATTATTGCTATTCTCACCGTTATAATATACATCTTTGACTTTTCCTCGATGCAATAATTTCAATGGTACTAAAATATTAAAAAAATATCTTTTTATAATTATCGATTATAAAAAACCATCATTAACTAAAATGATTTTAGATAATGCGAATCGCTATTTCAAAAATTACATAATTAGTTTAAATTATAATGCCTATATGTTGAAAGTTTATCAGATATTAATTATAGCATATACAACGGGTATATTATGGTTAAGAAGAAACCCCCTTTCACTAATTTTTACTGCAATTACTCCTTTTTCATTACTCTTTGTTTTATTTATTATTAGCGATGGACAATATACGCAATATGCCATAAGCGGAAGTTTAGTAATGGCTTTAGTTGGTTATGGACTAGCACTAGGGCAGGATATTACATATTATAAAACCGAATATAAAATCCAAGATATGTTTGTTGCCTCTCCTATATCGCCATTAACATATATGACGGGTCTAGCACTATCAGAAATTTTATTTGGATTTCCAGCGCTAGTTGTTTTATTGTTCTTGATTTTTTATATAGGAGTTTCCTTCTTGTATATTCCATTACTTATTTTTATAATACTTATTGTGTGGATCTCTACTTCTAGTATGGGTTTCTTTTTATCTTCACATATGTTACATATGAAAAATGCGACTCAGATAATATCTTTTGTTAATGTTTTTTTAGCTATATTACCACCTGTTTTTTATTCAATTAACAAGCTCCCCGAAGTTCTTCAATATGTTTCCTATATTGCTCCTACAACTCATGCATCCTTAATGATTCAATATGCTATGGGATTTGACACTCCTGAAAATTGGTCTATTCTTATTGGAATATCAGTTCAGTTAGTATACGCTATTGGGTTTATTACCTTAGCAAAAGTTCATGCATTATGGAGAGAAACTTAGATGGGGTCGAAATTAATTTTTAACTCGTAGGTCATGGTGGGATTTGGACCCACGACCTAAGGTTTACAAAACCTTCGCTCTGGCCAGGCTGAGCTACATGACCATGAATATCATCGATTTTGTATTATTACTATAATTAATTCTTTGCCAATAATTAAAATATATTTAAGTAGCTATAATAATCAGGAAATATTATTGACGAATAAAGAATTTAATGTTATCGTTACAATAGAAAACAAATCTTTTATAAATGACCCCGAAGGAGAAACAATTTATCATGATTTAATTTTAAAAAATCAATATAATAGTATTAAATCTGTTAGAACTGCAAAGGTATTAAAACTAATTGTAAATGCAAAAAACGCTGTGGAAGCACGATTGAGTGTAAAAAAAATGTGTGAAGATTTAAGAATATTTAATCCAATTGTAAGTGATTGTCAGATAAACATCCTGTCTGATAAATAATTAGTAAAAATATTTCAAAAGATTAAAAGCTCTAACTTTTTGATCAATATTGAAAATTTAATAATTTTCCACATTACTCTGAGATAAAAGACTTGAAGAAAGTGTATTATTCAAAAGTAATATAGTACGCAAATGCTTGGCTAAATCGGTTACAGTAATTATACCGACAACTTTGCCATTTTCTATGATGGGTAATCTTCTTATCCTATTATTGACCATTCTTTGAACTGCAACATCAATAGGAGTATCAGGTGATGCAGAAGTTCTGATTCTTGACATCATATCTCCTACTCTTACACTTGATACTTTTAATTCTTTTACACAAATCTTTTTTATAAAATCTCTTTCTGTAACAATCCCAATGGGTTGATCATCAGCTAAAACAATTAGAGAGCTTACTCCCTTTTCAGTCATTACCTGAGCAGCTTTTAAAGCAGTTTCATTCTCAGATATTGTGAGCAGATCTTTGATCATTATATCCCTTACAGATTCAATCATGGCAATGAAATATATTATAAAATTAAAAACCTTATAATCCTATCAATTTAAAGGTTATTTTTAAATTACCTTTTCTTCGATCCAAAAATATTAATCTCTAAAAATGTTTTTTTAGAACATTCAAATGCTAAAAATTGGAATTCCAGTTTTCCCAGGAAGCAATTGTGATAGGGATATTTATCATGTTTTAACAAATTTATATAAAATAAATACTGACTTTATATGGCATAAGAAAGACAAAATAAAAAATTACAACGCAATAATCATTCCAGGTGGATTTTCTTTTGGTGATAGATTACGAGCAGGAATCATCGCTGCACATAGTCCTATAATAAAAGAAGTTAAAAGACTGGGCAATGATGGAGTCCCAGTTTTGGGAATTTGTAATGGTTTCCAAATTTTGGTTGAATCTGAATTACTGCCTGGATCATTAATTAAAAATAATTCTCTTAATTTTACTTGTAAATGGACAGATCTAAAGGTTAGAAACACAAATACTCCCTTTACATCTAAATTTAAAATGAATGAATTATTTAAAATTCCTATTGCTAATGGAGAAGGAAGATTCATTTTAAATGAAGCCCAGTTAAAAGAGGTTAAAAAAAAAAATCAAATAGTTTTTAGTTACCATAATGACGATCCTAATGGTTCTGTTGACTCTATTGCAGGAGTTAGTAATGATGCGAGAAATATTGTAGGGATGATGCCCCATCCTGAAAGAACTTGTCAAAGTGAGTTGAAATTATTTGGATTGACAAATTCGGCTATGAAAATTTTTGATTCATTAATTGCATATATAAAAAAATAAGCTCATAAATAGTCGATCATCATAGATAGTATTTGGAAATACTAACTCAATCAGAATTAAAGTATCTCAAAAAAAAATTAAAACGTGAACCAAATTTTTTAGAAAAGGAGATTGTTGGAGCCCAATGGTCTGAGCATTGTTCTTATAAATCATCTAAAAAATATATCAAGTTACTATCCAAACAGTGGGAGAGAATTATAAAAGGACCTGGCTATGATGCAGGAATTATTGATATAGGGAATGGTGATGTAATTACCATACACATCGAAAGTCATAATCATCCATCAGCTGTAGAACCATATGGAGGTGCAGCTACTGGAGTTGGAGGGATAATTCGAGATATTATTTCTATGGGAACTATGCCAATTGCTCTACTAAACGCATTAAGATTTGGACACATCAGTTCAACATTTGATTCAAATGATATACAAACATCGATAGGAACAAATAATGAATTACACTCCGCTTCTAAATGGCTATTGAAAAATGTCGTAAGAGGGATAGCTGATTATGGAAATTGTATAGGAATACCAACAGTAGGAGGAGAGATAGAATTTGATGAATCTTTCACAAATTATTGTTTAGTGGATGTTGCAGCAATAGGACTTGGAAAAAGAAAGAATTTGATAAGAAATGTTATCCACGAAAATGATATTATCATCCTAGCAGGAAGTAGTACAGGGAGAGATGGGATACATGGTGCATCATTTGCATCTAAGGAATTGGCAATGGAAAATAGATCGGCAGTTCAGATTCCTGATCCATTTATGGAGAAATTATTAATTGAAGTCACTAGAGAAGCTATGGAAGCTAATATTCTAAAAGCTGTTAAAGACTTAGGAGGAGGAGGCCTTTCTTGTTGTCTTTCGGAAACCTCCGCTAATTTAAATAAAGGTTTTGACATTGATTTGGGTAAAGTTCCTCTAAAATATAGTGATATGGAGCCTGAAGAAGTCATGATCTCTGAATCACAAGAAAGAATGTTATATATTATGAACAACCGTAACTTTCAAAGTTTTGCAAAAATACTAAAGAAATATGAGGTACCCTTCGCAATAATTGGTACAGTTAAGAATCATAAAAACCTTGTAATAAATAAGAACGGAAAAACCATTGCAAAAATGTCTTCCCATTTGATTGCATATGCTCCGTTGTTGAACCGAAATAGTAAAAAGCCGAAATATATTGATGATTTGAGATTCAAGAAAATCTTCGTGAAGCTTCCACACGACCTGAATAAAACCTTTCTAAATATGTTAGCTAATCCTACGATTTCATCCAAAAACTGGGTCTTTCAGCAGTTTGATCATGAAATAGGACTAAGAACCATTGTTAAGCCAGGAATAACAGATTGTGCTGTCTTAAAGTTAAATAATAATAAATTTTTGGCAGCAAAACTAGATGGAAATTCTAAAGCATGTTATCAGGATCCTTATCAAGGTACTTTATCCTGTCTTTCTGAAGCCCGAGCAAATATAATTTCCTCCGGAGCACACCCAATAGGAATCGTTGATCATCTACAATTTGGAAATCCTGAAAATCCTGAAATCTTTTGGACCTTTCAAAAAAGTATAGAAGCACTGATTGATTTCAGCAATTTCAATAAAATCCCAATAGTTGGTGGAAAAGTAAGTTTTTATAATGAGACTAAAATTGGACCGATAAAACCGTCACCAGTAATAGGAATGTTAGGCCTTATTAAAAATATGGTTGGTATATCTAAAATTCGTCCTACTCCGGGCGACACGTTATATATCATAGGAATAACGTCGGATGATATGGGGGGTTCAGAATATTATGAGTATTTAAATAGAGTAACGGGTGGAGGCGTGCCACAACTTGACTTACAAATTGATTTAATTAACTCCGATATGATTTTAAAAATTATTAAAGAACAGTTAATTAGTTGTTCTCACGATTGTTCAAAGGGTGGTCTCGGTATCGCGTTGGCAGAGATGGCTCTTGGATCTAATTGTGGAGTAAACATTGACTTGGAACAAGTGCCTAATACCTGTAAAAGATTAGATTTTCTTCTTTTTGCTGAAACTCCATCTAGATTTATCATTGGAACAAAAAATGAAGAAAAACTTGAAAAAGAATTTTCTAAATGTAAAAATTTAAAATATTCAAAAATTGGAGAAGTAATGGATTATGGAGATAATATAACATTTGTTTCGAAGAAAAAAAAAATCATAAATTTGGAAATGCAAATTGCAAAAAAATATTTTGAAAATATTTCCTCCATTATGGAAAACCATTGAACTAAAGTGATGAATATTAGTTTTTATTAAATGAGTCTTTGACTAGACATATGATTAAAATATTTTGATGGCATAAGTAAAGGTATATTGAAATGGTAACAGAAAATTGTGGAGTTGTAGGGGTGTTTTCTTTAGATCAACATAATGTAATTCCATTTCTCATTGATTCTTTACGAGCTCTTCAACATAGAGGTCAAGAATCATGGGGAATAGCCATACCTAATAAGAAACCATTCAGACAATTAGGTCTGGTTTCCACTTATGCAGATAATTTTAACAATATCATTAAAAATTATAAATCGAATGCTGGAATAGGCCATGTTCGGTATTCTACTTTTGGAAAGAGTACAATAGAGAATGCTCAACCATTAAAAGTTAAAGACTTGTGTATTGCTCATAATGGAACAATTGCAAATGTTGAGGAATTGGCAAATATGGTTGGAGGATGTACATTTACTCCTCAAACAATGAGTGATACCTTTATCGCTGCCAAAAGACTTGTAGAGCATCTTTCTAATAAGATGAATGTAACTGATTCTATCAAAATTTTAAAACAAGAGATGATAGGATCTTTTTGTTTCACCTTCATGACTGATAAAGGATATGTTTATGCTGCAAGAGATACCAAAGGGTTTCGACCATTGGTTCTGGGATTTCACAAAGAAACAAATACATATATTGTTGCCTCAGAATCCTGTGCCTTTTCTGCAGTAGGAGCTTATCTAATAAGAGACGTAGAACCAGGAGAACTAATTAAATTAAGCATGAATGGTTTAGAAAGTGAAACTTTTTCTTCAGATAAACCCCATGCCCATTGTGCTTTTGAATATACCTACTTTGCTCATCCCGTAAGTATTATGGAAGGGGTGAATATATATGCAGCTAGAAAAAGAATGGGAGAAATCTTGGGCAAAATGTTCCCAATTCCTTCAGCAGACTTAGTAATTCCTGTTCCTGATTCCGCCAGGCCTGCTGCCTTAGGTTATGCTCTAGAGACAGGATTACCCTTTGAAGAAGGTTTAGTCAAGGATAGGCATATCAATAAAGGCGCATTAAGAAGTTTTATCGAACCTTATCAATCTGACAGATTAGAAATAAATAAAGGAATTCTTCCGATCAAAGACATTATTGATGGCAAAAATGTGGTAATAATAGATGACAGTATAATTCGAGGTACAAGCTCCGCATCTATTATTCAGACCCTGAGAGAAGCAGGAGCGAACAAAATCTACATGATTGTAACCTATCCTCCTGTTCGTTTTCCTTGTTATGCTGGAATCGATTTTCCATCTATGGATGAACTATTAGCAAATCAAAAATTTCCAAATGATGGACAAAAAATTGGTCTTACTAAAAAAATAAGTAAATTAATTGGTGCAGATAAAGTATTCTATAATGACACAAAAAACCTTGCTAAAGCAATAGGAATAGCAGAAGAAGAACTATGTTTTACATGTTCAACTGGAAATTACAGTTCCCTAGGAATAACTCCAAAGTTTAGGACAAGAGAAGAAGTGAAAGGGGAATAGAGGTTCCTCTGAAAGCTTTAAGGCAAGGATAGATTTATAACGTAATATTATATCAAATGACTTCTTTTATTAAAGCTTTTGCCATAGATATTGACGGTACTTTGACTGAGAATGGTGGAGGGATTATACATCTTCCTGCTGTTCAAAATCTTAGGACATTAGAAAAATTGGGTTATAGAATTATTTATGTAACAGGCCGCTCTTCTGTTGAAGCATATATCTTATCTGTGTTTACGGGAACGACTAAAATAGCAGTTGGAGAAAATGGGGGAGTTGTTACTCTCAGTCCGAGCGAGCATATCATTCTTGGAAACAAAGAAGAATGTATTAAAGGATATAGAATTTTAACCAGAAAACTGGAAAATGTTAAATTAAAAAATGTTTTTGATCGAATGACAGAGGTCGTCCTAGAGAGAACTTTCAATATTGAATTAGGAAAACAAATCCTTCAAGAGGATAACCTTGGAGTAGAGCTACACGATAGCCAATATTCCTTTCATATTAATAATAGAGGCATCAATAAGGCGACGGGTCTTGCAAAAGCGTTAGATATTTTGAAAATAAAACCTTCAGAAACAGTAACAATTGGTGATAGCGAGACTGATATTCCTTTGTTCCAATTTTGTGCTTTTGGTATTGCCCTCAATCATGCTGACGATATTGTAAAATCAAAAGCAAATTATGTTGTCTCTCAAAATTCAGGAAAAGGATTAGTAGAAGCATTAGATTATATTGCTTTAAATTTTTTTGGTAAAAATGCTATCAAATGACTCTAAAAGAAGTAATCAACCAAATTAGACAAATTGTTAATAAAGCTTTATTGGATTTAGAATATGAAAAGATAGAATATGATGTTTCCGAACCGCCAAAAACAGAATTTGGTGATTTAACAACAAACATTGCTTTTTTACTTAGCAAAAGGATACACAAAAAACCTAATGAAATTGCTAAAGAACTTGTTTCCAATTCTATTAATTTTCAATTAAACAATATAGGAAAAGCTTCATTGATTTTAAATGCAAATGCTCACATATCTGGGCATATTAACTTTAACATTAATTATGCTATTTTCAATAAATTTCTTTTAAAAATGGTTAAGCAAAAAGACTTATTGTTACCACCTAGTGGTCTTAATAAACAAATAGTTATTGAACATACTAGCGTAAATCCGAATAAAGCTTTACATATTGGACACCTTAGGAATGTTATAATAGGTGATTCATTGTATCGTTTATTTAATTTGACAAACCACAAAACTATTGTATTAAACTATATAGATGATTCAGGTGTCCAAATTGCAGATCTTATTGTAGCCTTTAAGTTTGCTGGTTTTAATGAGAATGTACAGGAAAATATTAAATTTGACCAATATTGTGGTGAAATATATGTTAGAATGAATGAATTGTATAAGACCAATTTAGAGTTAATTGAAAAAAGAAAATTAGTTATTAAAGAAATAGAACAAGGAAACACAGAACTAGCTCTATTTACACAGTACATAGTTGAGAAAATTGTAAAACAACAACTTAAATCTTGCTGGAGGATCAAATCTCGATATGATTTACTTGTAATAGAATCACAAATTTTGTTATCAAAGCTATGGGAAAAAACATTTAGTTTGTTGAAAGAGAAAAATATCATTTATTATTCAACTAAAGGTAAAAATATGAATTGTTGGGTGCTTCGAGATGAACACAACGAAGAGAAGGTAATTATAAGAAGTGATGGAACTGCCACATATATTGCAAAAGATATTTCATTTGCAGTATGGAAATTACATCTAGTAGATGATCCCTTTACATATAACAAATTTTCTCTACAATGGGATAAGTCCATTTTATGGAAAACTATGTTAAAGCCAGAAATTATCGATAATTCCTTCCACCAACAAAGTGACTTATTTTTTATGGAAGATAGACCTAATAAGGTAATAACTGTAATAGATTCTAGACAAGCACGATTACAAAATATAATTTCGACTGTTTTAAGTGATATAGATCCAAATATTAATAATACATACATATATCTTGGTTATGAGACCGTTGCATTGAGTCCTAATAGTGTTCAGGATATTGGAGTGGAATTAGATAAAATAACCAAGAAAATAATTCACATGTCAGGAAGAAAAGGAATTTTTATTAATGTAGATACTATTTTGGATAAATTGCATCAGAAGGCATGTTATGAAGTCAGGAAACGAAACCCCGATTTCGATGATACTACTATTTCCGAAATAGCAGAAGGAATTGCCGTTTCAGCAATTAGATACAATTTGCTGCGACAGGATATCGATAAAATGATAACTTTTGATATGGAAGAAGCATTAAATCTTGATGGAGATACTTCATTATATTTGCAATACTCATTTGCACGTGCTATGAGAATTCTAGAAAAAGGGAATGGCTCTTTAGAAGAATGTATCAATGAAAAAAATGCGAATATAAGATGTGACCTTTTAAACCACACTATTGAGACAGATCTTATTAAGGAGATATCAAAGTTTAACATAATAATAGAAGAAGCATTAAATTCACTGAATCCAAAAGTTATAACAAAATATGCAAATAGAATCTCTACAAAATTCAATTCTTTCTATGAGAACGTACCTGTTTTAGGTGCAGAGCTAATTTTGAAGCTAAGCAGACTAGTGTTAGTAAAGGTATTTGTAAACGTTTTAGCTACTCTTTTCAAAATTTTAGGAATAGAATCATTTTCAAGAATATGAATATTCAACTCCTGTATATTTATAATAAATATTAATTGTGGATTATTTTAAGTAAATCATATGAGAATCAGTGTCGGTGACTATGTTTTGCTTTATCATACCATGAATAAGAAATGGCTTGTAAAAGTTGAAGAAGAAAAAAAGATGCATACCCATTTAGGAATTATTGATATTTCTTCACTAATTGGTTTGGAATACGGTATGGCAATAAATACTACTCTACACAAAAAAATTTACCTAATAGAACCGACTATTCATGATTTCATTATGAAATCAGAAAGAAATACTCAAATTGTTTATCCAAAGGATCTGGGATATATCGCTATAAGAAGTGGAATTCAGAATGGATCAAAAGTATTAGAAATAGGAACAGGAAGTGCAGCTTTAACAACATTTCTGGCAAGCATAGTAAAACCCGGTGGACATATTTTTTCATTCGATATTAATCCAGACTTTATGAAAATTGCAAAAAAAAATCTTGTTAAAGCAAAGATGGAGGAATATGTAACCATTACACAACAAGATATTAGACAAGGCATTAATTTACATGACTTGGATGCTGCAATTGTTGACCTTGGTGATCCATGGACTGCTGTTGAAGTAGCATATAATGCATTAAAAGGAAGTGGAGCTTTCATTGCTATATGCCCTACTATGAATCAAGCAGAGAAAACTTCAGTTTCATTGAAAAATAATCATTTTACAGATATAGAGTGTATAGAAATTTTAATTCGTAATATTGAAGCGAGGGAAGGTATGACTCGACCCTCTATGAGAATGATTGGACATACAACTTATCTTATCTTTGCTAGAAAAATCTTTCCATTCAATGAGGATGATAATGGCGAGTTAAATTAAAAGTATAAAGAAAAATAAATTAATTATAATTTTTGATTTATGTTACAATTTAATAATTAGTATTATTATCCATCATTGTTTTCATCATGTTATTTTTTTCAAAAGAGTGGTTATCCGATTGAGTCTTTCCTCCATGATGAAAGTTAAACATCATTTCTTCTATTGTCATATTTTTAACATTTAGTATATTTCCGGTTCCTACATCTGTAATTACTTTTGCTACTTCATTACTATCATTGAGTAAATAGATTACGTATACCAGATATCCATTAACGGGGTGAATGAATGCTGCTACAGCAGAAGAGTTATTACCAATAGTTAATTCAGTTTTATTAATAGCCTCAGACAAACTAATTTTAATTAAAGGATTAAAAGCTTCCCTTAGTACCTTTGATATTTCTACTGATCCTGTCCAGTTAGAATTGTGTGGGTCAGAGCTATTTTTTTGTGTATCCATTGTTGTCATTAGACTAGTCAATTGTTGTGCTTGTACATCAACTGGTACGTAATTGTAGGCAAATAGAAATGACACTAAAAAAGCAGTACCAGCAAAGAAGGCCGATCCTTTCTTATAGAACATTCTGTTCATATAATATTAAAGAAAATGCAATTATAAAAATATATTATAGTATTCTAAAGAACTTTACTTATGGATATAGACTCATTGATATTAAAGTTTTCCAAGATCGATCCTGAAATACGTATGGGTTATGTCCTTTCATATTCACTTTTTTTGAAACCCTTTTTGACAAATATAAACCTAAGGAACCAAGGATCTTCCACAGTTTACTATTAGGTTTAGATAAAAATGAATCTAAAGTCCATTTTACTAAAGAAAATTTTGATGGATGATGAACTAAAATATAGTTTAACAAGTGATCCTTGGAAGCTGACAACATATAATAAGCGTGTTCAAAAAGTTCTTCCTTCAAAGCGAGTTCAGCTTTCAATATTTTAGATTTTCTTTTTAACATTTCTTGTAATATAGCATCTAACTTATTTTCAGATTCAATAGAATTTATGCATCTTCCAAAAGTTGTTAGAACATGAGAGTCACTCCCTGCTATTGATATCATATGATTATCAGAAGAAAACTTTTCTGCTACTATGTTTGAATAATGATCAATATTATTACTGTTAAATGTTTCAATCATATCACATTTTATTGCTTTTTCTCTAATTCCATTGGAAACTGCAAAAGGATGTGCTGCACAAGAAACAGCATTCTGTTTTTTTATTGCATCTAAAGTTTCATCAATATCCATGCCTGGTTTAATAGTTTCATATATTCCATAAGCCAAAATATGTCCTTTTGTATTGATTGTTATTTCTTCAGCAGGATATATTTTAATCCTTCTTAATTTTTCGTGATTATCTCTATAAGCTACCATTTGCTTATATCCATTCAATGTGTTATGATTAGTAATAAACAGAGCATCGATCTTTTTTTCATATGCTAAATACAGCTGATCTTCAATGGTAACGCCACAATCAAAGGGAATCCTAGGAGAATCATTCATATAATTAGAAAAAACGTTATGACAGTGTAATTCCATATTTAATAATTGAGTCGTATCTATAAACCCAATTTAATGGGTAATTTCTCTTATATATGACTATCTACGAATCTATATCAAATAGTAGCTTAATAACGAAGATTTTCACTACTCACAAAAATTTTTGTTTATCTTATATTAGAATCATTTTTCCAGGATGTAAAGTTAGTTTGATCTCCTAAGGTACCATTTTTCTTTTATATTGTATGATTAAAAATACAAGATTTATTTATTTCAATCTAGTACTGTTAATATGGTTAGCCATGATACATTTTCAAAAATACTAGTACCTATAGATGGATCGGAACCATCATTTCATGCGGCCCAAGTTGCTAGCACTATAGCTAACAGGTTTAATGCAGAAATAATCCTCATTTATGTTGTAGTTTCTCCTTCTCAATATGAATATATTAATTTAACCGGTCTTGTTACACCCAAACAAATTGATATGATCATTGAGAATGCAAAAAAAGAGTCTAGAAATTGGTTTAAGAGAATAGAAAATATAGTGAAAGATGAAAATCCAAATATTAAAGTCTCTACGAAAGTAATATTAACAGGAGTTGCTGTTTATGGTGAAATACTACAACATGCTGAAAAAGAACATATTGAATTAATAGTTATAGGTACAAGAGGAAAATCCGGAATAAAAAAATTACTACTTGGTAGTACAGCGTCAGGTGTAGTAACATACGCAAATTGTCCTGTTCTAGTAACGAAATAATAATAATAATATGTTTTATCATATAATTCTATATTTAATTATCTAATAATTTGTAAATTATTATTAAGATAATTTTTTAATTCTTCCACTGAATACATAGGTAAGGAACATGTAAAATCTTTGCAGATATAGACACATTCCGTAAAATTATCACTATTTGTATTATCTATTTCTTTGCCTTTTAAAAGAGAAAAAATATTTGAGGACATTAATTGTTGTAATTCAAAAGATGGATATTCTAAAGTTAATGTTATACTATTTGGAATATATTGTTTCATAATCCACTTTTTCATTTCTCTTTTGTTGTAGTCACTTTTTTTATTTTGTAATATAATTATCTCTAATGGTTTTTTAAAATACAAATAAATAGAAATCAATAATTGACCAAATCCAAAAGGATTTCCTAATGCTGCTTTATAACAAGATTTGATAATTGATTCTGCCTTATCTAAGTAATCTTGGTTTTGAGTAATAAAATGAATACGTAATAGTGCATAAACTGCCATAGAATTTCCACTAGGTATTGCTAAATCATAGAAATTTTTTGTTCGTAAAATTAATTGTTCTTGATCGTCTGCAGTAAAAAAGAAACTTTTTTCATTCTCATCCCAAAAATGTGTTATCAGAGAATTTATATACTGAATGGCTCTTTCAAAATAAAAGGGATTCGAACTTACCTCAAAAACATCCAAAAGAGCATTAATATAATAAGAATAATCATCCAGATATCCATTAATTTTTGAAATTCCATCTTTATAGGTATGTTTTAATCTATCACCATCATACAATAAGTTGTTTTCAATAAAATTTATTGTTTTTTTCGCAAAATCCAAATAATCTTCCTTATCTGTAACTTTGTAGGCAGATACAAGAGCAGAAATCATCAACGCATTCCAAGAGGTTAAAATCTTATCATCTTTACCTGGAGCAATCCTTTTTTCTCTGACCTTAAATAAAATCTCCAAGGACTCCTTAAGGATATCTTCAATTTTATCTATTGAGATATTGTATTGTTTTGATAAAGTTTCTTTTGATTTAGTAATATTTAAGATATTAGTCCCTTCAAAATTACCTCCTTGACTTATTCCATAATAATCGCAAAACAATTCAAATTTCTCGTTATCTACTATATTCTCTTTAATTTCGTTTTTTGTCCATGTATAAAATTTTCCTTCAACTCCTTCAGAATCTGCATCTTCTGATGAATAGAATGCATATTCATTTTTTTCATTCACAAATGTCATATTCCTTAATAAGTATTGAATTGTTGTTTGGATTAACGTTAAATATTGATTCTTTCCTGATGCTTGATAAAGCTCCGAGAACAATTGAATTAACAAAGCGTTATCATATAGCATTTTTTCAAAATGAGGAATAAGCCATTTTTGATCTGTAGAATATCTTGAAAAACCTCCTCCTATATGATCATGAATACCACCCCAAGCCATCTTTTTCGCTGTAAATTCTACAAAATTTAGAAACTGAGTATTTTTGGAATAGTCAAAATATCTGAGTAAAAATAAAAGATTTGTTGTATTAGGAAATTTGGGAGCTTGGCCAAATCCACCATGTAAAGAATCTGCAATTTGTAGAAGGTTTATCGCTGATTCATCTAAAATTGTTTTTTCTATTTCAGTATTCAAATTTTTGGTAAGAGTAGAAGATGATTCTATAAGCGATTCCATAAGCTCTTGCGTTGCTTTATCAATATCTTCCTTTTTCTCATGATAAGCTTGATATAATGTTTCTAAAATGGTTGAAAATCCTGGGAGTCCATATCTCGATTGTTTCGGGAAATAAGTTCCTACATAGAATGGCTTCTGATCAGGAGTCAGAAATACTGACAAAGGCCAACCTCCATTCCCCATAGCGAGTTGACACGCCTTCTGGTATATATCATCAAGGTCTGGTCTTTCTTCTCGATCCACTTTTATACTAATAAATTTTTCATTCAGAATTTGTGCAATAGTTTCGTCTTCAAACGATTCATGTGCCATAACATGACACCAATGGCATGCACTGTATCCAATACTAAGAAAGATGGGTTTATTTTCTTTTTTAGCTTTGGTTAATGCCTCATTACCCCACGGGAACCATTCAACAGGATTATAGGCGTGTTGTAAAAGGTAAGGACTAGATTCCTGAATTAATTTATTAGGTTTATTATCTTTATTTATCATCAATTTTAATATTATATTACGATCTTTTAATTGTATTTATTGTAATTATTAGCAAATAAAATTTAATTTATCAAGCTAAAAGCAGTTTAATATCTTAATATTAAGTAAATGTAATTTGGAGTAGCTCTATTTTTGTCCGAAGCCAAAAAGTGAGGAATTTTTAGTTACTTCTGAGTACTTTTTTAATAAGTAAATTTATCATTTTTGATACGAATCTCCTAATTTAATAAAATTGCATTCAACATAGAAAAAAAAGTTTTCAATTAATGTTATTAGTATTAAATTATAAGAGTACCCATAACCATAATTTTTACTGATGATACTCCACATTTCTAATTTTTTATCATTTAATTAAGGTTATTACTGATAAATCTTTTTCGCAATAATTTATTACTTAGTAGATTTCACTCCAAGAATAATGATAACACTGTTCTATTGTCAATAAAGGTGAATGGAGTTGAATTATTTTTGAAAAATTTTGATAGCCTGTGGTGGACACACATTTTCACATGCTAAACAAAATATACAATCTTTTTCTCTGGCCATAAAAGGTTTTTTTTCAGAGCCTGGGTGACCAGGTGTTTCTAACCATTCATAGACATTCACTGGACATGCTTCAATACATGCGCCATCACCTATACAGATATCAAAATCTACAGCGACACTATCTCCCCATATTCCCAATTGTCCTGGAGGATCAACAGGGCCCCAAACACTAATACCTTTAAATTTGCCAGCTTTTTGTCGTTTAGATTTAAAAGAGGTATCAATAGGACCATCAACTTTGGAATGATCTGTTCCACTTCCTGTAAGAGAGATAGTTGTATCTGACATTCCAGAAGTCATAGTGGTTGCAGAAGGTGTATTTGGAATATTTGGAGCAGATCGTGTTGAACCGACTGAAACAGAAGATATTTCTTCAGAGGACATCGATGCAGCAGCTGGAGGAGGCGGAGGATTTACATTTCTAGTTATTGGATTAAGGGCCAAAGGAGTTAATTGTGTAAGTTTATCAATAGCTTTTTCGAGGGATAATTTTTCGGTTTTTTGGTAAGAGGAAATTAACTTATCTCCAATTGAAGTATTTCGTATTATAGTATCAATAACCATTTTAGCATTGAAGTCTGCCTTTTGTCTATAATTTTGAATTCGGTAAGAATCACCAAATTTTTCAATAGGTTTAATTTGATAGATTAAATCAATAACTTCTCCTGTTACAATTTCTATTGTTATATCAAGAGGGATTGATAATATTTGATTTAGCAAATGATCTGTTTCTTGTTCATTCCAGTTATAGGTTACATATATGCGGTCAGCATACCTGTCTAACTTAAAACCAGTTTTCTTTAACTCATTGAAGATATTGTTGATTGTTGATTCCTCAGTTAAATTTACTGGCAATCTAAAAATACCCATTTTATATCCATGAAGAGGATATACACCGCGTTTAGAAATTTCAGAAAGCATTATCCAAACCCTATCTTTTAAGAAAACAGACATATTTTTATTTAAACTGAAAAACCTAAAAGGGTTTCGATTTTAATCATTTAACCAAATCATTTCTTGAATGTCTTGGAAAAGTCTTCAAACAGCTATAATACCGATTTAATGCTGTAAATATGAAGGTTTTTAGCTATGATTATTATTTTCTTTTTGAAACTATACATCTATGTAAAAATAGTTCAATTCATTCACAATTATGAGTTTGTCTTTAATATGTAGACTATCCTTTTCCCTTTTGCCAGAATTGTTGAAATTATAAGCTTAGAAATATCATAGTAATTGTTGCAATAAGAATTAACTTACGTGTAATCTTATCCAATTTAACAATAATAAACAATTTCTATAGTTGTAGAATATTTCCTTTTTTCTTTGATTTGGAAACTTTTATACGTATCCTTAATAGTAGAATATATAAAAAATCAACATCAATAAAACTAACTATCATAAGCAGTATATTATTGTAATTTTAAAGGTTTTAATAAAAAATTAGGATTAAAAAAATTTTATCTTTGTTCGTTTAAAAATACTTTATACAATTGGTCATTTATACTCTTTTCTATCCATTGTGCTATTACGTTTAGAGTTTTTACTATTTTGATGATTATATTACTATCGTAATAAGGCTTTATTAAATTAATAACTAATTATTGTGATAGATCACAAATGCAGTAATAAAAAAAATATTTGATATTATACTAACTAGACTATTCTTATAAAAAAAAGCCTTTAGGTTTAAATCTATAAAGATTAACTAACAATAATTAAACACTTAAATTATCAGAAATTTTAGGTTTTGATTAAAGGGCCGGTAGTTTAGCCTGGTAGAATACCTGCCTTGCATGCCATTTACGCAGAGGAAACGTAGGTGGTCGTGGGTTCAAATCCCACCCGGTCCATACAATTGTCTATCTTTAATTATCATTCGCTAATAACTTTTGAATAATCTTCTCTGCAATAACATTTGAAGCTAAATCTTGAGCTTCTTTAGTTTGAGCTCCTATATGAGGAGTACAAATAATATTTGATAATTGCAATAATTTTTTATTAGTAGATGGTTCTACTTCAAAAACATCCAATGCTGCTCCTGCAATTTTTTTTGTAGTTAAAGCATTGTATAATGCGTTTTCATCTACTATGTCGCCTCTGGATGAATTGATAAAAAAAGCAGTAGATTTCATATTTGAAAAAGTAGATTCATTAAACATATTTTTAGTCTCAGACGTTGATGGAACATGACATGAAATAAAATCAGAACTGGCTACCAAGGTATTAAAATCCGTTGTTATCATACCTACTTCATTTATAAATTCTTGTTTAATAGGAAAGGTATCATAACCTATAATATTCATACGTAGTGATCTAGCAATTCTTGCCAAGTTCCTACCGATGTTTCCAACCCCTACAATTCCTAAATATTTTCCTCTTAATTCAATGCCATTCAGTTCCTTTTTCATCCAATTTCCTTTCTTCATTTCACTATCAGCTAAAGGTAAATTTCTCGCTAATGAAAGCATCAATCCAATAACTAATTCACCAACGGCATTAATTGCAGATTCAGGGGAGTTTATTACTTCAATATTATTTTGTTGAGCTGATTCAACATCTATATTGTCAAGTCCTACTCCGACTCGAGCAATAATTTTAGCTTTTTTTGCATTTGAAATAACTTCATTAGTGATTTTGGTCCTACTTCTAACTACAATTACATCATAGTTTTCAACTTCTGATAATAATTCAGAGTTAGTTATGGAGGGTTTATCGACAACATTAAGGCCAGCTTTTTTTAAAATTGTTATTCCTATTTTGGATATTGGGTCACAGATTAAAATATTTCCAGTTATTTGCATAGGTAAAATTTTTTGAGATACAAATATAATTATTACTTACTTTAGTTAGAATTTAGAATTTAAGTAAATAAAACTAGGGTTTTAATCGGTGGAGATAATTTCTCCTCTTAAATGATCAACATAATAAGTTTTATTTAATGCCGGTAAATATATTTGCCATCCAAAATGATTTCCAGTAGTAATTGTCGGAGAAGTTTTTCCGACATAATTGCCTATGAAGTTAGTATCCTTTTTTGATTCATATATTTCACCATTTCCTTTTATATAGACGTATTTAGAATCTATGTTATTGAGATGGTGAGACGATAAGTTTTCATGTTTAAAAATAATGGAAACAGCAGTGTCATTAGAGATAGAGAGATAATTAATTGAAGATCTATTCAAAGAATCCATCATACCTAGATAAACTAAATAAGTAATTACAGATGCTATAGCTACCGATAATAGAACTCGCTTTATCATGCATTAAATTATTATTTTTATTAATTTATTTTAATTGTTTAATACATTTAATAATACAACTTTTTCATATTTCACTATTGATAAGCATTGAAGAAAAATTATATGCATTAGGATTTGAATTACCCTTACCTCCAAAATCTTCTGGTTCTTATATTCCATTAGTAGAAGTCAATGGTCTAATCTTTGTTTCTGGACAAATTCCTTTAGATACAGGTTCAAATCCCGTAACAATAAAATATCGAGGGAAAATTGGAAAAGATACAACACTTGAAAAAGGTCAAAACGCAGCAATACTTTGTACTCTAAATGCCCTAGCATTATTAAAAGATCATTTAGGAAGCCTTGATAAGATCAAGAAAATAGTCAAGTTATCTGCCTACGTAAACTGTATTGAGGCTTTTTCAGATCATCCAAATGTTGTTAATTCTGCCTCAAACCTATTGGAAAGACTATTTGGGGAAAAAGGAAAACATTCACGGATCGCTATTGGAGTAGAAAGTCTTCCATTAGGAAGCACAATAGAAATAGATTTTATAGTTTCAATTTAACATTACTTTTCCGTAATTATGTACTTTATATTTGAGAAAAATAATGATATCCCTTCAATAAAAGAAATTCTTATATAGCCTTTTAAAAGAGTTGATTATATTTTAACATGTATAGACAGTTAGCGTCGACCTGGACTAAAATGTGGAAAACAAATAGTGAGGAATTAAAATCGAGAGCTGTTGGCTGGAGAAAAGAGCTATCAATTCATAGAATAAATAAACCTAGTAGATTAGATAGAGCAAGAAGACTTGGATATAAAGCCAAACAGGGTATTGTAGTTATTAGAGCACGAGTGGGAAGAGGAGGAATGAGAAAGCAGCGACCAGTAGCTGGTAGAAGACCTAAGCATAGTGGAGTTATTCATATTAAGCAAGCAACAAACATGAGGTTGGTAGCGGAAAGAAGAGTTAATGAAAAATATCCAAATATGGAAATAATTGGTTCTTATTTTCTTTATAAAGATGGTAAACATTCATGGTATGAAGTGATATTAGCAGATCCAAGTCATCCGTCCATTTATAAAGATAAGGAAATGCGAGGAAAATTAAAATCTTTAACTTAATTTCAACCAAAAAAATTTAAAAAAATCACAATTTTGTGATAGCTCTAATTTGTTTGTTCAAGGAATATAATTCATTTTTGTCTATGTTCTTGTCTATAGTAATATAATAGACTAATTCATCAATATAAAAACTAATAATATCTACTTTTTTATTAGAAATAAAAATGAATTCAGTTTCGCCTATGGATTTTTCATAGTTTTTTCGGATATTATAAATCATAGAATGAACAAACAATTCGTTCCTCATTTCTTCTGTTTTTAAAAAAGGGGTTATGCCAATTCTAAGTTGGCCTGCTATTGTTCTACCAAATTTGTTTGTTACACCTACATAACGAATTTTAGATGACAGTTCAAGTATTTTTTTACAGTTGGTTTTATATTGCGCATTTAATTTGGGGAGATTTTCAGCCATACTATACTTTACGAGGGACGATATAAAATAGTTTATGAAAAGGGAATGCTTATGAAATAAAATTTAAATTTAACAATTTATTTTTTTTGTAATGATGATATATATTGAAGTGCTCGTATTGCATCTAACTCTTTTAGACTTACTTTATTACTAGAAATATAATTACTGAATCTTGATATGTATTTTTCTTTTGAAGGAAAAAGATGGAAAGATTTCTTGATTATGTTCTCATAATTTCGAAAAGGAAAGTAAATTCTCTTAGCTAAATTGACCATCAATTGCTTTGTTTCTTTATCAATTATTCCTTTTTTCCAGCATAAAAAAATATTATATCTAATATCAATCATTGCTTCAGAAAGAAGATTATAATTGGAATCAAATGTTACGGCAATTTCATCGTCCGAATTAATGATATTTTTTTTAAATAATTCAAAGATTTTTCCTATACCTTTCATTCCAAATTTTTCTAATTCTACTGCGCGTAATGCTCCAATACTAGAGGCGCCATAAACTTTAAAGTTTTTATTATTGATAACTTGAAAAACTTCAATCGGAGAAGGGGGATATTCCTGAAGGAAAACTCCATCTATTAACACAATATCTCTTCTTTCTGTTAATAGATTTAAATTTATAAAGTCACCCTTTTTGGCTGGAGGTTTAAAGTCAGCGTCAATAATTTTTTTTGCTTTGTTTATCTCTAAAGATGGCCCCAAATAAATAATTGGTGAATTCATTTATAGGACTTCCTCGCTCTAAACCCCATAACAGACTTTGATATTTTAAATGTCTCAAGACCAGGAACTATAGCTCTCACTACTGGAATTTTTATTTTTGGGTTTGTTAAATTGACTATTATAGCCTTCTTTAATCCTACTTCTTTGAAATATTTAATAATAAGATTAATATCATCTAAAATATCTTCATTCTGATAAGTTATTATATCTGAAAAGTTAATTGTCTTTTGTGAAGACATAAATTGCCATGCATTTTTATCGTCTGTATTATTATCATTATAGTGTATTTTTCTTAAGTCATCTCTGGCTCCTTGAATATTTGCTGCTCTTGTTTGAGAAACTTCCGTTATGGCTCTTAATATTGCAATTCTTTTATCTGGGTGAGTACCATGTCCCTCAGCCAAATAACCATAGTCATGAGATATCCATTCAACACATGCAACATTAAAGGTAGGAATTTTAATATCTGTAGTGATATCCTTAATAATTAATCTAATATTAAATTTTTTGAATGTATTTATTAATTTAGTTACTGGAAGAAAATCTTCTTCTTCAGAAATTTTAACATCATGGAATATAGAATTATCATCTATAAATTGTTCTTTGGAAATTGGATTGACATGATATCCATGTGTTTGAAAATTATGATATATATTATACAAAATATGATATGGAATTGCACTTGCATGTAATTGAGCTAAGCTTATTGCGTCTCTTTCTATAACTTCGCATAATGCATGGCATACTGCTTCTTCAAAAACGTTACCAGAGGCTAGTCCATTAGTATGATGAAATGCAAAAGGATTGATATAAGGTGAGTTTGGAGTATATCTGAATAATGCTAATGCAGCAGGAACCAAGATATTCTCCTTATTAATAATATCATAGCCTTCTACATAATCCATTAACATATCATTTTGAAAATCAAAAGTAAGTGGTTCAACGAGCTCATCAGGATGTAATATATTATAAGATTGTTTTAGTTTATTAAAAGTTCCACTAATAAATTTTCTAGAATAGTTTGTAGGTAAGGAGGAATAGCGTTCGATGCTTTCCATAATTGCACTTACTTTCGCATGTTTTTTCGTAGGACCTTTTCCACTATATACCCAAATATAATCTTCCGTACCAGGTAAAACACAGGAATAATTAGGAATGTATAATTTATCCATGTATGTAATATCGGCAATTCTAGTAAGTCCAATTTTTTTACTTATCTCTGACACATGTTTAAGAGTTTTCTCAACCGGGATGACTCTAGATGTTCCATTCAATGTCCACTTCTTTTGACTGCGAAATATCAATACTAAAAAAATTATTTATTTAAGTTCTTATCAATTTTACTAATTCAACATTAAGATTATATATAACTTCAGTGTTTTTTTGTTTATATTGATTTCGCGACAGAAAGAAGCGGAAATAATAAGTGACATTCTGCTCAGGGCTGCAAGCGAACCTGACTTTAGAAACTTACTTATTAAGAATTCAGCGGAAATACTGGAAAAATACAATATTTCTAATGAAGCAAAATATATTATTAAGAAAAGCATAATTGATTTTACTCAGTGATAGGTGATTCACTAATCTAAATCAACTATTTTTGATGTGCCAAGGAATATTTTTGGAACCAGTTTCTAACAATTGGTTTTGTCCCCCGCCTCTGACTCACAACTATTCATAGATATAGCCATACACAAATGTGTATTTCTCCTAGTGCACTCTCTATAACGGGGTTCCCGAATACTTCAGCTAAATATTCGGTACTTAATATAAATATTAACCATTATTAAACAATTATGTATCAATATTTACTATAAAGAATTACTTTTAATGTTAAATTATATTTGGTATTTTATAGTCAACAACATTGAAATCTAAAAAAGGAACTTAACTTATTTTAGCATTCAACCTTTAATAAAGGTGATAAATTTAATTCAAATGCGGATAAAGGGATGTGTAAATTGAATTTAGTAATTAAATCAGGGTTAACTTCTCCGATAAAGCCTATTGTTTTACTTTCATATAATATCTCCGCACATCTACCTTTTAGGAATAAATTATTATTGTCATTTCTTCGTGTTATAATCTGCTTTCCAAAATTTATTTGAAAAATAGATTGTGCTATGGATTTAGCTTCTGTATAATTAGATTTGTTAGATGCAATTAGAACTCCTAAATTCCATTGTTCAACTATTTTATTTTTAAAACTAAATGTTTTTCCTATTTCAAATACTTTTTGAGGATATTCTTCATGGACATTGTAGGAAAGATTATTTATTAAAGATGATAATATATTAGTTCTAAGAAATTCATGTTCTTTACTTTTGCTTTCATTTACTTTAATTTTTTCAAGTAATTCTTTATTGTCATAATTAAATATACTAGAAATAGTTTGATCTAACAGAGTAAAATTCACCATCTCTAGAAATCCAAGCCCGGTTAGTGTCTCCTTTAGCTCATCAATTTTTTTAAAATATTCGTTTCTAACTCCTGGAGAGATCAAAAATGAAGGTATACTAGACTTAATATTATTAATTCCATATCCTATTGCTACTTCTTCCACAATATCTATAGAATTAATTATATCGTTCCTATACGGAGGAACAAAACATTTAATTTTTTTATTGTTTGTTATTGAAACCTCTATTCGACATCTATTTAAAATTTGTATAATTTCTTTAGTTGATAAGTTTAATCCTAAATATCTTTTAATAATATTTGTATCAACTGAAATTGCATTATCTTTAAGAAGTCTCAATGAAGAAAATGTAGATTTATCATCATGTATAATTCCAGAAAAAATTTCATAACCTTCATCATAAAGATAATAAGCAAGGATTCCTAAAATGCTCTTACATGTTTCTAAATTTGTACCTGTTATTTCTATTAGTAAATTATTACTTTTGTCATTTATTTTGGTGTTATTACTATTTATTATCGGAGGAAAGGCGAGGATTTGATTATTTCTATCAGCGATAGTAGGATATTGATGCATATTTTTTAATAAACTACTATATTTTTTTCCTACCTCGAGATCAGATAATATTTCTTTAAATTTAAATGGTTGAGTTTGATCCAATGGTATAAATGATGTATGTGCAGCTCTTGTATTATAGATTAAAGGAAATTCAATAGCATTAAGATCATGAATACCTATAGCAGCTTTTTTTCTTCCTCTCGCTATTCCGTTATGAAGATCTTCTTGCATAGAAATTAATTGATTGAGAATAAAATTATTTATTTTTTTATTCTTAGCAACAAAAAACAATAGTATTGGTCTTATTTTCTTTACCTGTGGATCTATCGTTATTTGATATAGTTTATCAGAAGAATATCTGAAAAGCGGTAAACCTACTGCATCATTTAGTAATCCCTTTAAAGATCGAAATATACCGGTATCACTTGAAAAATCAGGACGATTAGGATTATATTCTACTCTTATTTTTTCTTTATCTATTCCTTCAATATCTAATCCAAGAAATGGAAGCTTTACTAATATTTTTTCAATATTTTTATTTGGAAAAACACTTTTAATACGTGTCTTTAAGATATTTACAACTGGCATTTACTTAAACCTCGTAACCATCCAATTTTATTATTATATAATTCCCGTACATCTGAAATGCCATACTTTAACATGGCTATTCTCTCAATACCTCCTCCCCATGCTAAAACAAGATTTCTTATCCCTAAGGGTTGTACTACTTCAGGCCTAAGTATGCCCATTCCAAATAACTCAATCCATTTATTTAAATTATTGTTGAAGATCATTGACTGTAGGGATGGCTCTGTATAAGGAAAATAAGTTGGCCAAAATTTAATTTTTTTAATTCCAATCTTCCTATAGAATTCCGTTTGAATACCCATTAGGTCTCTTAAAGTTATTTGCTTTCCTGTTACTACTCCCTCGATTTGATTAAATTCTACTAGATGTTTATACGATACCTTTTCATTTCTGAAAACACGTCCGATCGTGAAGATTCTTGCTTCATCTGGTTTAGTTTCAGACAGATATTTTAAAGTCACTGGAGTAGTATGTGTCCGTAAAACCGGTTTTTTAGCGATTTTAATATTCCAAGAATCCTTCCATCCATGTCTGTGTGTATCAGCAATTTTTTTTATAAGGTTTTTATTTCCTAATTGAGGTTTGATTTTCTCTGATAAATAAAATGTATCCTGCATGTCCCTAGCAGCATGATCCTGAGGAGTAAACAAGGCGTCAAAATTCCAAAAAGCCGATTGTATATACTCACCATCTATTTCTACAAACCCAAGACTTGTGAAGGCTTCACGAATCTCATTAATCAAATCAGTCAAAGGATGTTTTCTTCCTGGATTCGCCATCGGAACTTTAGCATTGACGTCGATTGGACGAAATGTCAAAGTCTTCCATTTTCCTGCTATTAAATGCTCGGGAACTAATAAAGTAATATTTTCATCTTTCTGTAAATTTTTATCATTTATATTTTTCAAATCTATTTTAGCCTTAATGTTCTTTCCCAGTTCGGTAAAGGATACTTTTTCCTCATCTTTTTTAAACCTAATAAATTTAGGCCTTTTTATTAGTAACTTAAAAAATTCTAATTCGGAATTCGTTAAATCTGCCTCTTTTAGATTTTTGGATGAAAAAATTTTGTTTAATAGTAACTCCTCACCACTTGCATTTTCAAAATTTTCAATTAGTTTAAAAGTTAATCCGTCTGTTTCAGAATTTGAAATATTTATCCATTTATTAGATTTAGCTTTGGAAATTGCTATATTAATTTCACTTTGGGACAACAATCCTTTTTCTAATATTGTTCTAATAGTTATATTGCCATCACTTACAGCTTTTACTAATCTTCTTTCAGGTAGACCACGTTCTATAGCATTTCTTCCTATTTCATCTAATGATATTAAAGTAGACGTTTTATTGGATTTAATTATATTTTTATACTTTAACCATTCCAATCCTCTTCTTATTTGGTCAAGGGTAAGATTACTTAATTCTACCAAATCGGTTATGGAAATTTCAGAGAAAGAATTGATAGAACTAATAATTTTTTTTTCTATAGGATGCAGTTCTTCTACATTGAGTTGGGTATTTTCCAATAACTCTAATAAAAATTATTTTTAAACGTTTAAACGTTTGTAATTTCATTATTTAAGAAAATGAACGATCCTTCCCATAAGAATATTGATACAAATAATATAGATTATTCTTATGATAATTCTCAAGATAATAACCATCTCATCGTTACACCCTGGGAAGTGTCTGGCGATTTAGAAGATAAAATGTATATTAAACTAATAGAGAAATTTGGAACACAGGCTCTCTCAGCAGATTTAATTGAAAAATTTAGGAAATTAACAGGAGAAATCCATCCACTTATCAAATCTCAATATTTCTTCTCACACAGAGATTTGGATTGGTTACTAACCAAATACGAGAATGGTGACCCTTTTTATCTTTATACTGGAAGGGGTCCATCAGGTTTGGTACATATTGGCCACATTTTGCCATGGTTATTTACTAAATACTTACAGGATAAATTTGGTTCTAAATTATTATTTCAGTTAACTGATGATGAGAAATTTCTCTATAATTCAGGAGCCACTAGAGAAACCATTTCTAAATATACTTACGAAAATATACTTGATATTATCGCAATAGGCTTCCAGCCGAATTTAACCAGAATAATTATAGACACTAAACATATTAATTATTTATATCCAATTGCAACTGAGATTGCAAAAAAAATAACTTTTTCTACTGCAAAAGCCGTTTTTGGTTTTACAAATACAACAAATATAGGTATGATTGGTTTTCCTCCTATTCAAGCTGCTCCTTGTTTTCTTCCTTCAATAATTGAAAAAAAACCGACACCAGTTTTAATTCCTGCGGCAATTGACCAAGATCCCTATTGGAGAATAACAAGGGATATAGCAGCAAAATTAGGCTTTTACAAACCTGCTCAAATACACAGTAAATTTCTACCAAGTTTGTCACGAATTTCGAAAATGTCATCTTCAAAACCTGAAACGGCAATATTTACAACAGATGAACCAGAAATTGTTGAAAAAAAGGCATTATCCTCCTTTACAGGAGGGCAGGCCACTATTTCGTTACAAAAAAAATTAGGAGGAAATGCTGATATATGTCCAGTATACGCGTACCTAAAATATTTTTTTGATAATGAAAAAGAATCTTTGGAACGCTATATTAGATGCAAGAGTGGAAATTTACTGTGTGGAGAATGTAAGAGTGATCTTGCCAATAATACGAAAACATTCATAATTGAATTTAAACGAAAAAGAGAAAAAGCTAAAGACAAAGTTAAAGATTTTATGTTTGATGAGAAATGTCCAGCATAAGAAAATTAAACAATATTTTATGTTTTGATAAATATGAAAAGGAGAAACTGACTAGTTTATTTTCGATACAAAAAGATGATTCAATTTTTGTAATGGATGTTGAAAATTTAATCGACAATGAGATAATAATTAAATTAAAAGATAAATCTTGTCATAGTATTACATTAAAGAATAAAGATAACGCAAATTCTCTTTTTATATTGATCAAAGAAATAAAAGATGGTAAAAGAAGATTTGTATCTTTAGAGAATTTAAGTTCAAATAACGAGATCCAAATAATAACAGAAACAATTTTGTTTTAATACTCAAGAAATAAAATTATCTACCTGTCTTATACCTTTTTATTGGATTATAATTACTAATATTATATTTTTTGTATTTAGTTTTTTTTTTATTCTGATTTGAATCACTTTCAGTCTCGATTTTTTCAAGTAAAATTTCCTGAATTTTCCTAAAATATAATGCAGTAGAATATTCCATTAATGGAATCAAATTTTCTATAGTTTCTAAAACGATCGGAATTGTACGGATTGAAATATTGATTTTAAATCTCATCCATAGAATCCGGTCTTGTTCGAAATGAATTTTATCTTTCAAATGGTTTCCTACTTTTTCAATAGATTGATATTGAATTTGTCGATACCAATATAGCAATACCTCAGGATCAAGACCCGAGCGTAAATTTCTAATACTTTTATCAATTTTAGCAGAAGCTAAATTAACAGGATTATCAAAATACAATGAACTTTCAATCTATTTTTAAAATAAAATCGCATTACTAAAAAAAAATTGTCCTCTTTATCATTTCCTAAGTATTTTTCCTTTATCATCAATTTCACCATTTCTTATTCGAGTAGATGATATAGGTTTTCCATCACTAGACTTTGCTATTTCAACTACTATAACACGTAATGGATTAAGATAGTTACTAATTCTGATTTGATTAATTTGCTTTACTTTCACCAATGTTTCTTCGCTAACTACAATTGCTTGAATTTGTGAGGAATGAATAACAGGGCCAAATTCATCTTCTAGTTTAACTATTGTGTAATGAGCATCTTTAAAATTTAGCGAAATATTTTTTTTTAAATTGAAAAGTCTCCTTAGATAATTGTTTTTTATATTCGAATTTAACTTGTATCTTTTTACAAATCTATCACTAGTGAGTCCAATAATGACATGGTTGCTGATATCAAAAGCAGTTGAAAGTAGTTTTATATGACCAATATGAATACAGTCAAAAGTTCCACCCGTTGCGACTAGATTTAACTTTTCCAAGAGTCTTTATCAACATATTTCATTAATAAAAGAAAAATGTAATATTAATAGGTTTATTTTTGAAAAATTTTGATAGCCTGTGGTGGACACACATTTTCACATGCTAAACAAAATATACAATCTTTTTCTCTGGCCATAAAAGGTTTTTTTTCAGAGCCTGGGTGACCAGGTGTTTCTAACCATTCATAGACATTCACTGGACATGCTTCAATACATGCGCCATCACCTATACAGATATCAAAATCTACAGCGACACTATCTCCCCATATTCCCAATTGTCCTGGAGGATCAACAGGGCCCCAAACACTAATACCTTTAAATTTGCCAGCTTTTTGTCGTTTAGATTTAAAAGAGGTATCAATAGGACCATCAACTTTGGAATGATCTGTTCCACTTCCTGTAAGAGAGATAGTTGTTTCACCGATAACCGGCTTAGTAGTAGAAGCCGCCATAGATGATGGCTCCTTAGCGGCACCCTGTGAAACTTGCACACTAGATTGAAGAATAGGAGAAGACTTCGAAGAAAGATCTTGAATAGATTGAGCAGCTATTAGTTTCTGTCGTTTAATAATACAAAGCTGAGAATGCACTTCTTTCATGCTTTCTAAAGTTAATTCATTAGAATGAGTTAAAAGAGAGCCACATTCTATGCAAATAAATTCACGGGCCATAATATATTTTAGAGTATGCCATTAATCAATATTTGGTTGAAGTTATTGCTAGAATAGTTAAAGCAAACATAATATTCTTATGTTATATATGTATACAGATTAAATCTATATGTGGTAGGATTAGGAGCTTCATATTGGAAACAAGTAATCTCAACCTTACGTGATATTATACCAGTATATGATAAAGTTAATAGAATAATATCCCTTGGAAAAGATGAGGTATATCGTTATGAAGGGGTCAGTAAAAATATAAAATCAGGCGACCTAGTTTTGGATGCAGGCTCTGGTTTTGGTAATATGTCGTTGACAACATTTAAAATCCAAGCAGCAGAGGTAAGGATAGTTATATACGATCCGATATTTGAAATGTTACAAAATTCAAGACAACGATTAGTTGTAGAACTCATATCCTCTGGTATTTTTGAGCATATGCCTTTTAAAGATAATACCTTCGATGTAGTAATGTGCGGTTATTCTTTAAGAGATGCAATTAATTTAGAAATTGCAGTTTCTGAAATTCATCGAATATTAAAAAAAAATGGGAGATTTTTAATAGTGGATTTAGGAAAACCTGATAATAAGCTAATACGATTAGGAGTTTCTATATATTTAAAATATATTATTAAAATTTTTGCTTACCTAATAGCAAGACAAACTGGACTTAAATTTCAAACACTCTATGGAACTTTTTTAAAATGGCCTCAAAATAACACATTAAATTTATTGCTAAAAAAGCAATTTTCAAAGGTTGATTTTAGAACTAAATTAATGGGTGGATCTATTATTGTATCCTCTACAAAATAAGTTAGGTATGATTTTGTCTAGATTTATAATTATTTATAAGAACTATTACCCTCTTTAATAGAAGTGAATTACTTATTTTTTAGCAGTGATCTTGTCACAATTATGATACCTAAGATTGGAAACAATGATATAAAAAGATAAGGAAAGATTGAAAGAAATATAGAAGGCTCAAAAACTCCCATTTTAACATCAGCTCATACTCATATTAATTTTTTATTTCTTTGAAATGTGCGTAGGCTTCTTTTAGATATCCATCTAGTTTAAATTTCCAATTAGCAAATCCTTCTGGCTTTTGTGGATAGTTGTGATAATGTTCTACTAATTTTTTGTTCATTTGTGATGTATATTTTAAATCTTCTGCTAAATTTTTATTTAAAGCACCTCTTATTAACATTCCCAGTTTATCGAGTGTACTGAATTCAGGATGTTCACCTTGACTGATTTTTTCAACATCAAATTTTGAAAGAAAATTTTTCATGCCATAGTCTATTTGCTCGTTTGATAAACTTTGTAACATTCTCCTGAACACTTCTAGCCCAGCAGTTTTATATCCATATTCTTTAATAAAATCAGTATTGTATTTCCAAAGACCGTTCTCTGATACATCTGATGCTTGAATTGATTCTACAGCATTTTTTCCAGCAATAGTTGCTGCAATTATCGCTGGCCCGATTCCACCTGCATCCAAAGGTTTTGGCATCCATGCTGAGTCTCCTACTAACATATAACCATTGCCTACCATACAGTCGTTTTGTCTTCTTACAGAGACTTGCCATGTTCCCCAAGTATTATCTTTATCTACTTCGGTATTAGGAAGTTCTGGTTCAGAAATGACTGGATTTAATTTGACATATTCATCAATGAGATTTTTTATATTCTTAGTAGTACCATAATTTTTATTATACAAATTAAAAGCTAATTGTTGTACTCCTACTCCTATATTCACCTTATCACGACCTTTAGGAAAAACCCATGCATAACCTCCAGGAGCTAATTTTTGATCTAGATGAATTATACAGTAGTCTGGATCAAAGTACGTTTTATCTTCACCATTTACTTTGAAATTATAAATGTAGCGACCAGTAGATTCTAAATCATTTCTGTCGATCTTTTTCTCAATATACGATTTTATTGGTAAGTTAGATCGAAGGACAGATGTTACACCTGTACAATCAATTATTACTTTTGCAGTTTTTTTTATTACTTTTTTCGTATTAAGTTCTTCACCTTCTACTCCAATGACAAAATTATTATCTTTTAACAAGGATCGCAGAGCAACATTTTCCATCACTTCAACTCCTAATTTTCTAGCATCTTCTAGCTGTTTCTTAGGTAAGAGCCTTCTATTCAGTATATAGCCATCACCATCAAAAGAAATTCCAGTTTTATGATCTGGAGAATATGCTATTACTCCTTTAACAGGATGTTCAATTTCAGGCCAACCCCAAGATATACCTATTCTACTTGTCATATAATCAACGCTGTTCTTTCCTACGGCATCTCCACAAATCCAACCATTCAAGGTCTTTTTGCCAAGATCCAAAAAAGAATTTCTATCAATTACAAGAATTTTTAAAGATTGTTTGGAATAATAAGCAGCTGATGTAGCAACAATCATACCGGCTAAACCTCCACCTGCTATAATAATATCATAATCTGGTAAATTTTGCGCCATAAATTAAGTGTTTTGCAAAAGTACAATATTTATAGTTAAGTCAATTTAATGAATAATATCAAAAGTAATTAGACTAAAAAAATTGAATCATCTACATCTTTTTTCTCATTGATAAAATTATAGAAGAATATAGAATCAAAAAGAGCTTGAATATATACAGTAAATATCCCGATTGAAAAGATAAATTTTGAAACTGTTTTAAATGGCTCTACAAGTTTAATGTTGAATACAAATTTAATATCAATAAATTAAGTTTTTGTAAAACTATAATATGAAATGTCCTCATATATAATCTACAAAATATTTATAACGTTTTTCTACTTCTTTATTTTCACCATTTTGTACTCTTTCTATTTCTTTATTTAATAAGCTATATGCATATTTTTTAAATTTTTCACTTTCATTGTTTTGAGGAAAAGAAGAAAGGGAATATTCAAAATGTTTCATAAATTCAATAACTTTGTTTCTAAATTCAGCAATAGTTGGATTAGTAATATTATTTACTTTATACCATGATGTCGCACAAGCGGTGGAGTATATTTTAGCTAAATCTTCAACTAATCTTTCGATTTCAAAAAAGTCAGACATATGATTGGTTTATTAAATAGGTTATATGAAAATATAAGGTGTCTTATTTTAAAGTTGGTCTAATGGTTATAATAATTTTAGAACTACAAAGAATTTCTTTACACCGATTTCTGATAGTTACTTCTGTTACACCAGCAAGCCCTGAAACATCAATTTGTAGAATATTCATTCCCAGAAGAACTGATGATAAATAAATGTAAGCAGCGGCAATACCATTAGGAGATTTTCCATCGACAAGCAAGTTTTTAGAAGTTTTATGTGCTAAATCGATCGCCAGTCTTTCTATTCTGGTGTCCAGTTTAGCAAGATTGATTAATTTGGCTATATAGTGATCTATTGACAGAGAATTAGAAATATCATTTAACATGTTTCTTGGTTTAGTTATAGAAGTTTTATCATTTGTTTTAATTAACTTATAATTTGATAAGGAAAGAGATGTTTTAGATGTATCATTATTTTGTGGCGGATTATTCTGATTGTCCTGTTCAGCAGAATAACCATTGTATATCCCTAATTCCATAGACATCATTCTATAATATTTTGAAGCTAGTTTCAACGTAGACCTGTCATTAGAGGATATACCCGTGGCCTCAACAATTTCGTCCAAAGATCTGACAATTGAACACCGCTTGCATGCTAAATAAATTGTAGCAGCTGATATACAAGAAACTGATTTTCCTTTTGCATCCTTATTTTTTTCATAGTTTCGATAAATCATTGCTGCAGTTTCAATTAATATTTTTGGCAAACTGAGATTGGAACAGGTTTCTGTAATTTTGGATAGAACATTCGACAGGCGTCTATCTTTTGATGAAGAAACTCGTATTCTCGAATGCCATTTTCTTAAATTTGTTAAATGTTCTGCCATTTGAGAATTGATTGCTTTTCCTCCATAATCTTTTAACCCGCTTCCTATTTCTGTTCTCAAACCATAATCATGTTGAGAAAAACTCATTGCTCCACTAGCTCGAGCAATACGATTCTTTTCTTCAAAATCTTTAGAGATAGATTCAGGACCATAATCATTGACTTCATCTAATACAACATATCCACAATTTTGACAGAGAAATTCGCCTTTGCTAAAATCATGAATGAGACTGGAATTACACTCAGGACAATTGCTACAGTATTCGAGAAAAACCATTACTTTTTCCGCCTCAGTGTTTGACCATGAATTTTTTTAAATCCTTTTGTAAAGCTTCTATGTGGATGTTTAGAAATAAATCTAAAGACTTTTTCACCTGCTTTAGGTTCTAAATTCTCATCTAATAATATTACCGAAGCATATGGGGAATCTACTGGACCAATAAGTTCATTTACATTTCCAATTTTTTTTCCATGAGAGTCTAAAATTGTATCTCCAGCATTAATTTTTGTCATTTCAAAAAGTTTTAAGATAAGGCGACCACTTTTCGCCTTATGAATAATTTCACCTACCTCTGTCAAGAGCTTATACTGTAAATTCCTTGTTTTCATATCCTTTGGTCAACATATATTAATAAAATTGATAAAAGAAATTAAAAAAAATTGTTTTATTAATACTTGAGATTATTTTGGCCTCTTATTCTTTGTTCTTTGAATTAATACTCTGGATGATAGCGAAGATATTATTTCTGATTTTTTTTTACTAACGGTTTTAGGAATCATAATATATCCAGAGCGAACATATGATCTACGAGGAAAACGGGCATGATCATTTGAATGATCCAACGTTACCTCTAATCCTTCCTCTCTTGCTGCCTCAAATAATTCAGAAAATGTTGGATCGAAGACTGCATTTTCTCTCCTAACCCTTCTTCCCTTTTTTTTTGATAGGTTTTTATTGATGTAATCTAGCCAAATTATAATATGATCATAATCTTTCAATAAGGTTAATGACCAATAGTCATTATTTTAATTTTCAGTTCTAAAAATATGAGTGTTTATAATTATAAAGCAAACATGATACAGATTCCGGGTCATCTTTAAGCAGTATCTTTTGTCAATATAGCATTTATAGTACCATTTTGACCTGGTCTTGAAATTATTCTAGCAATTCCTAATTCAGTTTCAACAAAAGCTCCTTTACTAAGCACTCCACGCCTCTCATAATCTTTGTTGGCAGGGTTCTTTACTACTTTAATGATTTTTGTTTTGATCGTTTTTTTATTTTCCCTATCATTTACATTAAGAAATTCAATATGTTTTAGTGCCAATTTAAGATTACCACCTCTCACTCGTCTTGGAACGATGCTATCTTTACCTAGAATAGGTTCATTAGGATATCGATCGATTTCAGATTTTCGGCGCATCCTTGAGGGTTTAAGCCGACCACCCGTAAATTTATTACCAGCCAAATTTTCAATGGATTTTCGCATTCTTAGAAATGATAAAATCTCTAATTAAGACTTTTCTAAGACTTTAATGTTATACTATTCTTTATTATATTCAAATCAGATATTCCGAAGTAATCTTGGAATTTGTTAGTTGTTTTGTATACTTTTAATCTTCCCACTGATTCATGTTCGATAAAGCCTAATTGTTCCAAACCTTTAACGTGTGAATATGCTTGACTTCCCCTTATTTGTACCAATCTCTTAGAAGTCACTGGCTGTTCATATACTATATAAGACAAAGTTTTCAACGCAGAAGATTGAAGTAGTGGTTGTTTAGCAAATTTCCTTATAAGAGGACCATAGTCTGACTTGAGTTGAAAAACATAATTTCCATCTTCTAACTCTTTTAGTTCTAATGCATGGAACACTTCATTAATTTTTCTCGTTAAATCCAAAAGTATTTTTTTTACTTTTTCTTTAGAATTCAATCCTGTTGCTTTCACTAATTCTTCAATCGACATTGGTCTCCCAGAGGAATATAGTGCTGCCTCAACCCTTGCTATAATTTCTTTTTCCGGCAGACTCTCGTTCAAAATCAATATAGTGTTATAAATGACATTTATTAATATTAGGTCATAGTTGTAATCTTCTTATTTCAATATCGGAGGATTCACCTATTTGCACTATGTCTATCTTTCCTTTCATGGCAAGATGCAGTAAAGCTATAAAGATCCTTGCAACCTCTAACCTATCTGATTTCTCAATAAACTTACTAAATAGGATAGTTTCGGTTAATCTTAGTGAGTGCAGAATAAATTCTTCTTTTTCTTCCAAAATTTTCTCAAATTTAACTAAATAATGGTCAAAATCAAAGCTCTCTATTGGTTCTAAATCTACAAGGTTTCTCCTTTTCGAGTTAGGATTATTTAAAGAAGAAATAATATTTTCTAATACATTAAGTAAATCTTCCAAAGATACTGGATAAGTTGATGATAATCTAAAAGGAAAATCAATTAATTTTAGAAGAGGAATTTCCTTTTCACTTGAAGTAGCGAAATTTTTTTTTTCCATGGAAAGTTTTTCTAGTTGAAAAATGCTCTCCACCTTCAAACGATAGATAAGAGCCGACGACCATGCAGCGATTCCACAAATTCGAAGATCTTTTTTTCCACTAGAATTAATAATTTTCAGGAGTAATTCTAATAATGTTGAAATATTTATTTCCCATACATTTCGTTTTCCTAATAGAGAGGTGTTAAAAAGTAAATTTAATGGAGGAGTTGCTAGAGTTGATTTATTATTACCTTCTTCACTCATTTATAAGGCTTCAATACAAACTTAAAACTATAAAAGGATACTGAAAGTTTAAGATTTCAACCATTCTATCGGAATATCTTGGTAGATTCCATTAGGTAATGTTCTTCTAATAGATATAGGTAAAGCTTTTTTTTCTAATTCTTCAATAGCTAGCGAAATGGAGCTTCTTGCATTCACATTCCCTTTAATCATAAGAGGTGCACCATAAGATATCTGTAAAGAACGAGCCCCTGTTATCCTTGCTTTTTCAAATCTTGTTAACCTTTTTGGACCAATCAAAATTTCTTGGCCTTTACTATGGATTTCTTGTAAGCTAAACTCAAATTCCTCATATTCTACAAATTCTTCTTTACGTAAAGATTCTGGTACTTGAGGTGTTGATACTTCTGGTTCTTTCAATACCTTTTTTTGTTTGGTACGATTTTTTGGTGTTTTTGTTTCTGATTTTGAAGATGATTCTTTTTTCTTATGTTTGGACGATTTTTTAACTGTAGTTTCTCTTTCATTTTCTAATTTAGTGTCCGCTAGGGTTTTATCAATATCTTTATTGTTTAATTCCTCAACCAAGAATACTGCAAAAGCTAATTTAAATATAATTAAACGTTACGAATTTAAGGTAATTGCTGGCCAACCTTTATTAAGTGGATATTATGTCAAGTGAAAACCAATTTTCCTCAGTCTCTAGAATAGATATAAAAGGAACCATAGAAAAGAAGGATGTTCTTATGGGGCAACTTATACGTCATTTAGCTCCTCTTACTATATCTCAATTGTTAAGATTTTTTCCTCTTCATGGAACAGTTCATTATTACGTTGATGTATTCTGTTACATCCAAACAAAAATCAATATAGGACAAGAAAAACCTAGAAAAAAGTTTTCAAAGGGAGATATTACTTTCATGACATCAAATGGCTCAATGTGTTTTTTCCTAAAAGATGCCAATGTCTCGTATTCTATGAACCTCATAGGTAAAATAACTTCAACTATTGAAGAACTCGCTAATGTAAGGCCTGTAGATGTACTGACTATAAACACACGAATTGACTAGATTTCGACAATACAATAAAGAGATTCGTTAACTATTATTAAAGGAATAAACTTTATGTCCACTATAACCTCCAATCAATTTCACTGTGCCTTTTGATTCCAAATTTCTAATATAATTATTTGCGATTGAGATTTTTACTCCTAAGACTTTTGATATAGATTGTACAGTAATCGCCTTCATTCCTCTTAGTATACTTACATCATTAATATCTTCAATTAATACAGAAGATTTATGTTTTTGACTTTTAATTTGAGGCTTCGTTTCATCCTTCTTTGGTTTGTTAGTTCCATCGCTTGGTTGGTGTCCTGTAGCTTTAGTTGAACTCAGTGTCTTTTTCTTAACTCCACCCATATTGAATTCTATATATCTTTTTAGTTATATACTTTATACTTGTTGATCAAAATTCAAATCATATTTTATAAATAATCAACTTTATAAAAATAATTATTGGATTTTTTAACTATAGCAGAAATTTTTGAAGATATGCAAAAGACTAATAGCAGACTAGTATTAATAGATCACTTAGTAACTCTTTTTAAAAGCACTCCAGTTAATACCATCAAAAAAATAATTTATCTCCTTCAAGGAAAACTTTCTCCAGCCTATGAAGGAATTGAATTAGGATTAGGAGAAAAATTAACCATTAGAGCTATAGCAGAATCTTCAGGAATTAGTGTGAAAGAAGTCGAAGAGAAATATGGTATAATAGGAGATTTAGGGGAAACAGCAAAAGAAATTTCAAAAAATAAATATCAACAAACCCTCCTTAGCGAAAAAATTACTATAGAAAGAATATACTCAACCTTTGAAAAAATAGCAAAATCCCTAGGATCACAATCTCAAATCATTAAACTTCGTCTAGTTAGTAGCTTATTGAATGATGCAACACCATTAGAAAGTAAATATATTATAAAATTTCTCCTAGGCAATTTGAGATTAGGCATAGCTGAATATTCCATCATTGATGCTTTGGCAATAGCCTTTACAGGAAATAGAAACAATCGTAAAAAAATAGAAGAAACTTATAATATCTATACTGATCTTGGAACAATTGCAGAAATATTATTTAAGAAAGAGTTAGAGGGTTTAAATGAATTACAAATAACACCACTAAAACCTATTCGACCAATGCTAGCCGAAAGAATAACGGATCCTATAGAAGGATTGAAAAAAGCGAATGGTATGATAGCTTTTGAATATAAACTCGATGGTGAAAGAGTCCAAATCCACAAAAATGATACAGAAGTACAATTATTTTCAAGAAGCCTCGAGAAAATAACTAACCATTATCCTGATATTGTGGATGCAATAAAGAAATTTTCCATTCACAATTGCATTTTAGAAGCAGAAATCGTACCACTTGACTTAGTGACTAAAAAGATTCAACCATTTCAGGAATTAATGCATAGAAAAAGAAAGTATAATATCAATGACGTTATCCAAAAGTACCCAATCAAGGTATTCCTATTTGACATCTTGTATTTAGAAGGAAACAATTTGACCCAATATGAGTACACAAAAAGAAGGGCAATTTTAAAATCTACTATTGAGAAAAATAAGAATAATACTATAGAGTTAGTCAAGCAAATTGTTTCATCAAAACTAAATCAAATCGAGATTTTTTTTCGTAGAGCCAAAGATGATGGTTGTGAAGGATTAATGTTAAAGCAATTAAATAGCAAATATCGAGCAGGTGCAAGGGAATTCTTATGGATGAAGTTAAAAAAAGAATATGATAACACATTCGGGGATACTTTTGACCTTACTGTAATTGGAGCATTATTAGGTAAAGGAAAGCGTACAGGTTATTATGGAGCTCTTTTATTAGCTTCATATGACAAAAATTCTGATACCTTTCAAAGTATTTGTAAAGTAGGAACTGGTTTTTCGGACCATGATTTAGAACTTATTTATAATGAACTGAAAAATTATGTTATTGAAAAGAAGCATTATAATGTAAATAGTAATTTGAAAATGGATATATGGTTTACACCTAAACTAGTTCTAGAAATCATAGCATCTGAAATTACCCTCAGTCCATTACATACGGCTGCTTATGGTTTAATAAAGAAAAATTTTGGAGTAGCTTTAAGGTTTCCCAAATATTCTGGAAGAATACGATTTGATAAAAAGCCAGAAGATTCCACAAATACAAGCGAATTGATACAACTATTTAATAAGCAAGTCAAACGGAATAAATTATGATGATCTCTTGATATTTTATGAATATTATACTAATTATTTCTTAAATATAACACTAAATCGGCAAAACTTTTTTTATTGCTTTTGACAAATGAGTTTATATACTACTACTACTATTACAATTCCCATTCTAAAATAATAGGCTAGCAAGATTAATCTTACGTGGGCGAGATCATTATTCTAATGACTAGGTAAAATGCAAATAAATAATTGGAAAAATATAAACATCGGTCAATTTGCTAGAAATAATTTATCAAATAATATTATAGTATTAAGATTTCTCTAAACTATTTCATAAGTGTTAAGCGATGAAACACATAATAAAGTATGGCTAAGAATTGCTCATACTTCGAATATTTAGCTATATTAATTAGGAGATATTTGCAGATACATATTCGTCGATACATATAACTATTAATTTCTAACAGTAAATACCGGAAAAATTTCAATTATCTTCTCTATTATTCTTCATAGGTTTAAGAGGAGGAGGTAATTTTTCCAATTTATGTGTTGGATTCGCCAGATAATGACGAGAAGCCCCTTCACCAGAAAGAACAATATTGCATTCTAAACATTTGTATTTTATAGCCATAATCCAGCCCAGAAGTATTTAAAAACATACTTCCCTAAAAAGTCTATTGTTTATACCAAATTGATAAGAAAAGTGAAAAAAATAACCACAATTACCGTAATTTTAGAATTTCTCTATTATCAGGAACTGATGATCTTATACCTAATTTATTATAAATTGTACTTGCAGTATTTTCTGACTTTGTACGTTCTCCATGATTCACTAATACTCGCTTAGGTTTTATTCTAGAAACAAAATTCAATATTTGGTTAAAATCACTATGGCCACTAAATCCATCAATCTTTTGAGTTTTACATTTTAGTGGAATAACTTTGACTTTGCCATTTTTCTCCATCATACTAACTTCATTTGTATTTCCATCAAGAACACGTCTCCCCAAAGTGCCATTGATTTGGTATGATACAAAAATCATTTTATTATTTTCTTTTGTTGCAATTTCTTTAAAATATTCAACCGAAGGACCCCCTTCCAACATACCTGAGGTAGCCATGATAATCGCTGGATTTTGATCTTTTAATACTTCATCTCTTTTTCCCCATCCATTAACTACGGTAAAATATTCTGATTGGAATGGATTAATACCCTGAGAAACTGATCTCCTTACCTCTTGGCCAAGGTAATGTGCGTACGACATATGAATAGCACTCGCTTCCGAAATCATTCCTTCAATATAAATAGGTGCTTCAATCAATCTACCTTCTTTCATCTCTTTATCGAGGACTAGCATTATCTCTTGTGCACGTCCTACTGCAGGAACTGGAATGAGAACTTTACCACCATTGGTCAATGTTTGATTAATGTTCTCAGTGAAACTATTATACACTACTCTTTGATCTGGCATTAGATCACTAGAGGCTCCGTATGTACTTTCAGTAATCAAAGTTTCTACCCTAGGATAATTTGAAACCGCACTATCTAGTAGCTGAGTTTTAGCATATTTATAATCTCCAGAATAGAGAATATTATGTGCTCCTGAAATATTAAGATGGACTGTTGCGCTTCCCATTATGTGTCCAGCATTATTAAGTGTAATGGTAGTATCTGGAGAAATATCGGTCGGTTTTCCGTAAGGTAATGTTATACAATGTTTGATTATCTCATTTATATCTCGAATTTCATATGGACAATAAACACCATTATTTTGTGAAATTTTAACTGAATCTAATTGAAGTAAATTCATTAAAGGTAATGTTGGTTCAGTACAATAAACTGGCCCATCGTATCCATATTTGAATAATGTCGGCAAAAATCCTTGATGGTCGATATGGGCGTGACTAATTATTATAGCATCCAAATCCTCTAATTTAAAATCAAACCAATCTATCCTGGGATAGGCATCAATAGCATTATTCTCACCAGGATTGATTCCACAATCTAACATTATTTTACTCTCGGAAGTCATAACAATAAAACAAGATCTTCCTACTTGTTTTACTCCACCTAGACAGAAAATATAAACTTCCTTGTTGTTCCAATTTTTATTTTGTTTATCATTTACCAAAGCTCTTTCTGACATATTTTCCTTTTCTTGAGATTCATCTTCCTTCTTAATTATTGGATCACGAAAAACTCTGTTGCCTAATTCACGAAGAAAATTACTACGCTCTTTTGAAGAGCTTTTCAAAATTGTATGTATATTTTTTATACTCATTGACGGGATGTGAGGTGAACGTCTTAAATGTGCTATCCAACCTGTGGCTTCAGCTATACTAATGATAGTTTCAGAGATAACTGATTCAGGTTTATTAACCTCTAAGACAACCTCACCTGTTGCCTCATCACAAAATAGAGCAGAGACAATTACCTCTTTAGGTAATATCCGAGATACAATAGACCGTGTTTCGTCTTCTTGAAGTCTGATTGATTGATCAGTTCTTACTACGAATCTTTTCTTTAAGTTTTTGGACAAAGACGATAGGTAATATGTCAATTCTGTAAGAGAAAACCTGGGATTTTTTGTATATAATGCAATATTCGGTCCTTCAAATCTAGCAAGAGTAATTTGTGACTCTTTGGGGATGGATTCAAAAATAGTTTTTATTATTGCTTCTTCATCTTTAACATATTTATGATTCCTAGAAGTTTTATCTAGCAGTTCACTTTTAGTTTCACTACTAAATGATTTATTATAATTGTTTTTATCACTACCATTTCCATTATTTTTTTTCATATTGATCAAATTTTTTCTTTTATTCGAATACCAATTGTATATTTATTTTAAAATAAAGTATCAATAAACATAAATTGAATCATATCTATTATTGATATCTCCATTATTATAGTTTTAGTCATATAGTAATTAATTCAATGACAATATTAGTGGAAATAATAGACTATGTCTTTCATCTTAAAACCCATGGCAGAGTAAATGCTAATATTACGATAATTACAAAAACTATACTTAAAATGGTAAAGGGTTTTATTTTGCTATTAGTTTTAATTTTGTTTTCAAGTAACGTACCATACCACTGACCACCATCTAACATAGTTATAGGAAGTGCATTGAATATACCTACATTAAAGTTGATAAACCAAATCCAAAATAGTAAATTTGCAATAAATGGAAAGACAGGACCAAATATACTTGAAGAATAATAAGAGGACATACTTTCAGAGTAAGGAACAAGATTTTGTTGCAAGGTTGGAGGCATAAGAATTGCTAATGGATTAGTCAAAAAAAGATTTTTGTAATTGTCTAGTACCAATTCAGGATCGAAAAATGCATCTGTAAGGGTTACCCCTAACACACCTTTACTTTCGGGAATAGATGGAGGAAGTTTTAGAGACTTTATTTGTTCTCTATCGTCTTCTGATATCCATTTAATTTGTATTGTTGTACCTAAATTGTCTCTTAATATTGTCCTGAGTTCTTGAACATCTTCAATAGGTTCAGCATTGATATGAGTAATTAGAGAATTCTTTGAAAGACCGATTGATTTTGCTAAAGAATTTTCTCCAATAGTCAAAACAGTAATACCAGTTTCATTGCCTTTAATATGAGAAATAGGAGTAAGGGAGGATACCAAAAGAAAAAGTAATCCAAAGGAGATACCTGCCAACACCATGTTGTTCAATGGACCTGCAGTAAGAATGGCACTTTTTTGTTTAAACGTTGTTTTATTTAATTCGTCTTGTTGGATATTTACGAATGCACCAATAGGTATCCCTAAAAACAATACAATCCCTGTAGATTCGACTTTGGTATTATAAACTCGGGCAACAACACCATGTCCTGCTTCATGAATTATAATAGTAATAACTAAGCCAATCCAGCCGTACGTCCATGGTAGAATAGGATTCAATCCTGGAATCAATAGATTACCTTGTGGTCCAATTTCGCGAATACCTTCCCTGGCAGAATCATTTGAAAATAAGACGAGAAGAGAACCCATAATTAAAAAAACAGCTAATGCTGTTATTAATGGCATGAAATAAATGTTCAATGAAGCGTAAATCTTACCTAGTCTGGAATTCGCTACTTTGTCAAAAAACCGTAGCCCAAATGGGGTATGGATTAGTATTAAAGGCAATTTGAGTTCATAATTAATCCCAAGATTTTTTTGCAAACAAAATTATTACTACCCAAGACTATTTAAATCAATCATCGATTACCTTAGTCCTAAATCTATTAATAATTTTATTTACAACAACTAAATAGATTGGATCCGCCACTTTTAAATTATGAATTTTTTTCACGGGATACCAATATAGTAGCCAAAAAGCTTATAGGAAAAAAATTGGTAAAGGTAATAAGAAATAATAATCGAAAAATTAGGTTATCCGGCATTATTGTAGAAACAGAGGCTTATGGTTACAAAAGTGATGAAGCAAGTCACGCTTATAGAGGAATGACCAAAAGAAATATGGTAATGTTTGGTCCCGTCGGAAGAACGTATATTTATTTTACATATGGAAATCATTATTGTTTCAATGTCACTGCCAAATCTAAAAATCAGATTGCAGGTGCTGTATTAATACGAGGAGTAGAACCAAAAGAAGGAATTGAATATATGAAAGATTATAGGAATGTAGATGATAAAATGCTTTTAACAAATGGACCGGGCAAAATTACCCAAGCGTTCGCCATAGATAAACAACATAATAACCTGGATTTAACAAATATAAATAATGACTTATATATTGTGAAAGGGTTTATTCCTAATTTAGTATTAGCAACTAAAAGGATTGGTATTAAAAAGTCAATCCATGTATATAAGAGATACATTTTAGCATCCAAAATAGAAAATAAAATTTTTATAAATCAATTTGTATCAAAAAAAAAGGAAAATAATCACTTCCATATTTGCCGACTATTATAATGCAGCAGATTGATTTGATGGAATTTTATAAAGTCTATCTCTCCACTTTACAATACTTTTTCTATTTGGTATTAATAATCTAGAAAAAAATCTCGAAACGATAATTGTTGCGCCTACTATCCCTCCTAGAGAATAAATCTTGTTTGATAATAATGTACTACTGAGCTGAATTAAATTTGTTAGCATTAAAATAAACAATGTACTACCTGTAAGTAGTAACACTACAAAAACAAAGGCATTGGGAAGAATTCCAATTAAAGTTAATGATAAAAAAAACATTCCAAACGGAAATATCAATAAAAAGAACAATGCTATACTCAAAAGAGTTGATTTTACCCTATTTTCCATAAAGAGAGGTATAACGAGTCTATCTATAGCCTTAAATAATTCAGAGGAATTGCGTGCCCAGATTGCTTGGACATAACTTTCACCTCTAAACATCTTTATTTTATAATTCTCCTCCTTTACCTTTTTACCTAATGCACCATCTTCAATAATTTCATGTTTTACTGCTGCATGAGAACCAACTTTTTCGTAAGTCTTCCTCTTAATAATAAAATAGCTCCCAAAGAAATATCCAAGCTTTGATTTTGAATCATTAACCTTTAATGGAGAAAATCGAGTATACAGGAAAGTAGTTAATAGAGGAAGAGTGACGTGCGTATAAAAATCATTACATATTAACCTAGGCATAACTGTTATTGCATCTAATTCATAGTGATTAATATTTTGTACAGATAAGGATAGTGTATTTTCTGAATGGTAAGTATCGGCATCTGTAAACAACAATAATTTACCAGTTGATTTTAGATACCCTTGATAGCATGCCCAGTTTTTCCCAATCCAATCGTCACCAGGTTGATTAACATTGAGGATTTTGATGCTAGAATTTGATTTTATATATTCCTTCATAATCTCCAAAGTTTTATCAGATGATTCATCATTAACTAAAATTATTTCAAAGTCAGGATAATCTTGTTTTAATAAGCTGTCTACACATTTACGAATATGTTTTTCCTCATTTCTAGCAGGAACTATTATACTGACCCTTGGAAAGTTGTTTTTGATATTCTTAATTCTCTCTAACCTTGGTGATTGCACAAGTGATTTAATCATAAACAATAAGAGGTAAATCCAAGTGAAAAAAATTCCTGCCGTAATACAGAGAATTAGAAAATAAATAATCATTTGAGCATTTTCCATTTTATGATTAGTTAAAGGTCGAATTCGATATTATTATTTTTTACTTGGAATATTTTAATAATTAGGTTCTACTTATATTGAGATTTTAATATTTCAAGAATTCCTCTCATAATTGATCAGACAAGCTTAATATACGGTTAGGTAGCCGCTTAAGCAAATATCTATGTTAATAATATTTGACGTGGAAGGAGTATTACTTAATGCAGAATATTTACCCATTTTGGCTCAAGTTTTTGGACCTTCCAAAGAAAAGGAAATTTGGGATATTACAAAACAAGGAATCAGAGGAGACATAGATTGGGAAGAAGGCCTAAGAAAAAGAGTTAATGCCTTAAAAGGTATAAAATTTGATGATGCCAAACTAATAGCAGAAAACTTAGAAATTATGCCCGGAGCAAAAGATCTTTGTTTAGCCCTAAAAGATGCGGGATGGAAAATGATTGCTGTTTCAGGTGGTTTTACAATTATTACCGATAGATTGAAGAAAGAATTGGGATTAGATTTAATTTTTTCTAATGTTTTAATTTTTAAAAATGGATTATTAGATGATTTGGACTTAAAAGTTACTTCAGATAAGTCAGTTGTTGTTAGACCAATAATAAAACAATGGGGTTTAAAAAAAGAAGAAATCGTGGTAGTTGTTGATGGAGCTAATGACATAAAACTATTTGACATAGCCGGTTACACAGTCGGTTTTTGTCCTGTTGAATTAGTCAAAAATAAAGCAGACGATGTAGTTGAATTAAGGAACTTATCGCTACTCAAGAATTTATTGGAAAAAAGATTCGGTAAATGGATTTTAAACACTAACCTAAAAAAAATAAACTCTAATGCTTAAAAAAATTGAAATAATTCCAATATATCTAAATATAAACATAAATCCGAAAGTAAAATTATTAAATACTCTTTTAGAATCAATAAAAAATAACAATCAAAATATAAAAAATGGAGATATAATAGTCATAGCTCAAAAAATTATTTCAAAAAATGAAGGACGATCAGTTTATCTAAAAAATATTATTCCTTCGTGTAGGTCGATAGAATTAGGCAGAAAAATCAACAAGGACCCTCGAATTGTAGAATTAATACTCCAAGAATCTAGAAAAATTGTTCGAGTATTTAATAATACTATTATTACAGAAACACGACATGGTTTTATTTGTGCAAATTCTGGTATAGATCAGAGTAATGTAAGCAAAAGTAAAAATCGAGTACTTCTACTACCAAGAGACCCTGATAAATCTGCTGATACAATAAGAAAAGAAATATATAAAAAAACTAGAAAAAATATTGCCGTCTTAATAACTGATACATTCGGTCGCCCTTTTAGGATGGGTCAGACGAATATTGCAATAGGTATTGCAGGGATTAATGCTTTAAAAAATTATAAAGGAAAACCAGATATGTTTGGTAAAATTATGAAAGTTACAGAAATAGCTATTGTTGATGAAATAGCAGGAGCAGCAGAGCTAGTTATGGGCAAGACAAAAGGTATACCAATAGCAATAGTTCGAAATGTTACCTACTCTAAAAGTAATAGTTCAATTACAAAAATCATAAGAAAAGAGAATAAAGATATTTTCCGATAAATTTAACTATATAAGAAGGTCATAACCATTTTATATTGCAAGAGCTTCTTTTTATATTAGAAACATAGTGGACAATAATAAAGATGATGATTTTAAAAAAGTTATTGATGTAAGAGGACTTTACTGTCCTGAACCAGTTTTTAGAACAAAGATAGAAATGGAAAAAATGACGATAGGTGAAAGATTAAAGGTTGTTGCTGATGATCCACAATCAGAAGAAGATATTTCTAGATGGGTAAACCGAAATGGACATGATTTAATATCGGTAAATAAAAAAGAATCAGATTTAGAATTTGTAATAAAAAAGGCAAAATAAAATGACTCAAACAATAACAAGAAATCAAGTAATAGAAAAAATAGGAAATACTCCTTTAATAGAATTGTCTTCTTTTTCAACAGATAACATAAAACTTTTTGCTAAATTAGAATGGCATAATCCTTTTGGTTCTGTTAAGGACAGAGCTGCATTTTGGATGATCAAAGATGCAGAATCCAAAGGAAGAATCAAGAAAGACAAAAGCATAATTATCGAACCCACTTCAGGAAATACAGGAATAGCATTAACAGGTATTTCGTCATCATTGGGGTACAAGGTTGAAATAGTTATTCCAGAAAAAGTAAGTGCTGAAACGAAATCAATACTTAAAAAATTAGGAGCTACAATACATGAAACATCAGACGATTTATGTCCAAGAGTAGGAGCAGGAACGGATCAGAGTATTGCACTTGCAAAGGCAATAGCTACTCCAAGGCCAGATATTTACTATATGCCAAATCAATATGAAAATGATGCTAATTTTATGGCTCATTATGATACTACTGGTCCTGAACTATGGTATCAAACTAATGGCAAGATTACTCATTTTCTTACAGGTTGTGGAACTGGAGGAACTATCACAGGTACGGGCGTATATTTGAAAGAAAAGAATCCTAATATCAAAGTTATTGCAATTCAAGCACAAAGAAATCATTTACTGCAAGGATTAAGAAATTTTGAAGAGTCCTCTATGCCTGATCTTTTTCAAAGACGAGAAAGTGTAGTGGATGAATGGTTTACTGCCACTAATAAAGACTCTTTTACAATGGTAAAAGAACTTGCTAACAAAGAGGATATTTTAGTTGGACCATCCTCTGGTTCAGTAATGTCAGCAATGCTAGAAACTAGAAATAAAATTAAAAAGGGAATAATAGTAGGCATATTTGCTGATGATGGAAGAAAATTCAAGAGTCTATATAAAGAACAAAATATTTTTACAGCTCAAGAATACGATAAAGCTTTGAACAATGCAAAGTATCTTTCAGAATTATTTTACTAGAGATAAAAAAAGACAATTCTCTTTTAACAATTAAGATTTAACTTTTAAACAAAATAGTAATGAGATATAAAAAAATTTTATCCCTATTGAGGCAAATTTCTATTTTATTATTTTGTATTTGGATATGTAGTATTCAAAAACCACTTAAATGGATTAATTTTTTAAAATTTTATTATTACTAAATTATCATAATTTGTTATCGTTTTTCTTTTCGGCTAGCCATTTTTCAACATCAAGGGCAGCCATACAACCATATCCAGCAGCAGTAACAGCTTGCCTGTAACGAAAATCATGTACATCACCTGCTGCAAATACTCCCTCAACACTAGTTCTTGAATTTTCTTTTAAAACGATATAACCATGGTCATCCATTTCAAGTTGATTTTTAAATATTTTAGTATTTGGCTCATGTCCAATAGCTATAAATAAACCTCCAACATTTAATTCCTGTTCTGCTTTAGTATTCACATTTTTTACTGATATTGTTGAAATTTTTTTATTGCCACTTATTTTAGTAATTGTACTATCCCACATAAATTGAATTTTAGGATTCTCAAACGATTTTTCTTGTAATATTTTGCTTGCTTTAAGAGAATTACGTCTATGGATTAATTTTACAGATTTTCCAAATTTTGTTAGAAATGTAGCCTCTTCAAGGGCAGTATCTCCACCTCCAACAACAGCAATCTCTTCTCCCTTAAAGAACGGACCATCACAAGTAGCACAATAGGAAACACCTCTTCCCCCATATTCCTCCTCTCCTTTAATACCTAATTTTCGTGGAGTAGCGCCGGTACATACTAAGATTGCTTTAGATAAATACCCCTCGGCATAGGTTTTTACATAAAAAGGTTTGTGTTTAAAATTAACTTCTATTACTTCATCATCAACAATATTAGAACCAAATCTTTCAGCTTGTTGTCTCATATTCATCATTAATTCAGGTCCAAAAATGCCATTGGGAAATCCAGGGTAGTTTTCAACTTCGCTAGTTGTCATTAACTGCCCGCCAGGTAAACTTCCAGTTATTATCAAAGTCTTTAGTTTAGCACGAGCTGTATATATTGCTGCAGTGTAGCCAGCAGGACCAGAACCAATTATAATAACATCAAAAGTTCTTAATTTTTGATTATTGGAAGCATCTTCACTGTCATAAGCATTCTCCTTCTTCCTAACATGGGCTTGCATTCTGTATGTTATAGATAAAAATAAAGACCAGTTAATAATTGGTTCGCTATATTGTTTCTATTCTTCTCCATTTTGCGAACAATTATTATTAATAAAAAGGCTTTGATTATATTTATTTAGGAGAGATTTGTGTCTTTGGCATATCTTTTTCTCTTTTATATTTATTCTAATAACCTCATCTTGAAAGTGTGCATTAAAAAATCTACAATTTCTATCGTGGCAAAAAGGCTCTCCTGAATTGATAAAATAAAAAAGTGATTGAAGAACTAAACCTTCAATAATATCATTTATTCGTGGATCATTATAATTTATAAATTGTCCATTGTATTCTTTTTTAAGCTCGTCAACAATATCACGTTTTTCTTTAAAAAAATATAATTTATAATAATAATCGCGAGGTTTAGCGATTCCCTCTACAATTCCAGAAGTAGAAATCAAAGTGGGATTTCCACAAATCAGTGACCTGGCATGATATCTCCAATCCGACTCATCAAATGTGCATAATAATTTATCAGTTATTATAATCTCAAGTTTTGAGAATGTTAATTCCTGCTCGTGTTTTCTTATTAATTTTTGAACTAATTTTTGTACAAGAAATCCATCATATAACAAGAGATCTACACATTCAATTTTTTTGTTGGATGTAATGAGATCTTTATAATTATCAGAAGAATGATAATAATTCAAATCATAAATAGATAATGGTTTTTTTAGGTCTTGAACAATCGCTTGCTTATAAAATGAGAAGTTTTTTTCTTTATCTATAGAATTTAAATATAATAGAGACTCTTTCTCTTTTTCTATTACATTATTGGGTAATATTTTTTTCAGACAAGCTATAATCTTTTGTATGTTTAATTCTGGCCAAGATGATTCGTTATAGAAATTAACGTATTTACAATATAACATAATGAATGAAAATTGATGGAAAAACAGAAGCAGAAATAGAAGAAAAAGAGGAAGGATTTATTAGTTTTTCAGTTTGGAATTTGTGGTACTTCTTTTAACTTGCGGGCAGCTATGTCAGCAGCCTTTTTACCAGATAATAACATCGAACCAAATGTAGGACCCATTCGTGGAAGTCCATGAGTTTCTGTTACTGACATTCCTGTTGCAATTAGCCCTGGAAACACTTCACCAGTATGATTAACAACTGCATCTTCCCCTCCTTCAACCCACATAGGATCCATTCCTTTCCATTTTACATAACCTCTTTCCATCAATCTCTTTACGGCAACAGAATCATGACCTGATGCATCAATAACAAGCTTGCTTTCGAATGCAATTGGATCTACACAAGTAATATTTCTTGGTAATGCAGAAACTGGCATCCAGTTAACTACCACTCCTGCAACACGCTTATTTTTTATTACTAAGTCATCAAATTTAGTTAATTGCAAAAATCGTACTCCTGCATCACATGTTGCGGCTATTAACTTGGAACAAGCATGAGGGCCCCATGTAGCATATAGCCCTTCTCTTATAACTCGATAGGGAACTCCTAATTCATCCCAAATCTTTTGGGCCGGGGATCTCACAGTCACAGGGTTCATCATATAACCTCCTACCCAATATCCCCCGCCAATGTAGTTATTTTGTTCTATAATTAAGGTTTTAATTCCTAATTTACCTAATTCCCTACCTGCAGATAAACCAGCAGGACCAGCACCAATAATAATAACATCAGAGTCTGTATATTCATTCATTGTTTCCATAAACATTGCAGCAATTGAACGACTAATTTCTTTCTCGCTGACATCAGCAAATATTTTTGGCATACTATTATCAACATAAGCACATTATATATTACTAATGCATTTAATTTCCAAAGTCACATAATAAAAAGTAATTTTAATTATCTATTACATTATTAGAGAAATGGGTTCCTCTCACTTTACTGTCAATTTCTATCATCAACTTTATAAAGTCAGCTTTATGAGAATTCAAATATTCTTGGCCTTTGTCTTTAAGGCGATTTTGATACAGTCTTAAATCTCTATGTTCATTGAAGAATTTTTCGATCATTGTACTTCCATGAATAGAAGGATTTATCAATTTATCAAAATATCCAATAGTTGCTTGGACATCACCTTGTTCTACAGAATCTCTCATTTTAGCTAATATTTCACTAATATCTTTTAATTGTTGAACAGGAGGGGACACTTCCCGAGATTTTCCCATGAAGCCTGAGCGTTTCAATGTCCCTACCTTTAGAGCTATTTCTTTTGAGAGTTCAAAATATTCTTCTTTATTAAAAAAGTTTTTCTTTTCCTTTCTTAGCACTAAACCTTTCATTGAAAGTCTTAACAAAGCATCATCTACCTCAGCTTTATCCATCCCAGTGATCCATATGATTTTGCCTGGATAATCGTAACCATGTCTTATTGCCTCTAAAACAACAACCTCAATTATTCTTCTAAATCCTTCTTCTGCTTTTGCATTTTCAAAATCTTTATCTCTCACAGCACGTTTAGCATAAGAAATATCAATTTCAATAGCTCTCTTGAGTGCTTCCATGCCATCATCGACTCTCCCATCAAGCACGAGATAACATGACAGGTTATACCATGCCATTCCATTATTATGATTAATATCTATTGATTTTTCACAACACTCTATTGCTTTTAGTAAGTGATTCATTCGATAATATGCAAGTCCCTTAAGGTTCCAAGCCTCAAAATTGTTTATATCTAAATCTAAGGCATTATCATAGCAAGAAATGGCTACACTATATTCGGCAAGATGAAAATGAGCGTAGCCTTTTTTTATCCATGCATTAACAAATTGGGGATCAATTCTTAAAGATAATTCAAAACATCTAATAGCATCGGAGAGTTTTTCGTTAGCCATATGATTAATGCCCTTATTATAAAGATCAAATTTTTGAATATTATTAATATTGTTAATATGAGTTAATTCAGAAGGTTTTTTATCTTTCTCTTGGAAATTAAATTTATCCGTTACCTTCTTTCCAAAGAATTTTTCCATATAATAACTGATCCATTCACGAAGATAAATAGATTATGATTTATTTGTTATAGTGACTAATATATGTGATCGACTGTAAAAAATTATAAAGTTAAGAAAAAATTATTATTTTAGCTTTACCCATATATTATTAAGTGTCAGATTACTATAAAATATTAGGAGTAACAAAGGATTCTAATCAAATTCAGATAAGAAAAGCCTTCCGCAAGTTAGCCCTGCAATACCACCCTGATAAGAATAAAAATTCAGAAGAATCAAAACAGAAATTCATGGAAATTGTTAAAGCATATGAAATTCTATCAGATGAGAAAGCTAGGGAAAGATATGATTCTAACACACTCAATAATAAAAATATTCAGAAAGTTAATTGGACACCTCCTGCAGATTTTGCTAGTTTTTATAGTTATGAAAATCTAAAAAGAGAATACAATGAGACTCAAATAAGTGGTGGTATGTGGGAAATAAGTGAAAAAGCCAATGCAGGATTATGGAAAGCAACATTTATCTTGTTAGCATCGTTGGGTCTAGTATCTATCTTCATTTTATTAAAAATTTACTAATAATTTAGACAAATTAATTTTCTAAATATCTCTTCAAGTTCTCTGAAAAAAGTATTTAAAGGATCAAAATTACTCACAATAGTAAAGTTGAAAGTTTTAGCAATAGGAAATCGTATCTTTATTACAAGTTTTCAAATGGCAGGAATCGAAGGAATTAATGTTCAAACACCTAAAGAAGCTCTTTCTCGAATAAACCAGATACATTCTAGAAATGAAGTAGGCTTGATTTTATTAAGTGATGACATTGGTAAACAAATTAGATTGGAGCTTGCTCGGATACGTTCTGTAAAACCTATTCCTCTGATATTTGAACTTCCTTCACCTGGCAGTACAAAAGAAAAGGTAGATTATAGAGCATTGTTAAAGCAAATATTAGGGGTCTAAAAATATTTTTTTATTGTATTTGAAATAATTAAGTTTTAGAATCTGAGTGTATTAACTTAGTATAGTATGAATTTACATGCAGTATTAAGTATTGCCGGAAGTGACTCTTCGTCGGGGGCTGGTATACAAGCGGATTTGAAAACATTTTCGTCTCTTGGAACTTATGGATGCACTGCCATTACTGCAATAACTGTTCAAAATACAAAGAATATTTTTGATGTATTTCCTATTCCTAGTGAAATAGTAATAAGACAGATAAATTCCATTCTAAATGACATAAGAATTGATGCTATTAAGATTGGTATGGTTTATGATGGAATAATAATTAACGAAATATTTAAAATTTTAAAAAATATAAATATTCCACTTATAGTAGATCCACTTTTTACTTCTACCAGCGGAAAAAGTTTGATCAAGTCTGGGGCAATAAAAGCTTTAACAAAAAAAATACTACCTCTTGCAACAATAATTACTCCAAATATAAAAGAAGCTAGACAACTTTCTGGTGTTGAAATTAATACTAAAGAAGACCTAGTTAAGTCTTTAATTAAGATAAAGAAATTAGGTCCAAAAAATGTAATCCTAAAGGGGGGACATCTTCTCTCAGAACAGTCTATCGATACTTTAATTGATGATAAATTAAACATAACCGAATTCCCCAATTCTCGAATAGATATTCCAGAAAATCATGGCTCTGGATGCAATTTCTCTGCAGCCTTGTCAGCCTACATTGCACAAGGGTATGAAATACCTATAGCATGTAAATTCGCTAATGAATTTATAAATAGTACTTTGAAAAATCTTTTATATATAGGAAAAGGATACCCGGTCACAGATACTGCTATAACAACTTCTTCCTCTGCCTTTAAGTTTGGTGTAATAAATGAATTATCAATAGCTATTAATGAGCTAGAATCTCTATCAGATGTAGGAAAGTTAATACCAGAAACACAATCTAATTTTGTATATGCAATACCAAATGCCAATAGTATCAAGGAAGTTGCTGGAATAAAAGGAAGAATAGTAAGGATTGATCAAAAAGTGAAAGCAAGTTCGTGTATTGAATTTGGTGCATCACAACATATTGCGTCAGCAGTTATTTCATACATGACTATTGATCCTTTGATGCGCGCTGGATTTAATATAAAATACGATAAAAAAATAATAGAATTATTACAATCTTTTATGAAAGTATCTGAATATAATAGACTATTAGAACCTCATAAATTAAAGACAAAGGAAGGTTATACTATCCAATGGGGAATTAAAAAAGCAATACTAAAAGATAAGGGGGTAAGGGGAATTTATCATAAAGGAGACATAGGTAAAGAGCCTATGGTAATAATATTTGGCCACCACCCAGGAGAAATTATTGAATATTTGAGAAAAATTATTGAGTACTACTAATCTAAAAGTATAATAAATTATTCAATTAAACATTGTAGATGCAAGCAGTTATTCTAGCGGGAGGACTTGGCACAAGATTACAACCTTATACTTTCTTTATTCCAAAACCTATGTTACCGTTAGGAAATAAACCGTTGCTTGAATATTTAATAGAATGGATAAAAAAATTGAAAAGTATCGAGGAAGTAATTATTTGTGTAAGTTATCTGCATAGGACTATCGAGGATTATTTTGAAGATGGTGGAAGATTCGGAGTAAAAATTACATATGCCCATTCTGAAAGACCATTAGCTACTGGAGGGCAATTGAAAACAGCAGAAAGAATGTTAAATAATAGATTTATTTGTCTTTACGGTGATTCGGTTTATGATTTTAATTTAGAAAAAATGGTTAAGGGGCATGAAAAATCAAAGGCTTTTCTTTCGATGGCATTAATGAAATACAAAACAAGATTGAAATATGGTTTCATAGATACAAATGATAAAGGAAATATTGTTACAGCTTGGAGAGAAAAACCTGAAGTTGAAGGTTTAATCAATATTGGATGTTATATAATGGAAAAAGAGTTTTTAAAAATGATACCAAAATCTAGTACTATCGGAATGGATAAAATAGTAAAAGATGTGATTACGCAGAAAAAAAAAGTTAATGCATTTACAATAGAATCAGGATTCATTGATATTGGAGATAAAAGATCATATTTAGATGCATATAAAAAATATATGAAAAAATTAGGTAGTATATAGAATCATTTGTTACAACACGGATTACTGAGTTCCAAATTAATTACTAATTGCTACAACGTCAGCTTTTTATGCTGAGCGAATAAAAAGATTTCATAATGATCGATACTAAAACCGATAAAAAACTATCACCTGATGCATCCAGTGATTCTACTCTTAATTTCTATGTTAGAAAAATGCATTATCAAGGATCACTAATGATAAATATATGTGATGAGGAATTATTAGGTACAAACATAGTAAGCGAATCATTAAACATTAACATAACAAAAGATTTTTTTAATGAGCTCACAAATGAGAAAGAGATATGTAACTTATTAAAGAGATGTTCGATAGCTAATTTAATTGGAAGAAGAGTTATAGAAAAGACTTTGAGTTTGGGTCTTGCAAAAAGAGAAAGTATAAAAATTGTTTCAGATGTTCCTTTTCTAATGATCTTTAAATTTTATAAAAACTATTAGTTAGTTTTTCAATATTCTATTAGTTTAATAAATACATATTTTATATGCTACAAATAACATATTAGTGAAGGCTGAATCAGATTGAGTTATCAACGTACTTTAAGAATACAAAAAGAACGGATTGGAGCGATTATTGGAAAAAAGGGATCAATCAAAGACGAGATAGAAAAAAAATGCAAGATTGACATTCATGTTGACAGCGAATATGGTGATGTAATACTAAAGTCTAAAAGTACTGATCCTTTGGATATATTGAATATCAATAAAGGATTGGAAGTAATTCTTGCTATATCTAAAGGTTTTTCTCCGGAAAGAGCATTTATTCTATTTACGGAAGAAAACAACTTAGAAGTTGTTGACTTGCGAGACTATGTAGGAAAATCAGCAAATTCCTTAGCCAGAGTAAAAAGTCGACTAATAGGTGAAAAAGGAAAATCTAGGAGAACTATAGAGGAATTGACAGGATCTTATATATCAATATATGGCCATTATGTAGCAATAATTGGCACCTCTGAACAAATAACTTTAACAACTGAAGCAATAACACGCATTTGTTCAGGTCGATCCCATAAAAACGTATATAACTTCCTTCAAGAGATAAGAAGAAGAGCAAAAATTGAAAAGCTAAAATTGTGGGAGTAACGTGTATTAGCTAAAAATTTATAAAAAATATAAATACATCAACAAAAATTATAGAATATTGACTAATTCCAAAAATGAAGATAAAAAAATTTCAAAAATATCTTACTACAAGATAAGTACTCTCTTAGCAATTATTATAACTCTACCAGGAATTGCAAGTCTCTTCATATTAAGACACTATAATGTTGACATTCTTTACCAAGTAATTGTTAGCTCATTAATATTTTTTTTATGTATTGGTCTTTCATTCAAGATTTCTAAATATCTTGTCAAATTAGCATGAACAATTATTTTTTTACTCCCCATCGATTAAACATATTGTTCTCAATATTAAATTGGTCCAATACTTTTCCTACAATATGAAATAACAATTCATCAATTGTAGATGGATGAAAATAAAATCCTGGCATAGCAGGTAATATGGATACACCCAGTTCGGACAGTTTAACCATATTTTCAAGATGAATTTTAGACAAAGGAGTTTCTCTTGGAACAACAACTAATTTTCTATTTTCTTTTATACAAACACTTGCAGCTCGTGAGATCAAACTATCATCTAATCCATTTGCTATACTAGCTAGGGTTTTCATACTACACGGGATAATCACCATACCATCAGTTTTAAAAGAACCACTAGAGATAGGGGCTGCCATATTCTTATTATCGTACCAGCTGGTTGAAAGCTTTTTTACATAATTAATATCTAAATTTGTTTCAATCTTAATCGTCTTTTCTCCCCATTCGCTGATAACCAAATGTGTTTCCAATTTAAGCACATTTAATGATTCAATTAATTTTATACCATAAATAACTCCTGATCCCCCAGTAATTGCAATAATAATACCCATATTTTCACTTACATAAATAGATGATAAGTATTTATCTGAAAATTAATTTTTATAATCCTTCAGTAACCACTTAAAACATGCTTACTATTTTTGGAACAATAGCCTTAGATACAACTAAAACTTCTAAAAAGACAGTAAATCGAATAATGGGGGGAGCAGCAACATATGCATCTCTATCTTCCTCAAAATATACATCAACTAATATTATTGGAATAATTGGTTATGATTTTCCTCAACGGTATAAAGATATTTTGGATAGACATGTGAATACTAAAGGTGTTATTGTAAAAGACAATGAAAAAACTTTTCATTATGATTCCTCTTTTGATCCAACTTTGACAGTTCGAACTGCCAATAAAACTGAATTAAACGTTATTGAAAATTTTGAACCTTTTGTTCCTGAAGAATTTATCGATTCTAAATATATTTTTTTAGCAAACAATGATCCAGTTCAAAACAAAAAAATGCAACGTTTATTTAGCGATCCTGAATTTGTCGTTTGTGATACTATAGAGTATTGGATCAATAATAAATATGATCAGGTGATAGATATGATAAAAGAAGTAAATGGAATCATAATCGATAGCCAAGAAGCCAGACTTTTAACAAGTGAATATAACCTCCTAAAGTGTGCTAAAAAAATTAAAGAATTGGGCCCCGAGTTGATAATTATAAAAAAAGGGGAAAATGGCTCTATGCTTTTTTATGAGGATATCATATCTGTATGTCCGGCTATCCCTATCGAAAATGTAGTAGATCCAACTGGAGCAGGAGATTGCTATGCTGGTGGATTTCTTGGTTATTTGTCCAAAAAAGGAAAGATAAATGAACGAACTATTAGAGAAGCTGCAATATATGGAAATATAATGGGTTCTTTTGCAATAGAAGATTTTGGACCGAATAAAATAATTAATATTTCTTGTCTCGACATAGACAAAAGACTAAAAATATATAAAAAATTATTGATAGCTTAAGCAGTGCAGCAAATCAGTCATTTTATTATATTTTTATTGTTATTAACAAATTATTAAATAATCATTCATGGCTTAATCTTTTAGCTTTCATTATTTGCTGTAGTATGAGATTTAAACTATCAAGAGGAGATGAAGAATTCAAAATGTGTCTACCTAATATAAAATAATCTGTCCCAGCTTTTACTGCATCATCTATTGAACCATATTGGGTAATGAATCCTGGCGAATAGATTTTTGTCTCCTTTAATTCAGAAATTTTCTTGATAATATCAATCTTGGTAGCTCCTATGACGATTCCATCTACACCACTCAAACGTGAGTAACTATAAAGTAATTTATACATCGGAATTGATTCTGCATTACTATACTCATTTTTTGAAGTGGAAATTTGTAATCCGTAGCCTTCATACGAATGGGGATGACTCATATAGACAAGTGAGATTATACCAAACTTTATTGAATGGGCATAATTTACAATTGACTTCATTTCTGTTACTCCGATAAATGGATTTACTATTACCGCATCAAATCCTAATTTTTGTAACTTATTGACAGTTACTTTATTTGTATTTCCGATATCATTCAGCTTTATATCTGCTATACTCTGCAGATCAAAGTTATGAGCAAATAAGTTAAGTTCTAATATTTGAATATGCGATAAAGACAATAAGAGATGAAAATTTATTTTTATTGCACAAATTTTAGATTCAGTCATTGATATTACTTCTTTACATTTATCATACAAGTGACTATTATCATATTTATCAAAATCATAATCCAATGCTAAGATTATTGCCGTTTTTTTTTTATTTGAGCAATTATTTATCCTTGACTGATAAGAAGACATGATCTTCAATCCTCATTTATCACTAGGGGATGTTCTTTAAACAATTTAATAATTTTTATATAAATGTAGCCATGTTCTTCTATATGGTTAGTGAAAAAAGGCTTTTCTGATTTTTGGCTAGAATATTTTAGAAACTTTTCTGGTTCCTTGTCTATCTCAAGGTAGTAAAAATAAGTTAAGGAATCAGTCTCCATGAAATTTAAAGAGGTTCCTAGAGTAAATGTATTTTTTTTTCCGTTTCCAAAAGAAAATATCGGTAATGGAGGTTCATCATAAATGGTTTTATAGGCTGCGACTTTAGCAAGACTTTCTAAGTCTCTTAACAAAATCTTTGTATAACTAGATCTCTTACTTTTTCTTGAACTTTTTTCCATTACCTGTGGTAGTTTTTCAACATTTATAATTGGAGAATAAACAAAAAGAGGATTAGAAGCAATATCGACCAATGTCACTGTTTCAGAAAGACCATGGCATCTATATGCAAGATATTGATTACAGAGATTGGAATTCTCAAATTTAACATAATAAATCACAGGAGTTCCATAAATAAATTCAGTTTGCACAGCAAAGACATGTTCGTCCTTTAAGTACATGGAAAAAGTTGGTAATGGAGCACGTTCTAACGCACAAACTAATCTCGCAAAATTATTTAGGTCATTTACTTCAATGTAAAAAGGTGATTTAGATTCCAAGCAATTATCTTCAAAAAAAAGGCTATTAATATTTTACACTATCTTCTCTAAGTCTTAAAGAAATATTATAACTATCTATATAGATATATATAGACATTTTGGGAGAGAATTTATCTCTATGGTATTAGTCAAACTAACCTAGATTCTCTATAACCAACTCTGGACATTTTCTAAAATTAATCAAATAACGAGTTTTTTGCATAATGTTAGTTCTTACATCTTTCAAACTATCACAAACAAATAATGGCTTTTTTCAAATAGTAAACTCTGAACTCAACAAACTCAAATTAAAGTTTGAGAATCTAGAAATTTTTCTTTATAAAACAAAGCGAATGAACGTAAGATATCAATTGTAATGATTGTTATAAAATTATCAACAATTTCTGTTATTCAAATAGTTAAAAAAAAGATAGATAATACATTTTGGTTTTCCAATAAGATTGACATTATGATAAGATTAATCTTCTCTTTTAATGGTTAAATACATTTTACTCTATATCGAATAACAAACATTGTCCATTATTATTTATCTATTGTAGTACACAAGGAAATTATTATGGATTTAAATGAATTAGATATAGATAAAAAGATTCACTTTAGCATTAATTTACTAACTAACGCTATAAATAATAAAGATAAGGAGGAATCAGAAATTTGGAAAGCCTATAGTTGGTTAGAATATACCATTCTTTTGGTCCGTCTAAAAAAATATAATCTATTAGATGAAGGACAACAAAAAGGATTAAATAATAATAAAAAGCAAGCAGTCCCGGATGTTCTCTTAAGAAATGCCAGAGATTTACTGTTGAATTTAAATTATATGGATGATGATCAACTTTTAAATTCTTTGAGAGCCTCCAGGGATCTTTTGAGAATTTTTTTACAAACAAAGAGGTAAATATATATATTAAAACCTTTAGTATCTTTGATCGATTACTGAATCTACCTCTGCTCCAGTTCCTATTAATTCTGCTTTGAGTCCCAGTTCTAATTCAATTTCTTCTATAAACTTTTTTGCAGATCGAGAGAGTTTAGAATAATCTTTAACACCAGCACATTCAGGGTAAAGAACATCTAGTTTTGTAAGCGCAAACGATGTTCCACCATTCAGTCTTATTGCTCTTTTTGCTAAGTCCATATTGAAAGGAGAAGATCTTCTTTCTCTTCCAGTTACGCTTCCATATTCTAACCATCCTCTATTTTGCATTTCTTCTCTGCCTAACTCATTTTCTAATGGACCACTTCCGACCCTCGTGATATAAGATTTAAAAACAACAAGGACTTCATCAATGGATTTTGGTCCTATTCCTACATCTGCGCAAACAGAAGAAGCAGTTACGTCTTTTGATGTTACGAAAGGGTATCCCCCATGATAAAGTGAAAGGTAAGTTCCCTGTGTTCCTTCAAGTAGGACGTTATTCTTTTTATCCAACTCTGAATGAATCATAGAACTTACCTCACTCAAGTAATCTTTTATCTCTGAACAATCCATGGCAAGAGAAAGTTTTCTTAATGCACGATCAGAATTAGCTGGGCCTGTTCCCGTTCCTGTCGTACCTATTTTGTCTCTTAGAAAACTTTCTCTGCTATCCTGTAGGATATGTTCTTCCTTGATTATCCCACAATGGGGATCAACAAAGGTCCTACCATGAGCCTGAAATGAGGCAATCTCATTTAATAATATTTGGGGATTTACTAAAACTCCTGCCCCAATAGCTAACTTAGTGTTAACATTAAAGGCGGCACTTGGAAGCATACGAACTTTGAAGGTTTGACCGTTTAAAGTAAAAGTATGTCCAGCATTAGGACCTACTCCTCCACGAGCAGCTAAATTAACATTATCCTTTTTAACAATATATGCAATTATCTTTCCTTTTCCTTCATCGCCAAAGAAGCCACCTACTACTACATTACATGGCATGTTGTTGATTATAGGTATCGATATTTAATTTATTAATGTAAAGGAAATTAAATATTGTGAAATAGAAAATTACATATTAGCCTCATAACAAGTTTGTTATGTGTCTATTAGTACTGAAAATACAGAAGATATTATAGAAATTTTAGGGAATCTCCAATCTTTTCTAAGAAAACCAATAATCAAAAATAAATTAATTGATTTTTTCAAAAAAGATTCGGAATTTCAATTAGAAACAATAAATTTAATTTTAGATTCTCTTGAAAATATTAATATTCAAAAATATCGAGACTTAATATCTTCATGGTTAGAGGTATTAGTATATTTTGAAACTACAAAAATAAATCAAATAATTCGACTGTACTTAGTGGGATTGCTAAAAAGAAAGGAATTGATAAATCCACTTGAACCAGTCATGTTCTCATGTATCAATAAGATGAACAACCAGCAAAAAGAGAAATTAAAGTATTGTTTTTTGGAAACTTTATTTATGATACCAAATAATAAGAATATACTACATTCTAACTTAAGTACAGAAACATTAAACTTTCTTCTAAAGAAGTAATGGCGTCAGATCAACATATTGTAAAAATTAAGGATTATCAGGATTTTTTTGAATTTGTTCACCCTGTTCTAAGCCAAAAAATATTTTCTCTTGCTTTTTCAAAGCCTTTCTATGCTCAGGCAGAGACATATCGAGACGAAGTTCATTAATAACCATAATTGCATGAGTGGTCCATTCATTCCAACATGAGGGACAAGATGAATATTTTTGAGCCCCTGGATCATCAATCAGTTTTTCATCGAATGAAGTTTTACATTTTGAGCAAGTTCTAGTCATATAGACTATCCTATTCCCTAAAGATATATTACTTTTGTTATTACGATAATTCCTTATTATATAAAAAAACAAGAACTCTTTAATCTCCAATTATTTACCCATTTGTCATTGGTAAGTATAAATTTATATAGATTACATGGTCGTGTCACTCTACAATCACTTATCAAAATAGGATTTTAGCTTGAGAAATAAATCTAATCTCTTCTATACACAACTAGTGCTACAATATCATTAACTAAAGTTTTATTAAATTTAGATATAACATAATGATTAGTGATATTGATGACCTACTTCCTAGTGAATTTTGTACTATAGAGTGTATATTTATTTATTTATCATTAAGTATAAACAATCAATTCAACAACGCAAAGTATGAAAGAAAAACAACAATATCTATATAATAATCAAAAGTTGAATTTGAATATTTCTTATCTTTTCACAATTGAGATAATAGATAGATAATAGGAACAGTAAAGCATTGTTAAGTCAATATATTGAATACTTTAACTAGGATTAATTAGTCTATCGTGTTTTTTTTATTTTTGTTATATTGATGTTTTTTTTTTATATGATCCCGCATTTGTTGCATGCCGAAAAACTTTAGATTGCAGCTGTTACAAGTGTAAATTTTACCAGTACCATGTATTACTTGTTCATGTTGCATTGAATCTTCTATTTTTCTAAATCTTTTATTACAAAGTGGACAATCAAACTTTTTCCAAAGGTTCAATAAAAAATTCAATGATCTTGGATACTGTACATTTAATATAAAGTTATAAGAAAAACTATTGAATCCCAGCAATTAATTCCTATATAAATTCAAAAAAAAATGTTAAATGTAAACTAACTGAGTTCAGAGGCTATTTTTTCAATTGCTTGACTAGAATTGATCATCCCTAATTTTTTTGCAAAAGTTTCTATTAGTTTTAATTCCTCAGGTTTGAAACAAACCGGGATTGTTCGTTGGTCTTCCATAGTAATTAACACCATAATAAGGTTTTTATGTGTTTCCAAGAATTATTTTAAAGTGATTATCCTTTTACTCTTACTATTTTAATTCTATCTAGAACTTTCCAATATTCAATTTCCTTTCCTTGAACAATCTTATCTCTAATATCTTCCTCCACTGCTGATGTTTCGAATACCTCAAAGGTTTCCATATCCATAATTTGGAGAAGTGAACCAGTTATGGAAACAACCTGTCCACTTCTTTTATCAATAAGAGGAACTTCAACATTGGCTGAAACAGGGGAAACAAGACCGTGTTTGGAGCCATCAAAAACTCCTATAGCAGACACACGAGCTTTAGCTGAACCATGTTTTCCTGGTTTGCTATGATCATATGAGACAATTCTACACGGTTCATTATCAATAATAATATAAGAGCCGATTTTTAAACTGCCAAGATCCATGGGTTTACTCATAATAATTGAAAGAAAAAGAATATTCATATATATTATTTCTGTTTTAATATAAATTAACAGAATAATCTATTTTAACCCTTAGTACTTTTAGCAATATCCCATTTTGATAACATATTATGTTTATAATTTAATTTATAGTAAGGGATGAAAAAATAACAATATAGAGTGGCAATCCCACCATATGGATCAAATAAGAAAGATTTCAAGGTAATTTTAAGACTAGTAACAAAAGACAATTTCTTTGTTTTAAAATAGGATAATTGTTTATGCCCAAAATTTGCTCTCAAAACTTGAGACAAAAAATCTTCTAAATTTTTTGGTGTTTTGAAATATATCTTTGAGTTATCTACATAAATAACCTTTTTATTCAATTCCAATACCTTCAATTGAAGAAAATAATCAATTGCTATTATATTATCTGAAATTATTATTACCTTAGCTAAGTCTTGTCTAATAGCTAAACCTCTACCCATTACCATAAATTGGGTTAGCCCAACTTTTCTTACATTCTGCAACCAAGTTGAAATAAATTTTGTGGCTCTTCCATATATATTAATAATTTCTATAGGTTGCGGGTTCCCAGCACAAAGTCCTATTTCTGAACTAAATCCATTTACAAGATTATATGTTGTTTCTTTTTCTATTATTACATCGGCATCATATAGAACTAAAATATCTCCTTTTGCCTCTCTAAAAATTTCATTCCATCCAGCCGATGCCCCTCTTCTTTCATTATGGTGGAAAAGTCTTATCAAGAATTGAGAATTATTTTTTATAAATTCTTTGATTAAAAAAGGTGTATCATCATCTGAATCATCGGATATAATAATTTCTTTTAGAGAAAATTTGCCTAAATATTGGGCTTTTATAGAATTTAATAAATTAGTAATATTTTTTTCTTCATTATAAGAGATAATACCTATAGATAGAGAATTCATTATATAATTTTCGAAGAAACTTCTTTTATAAATATTCGCATTAATAATAAATCACTATTTATAATAAATCTATAAATATCATAATAGATTGAAATTGAAGAAATTTTAATCAACAGATAAAATGTCAATAAACTTATAGTACTAATAATAGCAACAAAATTTCATCTCATACATTGTATAACAATAATTTTATAATTAATTTAATCATTCGGTTAAAAAATAAAATGATTTCTAATAATTTATAATATGAAATTAGTCAAAATAGATACGTGTAAAAATCTCTTCTGTATTCTGCTATTCTTTGTCACTTTCTTCAGTATTATAGTTCTCTTTTCCAATGCATATGGTGAACCAGTTAACGTCAATAGCCTATCTAATTCCTCTCATGTACAAGATTTAAACAAAACAACAAATAGTCATTCTCTCTCAGCAAATATAATAGATAATAAAAAAGCCAATCAACTTACGGAAAAATTTTTCGCACAAATCAAACAGATTAATGATACAAAAGCTGTCATTGAAGTTTTTCCAATCACTTTCAATGGCGCTGTTATAAAGAATGATACTAATTCTTCTCAATCCGATTTGTTATCTTTACATAAAAATGATACATTTAAGGAAGTAAACAATACTGGATTTTTGCCTCCGCCCCCTCCTACAATTAGCCATATTGAAAATGAAATTGATCCGATGGATGCTACGAATTTCGTGTTGAAATATATCGAAAATGAACGGGTTCCGATGAATGCTACGAATTTTGTGTTGAAAGATAGTAGTAGAAATGCTAGCGAGGAAGAGGATGACGACGAAAGCAGTAGAAATGCTAGCGAGGAAGAGGATGACGACGAAAGCAGTAGAAATGCTAGCGAGGAAGAGGATGACGACGAAAGCAGTAGAAATGCTAGCGAGGAAGAGGATGACGACGAAAGCAGTAGAAATGCTAGCGAGGAAGAGGATGACGACGAAAGCAGTAGAAATGCTAGCGAGGAAGAGGATGACGACGAAAGCAGTAGAAATGCTAGCGAGGAAAATACAAGAGAATTCTATTTTAAGAAATCAAATGTTGTATCCAATAACAAACTAATTGGCAATAAAACAATAGGAAATTCAATTGACAATGAAAATGATAAATTGATTTCCCAGTTTTCTGAATTGAATTCTTCGGTTATCCGGAATCTGCAAATACAGACTGATGATTCAAATTCAAAAACAAAAGATAGGAAGCCAATAGCCAATGCAGGTCTAGACCAAGTAATAACGACTGATCAAAATATTGTTTTGGATGCATCTGCTAGTTTTGACCCTGAAGGTAAAATAAGTAGTTATTTGTGGAAACAAACAGGAACTTCAGAAGGTAAAATAAAGTCAAGTAATTCAATGATTTATTCATTTCCAATCCCAGAAGGTCTAGAAGAAAAATCATTAGAATTTAAGTTAATTGTAATGGATGAAAAAGGTCAGAAAGATACGGATACTATAAATTTTCTACTAAATCAAGAGAATGATGAAGAGAGTTAAACCTAAATAAAAAGATTCTAACTATACTATTTTAGCAAAACTTAAATTTTGTTTTTATTGTAATATTATAGATAAAAAATTCCAATACTATATCCTAAATATACTGGTTTCAATGCAAAGTTATTACTAGAAAATGGCAAATCCTTTTCTGGAATTGGATTTGGTTATCCTTGTCAAACAGCAGGAGAAATTGTCTTCAACACTGGCATGGTCGGATATACAGAAAGCCTAACAGATCCATCATATAGTGGTCAAATATTGAGTATGACATATCCATTAGTTGGCAATTATGGTGTGCCAGACAAGAATATTCGGGATGAATTTGGTATACCCAAATATTTTGAATCTGAAAAAATACAACCTAAAGGCCTTGTTATCCATTCTTTATCTAATGTTGCGAGTCATTGGAGCTGTGTTAAGACATTAGATGAATGGTTATATGAAGAAAAAATACCTGGGATATATGGCGTTGACACACGAGAACTAACAAAAATAATTCGGCAAAAAGGAGTTATGATGGGAGTTTTGACAGTATCGAATGAACCAATAGATAAAATTGATTTTAGAAAAATAATAAATGCAGAAAATTATAATACAAAAAATTTTATGTCATTAGTCAGCTCTAACCATGTAAAAATTTATGGTGAGAATAATAAGGATGTTTTAGTCTTATTAGATACTGGAACTAAATTCAGTATAATTCGACACTTATTAAGAATGGGCTTTAAAGTTATTCAAGTTCCATGGGATTCAACATATGAAAAAATTTTAGCTTATAACCCGGTTGGAGTTATAATAAGTAACGGACCTGGAGATCCAAAAATATGTAAGCCTACAATAGACACAGCTAAAAAGCTTATAGATACATCTATCCCTACTCTGGGGATATGTTTAGGAAATCAGATACTCGCATTGTCGGCTGGTGCTGATACCTATAAACTGAAGTATGGACATAGAGGACAAAATAAATCATGCATTAATAAAGAAAATAGTTTATCATATATAACGAGTCAGAATCATGGATATGGGATTGATCCAGCTACTCTAACTTCTACTGGTTTTCAACCATGGTTTTACAATTCAGATGATAATACCATAGAAGGTATCATCCATAATAACAAACCAATTATTGCCGTCCAATTTCACCCTGAAGCATCTCCCGGTCCTAATGATTGTAATTATGTTTTTGATAAATTTAAAGAAATTGTTAATTTAAATAAGAGAGAAAAATTATCTAATTAATAAACTTAAATATCATGTTGAGAGGTGAAAAAAATACCAAGAAGAGAAAATATTAAAAAAGTTATAGTACTCGGTAGTGGTGCAATCAAAATCGGAGAAGCAGGCGAAAGTTAGGATTCTAACCGCTAATTTGACTACTCTGGTTCTCAATGTCTCAAAGCTCTGAAAGAAGATGGAGTAAAGACAATTTTAATTAATCCCAATATTGCTACAATTCAAACAGATACTAGATTCGCTGACGTAGTATATCTATTACCTATTACTAAAGAATATGTAACCAAAATATTGGAAATAGAAAGACCGGATTCTATAATGTTATCGTTTGGAGGACAAACGGCACTTAATTGTGGAACTGCACTATTTAAAGAAGGGATCCTAAACAAATATGGAACAAAAGTTCTAGGAACACCTATCGAAGGTATAGAGAGAACAGAAGATAGACAGCTCTTTAAAGAAGCGATGCAGAAATGTAGTGTTCCTGTATTATCCAGCGCACCGTCATATTCGGTAGAAGAAGCAATAGGGGTTGCAAAAAATATTGGTTATCCAGTCATTGTAAGAGTTGCATATACATTAGGAGGAAAAGGAGGAGGAGTAGCACATAATGAATATGAGCTTCAAGAAATTGTACAGCGGGGGATTACTCTAAGCATGAGTAAACAAGTTCTCATTGAAAAATATGTTGGTCATTGGAAACAAATAGAATATGAAGTAATGAGAGATCACAAAGGCAATAATATAATAGTTTGTAATATGGAAAATATACTTGCTATGAAAGTACATACTGGTGATAATATAGTAGTAGCTCCGTCGCAGACACTTAATAATTATGAATATCATATGTTACGTTCTGCCGCTATGCGAGCTACAAATGAATGTGGTATATTAGGGGAATGTAATATTCAATTTGGTCTAGAGCCCTCTTCCGAAGATTATTGCGCAATAGAAATCAATGCCAGATTATCAAGGTCATCTGCTTTAGCCAGTAAAGCAACAGGATATCCTTTAGCATACATGGCTGCCAAATTGGGACTTGGTTATACTTTAGATGAATTGATTAACAAAGTTACAAAAAAAACTACCGCTTTGTTTGAACCATCTTTAGATTATGTTGTAGTGAAAATGCCACGATGGGACTTCAATAAATTTGAAAAAGTGAATACTAGACTTGGCACCACAATGAAATCTGTTGGTGAAGTAATGGCTATAGGACGAACATTTGAGGAAGCAATACAAAAAGCAGTTAGAATGTGTGATACCGGGAAAATTGGAATTGTTGGCAATAATAGATTAGATGAAAAAGCAATACAAGAATTAGAAAATATAGAATATTCGCTTTTGAATCCTAATGACAATATTTTATCGGATGTAGTTCAAGCATTTTATGTTGGAATGACAATTGAAAGAATAAATGAATTATCTAGTATTGATCCCTGGTTTTTAATTAAAATAAAAAATATCATCGAAATGGAAAAAAAATTAAAAAATTCGTCAAATAATTTTCATGATGAAAATCTCATACGAGAAGCAAAAAGATTAGGATTTTCAGATAAACAATTAGCTAATTATTTCAATTTAGATGAATTTCAGGTGAGACATATTAGAAAATCCTTTGGAATTGAACCAGTCATAAAACAAATTGATACTCTGGCCGCAGAATGGCCAGCCCAGACAAATTATCTATATCTTACATATGGTGGAGATTATGATGATGTCAGAATCAAAAACAAAGGTAAAAATGTCATAGTTTTGGGTGCAGGTCCCTATAGAATTGGAAGTAGTGTTGAATTTGATTGGGGAACAGTAAATATGGTTATCGGTTTAAAAAACAATGGTATCAGTGAGGTTTCAATAATTAATTGTAATCCCGAGACCGTTTCAACAGACTTTGATGTTTCAGATCGATTATACTTCGAAGAGATTACGTTGGAAAGGGTTCTTGATATCTATGACAAAGAGAAATCTGATGGTATAATAACATGCGTAGGAGGTCAAACTGCCAACAATTTGACCCAGAGTTTGGCAAAAAACGGTGCAAAGATAATAGGCACTTCAAGTTATGATGTTGATAGAGCAGAAGATCGAGAAAAGTTTTCCAAACTTTTAGATTCATTAAAGATTACACAACCTCCGTGGAGAAAATTTACGAATCTTGAGGATGCAAAGATTTTTTCTGAATCAGTACATTATCCCGTATTGGTAAGACCTTCCTATGTTCTTAGTGGTGCAGCCATGAAAGTAGTCTGGGATGATAAGCAGTTAGAAAAATTTATAGATAATGCAACTGTTGTAAGTCCAGATCATCCAATAGTAATAAGTAAATTTTTCCAAGATGCTTCTGAAGTAGAGGTAGATGGTATATGTTCAAAAGATAAGATAATTATTGGATCTATAATAGAACATATAGATAATGCTGGTATTCACTCAGGAGATGCAATGATGTGTTTACCACCATGGCGATTAACAAGAAATATTATGGATACAATAACAGATTATTCTAATAAGATCGTAAGAGCATTGAATGTTTCAGGACCTTTTAATATTCAGTTTCTAGTTAAGAATGAGGAAGTTTTGGTGATAGAAGCCAATATAAGAGCATCTAGATCTATGCCTTTTGTTTCAAAATATATAGGCGTAAATCTTATTGACTTAGCTGCAAGAGCAATGTTGAATAAACCTTTACCTAATATTCACGAACAACTCTGGCTGAAAACAAGCGGATTCGCTATAAAAGTACCTCAATTTTCCTTCATGCAATTAGAAGGAGCTGACATAGTTCTTGGTGTTGAAATGCATTCTACTGGCGAGGTTGCATGTTTTGGAACAAGTTTTTACGATGCACTAAGTAAATCTTATATAGCTGCAGGTTATTCTTTACCAAAAAAAGGAACTTCATTAATTACAATAGGAGGACAGAAAAATAAGGAAAAATTACTACCAGTTATATCTTTGATGACATCAATGGATTATAAAATAATGGCTACCGAACATACTGCTGATTACTTAGAAATGAACGGGATTAAAGATATTAAAAGAGTTTATAAAATCAATGAACCTGAAAGAAAGCCAAATATTATTGATCTTTTATATCAACATAAAATAGATTTTATCATCAACATTCCATCTACTTCTACGATGGAAAAATACCTGAATATGTTAAATGATGAATATTATATTAGAAGAAAAGCTGTAGAAATGGGCATTCCAGTAATGACTACATTTGAGGCTGCTTCGTCATTTATAAAAACTCTCCAATGGCTACAAACAAACTCTCCTACTATAGAACCTCTTAAAAAATACTTAAAAATAGATAATGCAGGAATCAAATTAGAATAAATTTTTTATTTCTCGAGTCTCTCCAATAAGAGACCCTTCTAAGGTGAACAATAATCCTGAAAGGATAGCATCATTTTTGATTAATTGTCTAATTAATGGTGATATTGATCTCGATTCTTTATGATAACGTAAAGAATAAAAATATTTATTAAACGTAGGAATGATTATTATTTCTATTATACCTTTTGTTTTTAATCCAAAAATAGATTCTTTTTTTACCTTTAGGTATATCCATAATCTTTTTCCATGAACAACGCTATTAGAATTAATAAAAATAGGATGAATATGGCCCATAATAATTTTGTTTATATTAAATTGAGTTTTTTCAGGAATCGTATGTCCATGAATTAATAATATATCATCTATAATTAATCCAGGAGAATTACAAACTATTACTGAATCGGGAACCAATAAATTTATATTCACATCATGGTTTCCTGGAATTAAAAAGATATCCATCTCTAAAGATAACTCTTTAAGAAAAATAGGTATTGTTTCCCATTCATTTTTTGTAATATGAAGGATAGAGCTTTTTAGATCTCCCAAAATGATAATGCCATTAAAACAATGTAATGCTTTTAATTCATCAATTTCTTTTAATAAATCTCTAGATACACCACTAGAATCAATGTTTATACCCTTTTTTATTAGATCTGTTTCGGATCCTAGGTGAAGATCAGAAATTACTAAAAATTTTTTTTTCTCACCTTCTTTATCAACATATTCTAATAAAAGTGCTGCATGAGAATTTATAGGAGTGGCTTTAGTCACATCAATATTACTTTTATAATCTATTTATTATTTTTCCCTTTATAGTTCCTCTATAAATTTTTAATATTCTGAGAAAAGTAAAATGTTTTTTATTTAAATCTGTAATTTATTAACTTGATAGGTTTTATAAATAAGTTAATTTCGTATAAATTAAGTTGATAATTAGCGGGCTCGAAGTCTCCTCAAAGATAAAAGAAGAACTAATTGTAGAAATTCAGCATTTAAAAAAACGTAGTATTTATCCATGCCTGTCTACCATTTTGGTGGGAGATGATCCTGCTTCAGCGATTTATGTAAGAAATAAACATAGAGCATGTACAGAAGTTGGTATTGAAACAAAAGATAATTCAATAAATTCATCAATAGAAGAAAAAAAATTGATTGAGTTAATAAAGACATTGAATGAAGATGAATCCGTTCATGGAATCTTATTGCAACTTCCTCTTCCTGATCATATCAATCAATTTAATGTGATTAATGCAATTGAACCTCAGAAAGACATAGATGGATTAACATATTATAATGCAGGTTTATTACTAAACAAACAACCATCATTCATTCCATGTACTCCATTAGGAGTTATGGAATTACTCAAATACTACAATGTTGAATTAAAGGGAAAAGATGCCATTATAGTAAATCGAAGTATTCTTGTAGGAAAGCCTCTATCCTTACTTTTACTCGATAAAGATGCAACCGTTATGATATGTCATTCGAATACAAAAAATCTTCATGACAAAATTAGAAATTCGGACATAGTTATTACTGCAGTAGGAAATAGGAAATTTTTTACACTTACAGCTGACTTTGTGAGAGAGGATGCAGTGGTAATTGATATAGGAATATCTCGTGCAAACGGGAAGGTAATTGGAGATGTGGATTATGAAAACGTTTCTAAAAAAGCCTCTTTGATAACTCCTGTACCTGGTGGGGTAGGACCTATGACGATAGCTATGCTTTTAAAAAATACAGTTTTTGCAGCTAGCAGAGTATTGACTTGAAAAATATAATGGCAAAAAATCTTTTATCAAAAGAACAGATCCGCCGAGAAATTTTAAGGATAAGAAATTCTCTTCCTGAAAATGAACTTATAGGCAATAGTAATATTATTAGTAAGAGGGTCATTTCTACAAAAGAATATAAAAACTCTTTATCAATAGGAATATACTATTCAATTGGATCAGAAGTCAATACCTTTGAAATAATTAAACATTCATTAGGCATGAAAAAAGCTATTAGTTTACCAAGAATAATTGATTCAGATAGAATTGTATTCTTTAAAATTATCGAAAATTCATTTGAAGATATAAAAATGACTAAAGGAAAATATGGAATTTTAGAGAATTCAATGTCTGATTCTATCATCGAAGAAATGGATTTACTAATTGTACCTGGTATTGCATTTGATTTACAAGGTAATAGAATAGGTCATGGAAAAGGCTATTATGATAGATTCCTTTCTCAAAGAAAGGCAAACTACATTATAGGATTAGCATTTGAAAATCAGATAATAAATAAAATACCTAAAACAGAATACGATATTCCTGTTAATGTATTAGTTACTGAGAAAAGGATTATTTATACATAAATTGTTGTTTAAGCGTTCAAACCAATATCTTTGCGATAATATTGATTATCTTTCCCCCAGTGTATTTTTCGTACTGAATCATAGGCATCTGATCTGGCCTTATCAAAATCTATTCCTAATGCTGTAACTCCTAATACTCTTCCTCCTGAGGTAAGGATTCTATTATTATTATTATTATCACGTATTGTACCCGCATGAAAAATCTTAATATTTGGCTGGAAATGAGAATTCAATCCATGAATAATGTTTCCTTTTGCATATTTTGATGGATATCCTTTTTCTGCCATAACTACACAAACTGCTGGATTTTCAGACCAACTAATAGGAGGTAAAGTATCTAAAGTTCCAGATATTGAACATTTAATATAATCGTACAAATCCGAATTCATTCTCATCATTATAGATTGACATTCGGGGTCACCCATTCGCACATTATATTCTAAAACGTATGGTTTTTGAGTATCTTTTTCAATCATCAAACCAGCATATAGAAACCCTACAAATGGATTATTATTTTTTTTCATAGAATATATGGTTTTTTTCATAATTTTATCTTGTATATCATTGAAGAGATCATTAGATATGATTTTCGATGGAGAAAAACTCCCCATACCACCAGTATTTGGGCCTTTATCATCTTCATAAATCCGTTTATGATCTTGGGCCGTAGCCATAGGTATAATAGTATCACCATCAGATAGGGCAATAACTGAAACCTCTTTACCGAAAAGACGTTCTTCTATTACGATAATATTTCCCGAATTTCCAAAATCCTTCCTTATCATTATAGAATCAATTGCATTCAGAGCATCTTCTTTATTATCGCACACAACTACTCCTTTTCCTGCAGCAAGCCCATCCGCTTTTATAACTAAAGACTTATTTGTATTGTACACAAAATCTTTGGCTTTTTCAGGTTCTGAAAAAATATTATACTCAGGAGTCGATATATTATTTTGTTTCATGAAATGTTTTGCAAAAGATTTACTGGATTCTAATTGGGCTGCTTCCATAGTAGGTCCGAAGACACTTATACTATCTGTTAATTCGTTAACTATTCCTTTTGTTAATGGTTCTTCTGGACCCACTACTACAATACAATTATTTTTTATTGCAAATGATTTTATCTTTGAAAAATCATTTATAGAAAAAGGAAGATTATTGATTGTTCCTCCATTTCCAGGACAATAATAAACCTTACTTACAGATTGGCTTTTCGATAATTTCCATCCGAGTGCATGTTCTCTTCCTCCAGACCCTACAATAAGTATATTTTTTTTCAATTAGTAATTGATATCAAATATGCTATATTTCTATGTAATTTTTAAAATTAAACCCTCATAAGCTAAAGTTTTGTTGTGTTAATATAATCATCTACAATATTATTTTAATTTTAGATTGTAAGAATATCTTTTATAAGTGTAGTAAGGAAATCAGAATATTCTCCATCAGAGAACTTTATTTTATCATAATTATTATTATTTAGCAATTCATTGAACATCTTTAAATGTTGACATTTCTCTTTTCCAGATAGTGTTTTATAGTAATAATGCTTACATGAGCAATAATCTAATTCTGGATCCAACCAATATTCATTATTTTTCCCAATAATAGTCCATAATTTTCTTTCACTAGGAACAAAATAATGAAGCTTAAGTGTATGGTTAATTAGAAATTCTTTGGGAACAAGAGAATTAGACATTAATAATATTCTAATCATTTAGATATATTAAATTATTTCTCTAAAAGATGTACTTTGCGTCCTTCTAATCTTAATTTTCCATCAGAAAAAAGTTTTATTGCTAGAGGATATAATTTATGTTCTAATTGTAATATACGATTAGAAAGATCCTCTTCTGTATCGCTATCGTAAATAGGAACACTCCCTTGAATAATGATTGGTCCAGTATCAACATTATCATCTATGAAGTGAACTGTACATCCAGAAATTTTCACTCCATAATCAAAGGCCTGCTTTTGAGCATGTAAACCCTTAAAAGATGGTAACAGGGATGGATGTACATTAAGTATTCTAAGTTTGTATTCTCTAACGAACTGGGGACTCAAGATTCTCATATAGCCAGCAAGACAGATAATGCCATTGGAAGGGTACACACAATAATTCTTTAATACCGAAGCTATTTCTTTATCATATTCCCAGCCTTTTTTTCCATTACTTAAAATCACCTCGGTTGCTATACCAAATTGTTCCTTAGCAATTTTTAATCCAAGAGCATCTTTATTGTTTGATATAACCACACAGGGCTGTATATTTCTTAATTCTGATTGTGCATGTGAGGATAAGATGGCATGCATATTACTCCCTCTTCCGGAAATCAATATAGCCATATTAAGCATGAGAATTTTACTAATTGATTTATAATAAATATCTCTTTTCAAGTTTGTGTTTATGAACAGAATAAAAAAGAGCAACTATTGTAATTCGTTGGCCTATCTCACAAGTGATCATAACAGTTAATTAAAATATATGATAAAAAATAGATTGTCATGCACTCTCGTGTTAGATCTATGGATCATGGTTTATTATTAGAGAATAATGGAACACGAATTTTGTTAGATCCTTCCAAAGTTGAGACTAATGATTTTGTTTTTATTTCTCATGCTCATTCCGATCATGTTTATCGTAAACCCAAAAATAAAACAAAAATCACAACTATTACGTCAGTAGAAACAGAAGCAATAGCAAATGCACGAGGTTATGAAATTACAAATGCAATATATGAAGAAAAAGATTTAGAGTTAATAGACTCAGGTCACATATTAGGATCCAAAGGATTACTCGCTTTCAACGAAATATTCTATACCGGGGACATCTCAATCAGGAAACGAGCATTTCTTAAAATGCCTAAAAAAATACCTCAAGTGGATACTCTGATAATTGAATCTACATTTGGAAGACATGACTACATTTTTCCCGATCATAAGGAAATAATTCATCAAGCAAATAAGATTATTGCTGATGCTTATGATAAAGGTCATCCTGTTATTCTCATGGGATATCCATTAGGAAAAGCTCAATTATTAACAAATTTTTTCGGTCATTGGGATCCTTTTTTTTCTTACGATAGCATTGAGGTGATTAATACTGTATACCGAAATATGGGGATATCCCTACGAAATACAACCTGCTATACAGAAGCAGAAAAAGATAAACAATTAGAGACCAAGCATCCGTGGGTAATGTTAGCACCATTAATGAATGGAAATTCAAGATTTTTAAAATACATGAAAGAAAAATATAATACAATAACCATAGGGTTTAGTGGATGGGCTTGTAGTCCTCGGTATAAATACATGATGGGAATAGATTATGCTCTTCCCTTGAGTGACCATTGTGATTTTAATGAATTAATTCAGATAGTAAAAAAATGCAATCCAAAAAAAATATTTACAATCCATGGCTTTGAAGTAGAATTTGCAAGGGTGCTTAATAATATGGGATATAATGCTATTCCTATTTCTAATAAACCAAATAAGATTAAAAAAATAGATAAAAAAGAACCTATTCCTCGAAGAAAAAATGACATTCAAATATTAGACTATTTTATGAAATAGAATCCTCTAACTGTCTATATACAATAATATTGAGAAAAATAATAATGGAGTTATTTTTGTTCTTGTTCTCGAAAATATGGAATAACCTTCTTTCCAAATAATTCTATATTTTTAAAATATCCATCTCCCCAGAATCTTATTATGAAATGATTGGTTCCAGCTTTTATAAAGCGCTCCAGCATTTCTATAACTTCATCTGCCTTTCCAACGCCTATAGCAGATCGAGCAACGGTATCTGGAATTTTTAATGCTGCTTTTTTCATCTGTTCCATGAGTTCGGGTTTATTCATTGCATATTCTGTAAAATATCTTCTAAAATCAAATTCAGAATCCTGAGCAAGATTATGAGCTTTTAATAGTTCGGGTTTATAGAGACTTACTTTAACTGCGTTTCTCATCTTGTTCCATGCCTCTTCGCCATCATCAGTAAAATAGACATCTACATCATTTGCAAATTGGAAATGTGAAAGATCTCTACCAAAATTCTTGGCATGTTCTTTAATTACATTAGCATGTACTCTGAATAATTCAGGAGTGTATCCTATCGGGATCCAACCATCACCATATCTAGCACATAATTCCAACGTTTTTGGAGCACCAGCAGCAATATAGACAGGAGGGCGGGGTTTTCTTATACTTTTGGCCTGTAAACATGCATTCTCTAATTTATAATATTGTCCACTAAAATCAACTCTATTATCTGGATCAGAGTGAAAAAGTTTTTCTATAACTTCAAGCTGTTCCTTTAATTTCGTAACTGGTTTACTAAACTCTATTCCAAAATCTACTACATTTTGTGCTTCACCTGCACCGATTCCCAACATACCCCTTCCATTCGTTAATCTATCCAATGTAATGGTAGAAAGAGCAATGGTTGATGGGTGACGTCTTATCGCATCGGTAACACATGTACCTAATTCTACTTTGGTTGTGAGAGCTCCAATTGCGGCAAGGAGTAACCAAGCATCATTCACTACAGCATTTTTCCATTGCGGAACATTGGTGTGATCCATTGCCCAAATGGAGTCAAAATCGAGCCTATCTGCCATTTGGCATGCAGTAATTACTTGATATTCATCCAAACCTAATCTTGCAACATTCAGACCCTGTGTAAACCCAAATTTTGTTTTCATTTACACTTTAACCTCCACTTTAGAGTACTTAAGTGAAATGATGTGAACAGGTTATTTATAACCATATAATGTAAAAAAAATAAAAGTTATATTTATGCATTTTCTGCAAATAAAACAAAAAAATTCTCTTTTGCCTATAAGACCTCAAGAAAACTTATATAATTTTTCGTTCTAGTAGAATTAGATGTTACTCCCTTCAGAAATAGAGGCTAAATCATTAATTCCTGCTATTAGAGCTATCTTGGCAAAAAAATTAACAATTGAATACAAAATGAAGGAAGAATTTGTTGCTAAAGTTCTAGGCGTTACTCAAGCCGCTATTAGCAATTATATTAGAGGAACGAGAGGGGATATCGAACTCATCAATAAGCTTTCATCACTTTTCGAGGTAATGCGAAAAATCGACGACATTGCTCAAGATCTTGTAGCAAACAGAGTATATACTCCAAGTACTATGGCCAAATTCGTTGAATTATGCAACTATATGAGGTATTCATTTATTATTTGTGATGTCCATCATAAAATTGAGGCCAATATTGATGAACAAGTTTGTGAATTATGTAAAGATAACCTGATTGGTTCTAAGTTTTAGAAAATAAAATTGAGTATATAAATTTATTTTACAAGGGGATAATTTCTAGTGTTTTATCTAGAACATCGGATCCCATTATACTACCAAGAGCTCCCGTCTTGGCATAGGACTCTGTGAATCTTTGAACTCTTGTATTCTTTAGGGTTTTTGATGATATAAGTAGGGGAACTGGATCATCGGTATGACTTTTTTTTATACAGGGCGTAGAATGATCTCCGGAAACAACTATGACGACATTTGCAATTCTTAATTCCCTTAACAGAGTTCCAAAAAACTCCCTATCTATTTTTTCAATATTTTGTTTTTTTCCCATGGCATCACCGTCATGCCCAAATTCATCTGGACCTTTAATATGAACATAAACAATATCATATTTTTGTAACTCCTTAGCTGTAACTTTTCCTTTGGTCACATAATCATTTACATTTCCTGCTTCAATAATTTCCATACCTAATATTTTTGATATACCAATCTCTACAGGCATATCTACTACACAACCAACTGTCATGTTATATTTCTGATTTATAGGAGCATAATGAGGCATTGTATTTCCAGCATCTCTTACTAAAATACAGTTCATAGCATTAAGATTTCTTTCCTCTCTTGACTTATTTACAGGATGTATTTTTGAAATCAAATATACTTGATTGCTAAAATCATTGACTAGATCAGACGATATTTTAGAAGAAATATCTTCATCTTGTGGAACCGACTTTAATACCTTCATCTCTGATATATCCGCTTTGGCAATACCCATCCCATCTACTTTATCATAAGCTGGATCTGTATTTGTTATTTGATTAGATAATTTTATTTTTTTGTGTCTAAACCTTATGGTTACCCTGTGGCCGATAGTGGGAACAACTACTACAGAGGCATCAGGATCTTTCAATAAAATGGAGGAATTTAGCGTATCACATAGAGACTTAGCTTCTTTACTTTCAATTATCCTTCCTGCTCTTCTATCTATTATTTTCTGATTTTTATCGATCGTAGCGAAATTCCCTCTTAATGCAAGGTCTCCCTCTTTCAAATCGATACCGCAACCAATTGATTCAACAATTCCTCTCCCTACATATGGAACATCTCTGAAATTATAACCTAACATATTAAAAACAGCAATATCAGACTGTGGAGCTATTCCTTTACCAACAGTCACCACTTCACCCATCATTCCATTTATCGCTAAATGGTCTAAGTTCGGAGTATTAGCTGCTTCTAATGGAGTAAGATTATCAATATAGGGATGAGGAAGATCCCCTATTCCATCAAGAATTACATAAATAATTTTTAATGAACCATTTTTTCTCTCCAAGCTCACAATTAAAATTGTATTTTTGGTAAATTTATTTTTATTTAATTAATAGGGATTGTTAAAGAAAAAATTTAATACAATTATATTAGTTTTTACTACCACTACCACCTTTTTTCCACACCTGTATTTGTCCTCCATATACCTCGTTATTGTACACTAGAGAAGGAATTTGAGCATAAAAGCCTTGTCTGCCTGAACTAAATGTTTTGCTAACTAGGGGAATTTCATATTGCTTTCCATCAGGCATAGACAAATTAGCGATTACAACTTTCGTATTCATTTTGTCTTCATTATTCATTCCCAATTCCATATACTTTATAAAATAATAGTATAAAACAATTTTTATTAAATAATAAGTACATATTAAATTGGATTTTGTAAAAAAGTTTTGAAGATCAATAAATATTGAAAGAGGAAGTTTAAAACAATTTTATATACTATGGTTAAAGAGTTATTGTGGATTTCATAGAGTGTTACCGAAAAGCAGGTAGAATAGCATGCTCTGTAAGAGACCTTGCAAAAAAAAAAGAGTATGTTGGAAAGACTTTATACGAAATCTGTGAGAAAATAGAAAAAGAGATAATAGAAAATGGAGGATTTCCTGCTTTTCCTGTAAATGTAAGTTTAAATGAAATTGCCGCTCATTATACTGCAGAGCCTGATGATCCAAAAATAGTAGCAGAAGAAGATGTTCTTAAAATTGATATAGGTGTACACGTTGATGGCTACATAGCAGATACTGCTGTTACTATTAGCTATAATAATGAATTTCATTCTTTAGTAAAAGCATCAGAAAATGCTTTAATGGAAGCACTAAAAGTTGCAAGGAGTAAGACAAAATCAAGTGAGATAGGTAAAGCAATAGAAAACTCTATTATTAAAAGTGGTTATATTCCGATTAAAAATTTAAGCGGTCATTCTCTAGAACGCTATACTATTCATGCTGGAAAATCTATTCCTAATATCAATTCATTTGGATCATTTCTTTTAGAACCAGGTCAGGCTTATGCGATTGAACCATTTGTAACTTTGAAAACTGGTATAGGTATAGTACACGAGGGGAGTGTTGCCAATATTTTTGCAATAATATCAAGAAAGCCTACTAAGAATAAGGAATTGGATAATTTTTTGAACGATATCTGGGGCAGATACAAATCTCTTCCATTTGCTTTAAGATGGATACTCGATAATTACGATGAAAAAAATGCAAGAAATTTGTTAGACATCCTTAAAAAGAAAAAGAACATTCATGCTTATCCAACACTGGTTGAAGGAAAGAAGATGATGGTTTCTCAATCTGAACATACTATAATCCCTCATGAAACTTTTACAGAAGTTATTACAAGTTGTAACACCAGTTAGAAAAGAATCATTTTTTCTTGAAAATCTTCCTAAACTTAAAATTAAACCTTAAAAAATGTATAATAAGATAAACTAGGGGTCGTTGTCTAGCTTGGTATGATGCCAGCCTTGGGCGCTGGAGTTCGCCGGTTCAAATCCGGCCGACCCCATTATTTGTTATACTTTTTACTTTACAGAGGTTAAATTCTGTTCTTAACGTTTCATTTACTAAAATATATAACATTTTGATCTGATTCGTGCTTTCGAACTTAATTTGTGATAGTTGATAATTTGCAATTAATTGGATTATCATTTTAACTTTTTTACCTATAGAATTTATACTTTTTACTTTGGAGTATATTAACAATAATTAATCTAAATAGAATTGGAATTTAATAATTAATTACTATTGAATAATAACTAAATAAATATGAATACATAAATTATTTATCATAAAGGATATTTATATTAATATTAATAATAAGATTCTATGTTCTAGAAAATTAACTAATTAATCAGTTATTTAAAGCCAATAATAATAAATAAAATTGAGTTAGAAATAATTAAAGAATAGAATTATAAATATTGTTGTTATTATTTCCAAATATTTTGTGCCTTATAATGTATATGTTAAATCATCACAAATATAGAAATTTACGCTATTTAAAACGTCCTGAGAATGTAAATTGAGTTGCTATTAACCACCTGATAAGACATCATGATCCCAATTATTTTGCTGAAAGTTGTCAATCAGTTCATTTAGTAAATCATCTGAATCTATATTTTTTTTTCTTTTATCCTGTAAATCGCCCAATAATGAATTGAATCTGCTATAAGTAAATTCATTGATTGATAGATTTGCCACAACTATTATATTTTTTTTTTTAATATGTTTGTTTTGCATAAAGGTCGAATTGAAAAGATTTTTTAAGATAAAGAAAAAATTCAATAGATATGAAAATCATAAAATTGCTTAAAACTAAGGAGAATCTATATGAGGCTATTATCTTTAACATCGACCTCACTGTATTATGTCCTAAAGAGACATTTGAGGATTTATCTACTTTGAATTTTTATTTACAAAGTATGCAAAAAAAATTAAATTTTAATGAGAGCTTAATAATTATACATGATAAATTCAATAATTCTGTAGAAATATTAAAAAATAATGGAGAAATTTTCTTAGAGTGACTGTTAATTTAATGTAAGTATCAAACACAATACTAATTAGTCTTTCCGCACAATATTATTTAGGCAATGGGAAAAATAGCAAAAAAGGGACGTCTTTTTTTAGGAAAAAGAATTGGGCCCAAGTCAGCACGTAGAGCACGAAAACCTTTAAGTGAAGATTGGATCACTGGTAATATTCCTAATAGACATTATGTAAACAAGAGAAGAAATAGAAAAATCATTATTAGAAAAAATAATTTCAATTAATGCATTATAATGACGAATTCCTAAATTGTACAAAAACCTAATAAAATTACAACCTATAAAAATAAGTATGAATTTCCGATGACATTATGAAATTAAAAAACTATTTTCCTTTAAAAAAAATAAGGAATAATCAAGAAAAAGTTTTAGATGAAATCGAAGAAGCTATAAAGAGCAATAAAAAATATATTTTTCTTGAGGCGCCTACTGGCTTTGGGAAAAGTCCTATTGCAATAACTTTGGCAAGCTATTTAGGAAGCTCGCATATATGTACCTCTACTAAAGATCTTCAAAATCAATATTCTAAGGATTTTAATTTCATTAAAGAAGGAAAAGGTAAAAGAAATTTCCCGTGTATATTAAAGGAAAATGAAGGAGTACATGAAACATGTGAATATGGGCCATGTCAGAAACAAGAAGATTTTGATTGCGTCTATAAAACAAGACTCTCAGATTATAAGATAAATAGATTAGGAACGAAATTCGAGCATATTGACATTGGACAATTTGAAAAATTGAAATACATTAAAAAAAATAATCAACAAATACGATTTGAAAATTTGGAATGGGAACCATGTAGATATTTCCATCAAAAATGGATATCTACCAAAGCTTCACATGCAATTTATAATTACAAGTACTTTCTCTCAGATCTTTATTTTTCTAATATAATGTCAAAAAGAGAATTACTAGTATTTGATGAAGTCCATAATATTGAATCAGAAGTTTCTAATTTCAAGAGTTTTATAATTAATAGTGAGAATATTACACGACTATTTCCTAAGCTTCAATTACCAAATAGAAAGGAAGAAGAAATAGAAACATGGATTGAATTTTGTGAATATTATAAAGAGACTCTCCTGGATTTTATGGAAGAGGTAGAATTCGCTATAGAAAATAATTCCTTAAAGGAACCTTTTACTGAAAAAAATTTAATTGATTGTATTAATAGGGAAAAGAACCTTGATTTTGTCCTTACGGATATGAAAACTAATAAGAATAATTGGCTGGTAACGAATATAGACCGTAAATCAAAAGATTTGATTAGAAAAATAACTCTTACTCCTTTGGATATATCTTATTATTTTAAAGAAATTCTCGATGTGAGTAATTATGGATTATTTATGAGTGCTACTATTTTAAATAAAGAGTATTTATGTAAAATAACAGGTTTATCACAAGATGAAATCAAGTTTATTCGCATCAAACACTCAGATTTTCCCAAAGAGAATAGACCCATTCATTTAATGAATATCGCATGGTTAAATAGTAGAAACATATTAGAGAATCTTCCGATTATTGCTAAAACGGTAAATAATATAATGAGTATACACAAAAATGAAAAAGGAATTATTCATACTACATCCTATTTCCAATTAGAATATATTAAAAATAATTTAAATAAGGAAAATTTACACCGTCTCATTGAAAGTGGGCCTAATACCGATAGAATAGAAACATTACAGAGACATTCACAAAACACACGTCCAACAGTTCTCATCTCTCCTTCATTTTACCAAGGTTTAGACTTAAAAGATGATTTATCAAGGTTTCAGATTATAACTAAAATTCCGTACCCTGATTTAAGCGATAAGAAGGTTGCGGCACTGAGAAAAAAAGATATGAATTGGTATTTGTGGAATACGATTGTGAGGCTAACTCAGACTTATGGACGTAGTATAAGAAGTCAAGAAGATCATGCATCTACATATATTTTAGATAGTAACATAAATTATTTATTAAGAAATGTAAATGATATGTTTCCATCATGGTTTACTGAAGCAATAATCAACAGATAGTAAAATTATATTACACGCAGGAACTCAAATTTAATCAATTTTTCGTATAATCTAACAACCTGTACTTGCCTAAGTATTTCTTACTGTTGATACTGAGACTAACACTCAAAAATATGCCAAAATTAAAGGTAATTCATAAATATTAAATTAGACATATAATTAAATTATTAATCCTGAGTGTATATTACAAGTGATTTATTTGTTATAGATATTTAGGATCTATAAACATCACATCAAACATATACTTGTAATAACTAATTTTCAGATTTGTACACATTTACAAAATACATAAATGTAGGTTTTTCAGACTACTAATATTTTATGTAATCTTTTTTATACTTAAGTTATTTCTTTAGTAGGTTTTTCTCTGGTTACACTATCATTAAAAAGCTCAAGAAAAGTCACATAATAAGTAGACATCAAACTAATAATTCATATTTTCCGTCATTAATATTATTATATTTATTCCATAAGGAGACCTATAGCTATGATACTCCTTATCTATTGAAAAAAACTGGCGTTAATGTCTGAACTTTTAATTTGACACTATAATTTAGCTTTCAGATTTTTATCTATATTTTGTTATAATATACATAATAGCCAAATTAATTACTCATTTTGTATTCATAAAAAGGATAAATAATATTAGGGAATCAGACTTAACAAGTATTAGTGAATTACTCAATCAGGGACAAAAATTCAAAGAAGGCAATAGAAAGAATAGTGGTATATTTTCATTGTTATGGTGTTGCTTCTGTTAAATACTTTGATTCCATTATACTATATATTATATTTTATCCATAATTTACTGATTATATTTATATAATCAGTAGATTTTTTTATTCCAAATTCTAATGAAGATCAATGGAAAATCCTGTGATTACTACAGATAATGGTATAAAGTTAAACCCAGACAAAATGGTAAAGGAGGAATTATATTATTGTATTTATGAGGATCGTGTATTCCTTTTTTTTAAGGATAAGGAGGACGTCCTCCACTGCTATGAGGTTAGTGATATTGATACAATTAATAAAATAAAACAAAGTCCCGACAACATTGATGAAATATTAAATAATTTAGCAAAAGATCATAGTACAAATATTTCGGATTGAAAAAACATTATATTCTACTTTCCATGAATAATAAAATTAATGTCTACACATAATGAAAATACGGCTAGTAAACCAAAATCTAGCAATGAGATCTTTATAGGGAAAAAACCACTTATGACTTACGTCACTGCCACACTGGTTCAACTGGCTAACGAACCCACTGTTGTTATAAAAGCAAGAGGAAAAAGCATACCCAGAGCCGTAGATGTTGCACAGATCATCGTTAAGAGAATGAATACATTGGGTTATAAAGTAGCATCAGTAAAAATTGGTTCTGAAGCTGTTAAATCGGAAGATGGCAATACTCGCAATGTCTCAACAATTGAAGTAGCTGTTTCTAGAAATAGCTCTTAAATTGTTTTATTTTTAAACTAACGTAGAGTTTTTCAAGCTAAAATATATTGTTTAATAAAACTTTATAGATTTGACATATTTTAGTTTCTCCTGGTTTTATGGTACCATAACAACCATCACTAATATTGATACATAGGATCGAAGCTTTATCAGGAGGAAGATTTATCCCAAACGTAAATTCATGAAATGAAAGGCCATCTAATACAATTTCATTACAATAATTTGATGACCTAAAATCATTATTTTTTAATAAAATTTCATATTCACCGGGCTGGAACTTGATTTGGTTAGAGCTTATACCAGTATTGGAAGTAGTAATAGAATATATCGGTTCTTTACCATATACAATAAGATTTGATTTTGCTTCAATAATTTTACATAGTTCTATATTACAGTCATATAAAATATTGCAGAGTTTTTCAGAATTTACATTTTGTATTATACAACTAAATATATTAGTCTTAACCATTACAACTGGCTTGTCTAATGGGGTTTTATGGTTATCAATATTTTTTTCTAAATACAAGTTACTTTGCTCTTGATTAAAAGATGTATTGGTCATAGGATTTTTGACTAAGGTTTGTTCAACTAATTTTGTTGTATAACCAGTAAAAAGTTTACCAGAAACTATTACACTATTGCCAAATTCCCCTATATATAATAAAAAAAATAATAGCACAAATAAAAAAAAATACTTATACATAAAATATTGAGATTTTTAACCTATTAATTAGTGATGAAATTTTTATAAGTAATATTATACTTAAATAATTAATTGTGTTAATGATAACATAAATTTTAACTCTATATTTATTCATAATCGGGTAACCGCTCACTATTGACGGAAAAATAAGTAGGTTTTTGATGAAATATTCATCTTATTAAATAGTTATAAGAATAATGATCTCATATGTTTTAATAGAAATATAATAGAGTATGAAGGAATAGAACAATAACAAATTAGTTGTCATTCAATTCTATAGAGCCTTGTAAATATTTCATGACTATGTAAAATCATTCATTTCTGTATACCACTAATTTTTATCATCATTATTTTTATCATGCTATTGAAAAGTGATTAATTATTAAGAAGAAAATGTTTTGAACATCTCTGATCGAACTTTATCTTCATAATTCTTATATATTATAAAAAAGATTAAAAAATCAACATAATAGCGTATCTTTCGTGATTCTATTGATGATATTTCACTAAATGAATATTTACACGTTGGAATGAAAATTCCTCAAACTAATTTAGAAAATCTTAACAAATAAACACAAGACAACTTAAGTAAATATATTCTTTTAGAAAATGACCAGCCAAAATTTTTCTCTATCATTTCTATTTTATATATGAGATAGGAATGAACAAATACTTCATCTTAAATTTAAGAAAAAATATAATATAGAATTGGCTTGTTACTTTAGATAGGATGGTTTTTATTAAAAAGGTAGAAATTTATGGTTTTAAATCATTTGGCTTTAAAAATACCGTAATTAACTTTAACAATGGACTTATAGCCGTTACAGGTCCAAATGGTTCTGGAAAAAGTAATGTATTAGACGCAATTATGTTTGCACTGGGTGAAAATAGTCCAAAAGCTTTACGTGTCGATAAGTTCCAATCTCTTTTTCATGATACCCAAAATAAATCACACAAATTGGTTCGCGTAAGTATCACCTTTGACAATCAAAATAGAGGAATTCCTATTGATTCTGATAACGTAACTTTAACGAGGGAAATGGAAGGTTCTGTTGGAGAAAGTCAGTACCATTTAAATGGAAAAAAAGTAACAAAATCTACAATTATTGAATTATTACAAATTGTAGTTGCAGTTCCTAATAAATTAAATATTGTACAACAAGGAATGATTACAAGGATATCAGAGTTAAATGCTGAAGAAAGGCGAAAGATTATAGAGGATATTGTTGGCCTATCCTATTTTGATGAAAAAAAAGAAGAATCATTAAAACAATTAGAAGAGTCTGATAGAAGACTTGATATTGCGCTCGCACGTATGAATGAAATACGAAAAAGAATTGATGATTTAGAAGTTGAGAGAAATGAACAATTAAGATTTCAGCATTTAGAGAGAGATATCAAAAAATACAAAGCAATCAAAATTTCAAATGAAGGTAGAAATATCAAAAGAAATATTATGATTAATGAACAAACAATAGAAACAAAAAAAATACAATATAATAAAGTTGGCGTAGAGCTAAAAAAAACAAAACAAGAATTAGAAAATATAGATTTAGAGAAAATGAAGTTTATTAAAGAAATAGATCTGGTCAATAAAGAAAAAGCTGAGATCAGTAATAACGTATCCTCAATAGTATATGATGTAGAAAAATCAAAGGCTATTTACCAAGAAACAATTTCAAGAATAGAAGAAATTGATAAAAAAATAGCAAGTGCAGAGATAGCAGAGATAGAATTAAATGTAAAAGTTCAGGAATTGCAGAATGAAATAGCAATTTTAGAAATAGATAGTAGACCGATAAACGAACGCAAAGTTAGTTATATATCAGAGTTAAATAATTTAGATAATCAAATTTCACATTTATCTACTAAAAACCAGAAAATAGAATTTTATAAAAGTAAGATAAATCATAGATACGAAAAAATCATTGTCATGAACAATAAATTTGAAGTTGATATTCTAAAAATAAAGGAAAATTTGAAAATTATTATAAATAAGAAAATTGAAACAAATTCCAAACTCAAGAACTTGAAGTACAAGATATTATTGATTTCCCAAGAATTACAGAATAATGTTACCAATGTGATTAAATTAAAACAAAAGATAGAAAACCTACCGAAATTAATATTAGAAATAGAGAAAAAAATAACGGAATTTAATAATGAAATAGAAGAATCGAAAATTATAGTGAATAAGTCTGATACTGAATCATTGAGATTTTATGAAAAAAATAAAATTTTAACTGAATCCCTGTCTGAGGATTTAACTATTTCGGAAATAAATAAGGAAAAAGAATTACATATTGTAGGAATCGTCCATGATTTAGTCAAATGGGATAAAAATTATCTTAGACCCATAATGGCCGTTGGATCTGAATGGTTGAAGGCCATAGTTGTTAATAACGTAGAAGATATGGTTAAGATAGCACAATTTGCTAAAGTGAAGAAACTGCCTAGAGTAAAGATAATTCCTTTAGACATCATACAACTTTCAGAAAAAGTTGTCGTATATGAAGAAAATATGTCCTTTATAGGTAACTTGTCAAACTTTATTGAGTCTGATTATAAAAAATTGGTTGATTTTATTTTCGGAAATATAATTGTTGTTAGGACCGCAAGTGAAGCGTACCAGCTATCGTTAAAAGGATATAGATCAGTATCAATTGATGGAGAATTTTTTGAGGCAAAATCAAATATACTTTTAGTAGATTATAATTCTGCAGTTATTAACTTTGTTACTGAAATTAATCTTAAAAACGATATTGAAAGTTTACGCATGCTAATAGTAAAATTAAAAAACTCATTGTTGGAAAAGACAACCGATCTACGAAATCTAATAGAGAGATTAAAAAACTTACAATTTGAAAAAATAGAATTAGAAAACAATATAAGATATCTTGAAGATAAACTTATTTTTCAAAGAAATGTATTAAAGGAACATAATGCAGAGGCAAAGGAATTAGAGATTTTACAAACTAAGAATGAAAGTGATTATAACAATACAGTAACTTTACTAAAAACAAATAGAAAAAGATTTTCTTTAATATCTGCGACTAAAAGAAAAATCGAAGAAGATTTGAAGAAAATAAATCTTGGTTTTGAAGAAACAAAAATAGCTAATTTAAATTTAGAAAGAAACAAATATCAAAGTATGCTCGAATCCGATAATCAGAAATTACAAAATATTGTGATTCACCTTTCAAAGAAAAAAAATGAAAGAGATTTACTTTTAGAAAGAATTAACTCATTAAATGAAGAAAAGAGAATTTTGATAAAAGAACAAAATGACAAAGAGATATTAAAAACCGAATTACAACATAATATAGAAAAAGAAGAACAAGAGTTAAAACTTTTACGAAATAAAGAACAAAATATTATTTTCACTTCTGGAGATTCATATACAAGATTACAGTCATATGAAGAAAAAATTAAAAACTTGTTAGATCATGAAAGAAAACTTTCCAGAGAAAATAGTTCTCTCGAACGGGAAATTGTTTTATTGGAAAAAGAAACTTCAAACTTAAAACAATATGAAGTAAAATTAAATCATGACCTTATGTGGCTCGGTTATAAGGAATTAAATGAAGATAATTTTAATGTCGATGATATTGTATTTCATTTATCAGAAGAATATGAGATATTAAAAAATCGAATAAATTTGAGAGCCAATGAAAATTATATTCAAATTGTAAATGGCTATAGAGGAATGTCCCACAGGAAGAATGATTTAGAAAAGGAACGAAATTCAATCGTTCTTTTCATAGAAGAAATATATAAAGAGAAAAAGAATCTCTTCATGGATGCATTCTTAAATATTAATAAAGATATAAATTTTATTTTCTCTCGTATTATTGGTGGCAACGCCTGGTTAGAGATTGAGAACGAAGAAGATATTTTTTCAAAGGGAGTGAGGTTAACAGTGCAATTTCCAGGAAAGCCGAGACGTGATTCTACTGCTTTATCAGGAGGAGAAAAAACAATGGCGGCAACTATTTTTCTCCTTGCACTGCAAGCTATCAAACCCTCTCCATTCTATTTGATGGATGAAGTAGATGCTCACTTAGATGCAGAAAATACTGAAAGATTATCAAAGATATTATTTGAACGATCTAAACATAATCAGATAATTATGGTAACGTTAAAAGATTCCACTATTTCAAAGGTAGATCAAATTTATGGAGTCTTTCCAAGAGAAGGAGTTTCTCATATTGTCAAGTATAAATATCATAAAAAGGAATTAGATGAAATATCTTTAAACTAAAAAAAGGTAGTATTAATACCAGTTAGATAGATTTATAATTATAACATCTAATAGAATGAGTAGGATTAACTTCAATCAACGTTGGCTCTGCATTATTGCATTCTTCAGTTGCATATAAGCATTTATTTAAAAATTTACATCCACTTTTACAAGTTTCAACATCATTTTTTATCTTTATTTCTTCTAAATTAATAAATTTTGGAATTGCAGATATTAAGGCTTGAGTATATGGATGAAGAGGATGTAGTAAGACTTCATGAATGTTTCCTTGCTCAATAATTTGTCCTTTATATAAAATCATTATATTATCTCCTACATATTGTGAAGTTGAAAGATCATGTGTAATATATAAAAAGGAAACATTTTCTTCATCTCTTAATTTTTTCATTAATTCAAGTATTTGAAATCGAATAGAAACATCTAACATTGAGACAGGCTCATCAGCAATAATTAAAAGAGGTTTAAGTACTAGAGCTCTTGCAAAACTCACTCTTTGTCTTTGGCCTCCAGACAGCATATGAGGAAATTTATAAGATACCTCATGAGGGTCTAAATTGACCTTTTGTAAAGTTGACTCAATACATTCTCTTATTTCCCTCTTGGAAAATTTTTTTTTGTGTACTGCTAATGGTTCTTTAACAATATCAAATATTTTCATTCGAGGATCCAATGAAGAATAAGGATCTTGAAAAATCATTTGGATTCTAGATCTTATTTTTAGTAATTCTTTTCCTTCAAGTTTGGTAATATCTCTATTATCAAAGATAATTTTACCAGAATCGGAATCAATTGATCGCATGATAAGTTTTGCGAGAGTAGTTTTTCCTGAGCCAGATTCTCCTGCAATAACAAGTATTTCGCCCTTATCGAGTTTCAAATCGACATGATCTATAACTTTTATTTTCTTAGACGTTTTGAAACTAATTAAATCAGTAATTCCACTACGTAATGGAAAAGATTTATTTAAATCGACGATATTTAGTAAAGTCTCTTTCAATTCAATGAATTAGATCTCTAAAACAAAAACTTGGTATTTGTTAAGACGATTCTTTCTTTAACCCAAATATCCTATCAAAATAGTCAGATTGTTCTTTTCCTAACTCTTCAGCCTCTGTTTCTGGGATATTTGCTAATTTTCTTGCTAGTTTCATTTTGTATTCTAATTGCATTTGACGGGCAATTTGGATTCTCTGTGCTTGTGGAGATCCTGCACCATGCATTGATTCAGTCAAATAACCAACGGCGTTTCTTCCTAGAGTCATATTTTCAATGAGCCTTAAGATTCGTACTCTTTTCTCTATAGAAATACCCTTTCTGCCTTTCAAATATTTTTCTAAAAGCGGGCCAGTCTCAGGACTTCGAAAATCTTTTTCTGAAGGCATGGTTACGACTAATCCTCCAGCTATGTCTTGAGCTAATCTACTTATTTCATAAGGAAAACGTGTAACGTTATGTTTACAAACATTAGCAAGCATATCATCATTCTGGAAATTACCAGCCTTGGTTTTATATGATTGAAAAGAGGAAGCAACACCAGTACCAAAAATTGTTTCATTAAGATGTGTCATTTCAACCAATTTATCTTTAATATGTGATGCATTAGCTACTCCATTATAATCAGAAATAGATGCTGCTGCACCAATGAGTACATCACCTAATCCTGTTTTACAAACGTAACTTCTTCTATGATAACAAGTAAACCGTTCTATAAGCATGGCAGCATAATCATGCTCACCATCCATAAATATAAGCTCGTTTGGAATAAAAGTATTATCAAAAATTATCATAGCTTCCTGGCCGGAATATTTAGAATTGCCAGCATCTAGATCTCCTTCCTCCATACTTCTTGTATCACATGATTGCCTGCCGTAGATATAGGTAATTCCTTCGGCATCTGCTGGAACCGCTCCCACAATTGCATAATTTTTATCTTCTTCACGCAACCTCATAGTTGGCATTACTAAAATCCAATGAGAATTGATACAACCAGTTTGATGTGCTTTTGCCCCTGTAATATAAACTCCCTTCTCATCCCTTTTAGTTATATGAACAAATAAATCTGGATCCTCTTGTTGGGAAGGAGAAAGACTTCTATCTCCCTTAACATCTGTCATAGCTCCTCCTATTACATGATTCTCCTCTTGAATTTTTTTTATGAATTCCTTCAACCTTTGATGATATATAGTATGGTATTTTTCATCAATTTCAAATGTTGTAGAATAAAGAGAATTTAAAGCATCCATGCCTACACACCGTTGAAAACAAGTACCTGTCAACTGTCCAAGCTTGCGTTGCATTTTATTTTGGTTTACTAAATCTGTAGCATTTTCAGCAATATGTAAAAATCTGTTCACTCGTTTACCAGAAAGGGAGGATTCCGCAGATGCAAGTGAGGGATCATCATTAGCTATATCATAAGTTTCTGCAACAGCGTTTATCGATGGTCTAATCATAGGATGATCAACTGGTTCTTTTACTAATTCTCCAAAGAGATATACCTTAAGATTCCTATTTCTTAAACTTGCAATATACTCTTGTCCATTGTTGATAGGCATATATTATATATAACATCTGGATATTATTTATATATTATCAGCAATCCCAAAAATTATATCGATACTAATATTAAAGTATTTCAATCATGCTATAAGTAATCTTATAATATATTTATTTTTCATAATGTAGGTTAGTGTTTGTATGAAATTAGCAGATTCTAAAAAAGATCAATTCAGACGATTAGCAAGACATCAAGGATACAGAAGTAGGTCTGCCTTTAAACTCAAACAGATTAATGAATCTTATAGAATCTTGAATAAAGGTCATTGCGTCGTGGATATAGGTTGTGCTCCAGGGGGGTGGATACAAGTAGCATTATCTGAGGTAGGACATAAAGGAAAGGTAATAGGAATAGATATAAAAAAAATTGAACCATTAACTGAGGCATTTGTTATTCAAGGAAATATTGAAGATGAAGATATAATAAATTCTATTCTAAGAATTTCAAATTCAAATGTTGATGTTGTTTTATCAGATTTGTCACCAAATGTAAGTGGTAATTGGGACTTAGACCATGCACGACAAATAGATTTAACAAGGAGTGCTCTAAAGTTAAGTGATAAAATATTAAAAAAGGGAGGAAAATTAGTTCTTAAAGTTTTTCAAGGTGATATGCTTAATGAACTAATTGTTGAATTAAAAAAAGAATTTAAAAAAGTAATAATAACAAAACCAAACGCAAGTAGACAAGTCAGTAGTGAGATATATTTAATTTGTATAGATAAATTATAAACCAATGGAAATCTAGTTATAGTAAATTATATATTTAAAAGTGACAGCATTGATCAATTTTCTTCAAAGGATAGATGTCTTGTAACTTTGAATCAACTTATATTGCATTGATAAAAAAATAAGATATTGTTATCCTCAAAGAATTTCCAAACTAAGTATAGAAAACAAATTACAAAATATGAAAGAGAAGGATTTTATAAAATCTTATTTTCAAGGCGTGATGTTCGTTCGCATTTCATAAAAAAAGAAATCCCTTTGGAAACCATATTAAGAATTATAAATGCTGCACATCATGCACCTTCGGTTGGATATTCACAACCTTGGAACTTTATTCTGGTAAAAGAAGAACGAACCAGGAAAAAAATCAAGGATTCTTTTTTGAATGAACATGAGAAAGCTATAAAGTTACTAGAAAACGACAAGATAAAACAAAATAAATACAAATCCTTTAAATTAGAAGGAATTTTAGAATCAAACTTCAACATATGTGTAACTTATGATTATACCAGGTTTGCTCCATTTATAATAGGAAAGACTTCGATTCCGGAAACAGGAATTTATAGTGTATGTTGTGCAATTCAGAACTTATGGCTTGCTGCAAGAGCAGAGGAAATAGGGATGGGTTGGGTAAGTATTATATCAAATAGAGAATTAAAAAAGATATTAGATATTCCTAAATATATAAAACCCATAGCTTATCTTTGTCTTGGGTATGTATCTGACTTTTCACACACTCCTGACCTTGAAAACTCAAAGTGGCTGAAGAGACTGGCCCTTGATGAAATTATATATCTCGAAAAGTGGGGAAGAAAAGTTAAAAAAATTAAAGTTAATGTATAATAGGCACTAATAGCTACTTTTAATAAATGATCTCTCTCCACCTACCATTCACCGATACTATTCTATATAACATCGAAATCTGGAGGTATTTTCTAAGGATGAACTTGATCGTTGCAATTGGTATTATTTACAGGCTATTACCACAAACGTAACTCAATAAGTGATAATTCTGAATGTAGATTCATATTGGGTATATACCGTTTCCCCACAGAGTGAAAGTTGAACCACACCTAACAATAACATAATATTGGTACTTTCATTTACAATAATAATAGTAGTACACTTGACCATGTTAGAGTAACAAAAATAAGTAAGAATTGTTTTACATAGTATTACATCGTATATTTCTTTTTACTAATGTTTTTTTGGGTTGAATCTGGAAAGTCTTATCAGTGAATCTTTTCTATGAGCAGTTTTATTGAGTAAACTGAATTGATCATATTACAATATTGCTCAAATATGAATAATCTTGGTTATGCTTAATAGTCACTGACGAACCTTTTTGATCGGTCTAATTTTTTCATTTCTGGTATCAATATTAATGGTTAGATTATAATTACTGTATTGATTTCCTCAATGACAAAAATTCGTTATAAAAGAGTTTTCTGTTCTTAAACTGGCCTAAAATTTTAGTATTTACTCCTTTGCTAGACATTTTGTGCACAAACTTTTTCTTGTAATACATATAAGAAATCTCAGAAAATTTTAGAAGAAATGTGCTGAAAATTCTATTATGACTTATTTATACTCCAACTAATAACTATGGATTTACAAACCCTTGGTTTGGTTTTGGTTTTGTCCCTAGTGAAATTTTGCGACTTAGGTTGTAATGGTCTGGGATAGAATAAATACTGTTTGAAGCCTTACCTAAATAATCGATGAAAAATGCCTTACTCTTTTCTCTTTCAATGAATGCGAAAAATAATATTTCATTCTATAAATATAGTTAATATAAATGGCATTTAAGAAAATTTATTTGACTATAGCTATTATACCCGTTGTTTTAGTTACTATTTTTGTATTAAATAACATCACCTTTTCCAATAGAAATGAGTTTGATTTAGAAATTGATGCATTAAAAGAAGAACAATCGTTATTCACTCATACTAGAGTTACAATAACTAATACGGGAAAACAACCACTTACAAATATTAAGATTAATTATGGGAATACTAGTGAAACAGTCGCACTTCTAGAACCTGGACATTCGTACCCTCTTAGCCCACCCGCAGGTAGCAATCTTCAAAGAATAATTGCTACTTCTGACCAAGGCATTAATATTACAAAAGAATACCGGACACCAATTACAATGCCTGGAATGATGGGTTCTTAGAATACAATAAAATCAATTAGGGAATATTTATTAGGAGACATATCCCTTCCATCCAGTTTTTTCTAATTTACTTGCTTTAGTTAAAACTTTATTTTTAAGTTGTAGTTTATATTTTTCAATTTTTTCAAATATAGTCTTATTTTCTATTCCTAATATCTGGCAAGCCAAGATAGCTGCGTTTTTTCCTCCATTTATTGCTACGGTAGCAACAGGAACACCAGGAGGCATTTGTACAATGGATAAGAGAGAGTCCAATCCGTCTAAACTATTACCTCTTATCGGAACACCAATAACAGGAAGAGAAGTTAATGAGGCAATCATGCCTGGAAGATGAGCAGAACCACCTGCACCAGCAATAATAACCTTTATTCCTTTTTGGCCTGCCTCAGTAGCATATTGGACCATTCGTTTTGGAGTCCGATGAGCTGAAACAATAGTTAAGTCGTATGAAATATTGAAATCTTCTAATATTTGAGCAGCATCTTTCATAATCGTAAGATCGGAATCACTTCCCATAATAATTGCAACTTCCTTTTTTGACAATTTGTATTGTTATTAATCTACAATTATCTCTATTGAATTTTTTGCATCAGAGCTTCTTTTAATAACCTCCTCTAAAGTTCGGCCAGTGCAAGTAATATGTCCGAGTTTCCTTCCTGGACTAGTTATTCTTTTTCCATAAAGGTGTATCTTAGTAGAGGGAAGAGAGAGCAATTTACTCAAACCTATAATTCTATAGGTCCCCGAAAAATTTGGTGGACCTAAAATATTTTTCATAACTGTCGGTCTTACTAATTCAGGCTTGGATAAAGGAAAGTTTAGGATTGTTCTAAGATGTTGTTCAAACTGAGATATTGAGCAACCCTCAATGCTATAATGACCAGAATTATGTGGTCTAGGAGCAATTTCATTTATAAAAATTTCGTCTTTATTGGAAACAAACAATTCTATACCAAAGATACCAATATCATTCAAACACGTAACTACATTTTGTGCAATAATCTCAGCCGCTTCATTAATTTTTGGAGAAATGTTAGCCGGAACGATTGTGGTATCTAACACATTATTTTTGTGAATATTTTCTGCTATAGGAAAAGTTGCTATTTGTCCTTTTTTGTTCCTTGCAACCATTATAGAGATTTCAGTTTTAAAATCAACGTATTTTTCAGCGAACATCTCACGATTCTGAAAAGAATTGTAAGCAATTGAAATGTCCTCTTTGCATTTAATAAGATAATTGCCTCTTCCGTCATAGGAATCTTCACAAGCCTTTAGCATTAAGGGGTATTCAAACCTCTTTGCTACTAACAACAAGTCATTAATGGAATTAATTTTTTTAAATTCTGGTACAGGTAAATTATTTTCTTTTAGGAATTTTTTTTGTCTAAATTTGTTTTGAATTAAATAGAGAGAATGAGGAGACGGAAATATTGGATAGTTCTTTAATTCGAGATTTTTTAAGGCTTTGGAGTTTGCTAATTCTATTTCATAGGTAATTACATCTGAAGATTTTGCTAGATCTCTAATTTTGTTCTCATCTTTAAAGTCTGCTACTATTAATCTATCGCATAAAGTTGACGCGGGACAATCTCTACTGGGGTCTAATATAACTACTTTAAGAGACATTCTCTTAGCTTCTTGTGCTATCATTTTTCCTATTTGTCCACCTCCAATTATTCCTATTTTTATAGGATTATGTAAGGAAAGTTCATCTCGTAAAGCTGACATAAAACAATAATCTTGAATGCAATAGACGTGTTAAAAACTTATCAAAAAAGAGGATGTATAACAGCAATTACTATCACGTACCAGAAAATCTAATATGATTATGCTTATGATAAGGATAATGAGAAATATCTGTTTTTATATTGCCATAAACATAAACATATAGGGAAAAACCTTTCTTATTTTCTCCAAATGTTCTATTATAATCTTAACGAAAATTTTTCACAATGTTTAATTAGAAGAACCTTCTATAATAATGTATGATAAAAGGTACCCATCAGAATCGATACATTCAAACGTCAAATTCCTTTATCGAACAAAACGAATGTACTCACTGTGGGGGAAATGGATGGATTTATGAGTTCTATAATGACCCTGTATCTTGGCGATCATGTCCCCAATGCTGCGACGAAAAAAGTGGATAAAAAAACAATTTTTTATTAGGTTTAATCCCCAAAGATGAGGAGGATTAAATTATATATTTTTATAAATTCCTTATTAAAAAAAAGATAAATTAAACAAGAAGAAACTTACTCTCTAATTATGCAAAGAAAAGAAGAAGCAATAAAGCGCTGGTTTCCACTAGCTGTCTTTGCAGCTGCAATATCTTTTATTGTTACTTTTTTATTTAATCTTCCAATAGAGAGGGTCATTGCTTCTACAGCATTGGCTGGAGTCCTAGTTTTTAGTGGATTTTTTTTTAGGTCATTTGGCAAAGATGAAAATGAGTTTAAAAAGGAAATGCGATAGGAGAAAATTTTACCTTACTAATCTAGAAAATAAGATTTGATCAAATGATTTAAAAAATTGATCATAGTATTATTTTAGTTTGTTGTAATTGATATTTTATACTAAATGGTTAAAATCTCAAATCAATTATACTCAGTTCTATTTTTCGTAGCTATCAGTTTACTTACTATCATAATAGTTCAAACCTTCTATTCTTTTATCAAAAGTGCAATAGAATTTCAGTTATTTCTTGTTTCAATTTTTATAGAATTAATATTTGTATTTGTTATTATCAAAGTATACGACGAATTAGGTTGTAAATGGGAAAACGTCAAGACAATTCCACTTCTAACAAAAAAGAAAGCATACTCACCTACTGTTCAGCATTATTATTACTACAATAATAATAATGAATCAAAAACTATTTTTTGCTCTAATTGTGGAATACCACTCTCTTATTCTAGTATTAATTTGAACCAAGAAAGTATTCCAAAATTTTGTAGAAATTGTGGTGTTTTTCTCACGAAGAGTATTCTTGGTGGATTTCAACAAAAAGAATGACTATTATTCCAATAGATAATGATTAAATTACTTAGTTTTTTATCTTTAGGTAACAAATTGTTAATCCTCAAAATTCTAAATGTATCATTATTAGGTTTTCTATTGGGGTTTCTATTGCAATATTCACTTACAGTTATAGAAACAGAAAAGTTAGTTGTATATGCTTATCAGAAAAACAACATACAAGACACCTTAACAAATACTAATGTTAATGATTCAAATTATCCAAAAGGATATGTAATTATAGACAATTTCAGAATCTTGGTTGATATAGCTCTTACAGATAAACAAAAACAGGATGGGCTATCCGTTAAAAATTTTATGAATGAAACCGAGGGAATGTTGTTTTTTTTGGGAGAGCCTACAAAAGCATCCTTCTGGATGAAAAATATGCATTTTCCTATTGATATTATTTGGTTAGACGAAAACTTTTCCATTGTCCATATAGAAGAAGAACTAAAACCATGTACAATGGCATTTTATTGTCCTAGTTATAAGCCACTAAAAGAATCGTTATATGTTTTAGAAACAATAGCAGGATTTGCAAACAATCACCATCTTAATATAGGCGATAGAATGGATTTTCAATTAATCGAATAAATTGAAGGGTTCATACTCGATTCACTATTTTGAGTCAAAATATTGTTATTCAATTTCTCCTTTAATTTCTCTTCATACCTATCTCCTTCACAATATCATGCCTTCTTTCTTCGAAGCGATTAACTCTGTTTATCTTGTTTTTTGCATAACAAAATTGAAAAAATAGTTGATGAGTAAGAAAGTATTTAGAAATTACATACAATATTTTATTGGACAAATATAAATACCAAAATAAATCTCTTCTTAATTTAATACATATACATTTAAAATTTTATTTGTTTTGATATTCTTATAATCCCAGTTTCTATTCACTATATCTAATTGTGTTAAACTTATATCTTTCCGAACCTCTACGATGGTCTCAAAAATATTCTCACTAATGAGAATTTGATTTGGTTTTGCTAATGCAGTTATTTTAGAAGCAATACTGATACCTGAACCGATTATATCAATGTGAGCTATCTCGACATTTTTGCCGTATAATACTATCATCGAGTCGCCCAAGTCAATACCTATCTTAATCTCAATCAGAGGTAACTTATTATAAAAAACAGGATTAATAACCTGAGTGATAATATTTAGCATAGTTTTTGCACACATAATAGAATTTAAACAGGCTTTCTGTGGATCAAAGTCAGCCGGAAATATTCCAATTACTGCATCTCCTACGTATTTTAATACATAGCCTCCATAACCAGAAATTATCATACTCATCTCAGTTGAGAAAATATTAATTATTGAAACTAATTCCTGTGGTGTGAGCGACAAAGATAGTTTTGTCGATCCGACTAAATCTACACAAAGAACAACGAGTTTAGTTTTATTGTTAATGTGTCTCCTTAAATATTGTTTACATTTTATGGTAGAAAGATCAATAGGAGGTCCTTGTTTTAAGGTCCTTTCAACTCTAACCTGAATATTCTTTATTAAAGAAGATGAACTCAAATTATAAAAGATTCTCTAGATAGTATAAAAAGATACTATGGAATTGGGTCTTACGAGTCCAGACTAATCTTCGTATATTCTGCATTATTGCCTGATAAATGAATACGATTATTAAAGATCCACGAGTTTTCTTCAGGATAAGAAAAATATTTATTATTATTGGGTTGAGAATTTTCGTCAGAATATATTTTTTTTCCAGTCCTATCCTTGGAAACCTCAAATTTATCTACTATCCCCAGATTTTCTGTATCATAAAATGTACCAACCAAAGTTTGTCCGTTATTTTTTAAGTCAAAGTTTAAGAATCCAAAATATCTCTCTTGAATAACATAATAGGGAAGCAAATAATCAATTTGGTGTAATTCATCTCCAGCAGTCCCAGCGGTCAAAAAAATTATACCATTGTTATCTGTATAATCAGAATTAGTTTTATCCATTACAACAGGATAGGATGGATTGTCGTTGTTATATGAAAGAGGAAGAGATCTTTGATAATATTGTGTGTGACCTGATAGTACAATGTCAACATGATATTTTTCAAATAATTCATGGAATGTTTTCTTCAATTCTTCAGATGCGTTTTCATCAAAATCTGAAGCTGTATACATAGGTTTGTGTAGAAATACAATTCTCCATAAGATTGATCGATCTTGTAAGGATTTTTCTAAATCATATTGTGTAAATTCATACTGAATACTTCCTTTTTCAAAGGGGTGGTCAGTAGAAATAGTTACGAAGTGAATATTTTGAAAATTGAATGAATAATAAGGTTTGTATAGATTATAATGTTCCAATAATTGGTAATAAGAGCTCTGATAATCTAGATCATGATTACCTATGGCAATTTTTATTAGATCGTCAATAGGTTTTGAGATGTCAAACCAACACTGAGGCGAAATATTTTCAAAGGTATAATCACCAAGACCTAATATAAGTTCAGGTTGGAACTGGGTAATCCTATTTATTGTTTTTTTCGTTTCTTCATTACAATTCCAATCCCCAGCAGCGATAAAATTGAGATTATTAGATTCATTTTCCGATGGAGAATTTGTTGATTTTCCAGAAGTATCTTTAGGAGGCATTTCCGAAGGAATTGTTTCATCCTCCTTTAATTGTTCTGGAGTGGTTGAGTCTTCGCCATAATCACGAGGATCATAATAGTCTTCAGGAAATATTCCAAAAAAATCATCCTCTGCTCCCAAGATAGTCCCAATGTTAAATAAACTAAAGGTAGAGAGCAATAGAAAAAATGTCAAAATAAAGATGTCATTAAGGATTTCTACCATCGTGTCAATAAATCTACATGTGTACGATATATAAGAATTCTAGAAAAGGATAGAATAAGAAAATTATCATTGATTTAAGTTCTATGACCATTATGAACTAATTTTTCTCAAATATTTCATTCGTAATAGTTGAAATAAAAAAACTATAAAATTCATAATAAATTTTTATAAAAGATTAAATCATTGTTTAAATTATGGCTTTGACTACAATATTAGGTCTCTTTTCTTTGATTTTCTTTTTTAATTTAACTTTGCTTTTAGGAGATGCATTAGGTGAAAATGTTTTTAAGGATTACCAATTTTTAAAAATATTTGGAGGCAAAGGAAGCGAAAACGGACAACTTGTTGCTCCTCACAGCATTGACATAGACCAAGAGGGAAATGTATATGTAACCGATACTGGGAATAACAGGATTCAAAAATATGATTCTGACGGAAAGTATGTACTAAAATGGGGAGAGGAGGGTTCTAAAGACGGACAATTCATCAAATTACATGATATCGCAGTTGACCCATCAAGTAAATATGTCTACACCTTGGAGTTAAAAAACCATCGTGTCCAAAAATTTACTTCGGATGGAGAATTTGTATTAAAATGGGGTTTTGAAGATACTGGGGGAAAAGGAGCTGAACGAACGCCCCACCAAGTTTCAATAGACAGCTTGGGATATGTTTATTTAACCGATAAAAATAGTCATCAAATAATTAAATACGACGAAAATGGTGAATTCATAAAGGTTCTTGGAGCCAGAGGCTCAGAAGCTGGACAGTTTTATCGACCACATGGCATAGTTTTTGATGCCAATAATAATATGTATATAACTGACATGAGAAACTCCAGAGTTCAAGTTTTAGACAAAGAGTTTAATTTAGTAACTCAATGGGGGTCGTATGGAAATGGATCAGGGAAATTTTCACTGACCTTTCCAGGAATTGATATCGATGAAAAAGCAGGATTGGTATTTGTAGTCGATAAAATAGCAACCAATGTTCAGATTTTTGATAAAACTGGAAAATTCATTTCTAAATTTGGCTCTAAAGGGACTGGGGATGGGCAATTTAAAAGGCCTGAAGATATTGCAATAGATCCTCAAGGGAGGATTTTTGTATGTGATACAGGAAATTCAAGAATTCAAATATTTTCAAAAAATGACTAAGCATAATAAACAAAAAATTGAAATATTTTGGATATTTCATTAACTCTCTTTTAGGTAAATTCAGTTTTAAGAAAACATATCGAGAGACACATATATTCTTATAGTACTTTTATAAAAGACATATAAAAACTTCCGCCAGACATAAATAAAATTCTAGAATAAAGATCGAAATTCCGGAAATAAAAGTATATAACTATAGAAAAAACATTTTTTTAAAAGGACATTATAAGATGGGTTAACACTCAATTACTTCGTTGTATATAATTAAGTATAAAATAATAGATCTTATCTTCGTTCACGAAACTGAAGAAGAAATTTACTAAAAAAATTATGGAGAAGGAACTGGTATTGAAGAAATAATATTATTCAATTTGTCTAATGAAGGAGCCTTTTCTTGTTCTTGTTCTGTAACCATGTTAGGAGCAATCGCTTGAAGAACTGATTGTTGCTGTAATTGAGCTATTTTTTCTTCTATAATTTGTGGTGTTGTTTGT
>OCZS010000002.1_pt1 | contig 104419 bp, 91 predicted proteins | sample 1539071 | NCBI WGS metagenome assembly OCZS01 (sample SAMEA3113584, study PRJEB22503) | soil metagenome
CCTCGGCAAGCTGCGACAGCACCGACCCCGGCTCGGCCAAGGTCACGGTGCCCACGACACCGCGCTCGTCGACCGCGACCCAGAGCTCGGCCTCGGCGTCCCGGTGGGCCGCATCCGCGAGGAAGTCCAGGTACGGCGCGTCCGCGGGGATCACGCCGTTGCCCACGTAGGCCGCGACGGTGAGCCGGCCGACGGCATCGAGCTCCTCGGGTCTCGCGCGCCTGATGACGGGAGCGGAGCACGGGAGGGACACGGCCATATCCTCGCAAACCCCGGCGCGCTCCCCGGTTGCGGCGACTGACGCTCGACCCGCTTTGCCCGCCGGACGAGGGGACGGTTACCCTGTGCGTCGTTGGAGGCGTCGCCTAGTCCGGTCTATGGCGCCGCACTGCTAATGCGGTTTGGGCTCACCGCCCATCGAGGGTTCAAATCCCTCCGCCTCCGCCGACGAGAACCCCCGGACGTAGGCCACCGGGGGTTCTCTGTCGCCGGTGGTGACGACGGGATCAGGCGGGTCACCTGCACAGGTTGTGCGTCCGCATGACGACACCGACGTTCACGCCACCTCGCCGGTGACCTACGATGCCCCACATTGCCCACCCCACACCACGAGGGGTGACACGGCTCGGGGTTCGGAGGATGGTGGGCGCATGGGGATCAACGGCTATCGGTCCGACGACACGCAGGCGCTGCGTGCCATGGCCGACTCGCTGGCGAGTCTCACCGACGACCTGCGTCACGAGGACCCCGAGAAGGCGCTCCAGAACCTCATCGGTCGAGGGGGTCAGGAGCTCGTCGAAGCCCGCTGGGCCAGCATCACCGTGCTGCGCGGTGGCACCTTCCGCACCATCGCCAGCACCGCACCGACCGCCGACGGTGTCGACCGGCTGCAGTACGAGTTCGGGGCCGGGCCCTGCGTGGACGCCGTCCTCGAGGACACCATGTACCTGACGGGGGACGTCACCGCCGAGGAGCGCTGGCGCCCCCTGGGGGAGCGGCTCAGCGCGGCATACGGCGTGCGGAGCATGCTCGCCTACCGCCTCCACCTCCTCGACGAGTCGGCGACGATCGCCGGCCTCAACTTCTCGTCGGACCAGCTCGACGCGTTCTCCCCCGCCGACGTGCAGCGGGGCAAGGTGCTCGCGACCCACTGCGCCCTCCTCGTGAGCGCCAGCCTGGCGCGGGACAAGGCGACCAACCTCTTCAAGGCCCTCCAGAGCAACCGCGAGATCGGCGTCGCCGTGGGCGTGCTCATGGCGCACCACCAGCTGACTCGTGACCAGGCCTTCGACCTCCTCCGCCTCGCGAGCCAACGCACCAACCGGAAGCTCGCGGACATCGCGGGGGAGGTCGCCGAAACCGGTGCTGACCCGTTCGACTTCGGCCCCGAGGCAGTGCCCCTTTCGTAGCGGGGCCATCCGCCGGATGCGGCGGAGCCCCGAGGGACCCGGTTGGGCGACCTTGGTTGACTGGGGCCATGAGGTCCCGCCTTGCGCTCGTCGTCGCCGCACTCCTCGTCCTCGGTGCGGCGCTCGGCGGCGGGCTGTGGTGGCGCAACCGCGAGGCCGCCCTCGACAGGGGCGCCGAGCACGCCGTGTCGGCCTACGTCGCGGCGTGGAACGCCAAGGACATGTCGGCCGTGCCGTTCTCCGAGAACGGCGTGGCCGAGCAGTTCGCAGGGGTCATCGACGGCCTCGGGAACGCGCCGGTCCGGGTGACCTCGGGTGGCGTCGCGCGTGACGGGGAGGCGGCGACGACCGACCTGTCGGTCACCTGGACGCTGCCGGGCAAGGTCGCCTGGACCTACACCGTGCCGGCTCAGGTCCTCCGCTCCGGTGAGCGCTGGGTGGTGGGTTCCCCCGAGCGGGGCTCCCGGTGGCACCCACAGCTGGAACCGGACGAGACGTTCGAGCTCGAGCGGACCTCCGGCACCCGCGGTGACCTCCTCGACCGGTCCGGCGAGCCGCTCATGCCCCTGGGCACCGTCTACTCCGTGCAGATCGACCCGGTCAACGCCACTCCAGCGTCCGCAGCCGCGCTGGAGGCGGTCGTCGACGCCGACGCGGGCACGCTGACCGCCGCGCTGGCCAAGGCCACGGCGTCGGGGTCGAAGGCACCGATTCCGGTGATCATGTATCGCGAGGCGGATTTCGCTCCGCGCAGGGATCGGCTCGAGGCGCTCGACGGAGTCATCACCCCGACGTCAGAGCAGCCGCTCGCCAGGACGCGGACCTTCGCCCAGCCGCTCCTCGGCACCTACGGCGAGGTGACGGCCGAGATGATCGAGGACGGCGGCGGGCGCTACGTCGCCGGGGACCGGGCAGGGCGCAGCGGCCTCCAGGCGCAGTACGACTCCCAGCTCGCCGGAGCCACGGGGTTGACCGTGACCTCGAGTGGCGGCACGCCGCTCTTCGTCCAGGAGCCGACGAACGGCACCGACGTGCGCACGACGCTGGACCCTCGGGTGCAGCAGGCGGCCGAGACCTCGCTGGCCGACGCCGACCTGGACGTCCCGGGCGCACTGGTTGCCGTCGACGTGCCGACGGGCGAGGTGCTGGCCGCCGCGAACGCACCGACGAGCGGCTTCGACCGTGCCATCACCGGCCGGTACCCACCAGGATCGACCTTCAAGGTGGCGACGACGTACGCCTACCTCACGCGCGGCATCACGACGCCCACCTCACGGGTCCCCTGCCCGCCGACGGTCACGGTGGACGGGCGCGCGTTCCGCAACTACGCGGGTGAGTCGACCAGCGGGACGCCGACGTTCTTCCAGGACTTCACCGTGTCGTGCAACACCGCGTTCGTCGGCCTCTCCCGCGAGCTCGCCGCGGAAGACCTTGCCAGCGCTGCCCGCGCGCTGGGCATCGGCGCCGGCTGGGCCGACCAGCTCGGTGTCGCCGGAGCCTTCGAGGGCAGCGTCCCGAGCACCAGTGGTGGGACGGATGCCGCCGCTGCCTCCATCGGCCAGGGCCGCACCGAGGTCTCGCCCCTGTCGATGGCGGTGATGGCCGGGAGCATCGGACGAGCGACGTTCGTCCCGCCGGTCCTCGTCAAGGAGCCTGCCGGTGGAGCGCCACGTCCGACACCCCTGGACGGCCGGGCCGTGGCCCAGATCCGTTCGATGATGGCCTCCGTCGTCGCCGCGGGGACGGGCTCTGCCCTGCGTGGCGCCCCGGGAGGCCCGGTCCGGGGAAAGACCGGCACGGCGGAGCACGGCAACGACCCGGACGCCGCGGCTCGGGTCTGGTTCCTGGGATACCAGGGCGACGTGGCGTTCGCCGTCCTCGTCGAGGAGGGCGAGAGCGGCGGCACGGTGGCGGCGCCCATAGCGAGAAGCTTCCTCACCCTCCTGGCCCAGCGCTGAGGGCGCCGGGCGGGTCGAGGCAGCGGAAGGCCCCGCCCGGCGTACCGGACGGGGCCTTTCCGAGACTCGGACTGGACCGGGTCAGATGGGCCGCACCTGGTCGGCCTGCGGACCCTTGGGGCCCTGGGTGACCTCGAACTCGACCCGCTGGGCCTCCTCGAGGCTCCGGTAGCCCTGAACGTCGATGGCGGAGTAGTGAACGAACACGTCGGGGCCGCCGCCGTCCTGGGCGATGAACCCGAAGCCCTTCTCAGCGTTGAACCACTTCACGGTGCCCTGTGCCATATCGGGGATGACTCTTTCTGTGTGTAGCACGCCGGTCGACACACGTCGCGCCGACCGTGGATGCGAACTCCAGTCCCCTTGTGGCGCGTTGGTGTTCGACCTGCGAGGAAATGCTGTTGCTGCAACCGCCAGCGACGCTAGCACGCAGCATGGTCGCGCGCGCGCCCGATCAGGCACCTTTCATCCAGCGGGACGCCCGGGCGGGTCAGCTCTCCGCGGCCTTGACGGCGAGGACGTCGCACGGAGCGTCCAACAGCACCTGCTGGGCCGTCGAGCCGGTGATGAGCTTGCCCATGGGGCTGCGCCGCCGGATGCCGATGACGATGAGGCTGGCCCCGGTCTCGGCGGCCGTGTCGAGGAGCTCGTCGGCGGGGGCGAGCCCTCGCGTCGGCTGGCGGATCTCGTGCTCGATGCCCCGCTCGGTCAGCTGGGCGTCGAGCGCGTCGATGTCCTGTGGGGACGCGAAGCTGGGGTTGTTGTAGTCCCCGTGGTGGCCGGTGTTGACGACGACCAGCCGCTTGCCGCGCAGCTCGGCCTCCGCGATGGCGGTGTCCACGGCGGCCAGCCCCTCGGGGCGGGGGATGTACCCGACGACGATGGTCATGGTTGGTCTCCGGTTTCGGGTGGCAGGTGGTGTCGGGTGAGGACGGGGCGCCGCACCTGGTCGTCCGTCAGGTGCGGCGCCCCGCGTGTGTCAGGACGCGAGCTGGGTGGCGCCCGTCATGATCGCCACGCCCTCGCCCATGTCGTGGGACTGCGGGGTGATGACGCCCGCGCAGCCACCGAGGCGCTGGATGTGGATCCGGTCGGCGGCCTCCCACACGTGGGGCATGTTGTGGCTGATGAGGATCACCGCCAGCCCGCTGTCGCGCAGCTGCTTGACCATGTCGAGGACCATGCCCGACTCCTTGACACCGAGCGCCGCGGTCGGCTCGTCGAGGACGACGACCCGGCTCCCGAACGCCGCGGCACGTGCCACGGCGACGGCTTGGCGCTGGCCTCCGGAGAGCGTCTCGACGGCCTGACCCATGTTCTGGATCGTCTGGATGCCGAGCCGCTGGACCGAGTCCCCGGCCCGCACCTTCATGCCCTTCTTGTCGAGCATGCGGAACACCGACCCGAGCGGCCCCGGCCGGCGCTCCTCGCGAGCGAGGTAGAGGTTGCTCGCGATGTCGAGCGCCGGAATGACGGCCAGCTGCTGGTAGACCGTCTCGATGCCGGCCTCACGGGCGTCCTGCGGACGCTTGAAGCTGACCGGTCTGCCCTCGAGGAACACGTCACCGGTGTCCTGCTGGTAGGCGCCCGTGAGGCACTTGATGAGCGTGGACTTGCCGGCGCCGTTGTCTCCGATCACGGCAAGCACCTCGCCCCGGTAGAGGTCGAGGTCGACCCCGTCGAGGCCGATGACCCGGCCGAACGTGATGACGAGGTTGCGCGCCGACAGGATCGGCTCCGCGTCGTAGACCGACCGTTTGGTCTCGGGGATGTGGTCGACGGACAGCGGGAGGCGCTCGATGGTGCTCATGCCTTCACCTTCCTGATCCACTGGTCGACCGAGACGGCGACGATGACGAGGACACCGATGGCGAGGAGTCGCCACTGCTGGTCGACCCCCGCGAGCGAGAGCCCGAGGGTGAACGACCCGACGATCAACGCACCGAGGAGGCTGCCGATCAGCCCGCCACGGCCACCGAAGAGGCTCGTGCCACCGATGACGACAGCGGTGATGCTGTCGAGGTTGGCGTCCGGGATGCCGTTCGCCGTCGCCGAGCCCGCGCGCCCGATCTGGATCCACGCCGCGAAGCCGTAGATCAGCCCGGCCACCGTGTAGACGCTGAGGAGGATGCGCTTGCTCGCGACGCCGGACAGGCGAGCCGACTCCGGGTCGTCACCGACCGCGAAGATGTGCCGGCCCCAGGCGGTCTGGGTGAGGGCGAACCCGACGATGGCGTAGAGCAGCAGGACCATGATGACGCCCACGGTGACCCTGAAGGGGCCGACGGAGAACGTCTCGCCCGTGAAGTTGATGATGTCCGGCAGCCGGTTGTTCTGGATGCTGGAACCACCGGAGTACAGCAGCGCGATCGCCGTGAAGATCGAGAGCGTGCCGAGGGTGACGATGAACGGTGGCAGCCCGACCCGCGTGACGAGCAGGCCGTTGAGCGCACCCGCCCCCACGGCGAGCGCGATGCCGATGAGGATCGCGAGCCAGCCGGCCACCCCGTTCTCGGCGGCGAGGGTCGCCATGACCATCATCGCGAGGATCGTGATGGCGCCGACCGACAGGTCGATGCCGGCGGTGAGGATGACGAGGGTCTGCCCGATCGCCAGGCACGCCACGACGGCGACCTGCTGGAAGAGCAGGGACTGCGCGTTCGGAGATGCGAATCGCGGGTTGAGGATCGAGAAGACGACGAACGTCAGCACGAGCAGGAAGAGCGGGCTCAGCCACGGGTAGCCGTGGAGCAGGTGCTGGATCCTCTGGACGGGGCTCTGCCGCCGCCGAGCGAACTCGGCGGCAGCAGCCGATGTGGACGACGACATCGGAGTCAGCCCCAGCAGATCTTCAGGGCTTCGTCGGTGGTGATGCTCTCGACACCCTCCGCCGGCTTGTCCGTCACGAGCGCGACGCCCGTGTTGAAGAAGTCGAGACCCTCGCTGGTGGTGGGCTTCTCGCCGCCACGCGCGATCTTGGCGATGGCCTCCATGCCGAGCGTCGCCATCTTCAGCGGGTACTGCTGGGCGGTCGCACCGATCGTCCCGTCCTTGACGGAGTTGACGCCGGCGCAGCCACCGTCGACCGACACGACGAGGGCGTCGGTGACGCCCGCTGCCTTGAGGGCCTGCGAGGCACCGACGGCAGCCGGCTCGTTGATCGTGTAGACGACGTTGATGCCGTCGCTCTTGGTGAGACAGGTCTCCATCGCGGTGCGGCCGATGTCCTCGGAGCCGTTGCTGGGCTCGTTGCAGACGATCGTGTAGTCGCCGCCCTTGCCGCCGGTGTACTTGCCGGTCGCGGCCTCGTCGCCGTTCTTCTTGGGGTCGGCCACGTCGATGCCCATGCCCTCGAGGAAGCCCTGGTCACGGTCGTAGTCGACGGAGACGATCTTGTCGTTGAACAGGTCGAGGAGAGCGATGGTCGCCTGCCCGCCGTCGAGCGTGGCAGCCGCCCACTGGCCGATGAGCCTGCCCGCCTCGCGGTTGTCGGTGGCGAAGGTGATGTCAACGGTCTCGGCCGGGTCCGGCGGTGTGTCGAGGGCGATGACATACAGGCCGGCGTCGCGGGCCTTCTCGATCGCGTCGTTGACACCGGTGGACATCGGGGTGATGAGGATGCCCTTGTCACCGCGGACCACGGCCTGCTCGATGGCGGCGATCTGGCCTGCATCGTCGCCCTCCTGCTTGCCTGACGCGATGGTGAGGTCGACGTTGTTCTTGTCGGCGTCGGCCTGCGCACCCTTCTGCATGGCGACGAAGAACGGGTTCGAGGAGTCCTTCGTGATGAGCGCGACGCCGATCTTCTCGGTGTCGCCGGCGGCGCCCGGGGAGCCGGAGCCGCCGTCGTCGTCCGAACCACAGGCGGCGGCGCTGAGCGCGAGGCCGACGATCCCGACGGAGGCGAGCACCCTGCGCGACGTACGCAAGGGCGAAAGCTGGCGGATGTGCATGGGGCGAACTCTCCTTTGAGTCTGAAACTGGACGACCGCGTCGTGACAACGTTGTCAGGGACATGTCTAGCCCGTGCTTGCACGATCGTCAAGTTATGGAGTACACATCGTGATGTGAAGGTGACATCGTTGTCAGGTCCGACGTCCCGTGCCACCATGCGGGACGTCGCCGCGTTGGCGGGGGTCAGCGTCAAGACGGTGTCGCGCGTCGTCAACGACGAACCCGGCGTATCAGCCGACGTCCGCGAGCGGGTTGAGGCGGCCGTGGCGCGCCTGGACTACCGCCCGAACCTGGCCGCGAGCAACCTGCGGCGGACCGGTGCGCGCACCGGCCTCGTGGGGGCCCTGGTGCAGGACCTGTCCAACTCGTTCTCCGCCGGGCTGCTGCGCGCGCTCGAGGACTCGGCGAGGCAGCACGGCACCGCCGTGCTGGCGGCGAGCCTCGACGAGGGCGCGGACCGCGAGCAGGAGCTCGTCCACGACCTCGTGTCTCGCCGGGTCGACGGGCTCGTCATCATGCCGGCGACGGCGCGCCAGGACTACCTCATCGCTGAGCTGCGCACCGGCACGCCCGCCGTCTTCGTCGACCGCCCACCCCGGGGCATCGACGTCGACTCGGTGGTCGTCGACAACGTCGGTGGTGCTCGCACGGCCACCGAGCACCTGCTCGCGCAGGGTCATCGCCGGATCGCTGCCCTGAGCGACACCCGCACGATCCACACGGCATCCACCCGGCTTGTGGGGTTCGCCGAGGCCTACGCCGCGCGGGGGCTCGAGCCAGACCCGCGCCTCGTGGTGCCCGACCTGCGCTCCTCCGAGGAGGCGACGCGGGCCATGCACGCCTTGCTCGAGCTCGACGACCCGCCCACGGCGGTGTTCACCGCTCGCAACATCCTGTCCTCGGGGGTGGTGCGGGCACTGGCCGAGCGCGGGCTGCGGCGGCAGGTGGCCCTGGTGGGGTTCGACGACTTCCCCATGGCCGACCTCCTCGACCCACCGCTGACCGTCATGCGCCAGGACGTCGGCAGGGTCGGGAGGGCGGTGGCCCACATGCTCTTCGAACGGATCGGCGGGGACACCTCTGCGCCTCGGCACGTCGTGCTCGAGCCGTCACTCGTGGTGCGCGGGTCGGGCGAGATCCCCCTTCCCGGCAGGTGACCACCGGAGGGCGGTGCTCGGCGGAGGGCGTGGGATTCGAACCCACGAGAGGCTTGCACCCCTAGCGGTTTTCAAGACCGCCGCACTAGGCCACTATGCGAGCCCTCCTGACCCGGGCGCGCCGGGCAGGGACAAGGGTATGCCGCGGCGGACGGCATCCGAGAACGATCCGCCGGTAGGGTCGGAGGCCGACGAAAGGAGCCCACCCATGGCGAAGCTGACCTTCATCGCCGGTCTGGCCGCCGGCTACGTCCTCGGGGCGCGCGCAGGCAGGCAGCGGTACGAGCAGATCCGACAGACCTCGGGCAGGGTCTGGAACTCCGGGCCGGTGCAGAAGCAGGTCTCGACGGCCAAGGAGGTTGCCCGCACCAAGGCCGCCCCGGTCGTCGCCGACATGGTCGCCGACGCCGCTCGCGCAACGGGGGACAAGCTGCGGTCGACCCGGACGGTGGCCGGGGAGGCGATCCCCGGCTCGGGCGACAACAACGGCACACCGGGCACCGACCCCTGGGCGAGCGCCACGCGCGCCGACGGCGCCGCCTGAACCCCTCCGTCCAGGCGGATCGCCGTCGCGGCCCGGACCGTTGGGCGGCAGATCCGGACGACACCGGCCACCCCGGGACTCCAGCGCCCCCTGCGGCGCCAGACCCGGCGTGGCCGGTTCCTCGTGTCGCGGAACCGTCGTCTCGAGTACCGCGCCTCCACGGCCCGGTGCCGTGACGCCCTTCGGGTCCGACGTCGGGAAGGAGGGCGCTGGAGCGCCCGTGATACGTGTCCCCGCGAAATGTGCACGGCGGACGTATCAGCGGCTGCCCTGGCCGCTCCTGTTCAGCGCCGATGATCATCACTACTCTGAGGCCGACGGGTAGGCGCCCACGGCTTGGCGGGACAGGAGCTGCACATGGACGACACGACCGCCGGCAAGGACGAGGCAGGCAGTCGACCCCAGCCGCAGCCATCGACGCCGGTCTACTCGGTGCCGGCCACCGCCATCCGTCGGTTCGGCGCACGGGTCCTGGACCCGGACACGGCGGACGTGCGCGGCAGCCAGACACCTGTCCAGCCGACGGTGTACATCCCCGACCGGCTGGTGCTCCCCGGTCTGAACGGCGGGCGGCTGAACCGGACCGGAGGTCCACTGGAAAGTCTGCGTGCCATGGGTGATCGGGCCGACATGCAGTTCGGTGTCGACGTCATCGAGCGAAGCACGTTCGACCTCGCGAACCGGCTCGGCCAGGCCGAACGGCTCGACGCCGTGGGGCACGAGGTGGTCCGGCTGACCGGGTACGCGGACCGGCTCGGGGGACCGATCGATGCGTGGTCGGTGCTCCAGCGCGCACGCGCCGAGAACTTGCCGGAGGTGGACGCCTGGAGCCTGTGCCACGTCATGATGGCGACGGGCTACGCCTCGGGCGTCGGCTACGCCTCGGGCGTCGGCTACGCCTCGGGCGTCGGGTACGCCTCCGGGGTGGGCTACGCCTCCGGGGTCGGGTACGCCTCCGGGGTCGGGTACGCCTCCGGGGTCGGGTACGCGTCCGGTGTGGGGTACGCCTCGGGTGTCGGCGGGGGCCCTGGGGCAGCCGACGGCCGTGCGCCCGTCGTCGTCGGGATGGCGGCCCCCCACTCCACCTCCACGTCGGGTCCCGTCGTCGCCATCCTCGACACCGGCCTCGGTGAGCACCCGTGGTTCGGACCTCGCTCGAACGTCGAGCGAGACCCGCGCATCCACGGCGAACCCATCGGTCTGCGGTTTCCCCCGGAAGACGACCCGGAAGGGTCAGGGGTCACCCTCGACCACCTCAACCGGAGCCTGGACCCCCTGGCGGGCCACGGCACCTTCATCGCAGGAATCATCCGCCAGCGGTGTCCGGACAGCAGGCTGGTCATCGTCCCGGTCATGTACGGCGACGGTGCCGCGGACGAGATGGACCTCATCGACGCCCTGCAGAAGCTGCTCATGAGGCAGTGGGCCTGGCTGGACGGCGGTGACAAGGGTGAACCGCTGGACGTCGTCAGCCTCTCTCTCGGCTACTACCACGAGACACCCCAGACCGTGGAGCGCGAGTCCGCCCTGTTCGCGCTCATCCGCGCTCTCGGGGAGGCGGGCGTGTCCGTCGTCGCCGCGGCCGGGAACGGCGCGACCACTCAGCCGTTCTGGCCGGCTGCCCTCGCCGACGTCCCCGGCCGTGGAGTGCCCGTGGTGAGCGTGGGGGCGAGCAACCCGCCAGGAGCGGCCGTCAGCCTCTTCTCGAACACCGGCCCATGGGTGAGCTGCTACCGGCCCGGCGTGGCGGTGGTCAGCACGATGCCCACCACCTTCAACAGCTCGCTGCGAGGATCCGTCTTCGTGCCCGAGGCAACCAATCCCGACCGGGGCACCTCTGACCCCGACGACTACAGCGGTGGCTTCGGCGTCTGGAGCGGGACGTCCTTCGCCGCGCCGGCCTTCGTCGGTGAGCTCGCCTGCCTCCTGGTCGACAAGCCCCTCGACAAGGTCGTCAGGTCACGCATCACCATCCTCCGTCGGCAGCTCAAGCGGTGCATCCGCGGGACGTCATGAAGCACACTGACGCGGACGCCGACAGCCTCGCCAACCGTGCGGCCAGTGCCTTCCGTGCCTACCGCGACGGTGAGACCGCCGGCATGTCGACGCTCGTCGACGAGGTGACGCCGCTGCTGTGGGCGGTCGCGCGACAGCAAGGCCTTCACCACCAGGCTGCCGAGGACGTCGTCCAGAACACGTGGCTCAAGCTCGTCGAGCACGCCCCCTCGATCGCCGACCCACAGTCGGTGCTCAAGTGGCTCATCACGACGACCAAGCGTGACGCGTGGTCCAGCGTCTCCCGCGGCCACCGCGAGGAGCCGGCAGCCCACGCCGACGTGCGTGACGTCGAGCCGGACGCCACGGCCCCGTCTCCCGAGCTCGCGGTCCTCGCCGAGGCCGACGACCGCCTCCTGTGGAACCACTTCGCCACGCTCTCGGACCGGTGCAAGGCCCTCCTGCGCGCGGTCGCCTTCGCCGAGAAGCCGGACTACGCCACGGTCGCCCAGGCGCTGGGTATGCCGGTCGGCAGCATCGGACCGACTCGGGGACGCTGCCTCGCCAAGCTCCGCCACGCCCTTGTCACAGACCCTCGTTGGGAGATGCCGTCATGAGTGCCACCCCCGATCCAGAGACCACCCTCGCTGCCGGTGCCCTCGACGACGTCGACGCCCACGTCCTCGACCAGCTCCGGCACCTGCACGAGGTCGTGGACCCTCTTCCCGCCGACCTCGCCGAACGCGTCAAGTTCGCCATGACGGTGGCCGCGCTCGAGGCCGAGGTGGCGGACATCGTCTCGAGTGCCACTCTGGAGACCGTGCGAGGCACCGACTACGACCGTGCCGACACCGTGACGTTCGCAAGCGACGGCCTCAGCGTCATGGTGAGCATCGAGCACGGTGCGACGACCAAGGCCGACATCGTCGGCTGGGTGAGCGAGACGGGCGTCGAGGTCGAGCTCCGAGAGCGTGGACGCACCCGCACTGCGGTGGTCGACGAGGAGGGGCGCTTCTCCTTCACCGGGGTCGAGCGCGGTCTCGTGAACTTCGTCCTCCGCCGCCGCGGGGACGTGGCGGCGCCGCCCATCATCACGCCGGCGATCGAGCTTTAGGAGAGGTTCATCGAGCGCCCAGCCGACGTGGCCGAGGCCCTGCTCGCCGAGGCTCGGCACGACAACGAGGTGGGCCGTTTCGATGCTGCCGCGGACAAGCTCGCCCGCGCACTGGAGGCGCTCGGCCAGGAGACCGGAGGGGATGCCGAGCGGCTGCGGGTGCGGGTGCTCATCACCCGGTCGTGGACCGAGCTCGAGGTCAACGGACTGGGCCCGGCACTCCGCATGCTCCACGATGCGCGCGCTCGCGCGACGGCGATCGACGACCGCCTGCTCGTGACGCTCAGCCACGTGCAGGAGGGGGCCATTCATGTCCGCGGTGGTAGCTGGGGCGCCACCCTCGTCGCGCTGGAGCCGGTGCGCGACGACGAGGACGTGCTCAACCCGAGCCAGCTGTGCGCACTCCTCATCAACCGGGGAATGGCGCACCTCAGCCTTGGACACAGCTCCGAGGCCGAGAGCGACCTCTCCCGAGCGGCCGGGATCGCCGCAGACAACGGACTCGTCGACCAGGAGTTCAAGGCCCGGCACAACCTCGCCTGCCTCGCGTTCGTCGACGGCGACCTGCCTCGCGCCCTCATGCTCATGCGAGCGGCGGACCGCATGGATGCCGTCGTGGCGCGGGACCGTGCACGACTCGACCATGCAGAGGTGCTGCTCGAGGCGGGGCTGGTGGACCAGGCACGACATGCCCTCGGCGATGCCCTGGAGGTGGCCCGACGCGACGGGCACCGGCTGGAAGAGGGTGAGATCAGCGCCCGTCTCGCCCGGTGCGACCTCCTCGCGGGCGACCTGCCCGGCGCCAGACACCACATCGAGAGCGCCATGGCGGCCTACCGCACCCGCCAGGTGGAGGCTTTGCTGCAGGACGCGACCCTCATCCGCGCCACCATCGACGTCGCCGAGCGCCGGGACCTGCCAGGAGTGGTTGCCGAGCTGGCGCGGCGAAATGACGACGTTCCCGTGCCCACGACGACCGAGGACCTCCGAGCGGTTCGGCTGGAGGCCGAGGCGCGGCTGCTCCTCGACGACCCCGACGGTGCGGACCTCCGACTCTCGACCCTGCACCGCACCACGCGCGAGTCGCTCGCTGCGCGCCTGCACGACACGCTCGTGCGGGCCCGCCTGGACCAGGCACGGGGGCGTCACGTCGAGGCCGAGCGCCGCATCACCACGGGCAACCGGCTGCTGGCGGCCCACCAGTTCCAGTCGTCCAGCCTCGACGTGCGAGCCTCCCTGGCCCTGCACGGACGGCAGCTCGCGTTCTTCGACGCCCAGCGTGCGCTGGCCGCAGGTGACGCGGACGGCATCCTCACGAGCATCGAGCGATGGCGGGCGATCTCCCACCGGATCAACCCCGTGACGAGACCCGACGACCCGGAGCTCCAGTCCATGACCCGTGAGCTGCGACGCCTGCGACGGCTCGCCTCGGACGGTGCGCTCCAGACCTCCACCACCCTCGCCGCACAGACCGCCGCGCTGGAGGAGGAGGTGTCCGAACGGGAGTGGAGCCTGACGGTCCACGGGTCGACAGCGGGCACCGTGGCCCCGGTCGATGCGGACGAGGCCCGAGCCGCGGCATCCGAGCGGGGCGTCACCGTCGTCGAGTTCTTCGAGGTGGACGAGGTCGTCTGGACCATCGTGCTGTCGGACCGCGGGATCACCGTCCATCCGAGCGGCCGCATCGAGGAGGTCGCACGCCTCGTCACCCGGCTTCGCCGCGACCTTCGGGCCCGGGCCGTCCTCGCGGCCGGGTCCCCCATGGCCGAGACGCTGGAGCGCGCCACGGCGTCATCGTTGGCGGGCCTCGACGCGGTGCTCAACACGGCCGGGCCTGGCGAGCCGCGGGTCGTCGTCATCCCTTCGCGAACTCTCGCGGCCGTGCCCTGGAGCCTGTTGCCAAGCCTTCTGGGACGTCCGGTCACGGTCGCCCCGTCACTCACCCGCTGGGTTCGCGGGCCGTGGCGCACCGGACCGGCCCGCTGGTCAGAGCCTGTGGCGGCGCTCTACGGACCCGGCCTGTCCCGCACCGGGCCGGAGATCCGGGCGGTCCGCGCAGCGTGGTCGCAGGGCCCACCCGACGTGGACGTCACGCCTGCGACCAGCGAGGACGTGCTCCACGCGCTGGGCTCGGCGCGGGTGGTGCACCTCGCCGCCCACGGCGTGCACGAGGCGCAGAGCCCGTTGTTCTCCTCTGTCGAGATGGTCGACGGGCCGGTCTTCGCCCATGAGTTCCCGCGTCCGGTCGCCGCCGAGCATGTCTCCCTGTCCGCCTGCGACGTCGGGCAGTTCTCCACCCGCCCGGGCGACGAGCCACTCGGCCTGGCGATCGCCCTCATATCGCTCGGCGCGACGAGTGTCCTGGGTGCCGTGGCACCGGTCGCAGACCACGTCGCGGCGGACGCGATGGTGGCCTACCACCGGCTGCTGGCCGGCGGGCAGGACGCATCGACCGCCTGGAGCGCGGTGGTCGAGCAACAACCGGCTGCCGGCGTCTTCTGCTACTACGGCTCCGACTGGAGCGCCGGTTCCCCCCGTCAGATGAAGAGGGCGGGTTCGGCGAACAGCGCGTCGTAGGGGTCCTCGTCTCGCCGCGCCGGGAAGCGGACGGTGGCCGGGATCCCGGTCGCCACCGCCCCGGCCGGGATCGGCTTGACGACCACGGAGTTGGCGCCGATCTGCACGTCGTCGCCGATCTCGATGTCGCCGAGCACCCGCGCGCCGGCACCGATGGTGACGCGGTCCCCGACGGTCGGATGGCGCTTGGTGCCGCGCGCCAGGGAGCGGCCGCCGAGCGTGACCCCGTGGTACAGCATGACGTCGTCACCGACCACTGCGGTCGCGCCGATGACGACGCCCATGCCGTGGTCGATGAAGAAGCGTCGGCCGATCTGCGCACCCGGATGGATCTCCACCCCGGTGACGGACCGCACGAGCGTCGACAGCGCGCGGGCCGCCGGTCGCCCGCCAGGCCGCTGCCACAACCGGTGGAGGCCGCGGTAGGCCCAGATCGCGTGCAGACCGGGCGAGTTCACGGCGACATCGACCCGCGTCTCTGCTGCAGGGTCACGCAGCATGGCGGCATCGAGGTCCTCGCGGATCCTCGCCCGGGCGGCACGGATGAACGGCATGGTCAGTCGACGAGACCCTCGAAGAGGATCGTCGAGAGGTAGCGCTCGCCGAAGCTGGGGATGATGACGACGATCGTCTTCCCGGCGTTCTCCGGGCGAGCGGCGACCTGCGCCGCGGCCGCGATCGCCGACCCGGACGAGATGCCGACGAGGAGGCCCTCCTCGGTGGCGGCCCGCCGAGCCCACTCCACCGACGTGGCAGCGTTGACGTCGATGACCTCGTCGTAGATGTCCCTGTCGAGGATCTCCGGGACGAAGTTCGCGCCGATGCCCTGGATCTTGTGCGGACCGGGCTGGCCGCCGTTGAGGATGGGGGACTCCTCGGGCTCCACGGCGATCATCTGGATCCCCGGCTTGCGACTCTTGAGCACCTGGCCGACCCCCGTGATCGTCCCCCCGGTCCCGATGCCGGCCACGACGATGTCGACGGCACCGTCGGTGTCCTTCCAGATCTCCTCCGCGGTCGTCTTGCGGTGGATCTCGGGGTTTGCCTCGTTGGCGAACTGCCGAGCGAGGACCGCGCCCTCGCGCTCGGCGACGATCTGCTCGGCGCGCGCGACCGCGCCCTTCATGCCCTCGGAGCCGGGGGTGAGGACGAGCTCGGCGCCGTAGGCGCGCAGGAGGGCCCGGCGCTCCTTGCTCATCGTCTCCGGCATGGCGAGGACGACCTTGTAGCCGCGAGCGGCCCCCACCATGGCCAGGGCGATGCCGGTGTTCCCCGACGTCGCCTCGACGATGGTGCCGCCGGCCGTCAGCGCACCGGAGGCCTCCGCGGCATCGACGATCGAGACACCGATGCGGTCCTTGACCGAGCTCGCAGGGCTGTAGAACTCGAGCTTGGCGGCCACGGTGGCGTCGCCGTCGATGATCCGGTTGAGCCGGACGAGCGGGGTGTTGCCGACGGCCTGGGTCACGTCGTCGAGGATGGGCATCGGATGGCCTTTCGTGTTCGGGGACGCGGTACGCCGCGGCCCTGGTGGGCGAACGACATACAGCTCGGGGGCCGACGACGGGGGAAACGGTCGTCTGCTTATGTGTATTCCAACAGAGAGTTATCCCTGGGGGCAACGACGTCTCGGGATTGCGTCGAGGACCCAACGGCGCCCCGCGGGTTGACGCCGGTCACAGCTCTGGTGAGCGCTCGCTTAGCAGCCGTAGGCTGCGTGCCATGTCTGTCCTGACTGCGGGCTCCGCGGTGAACGCGTTGTCCGGCCAGCTGCTGCCGACGCCGGACGAGCGCTTCGGTGGCCTGGGGCCGGTCCAGGTGGTCGCCCTGGTCCTCTGCTTCACCGTCCCGCTCGTCGGGTGGGCCCTGCTGGCGCGCCAGGTGGGGCGCTTCGTCGCCCTCTACCGCCTGGGCCGCTCGGACAGCACGCGTGCCGACCACCCGGTGTCCCGCTCGTGGACCCTGGCCAAGGAGTTCCTCGGCCACACCCGCATGAGCCGGATCAAGATCGTCGCCGCCGCCCACTGGTTCACGGCCCTGGCGTTCATGATCCTCTTCGCGACCCTCGTCAACGCGTTCTTCCAGCTCGTCCAGCCCGACTACCGACTGCCGGTCATCGGGCACTTCCCGCCCTTCGAGTGGGTCGTCGAGCTGTTCGCCTGGGGTGGCCTGGTCGGCATCCTCGTGCTCGTCGCGGTGCGCCAGAAGGAGCACCCGCGCTCAGCGGCCGGCGAGCACGGACGCCGGTCACGGTTCTTCGGCTCCACCTTCTGGCAGGCCTACTACGTCGAGGCGACCATCCTCGTGGTGACGCTCTGCATCCTGCTTCTGCGCGGCCTGGAGGCCGCGATGGTGCAGCGGCTGGAACCGGGGACCTCGGTCGCACTCCACTTCCCCCTGACCGGGTGGATGGCGGGCCTCTGGTCCGGCCTGTCGCTGCCGGCCATGGCGCAGTGGGTGTACGTCGTGGCGACCGTCAAGATCCTCACCTCCTTCGCCTGGATGATCACGATCGCGCTGCAGCCGACCATGGGCGTGGCCTGGCACCGGTTCCTCGCCTTCCCCAACATCTGGTTCAAGCGGTACTCGTCCGGCCGCACGGCGCTCGGCGCCGCCACGCCATTGACCGTCGGCGGCAGGCCCTTCGACATCGATGCGTTGGAGGACATGGAGGAGGGTGAGCCGCTCGGCGTGGGTGCGGTCGAGCACTTCACGTGGAAGGGCCTGCTCGACTTCTCGACGTGCACCGAGTGCGGCCGCTGCCAGTCCCAGTGCCCCGCCTGGAACACCGAGAAGCCGCTCTCCCCGAAGCTGCTCGTCATGGCCCTGCGCGACCACGCCGACGCCAAGGCTCCGTACCTCAAGGCGCTCTCGTCCCACGACGGGCATGCCGAGGTGGCGATGGCCACGGTCGCCGCCCCCGCGAGCCCGTCGGACGCCACGCACGGCCTCGAGGACTCGACGGCGGCTGCAACCGCCGGCCGGGTCTCGTGGCCGGACCTGCCGCTCGTCGGCGACACCGGGTACGCGCTGGAAGACCCGCTCGCGGCCTACAACCCTCATGGACCGGATGCCGTGATCGACCAGGACGTGCTGTGGTCGTGCACCACGTGCGGCGCCTGCGTGGAGCAGTGCCCGGTGGACATCGAGCACGTCGACCACATCGTCGACATGCGGCGGTACCAGACCCTCATCGAGTCCGCGTTCCCCGCCGAGCTCGGTGGGCTGTTCAAGAACCTCGAGAGCAAGGGCAACCCGTGGGGCATGGGGACCCGGGCGCGGCTCGACTGGGCCAAGGACCTGCCCTTCGCGGTGAAGGTGCTCGGCCAGGACGTCGAGAGGGCGTCCGACGTCGAGTGGCTGTTCTGGGTCGGGTGCGCAGGGGCGTACGAGGACCGCGCCAAGAAGACGACGCGCGCGGTGGCCGAGCTGCTCGACACCGCCGGGGTCTCCTTCGCCGTCCTCGGGGACGGTGAGACGTGCACCGGCGACGCGGCACGACGCGCGGGCAACGAGCTGCTCTTCCAGACGCTGGCCCAGCAGAACGTCGGGACGTTCGGGACGTTCGGGGTGACGAAGGTCGTCGTCACCTGTGCGCACTGCTTCAACACGATCAAGAACGAGTACCCGCAGCTGGGCGGGTCCTATGAGGTCGTCCACCACACCCAGCTGCTCAACCGGCTCGTGCGCGACCAGAAGCTCGTCCCGGTCGCACGACCGACCGACGTGGCCGGCATGTCGTCGGCCAGGAACGCCGCCTCGACCGCCCGGTCCGTGACGTACCACGACCCCTGCTACCTCGGGCGGCACAACGACGTCTACGCCCCGCCACGAGAGCTCATCGGGGCTCTCCCCGGTGTCGAGCTGCGGGAGATGCCGCGGACGATGGAGAAGTCGTTCTGCTGCGGTGCGGGGGGTGCGCGGATGTGGATGGAGGAGAAGCTGGGGACGCGGATCAACACCAACCGCACCGAGGAGGCCGTCGCCACCGGGGCGGAGCGGATCGCCATCGGCTGCCCGTTCTGCCGAGTCATGCTCTCCGACGGCCTCACCGCGAAGCAGGCCGAGGGCGAGGCCGAGTCCGTCGAGGTCGTCGACGTCGCCCAGATGCTGCTGGCCGCTGTGCGCCGCCGTGACTTGCCCGAGGCCGGTATGCCGTCGGCCCCCGTGCCCGTACCAGCACTCACTGCCGCCCCGAGCGCCGACGGTGCTCCCGCGACAGCAGAGAGCGTGGACCCGTCAGGGCGGGAGCCGGACCCGTGGGACCAGCCGCCCGCCGCCGAGGACGAGGCCGCCGGTCGATCGGAGGGGGCCCCGACGCAGGAGAAGGTCAGGGCGGATGCCGCAGCCGCCACGGACGACGTCGACCCCTGGGACGAGCCGGCCACGAAGCCGGCGCCCGAACCCGCACCCGTCGAGCCGGACCAGCCCGCCGAGCCCCAGGGACAGAAGGGTGACCCCGCCCTGCTCGAGGAGCCGGACCCCTGGGACTGATCCCGAGAACCGGGTCAGCCGAGGCCGTTGGCCGAGAGGAACTCCTGCGCGACCGCCTTCGGGTCCTTCTTGTCGATGTCGGTCTGCTTGAGCATCTGGGCGATCGACTCCGTGGTGAGCTTCGCGGACACCGCGTTGAGGGCGTCGCGCACCTCGTCGGCCCGGTCGGCACGCACGAGCGGGACGATGTTCTGTGAGCCGAAGAGCTTCTTGGTGTCCTCGAGCTGGACGAACTCGTTCTCCGCGATGCTCGGGTCGGTCGAGAAGATGTTCGCGGCGTCGACCTGCCCGTTCTTCAGCGCCTGGACCACGCCCTGGGGGTTGAGGGGACGGAACGACCCGAAGGTCACCCCGTAGGTCTTCTCCAGACCTGGGATCCCCTGGGGACGTTCCTTGAACTCCGGGGGCGCCGCGAGCGTGAGGTCACCAGCCACCGGGGCGAGGTCCTCGATCGTCGTGAGGCCCTTCTCCGTCGCCGTCTGCTTCGTGACGACGATGGAGTCGTTGTCCTCGGCGACGGACTTGTCGAGCACCGTCAGGGTGTCCGGGACGATGTCCTGGACGTGCGCGTAGACCTCCTCGGGGTCGGTTCCGGTGTAGGACTTGTCGTAGAACAGCGCGAGCGCACCGGTGTACTCGGGGAACACCTGCACCGAGTTGTCCTCGAGGGCCCGGAGGTAGATCTCGCGAGAGCCGATGTTGGGCTTCGTCGTCGCGTCGAGACCCTTGGCGCGTAGGGCGCCGGCGTAGATCTCGGCGAGGAGGGTCGACTCCGAGAAGTTCGCACCGCCGACGACGATCGGCTCACCGGAGCCACCGGAGGTTGTCGCGGCCGGAGTCTCGGATGCGAGCGGGTCGTTGCCACTGCCGCAGGCGGTCAGGCCGAGGATCGAGGCCGCCAGCAGGGCAAGGGCCGAGGTGGTGCGCTTCATGAGCGGGATTCCCTTCGTGGAGCAGGGCGCAGCGTGTGCGCCGTTCAGGCGGGCGCGCGGACAGGGGTCGATGGACTGTCGGCCTCAACCTCCACGCTCCGCGAATCCTTCCCCCGGCCACTGACACCGCGACCCCCCGGGGCCAGACCGGGCGACACGACGCGGCGCTGCACCAGCGCGAACACCCCGTCGAGCAGCACGGCGAGCACCGCCACCAGCACGGCGCCGGCGGCGGCGCGGGGGTAGTCGCCGAGGGCGATGCCGTCGATGAGATAGCGCCCGAGCCCGCCGAGGCTGATGACGGCTGCGACGCTGGCCGTGGCCACGACCTGGAGCACCGCGGACCGCACGCCGGAGAAGAGCAACGGCAGGGCGTTCGGCACCTCGACCTGCCGCAGCACCTGCAGGGGTGTCATGCCGACGCCCTTGGCCGCGTCACGTGCCGCGGGGTCGACGGCCTGGACCCCGGCATACGTCCCGGCGAGGAGGGGCGGAACGGCGAGGAGCGCGAGGACGATGATGCTGGGGACGACGAAGGCGAGGTCGCCCGTGATCCTCGGGCCCAGCCACAGCGAGACGACGAAGAGGAGGCCGAGCGTGGGCACGGCGCGCGCGGAGTTCGCCAGCGAGACCAGCCACCGGGCGCGACCGGTGTGCCCCACCCAGAGTCCCAGCGGGATGGCGACGACGGCGGCCACGAGGATCGCTTCGGCCGTGTAGGCCACGTGTTCCAGCAGCCGGTTGGGGATGCCGTCCTCCCCGGACCAGTTCGCGGGGTCGGTGAACCACGAGACCAGGGAGGGGATCATGCCCGGCCGCCTTGGACGCGCAGCCACGGTGTGAGCACGCGGGAGCCTGTCACGATGACGAGGTCCAGGAGCAACGCGAGGGTGACGCACGCGAGGATCCCGGTGACGAGCTCCCCCCAGATGACCCTGTTGTAGCCGTCGACCAGGAGGTCGCCGAGCTGGCTGACGCCGAGCAGCGAGGCGACCGACACGATGCTCACGTTGCTCACGGCCGCCACCCGGAGCCCCGCTGCGATCACCGGGACCGCGAGCGGGAGCTCGACCCCGAGCAGACGCCGTAGGCCGCGGTAGCCCATCGCCGTCGCCGCCTGCTCGATGTGGTCGGGAACCGCGCGCAGCCCGTCGGCAACGGTGCGCACGAGCAGAGCGACGGTGTAGACGGTCATGGCCACCACGACGTTGACCGGGTCGAGGATCTTGGTCCCGAGGACGCCGGGCATGAGCACGAAGAGAGCCAGTGACGGGATGGTGTAGAGCAGCCCGGTCGTCGTGATGAGAGCCGGATAGGACCGGGACCACCGCTTCGCCGCCCACCCGAGGGGCAACGACACGAGCAGGCCGACGACGAGAGGGATGCCCGCGAGGTAGAGGTGCGACAGCGCGAGGTCGAGCACGGTCCGCCAGTTGTCCGCCAGCCAGGTCATGCGGGGCTCCCACGGCGCTCAGGGCGTCGCGTTCCCTCGATCGCCGTGAGCACCTCGTGCGCCTCCACCGTCCCGCACAGGGAGCCGCTGGCGTCGACGATGACCCCACGCCCGCTCGGCGAGGAGAGCGCTGCGTCGAGCGCCGCCCGAAGGGATCCGTGCTCGGTCGCCACGGTGCCGCCACGATGGAGGTCGCCGGTCGACACCGTCCGGGTGCCGATCCGGTGCGGCTCCACCCAGCCGACCGGCCGCCGGTCGTCGTCGACGACGAGCAGCCACCCGGCATACGGCTCGGTGGGCTGCTCGCCGAGCACGATGGTGGGCTCGGAGCGCAGCGGCAGTCGTGGGGTCTCCTGGAACTGCAGCGCCCGGTAGCCCCGGTCACGCCCGACGAAGTCCGCGACGAAGTCGTCGGCCGGATGAGCCAGCAGGTATGCCGGCTCCGCCACCTGGGCGAGCCGTCCCCCGACCCGCAGCACGGCCACCTGGTCCCCCAGCTTGATGGCCTCGTCGATGTCATGGGTGACGAAGAGGATCGTCTTCCCCAGCTCGCCCTGGAGGCGGAGGAACTCGTCCTGGAGCTGCTCCCGCACGACGGGGTCGACTGCGGAGAACGGCTCGTCCATGAGCATCACGGGCGGGTCCGCGGCGAGCGCCCGCGCCACCCCGACCCGCTGCTGCTGTCCCCCCGAGAGCTGGGCGGGGTAGCGCTCGCCGAGCTCGGGAGCGAGGCCCACGCGCTCCAGCAGCTCGTTCGACCGGGCCCGGATCCTCGTGCGGTCCCACCCGAGGAGGCGAGGCACGGTGCCGATGTTGTCGAGCACGGTTCGGTGCGGGAAGAGGCCGCCGTGCTGGATGACGTATCCCATGCCACGCCGCAGCTGCGCCTCGTTCATCCGGCTGGTGTCCTGGCCGTCGAGGGTGATCGAGCCGCGGGTCGGCTGGATCATCCGGTTGACCATCCGCAGACTCGTCGTCTTCCCGCATCCCGAAGGCCCGACGAGGACGGTGATGCGTCCGGTGGGCGCGGTGAGCGACAGGTCCTCGACCGCGACGGTGCCGCCCGGGAACTGCTTCGTGACGGCGTCGAACCGGATCATCGGTGCCCCTCGAGGTCGGCGGCGTGACCAACCAACCTAGCTGAGCCGCGCGCCGTGGAAGTGCGCCCGGGGCGCCGATCAGCGCCCCGGGCGACCGGGTGTTCCCCCTGGTGTGCTCACGCCCCGCCAGCGGTTCGGAGACGGTTCACCGTGAGCCTGAACCAGCGCCGCGGCTGGCCGGGGGTTCGGAGAGCGGTCCGTGGGCGCCCACGCTGCTGGAGCGCGGACATGTGGTGGTGGCGTTGTGCCGCCGCCCGACTCACGTCGAGGCTGCTGGGGGCCCACCGACCCACTGTGTCGAGGTGGTGCATTGTCGAGATCCTTTCGAGGTGGTGTGTGATGCGTCGAGGGTGGCGGGAATGACCTTCTCCGCGCCTTCCCTCAGCCGTCCTCGCGACGGGTGGCCGTGAGGACGAGGTACTCCCAGTCGCAGACGACGGTGCCGTCACCAGACCGGTTCGAGGTGTCCGCGAGCGCCACGAGGTCCTCCCGGAGCGCCGCGCGACCGGTGTCCGACAGCCGCGAGGCGGCCGTGTGGGTCGGTCCGTAGTACGTGAGGAACAGGTCCGCGAACGCCTCTGCCGACGCGAAGCGCTGGGTGACCGACGAGGTCGTGGACTTCACGTCGGTCGCTCCGTCGCCGAGGAGCTCACGCACGACCTGCTCGTTCCCCCACCGGGTCGGCGGCTGCGCCACCGCCGGCGGCGGGACGTGGGCCCCCACGGTCGTGAGCATCTGACCGACGAAGCCGGTCGGAGTCCAGCTGGCCAGGGCGATCCGCCCGCCGGGTCGCGTGACGCGGACCAGCTCGGATGCCGCTCGCTGGTGGTCGGCCACGAACATCACCCCGATGGCGGAGAGGACCTGGTCGAACGAGGCGTCGGGGAAGGGCAGGGCCTCGGCGTCACCCTCGAGGAAGGTGACATCGAGCACCTCGGCGGTGGCCCGGTCACGTGCGATGGCGACCAGCTCGGGCACGTAGTCGAGGCCGATGGCCTCGGCTCCACGACGGGCGGCGGCCAGGGCGACGTGCCCGGTGCCGGTCGCCACGTCGAGCACCGCGTCCCCGGGACGGGGGCCGGCGATGTCGACGAGGGTCTCGGCGACGGGCACGGTGATGGCGGCGATCCGGTTGTAGTCGCCGCTGCTCCAGATCCGCTGCTGCGCGACCTTGAGCTGCTCGAGGGGAGTCTGGGTGGTGACGGTGGACATGGGTGTCGTGCCTTTCTGGGTTGGGTGGAACGCACGTCGACCGGACTGGTGACGCGACGGGGGAGGTGGTGCCCGGTGGCTCAGCCGGGCAACGGGTAGGGCGAGATGACGGTCAGGTAGGGCCTGGGGTCGGTCGTCCACGGCAGACCGATGATCTGGTCCGCGCTCCGCCGCCCGGTGATGGTCCGGAACAGCTCGTACACCGAGGCGGTGACCGAGCCCACCGGGACCCCTTCACCGACCACCCAGCTGCGCCTACCGTCGGTCAGCTCGATCGCCGGGAGCCGGCACTCCACGAGGCGCTGGTGCAGCCAGTCGCGGTAGGCGTCGAAGCCATGGCGGGCAACGGCACTGCTGTTCGCCGGGGGTTCTCCGACGGCCTCGCGCAGGTCTTCGAGGTGCACCGCGAGGTCTGCTGCCGGCGCGGGAGCCATCCACGCGGGTCCGCCCCCCAACGCCCCGTCGCCTCGGCGCAGCGAACTCACCAGGGCGGTGCCGTGCTGCTGGAGCTGGCCCAGCAACGCGTCACGGCTGCGGTCGACCTGTCGCTCGAGGTGTCCCGCGGTCCAGGCGTCCCGCGCGGCAGCGAGCTCTGGCGTGTGCCACGCATCGAGGGCCCCCGCGAAGTACCCACTGCGCACCGTGTCCTGGGCCAGACCGGCCAGGTGTGCCAGGAGGTCCGAGACGGTCCAGTCGGGACACGCCGGGACGACCGTCTCCAGGGCGTCGGGGTCGAGACCCTCGAGGATGACCTGGAGCTCGTTCAGGCCGTCCTCGTACGCCCACGCGGCCCGCCATCTGGCCCGGCGCGCCGGGGTCAGCACCGCTGCCGGCTCGTACCGTTTCGCGAACGAGTCGAGGAACTCCCGTCCTGCGACGGGGTCCGCTGCCAGACCCGCGTAGAGCGCGGCGGCATCCGCTCCGGGGAACCTGGCGGCCTGGAAGGACCACTCGAAGTGCCCGGCGGAGCGTTCCGTGCGCCAGGCGTCGTAGCCGTCGAGCGCGTCTCCGCGCGCCAGGGCGGTGCCGACGTGCCAGCCGTGCGCGAGGGCATCGCCGATCCCCTGCGCCGTGACCGGGTGCTTGAACATTCCCGCATCACCCACGAGCGCCCAGCCGGCCCCGGAGGCGGGCCTCGTGAAACCCCGCAGCATGGTCTCCGGCACGACGACGACCGGGGAGGTCTGCCGTGCCTGCTGCAGCAGCCGAGGGTTGAGCACCGCCGGGAAGCGCTGTAGTGATGCCAGGTAGGCCTCTTCCCGCTCCGCAGCCGACCCACGGGTCAGCTCGGGAGGTCCGGCGACGGAGAGCAGGTGCAGACCGTCCTCGCAGGGGGTGGACATCACGCCGAGCCGCCCGTGGACGTCGATGTGGCACCAGCCGGACGCCGGGAGCCCCTCCCAGTAGGCGAAGAGCATCGCCATCTCGCCGCGGCGGTGGTCGGTGGTGGGCAGCGCGAGGCGACGGGCGACCGTGGACCGACGACCGTCGGCACCGATGACCCATGGCGCCAGCACCCGTTCGCCGGTGGCCAGCACGACACCGCGTACGGGGTCCTCCGGCGTTCCGGCGCCGATGACGTCCTCGACGGCCGCCCCGAGTCGGGCCTCCGCCCCCGCCTTCGTCGCGCTCTCCAGCAGGGCTGCGTCCAGGGTGACCCGCCTGATCGACATCGTGCGGTCGTGACCGCCGATGGGGCTGAAGCCGCCGGCGACCGCATGACCCAGCACTCGCCAGCTGTACTCGACGGGCCGCAGCTCGTGCCTCGCACGGAGCAGCTCACCCGCGCCCAGCTCGTCCAGCAGGTGCAGGGAGTCGGGGAACAGCTGGTGGGTGGAGACCGTGTCGCTGGGGAACTCGTCGCGGTCGAGGAGCAGTACCCGCCGGCCGGCCCGCGCCAGCACGGTCGCCGTGGCGGAACCCGCGCACCGCGCGCCGACGACGATGACGTCGTACTGCTCCTGCTCATCGGAACTGCTGCTCATCACTCACTCCTCGGTTGGTCGAGGACCACAGTGCCGACGAGCCGTGGAAGGTGGGTGGAAGCGCGGTGGACGGGGATCACGGCGTCGCCCCCTGCCGCCACCGCGGCGCGGCGGAGATGCTCGCGTAGACGTCGTGAGCCTCCCGCCGACGCCGGGCAGCATCGGCAGCCTCGCCGCGGTTCTCCAGCAGGGCGCCCCAGGACTCGAGGGCCTCGGCCCGTCGCCAGGGCAGTCGGTGCTCCATGAAGATCCGAACGGCGTGAGCAGACGCCGTGTCGGCGGCCTCGTCGTCACCGTGAGCGGCAGCGACGGCCGCCCTGGCCAGCTCGACCTGACCGAGGACTCCGCGCCAGTGCTCGCCGGCGGCGACGATCTGATCACAGCGCGCGACGTGGTGCTCCGCCTCGGCCGTCCGGTCCACCGCGTGCAACCGGGCCAGCTCGGCCCGAATGTCGAGCTCCGAGGGCACCTGGGGCCCGTCACCGGCCATGCGCAGCGCTCTCTCGAGCGCCGGCACAGCGCCCTCCCGGTTCCCCAGCGTGATCCTCGCGGCGGCGAGCCACCGGAGGTTCACGGAGGCGTCGTGGAGCGTGCCGGCCGACTCGTCGGCATCCGCGGCTGCCTCCCACGCGGCCGCCGCCTTCTCCCAGTGCCCGTCGAGGTACAGGAGGGTCCGCCGCGCCAGGGCGTCCTGCGGCAGCCGTTCGGCGGCCTCGTGGGCACCCGGCAGCTCGCCCATCGCCGCGAGGGCGAGGACCAGCTGGTCGACCACGGCCCCGTGCGGGTACGCGAAGGACGTGAACCGCGGCTGACCCAGGCCGCGTCGGCACCATGCCCGCGCGCCCTCGGGGTCGAGGAGGTAGGCGTTGGAGGCGAGGGCGGCCGCGTTCACGGGCAGCCACCCCAGGTAAGGGTCGGCCAGCTCGTGGGCGATGTTCCAGGCGCGCTGCCAGGTGGAGGTCGCGTCGGCGAGGTGGCCGGCGTTGAAGGCTGCCCAGCCCTGAGCCCAGCTGCTCACCACGGTGAGGTCGCGGCGCCCCAGGCCCGAAGCGATCGCGTCCGCGCGTCCGGCGGACTCGGCGAGGAGAGTCGTCCTGAGGCCGAGCATGGCCGCCTGCGACCTGCCCCGGTGCAGGTGGTAGACCGAGTCCGGCGCGGCCAGCAACCGCTCGGCGGCCGCGAAGTGCTCGAGGGCGCGAGGGATGTCCATGATCGAGTGGTGCATGCAGAGCGCTCCGCCGATCCGGCTGTGGATGACTCCGGCCGAGGCCTCGTCACCGATCACCAGGTAGTCGCGCAGAGCGGTCGAGAGCAACGCCACCACGCGCGGGTAGTTCTTCCCGGACTTCAGCCGCAGCAACGCGGCGGTCACCGCAGCGTCGGCGTGCTCGCGGGTGGACGCCGCCTCCTCGAGGAGCGTGACAGCGGCCTCGGCGTGCTCCACCGCGTCGTCCCATGCGTAGACGGCTCGCGCCTCCTCCGCCGCGGCGAGGCTGTACTGCGCTGCCTCCGCCGGATCGGCAGCCGGACCGGCCGCTCGCAGGTGGGCCGCGACGACGGCGCTGCCGCCTCTCGCCAGACGTGGCCGTGCCATGAGCGCCTGGGCAGCCCGCAGGTGCACGGAGCGCAGGCGGAGCCCCGTCAGCTGCGACCGGAGCGCGTCGCGCACGAGGTCGTTGGGGAAGGCGTAGGCGCCGGCCCACGACCGGCCCGACTCGACGAGCAGTCCGGCTGACACCGACTCGTCCAACGCGTCCTCGACGACCTCCTCCGGCAGTCGCACCACCGAGGCCAGCAGCTCGAAGTCGACCTCGGCCCCGAGAACGGCCGCCACGGGCAGCACCTCTCGAGTACGCGCCGACAGGGCGAGGAGCCGGTGGCGCAGGACGTCGCGCACGCCGACCGGGACATCCCAGGAGTCGGTGTCGCGACCGGGTTCCGCGAGGACTCTCGCCAGCTCCTTGGCGTAGAACGGGTTGCCACCCGTGTGCCGCCAGAGACGAGCCACGACACGGTCGGCGTCCGGGACCGTGTCCCTCACGAGGTCGCCCAGCTCCGACTCGTCGAGAGGCCTCAGGACGATGCGCTCCACCAGGTCGCGCGCGGCCCCGAGGTCACCCGACAGCAACGACAGGGCCGGATGCCGGCTGCCGGGCGGGTCCCGGAAGCACAGGATGACGAGGATGCCTGCGGGAAGTCGCTCCACCACGTGGCGCAGCAGAAGGGCGCTGGCCCGGTCGATCTGCTCGGCGTTGTCGACGACGACGAGCACCGGCTCGTGGGCGGCCACCCGCCGCAGCAGCGCCATGACACCGGCGTACAGGGCGACCTCCGACCCATCCGGCGGCGGCGCACTCCCACCCACCGACACCTCCACCCGTGGCTCGAGCAGCGGCGCGACCCCGGAGCGCACCGCGTCCGGAGCACCCGCGAGGTTCTCGAGAACCTCGGCTGAGCTCCGAAGTGCCGCCGCGACCGGCTCGTACGGCCGTCCCGCAGGGTCGCAGCGGCCCACGAGCACGGGGTGCCCCCGCTCCGCGGCGCGCGCGGCGACTCCCGCCACGAGGTGCGTCTTCCCGATGCCCTCTTCGCCCGAGATGAGCACCAGGCGCCGGCCGCCGAGACCTACCGCGTCCCAGGCTGCGTCCAGCCGCGCGACCTCGGAGGTACGGCCGACCAGCCGGGTCCGCGCCAGCGTGGCGAAGACCGCGTCGGGCGGGCGGGGCGAGGTGCGGGCTGGTCCCCGGGTCGGCGTCCCGGGATCGGGGGGCTCAGCCTCCCCGAGGAGCACCGGGTCCTGCCGGAGCACGCTCTGGCTCAGCGTCTGGAGCTCAGGACCGGGATCGAGGCCCAGCTCGTCGGCCAGAAGGGATCGGGTCCTCCCGTAGACGTCGAGGGCCTCCGCCTGTCGACCGGACCGGTACAGGGCCACCATCAGCTGGGCGGTGAACCGCTCCCGGAACGGGTGGGCCGCCACGAGTGTCTCGAGCTCCGCCACGACCTCACGGTGCCGACCGGCCGCCAGCTCGGCCGCTGCCAGGACCTCCAGGGCACCCAGCCGCACCTCTTCGAGGCGAGCTGCCTCGACCGCCGCGTCGTCCACCTCCTCGAGGTCGGAGTACGGCTGGCCTCGCCAGAGCCGGAGGGCCTCGCGGACGTGCGCTGCCGCTCGCTGCGGGCGGTCCAGCCCGAGGGCCTCCTGAGCCAGACCGACGAGCTGTTCGAACCGCTCGACGTCGACCTGGCCCGGCGCCAGCACGAGGCTGTATCCGGCAGGGCCGGTGGTGAGGGCGACCTCGGGCGCGACACCCGCCAGAAACCGTCGCAGGTGTGAGACGTGGCTGCGCAGCGTCACGTCCGCGCCGGTCGGCGGGGCATCCCCCCACAGGCCGTGGACGAGCCGCGGTGCGGACACCGCGCGGTTGCGGTGCAGGACCAGCAGACTCAGGAGGACCCGCAGCTTGCTCCCGCCGACCGGATGCTGCACCCCGCCGGCGCTCCGAACCTCCACCGGTCCGAGCACGCCGAGCTGCGCAGCGGTGCTGGTCATGTCAGTCCTCACGAGGTCGGCGAGGTGCCTCCCAAAAGTAGCGGACGGTGCATGAGGTGTCCCTCCACTCAGGGGGTCGGCGTGGACCGCACGTAGCCGGGGATCTCGGCGAGGTGGGTGTAGACGGGAAGGCCGCGCTCACGCGCGATGGCGACGTCCTGGTCGGCGCCGGTCGACGTCCCGGGCAGGCGCAGCACGGCGTCGCAGTGCTCCAGCAGCCGTTGGGCCGTCGGGTACATCACGTGCTGCGCCAAGGGGTCGGTGACGCCTCCGGCACCGGCACTGCGCAGGACCGGAAGGGCGACCCACTCCCCGATCATCGGCACGTGACCGGCGCGGAAGATCGGCCAGGCGGCCTCCTCGAGTCGAGCGAGGTTGGCCGCCAGCAGGTCGGGGTCGTCCCCCGTCCCGGAGCGGTACGGACCGGCGATGAGGATCAGCATGGGGCCTGTCATGTGTGGGATACTATGGGATAACACGCATGAATGTAAAGAACCATGGAGGAACACGCATGCTTGCGGCGCAGCGTCGAGATGTTCTCTTGTCGCGCCTGGCCACGGACGGCCGGCTGGTCGCCAAGGACATCGCCCGCGAGCTCGGCGTCACGGAGGACAGCATCAGACGTGACCTGCGCGACCTCGCAGCGGCAGGCCTGTGCCAACGGGTCTACGGCGGTGCGCTGCCGGCGTCCCCCGCCGTTGCCGGCTATGCAGTGCGGGCTTCGGTGGCGATGGACAGCAAGCAACGGGTCGCGCAGGCGGCGGCCGCCCTGGTCCGGCCGGGCACGACCGTCCTCCTCGATGGTGGGACGACCGCCCTGGCCGTCACCGCCGCCCTGCCACGAGACCTGACGGCCACCGTCATCACCCACAGCCCGACGGTCGCCGCTGCGCTCGTCGACCACCCCACCGTGGAGGTCTTCGTGCTGGGCGGACAGCTCTTCAAGCACTCCGCCGTCACCTGCGGCGCGGCGGCGGCGGAGGCCGCGTCCAGGGTGCACGCCGACCTGTTCCTCCTCGGCGTGACCGGCGTCCACCACGAGGCGGGACTGACGACCGGCGACGCCGACGAGGCCGCGATGAAGCGCACGTTGGCCGGGCGGGCGGCGGAGACGTACGTCCTGGCCAGCAGCGAGAAGATCGGGGCCGCATCGGCTTTCGTCGTCCTGCCGTTCCAGGAGGTCAGCGGCATCATCACCGATGCCCCCGCCGACCACCCGGTCCTCGCCCACCTCGAACGCGCCGGTGTCGCCACCATCCGGCCCTGACGCGGCTTCCCTAGCTCGGCTCCGCGGGCGCCTTGTCGGCGGCCTGCCGCAGCATGGCCGTGACGTCCGAGGCGTGGTAGACCCGCTCGTCGGGTTCGATCGCGGCGCAGAAGTCCGCATACATGACGGCGGCGAGCAACGGCAGCACCGGGCGCAGCAGGGCGGCGGCACGCTCGGGGTCCGCGGACGGCGCGATGCGCCGCCAGGCGGCCACGAACGCCTCCCGGGCGGCGGCGCGGTCCTCCGGCCCGAGCCGGTGGACGAAGGCCAGCTCGTCGATGAGGGGGTTGCCCACGAACGAGTCGCCCCAGTCGAGGATCACGTACTGGTCGACAGGCCCTCCGACGTTGCCGGGGTGGAAGTCACCGTGGACCAGCGCGTCCGGGATCCCGCACGAGTCGATCTCGCCCAGGCGGCGCGGGAGGTCGTGGACGAGCGCGTCGACGACCTGACGCTCAGCAGCGGTCAGCGTCGACGCGTGCTCGTCGACGACGGCGACGATCCGGGGCAGCATCACGGACAGGCGCCGGTCCGGGACGCCGCGGGTGACCAGGTCGTCGGTTCGGCCTACGGACCGTTCCTGCAGGTGGGTCAGCAGGTCCACCATGGGCAGGAGGAGGGCTGGGCTCCGGGTGTCGTGGTTGCTCGGGCCGGGGATCTCGGCCATGAGCACCCGCCCCCGCGTGTGCGCGACCAGGCGAGGAGCGGTCTCGGGCCCGATCCAGTCGATGACCGCTCCCTCGTGCGCGAAGAAGGACGGGACGGCCTTGAGCCACACCTTCCCCTCGGACGTCGGTAGTCGCCAGATCGCCGAGAGGTTCCACGACCGCATCTGCTCGGGTCGGCCCGTCAACCGGATGCCGCGGCCGACGAGCTCCTCCTCGGCCCAGGCCAGCAGGGCTCCCGGCCCTCCGGGGCGAGCCCACACCTGCCGGAGGGGGTGGTCGGCGAGGGGGTCACCGGCATACGGCTCGAGCGCGATGATCGGCGGGCTGGCCGTCTCCGCGAGGTACGTGACGTGGCCACCCCACAGCCGGTCGGACGGCGCGTCGAGCAGCCGCAGGACCGTGACGTCGATGCCGAAGCGGTCGCGGACCGCCGCGACGACGTCGTGGCTCTCGGGCCACCACGGCATCGAGAGCTCGACCGGCGGGAGGCAGCCCACAACCGACCCGTTCTGCACGAGGACGAGAGATGCGGTGCGTCCGGCTTCGCTCACCCGCACGAGGATAGGGAGCCTGTCCGCCGGACGTGCCCCGCAGCGCGCCGCGTGGTACGCATACGGGGTGAACCGCCCCGCCCCCCTGGAAGCCGCGGCGCCTGCGGTCCTCGAGCGCGGGTCCCGGCGCGGACGGCTCATGCTCATCGGGGTCACCCTGGGTTCGGGCATCGCGATCCTCGACGGCTCCGTCGTCAACGTCGCCCTCCGCAGCATCGGCGAGGACCTCGACGCCTCCCTCGCGCAGCTCCAGTGGGTCGTCAACGGCTATCTCCTGGCCCTCGCCTCGCTCGTCCTCGTCGGCGGTGCGCTCGGCGACCGGCTGGGGCGCCGGCGGGTCTACCTCGTCGGCGTCACCTGGTTCATGGTCGCGTCCGGCCTGTGTGCGCTCGCGCAGACACCCGGCCAGCTCGTCGCCCTCCGCGTGCTGCAGGGCGTCGGCGCCGCCCTGCTCACACCCGGAGCGCTCTCGCTCATCCAGGCCTCGTTCACCGCGAAGGACCGGGCCCCGGCGATCGGGACGTGGGCGGGATTCTCCGGCATCGCCGCGGCCGTCGGCCCCATCCTCGGTGGGTGGATCGTCGACACGACGACGTGGCGCTGGATCTTCGCGATCAACGTCCCCCTGTGCCTCGGCGTTCTCGCCCTCACCTGGTACGCCGCTCCCGAGAGCCGTGACCCCGACCACTCGGGGCGGTTCGACGTGCCGGGGGCCGGCCTCACAGTGGTGTCCCTCGGTGCGCTCACCTACGCCCTCACGGCCACGACCGAGGCGCCTGCCGGTGTCGTCGCGCTCGCGTACGCCGTGGCCGTCGCGGCAGCGGCAGCGTTCCTCGTCCGGGAACGGCGGACGGCACACCCGCTGGTTCCCCTGGGTCTGTTCCGCTCCCGGGTGTTCTCGGCGGCCAACGGGATGACGCTGCTCGTCTACGGTGCCCTGGGCGGGGTGTCGCTCTTCACCGTGCTCCAGCTCCAGGCGGCCGGGTGGAGCGCACTCGAGGCCGGGCTGTCGGGACTGCCGATGACCATTGCCCTGCTGTTGCTGTCGTCGCGGGCGGCGGCACTCTCGGCCCGGATCGGCCCCCGGATCCCGATGACGCTCGGCCCTCTCATCTGCTCCGCGGGGACCCTCCTGCTTCTCGCGGTCGGGCTAGACGCGACATGGCTCGACGTCCTGCCGGGCATGACCGTCTTCGCCCTCGGTCTCGCGCTGCTCGTCTCACCGCTCACCGCGGCGGTGCTGGACGCTGCCCCCGACCGGGTCGCCGGCGTCGCGAGCGGCGTGAACAACGCCGTGGCCCGCGCCGGGTCGCTCCTCGCCGTGGCGGCCCTGCCGGCCCTCGTGGGTCTCGCCGGTGACGAGTACCTCGACCCGGCGGCCATGACGAGTGGTTACCGGGGGGCGATGCTCTGGTGCGCCGCCCTGCTCGCGGCAGGCGGCGTCATCAGCTGGTTCGGGCTGGGCCGAGCAGAGCGTCGGTGACGAAGTCGGCAACGGCGTCGTGCCACTGTGCGGCCTTGCGCAGCATCGGGTGGTCGCCGCCCTCCACGCTGACGTGCCGAACGTCGACTCCGATCTCCTCCAACCGTTTCGCGAGGATGCCGGTTCGTCGCGGGTCCGTCACGCGGTCGTTGCTTCCGTGCACGAGGAGCACCCGGGTGCCCGAGCGTGGGCGGCGTGGGTCGCTCTCCACCCACGGCGCCAGCGCGGCCACTGCCACGACGTCCGGCTCGCTGCCGAGGTGGAGCGCCACCCGTCCCCCCATCGAGTGACCGACGAGCGCGACCGGTCGCCCGGGGAGCGCGCGACGGATGCGGTCGAGGGCCCAGCGGGCATCGAGGACCGGATCCTGGCGCCGGCCGTTCCATCCGCGCACCCGGTACTTGAGCCGCAGGACGGCGAGCTGGTCCTCGGACCGCCTGGTGATCGCGAGGGCGAAGGGCACCATCCGGAGGACGGCGAGCGTCCACCAGGTGACGACCGAGCGCCCGCTCTCGGCCCCTCCGTGGAGGAGGAGCACCACTCCCCGTGGCTCGGCGGGAACGTGACCGCGCAGCTCGGCCCCGTCTCCTCCGTCACGCCTGAGCAGGGCCGCTGCTGCCGCCGTCTGCTGCTGCACCGTGTGCCACTCGTTCATCGCTGCTGTCCTCCGAGCCGTCGGCTGCTCCCCTACCCGTGCTCGGCCCGACCGACTCCTCGAGCCAGGCGGCATACCGGGCATCGGCGGCGACGACCGGGACCGCGAGGACCTCGGGGGTGTCATAGGGGTGTTCGGCGCGGACCCGCTCCCGGATTGCCTCGAAGCGCTCCGCTGTCGACACGATGAGGAGCAGGTGCTCCGGCGTCGCCTCCACCACCCCCTCCCACCGGTAGACGGAGGTGACTCCGGGCAGCACCTTGGCGCAGGCAGCCAGGTGCTCCTCCACGAGGAGGTGCGCCAGGCGGCCGGCCGTGTGTGCGTCCGGGGCCGTGACCCGGACCTCCACGTATGCCGTCGGCTCCCCCATGCCGGGATCAGACGTCGGCTCGGTGGAAGTTCTGGAAGCTCCGGCTGGCCGTCGGGCCACGCTGGCCCTGGTAGTGCGAACCGTACGTCGCCGACCCGTAAGGGTTCTCCGCGGAGGACGAGAGCCGGAAGAAGGCGAGCTGACCGATCTTCATGCCCGGCCACAACATGATGGGCAGGGTCGCCACGTTCGAGAGCTCGAGCGTCACGTGGCCGGTGAAGCCCGGGTCGACGAAGCCGGCCGTCGCGTGGGTCAGCAGGCCCAGGCGCCCCAGGCTCGACTTGCCCTCCACCCGGGCCGCGAGGTCGTCGGGGAGCGAGATCGTCTCGAGCGTGCTGCTGAGGACGAACTCTCCCGGATGCAGCACGAAGCCCTCGCTCGGGTCGACCTCGACGAGGCGGGTGAGGTCGGCCTGGTCCTGGGACGGGTCGATCACCCGGTACTTGTGGTTGTCGAAGAGCCGGAAGAACTTGTCGAGCCGCACGTCGATGCTGCTGGGCTGGATCATCGTGGGGTCCCAAGGGTCCAGGCGCACCCGTCCCGCCTCGATCTCGGTCCTGATGTCGCGGTCGGAGAGCAGCACGCCGTCAGGCTACCGGTGGGGTCCTCGGGGTGGGTTAGACTTCCCGCCGCCGGGGAGGTCCGCAGGGCGGTCTCGCACCCGGCACGCCGATGTAGCTCAATGGTAGAGCGCCAGCTTCCCAAGCTGGACACGCGGGTTCGATTCCCGTCATCGGCTCCCGACCACCCCGCATGGGTGATGCGCGGATCGGCGGCAGGGCCGAGCGTGGGTCCGGGCCCGCGGTGCGCGGGCCAGAGGCTCGGCGGAGGGCGTCAGTGATGCGGGTGACAGGCGGCAGGTTCAGCAGAGGACCACTTCTCGGCGCGCTCGCGCTGACCACGCTGCTCGCCACGGCGTGCGGTGGCTCCGTGGAGCTCCCTGACGTGACTCCCAGCCGCACCCTGACGGTCCCGACGGTCAGCGCGAGCATCCCCGAACCGAGTCTCAGTCTCCCCACCCGTTCCCCCGATCCCACCGAGACCGAGGAACCGACCCAGACCGAGGAACCGACCCGGACCGAAGAGCCGACCGAGACCGAGGAGCCCACCCAGACCGAGGAGCCGACCGAGGCAGAGGAACCCACACCGAGTGTCTCTCCCCAGCCGACGCCGTCTCCCGAGCCCTCACCGACGGGCACATCCGCCGCCGCTGATGCACCGGAGGACGAGGAGGACGGCATCTCGCCCTGGGTCTGGTGGCTCTTGCTCGCCGTCGCGCTGGCCGCCGTGGCGGTGCTCGTCGTGCGCGCGCGTCGCCGCCGCGCCTGGACCGAGCAGCTCGCCGCCGCGGAGTCGGAAGTGGTGTGGCTCGGCCGGGATCTGCTGCCGTCCCTGCGCAGCAGCGGCTCGAGGGAGCGGGCGGCCGGTGCCTGGGCCGTGTCGGCCGAGCGGGTGACAGCCGCCGAGGACCGGCTGACGGCCCTGGAGGCGACGGCAGGGTCGGACGACCTGCGTGGGCGGGCCACCCGGCTCCGCGACGCGGTCCGGGCGGCCACGGCCGACGTGACCGCTCTCGTGAGTGGTGGACCCGACGACACGTTCCCGTCCGAGGTGGACGCGGTCATCGCGGCTCTCGAAGCAGCGCTGCGGCCCGAGACGGGCGCCCACGCTCACTAGGCGTCTCCAGCGCGTCGAGCCGGTCGCTGGTTGGATGGCCCCATGACCGAGGAGGCGAACGACAGCCGGAGCGGCCTCGACGACGAGGGGCTGCCCGCAGACCGACCGCGCAGCGTCGGCCGCCGGATCGTCTCGGGCGTACTCAGCTACGGTGTCGTCCTCCTTGCCGTGTGGTTCCTGGTGACCAACTCGGAGACCGGCAGCTGGTCGTCGGCCGTCGCCCTCATCACCGCGCCCATGGCCGTGGCGGCGGTGCTTCTCGGGGTCGTGAACCTGGCCACGAACTGGCCTCCGATCGTCGTGACCCTGCCCGGGCTGCGGCTGCGCGAGGCAGCGGTGACGAACACAGCCTCCGCCGCACTGTCCAACACCGTGCCCGAGGGTGGCGCGGTGGCGACGGGACTGAACTTCGCCATGCTGCGGTCCTGGGGGTTCACCATGGGTGACATCACCTCCGAGGTGCTCGTCACCGGGACGTGGTCACAGCTGACCAAGTTCATCCTCTTGGCGATCGGTCTGTGGGCGGTCGTGATGCAGGGCTGGGCCCCCGACGGCACCGAATGGTGGACCCTGGCTCTGGTCACGCTCATCGCCATCGCCCTCGTCCTCCTCGTCCGTATCCTGCGCAGCGCCGGCTTCGCCGCCCGGCTGGGTGCCTGGTGCGATGCCATGGCCACCCGGATCCGACGTCGCGTCCGGCGCATCCCTGACCCGGGACTCACCGAAGGTCTGCCGGCCTTCCGCACGGCGATGGTCGGGCTGCTGCGACTGTGCTGGGGCCGCCTCACCGCGACCATGGTCCTCTCGCAGCTCACCGTCGTCCTCGTCCTCGGTGTCTGCGTGCGCATGCTGGGTCTGGACGAGGCGACGATCTCGTGGGCGGTGATCCTCGTCGCCTGGGGACTGGTGACGTTCGCCTCGCTGCTCATCCCCACCCCCGGAGGGCTCGGGGTGGCCGAGGTGGTCCTGGTCGGCGTGCTCGGCTACGGGCTGCCCGCCTCGGACCAGCCCGCGGTCCTGGCGGCCGTCCTGCTCTACCGCATCGCGACGTTCCTCGTGCCGATCCCCATCGGCCTGGTCACCTACCTGTACTGGCGGTCGTCCACGGCGTGGCGTCGCCCGGCGGGGTCGCGCCAAGCAGCGGTCGAGGCGGTCAGTCCGGGAACAACCAGCCGAGGGCTGTGACGAACCCGATCGCGGCGAAGACGACGAAGGCCACCGCGAGGATCCACGCCATGAGCCAGGCCGCGTCGTGACCGCCTTCGGCCGGCTCCTCCACCGGTTCCAGGAACCGGGCCTCGATGTCCCGCAGGTCACCGACGTCGTCGGTCTCCGACGCCCCGCTGTCGAGGTCTGCGCCCGCGTCGAGCGCCCGCGACCGCAAGGCCTCCACGCGGCGGGCCCGAGGCTCGGCCTGCGCCGATGCCGGCAGTGAGTGCCACATCGCCGCGAAGTCGTCACCCGTCTGCTGCCGCCACGCGGCCACCGCCGAGTCGACCTCCGGTCCGGTTGCGCCTGCGGCGAACCACACCGCTCCGGCGCGCGGCAGGTCCCCCATGTCGTACAGCACCTCGCCGAGGAGGGCCATGGCCTCGGGGTCCCGCTCGTGCTCGACGTGGTCGGTGAGGAGGTCCCGGGCCAGCCACGCGGACCCGGCATCCCGTGCCGCCCGCGCGTCCTCGAGGATCCCCACGCGCCGAGTATGCCGCGCGCTCGGTTCCTGAACAGGGAGGACGCGGGCCCCCTTGCATTTGTTACCGGCGGGTAGCAGACTGGTAAGCAAGCGCTCACCTGCTTCACCAGGAGGACACGGCCATGGGCCACTACAAGAGCAACCTGCGCGACATCGAGTTCAACCTCTTCGAGGTGCTCGGTCGTGGTGAGGTGCTGGGGTCCGGCCCGTACGAGGAGGTGGACCGCGACATCGCCCGCGAGATGCTCAAGGAGGTGGCGCGCCTCGCCGAGAACGAGCTCGCCGAGTCGTTCGAGGACTCCGACCGCAACCCGCCGGTCTACGACCCGCAGACGCAGGTCGTGAGGATGCCGGAGTCCTTCCGGAAGTCCTTCGACGCCTACCGCGAGAGCGGGTTCTGGGCCATCGACCTGAACGCCGAGCTGGGTGGCACCGTGGCGCCCCCGAGCCTTCGGTGGGCGGTCAACGAGATGCTGCTGGGCTCCAACCCGGCCGCCGCCATGTTCGCCGCCTCCTACGGCTTCGCCAAGCTGCTCTACGTGCTCGGCAACGACGACCAGAAGAAGCTCGCGCGCTGGATCGTCGAGAAGAACTGGCACTGCACCATGGTCCTCACCGAGCCGGATGCCGGGTCCGACGTGGGCGCGGGCCGCACGAAGGCCGTTCGCAACGACGACGGCACCTGGACGGTCAGCGGGGTCAAGCGCTTCATCACCAGTGCCGAGTCGGACATGGTCGACAACGTCGTGCACTTCGTGCTCGCTCGGCCGGAGGGCGCCGGCCCAGGCACGAAGGGGCTCTCGCTCTTCATCCTCACCAAGTACGCGGTCGACCTCGACACGGGCGAGCTCGGCGAGCGCAACGGCGTCTCCGTGACCAACCTCGAGAAGAAGATGGGCCTCAAGGTGTCCACGACGTGCGAGCTGACCTTCGGCGGCGAGAGGCCGGCTGTCGGCACCCTGCTCGGAGACGTCCACAACGGCATCGCCCAGATGTTCCACGTCATCGAGAACGCCCGGATGATGGTCGGCACCAAGGCCATCGCCACGCTGTCGACCGGCTACCTCAACGCGCTCGACTACGCGAAGCAGCGGGTCCAGGGCGCCGACCTCACCCAGTCGACCGACAAGACGGCCCCGCGCGTGACGATCACCCACCACCCCGACGTCCGCCGCTCCCTGATGATGCAGAAGGCGTACGCGGAGGGCCTTCGCGCGCTCGTGCTCTTCACCGCCAGCCAGCAGGACATCGTCGACCAGGAGCGGCTCGCCTCGGGGTCGGAGGACTTCGAGTCCGGCTCGGGTGCCGACATCGCGAGCCGGGTCAACGACCTGCTGCTGCCGCTCGTCAAGGGCCTCGGTTCCGAGCGGGCCTGGGTGCTGCTGGGAACGGAGTCGCTCCAGACCTTCGGGGGGTCGGGGTTCCTCCAGGACTACCCCGTCGAGCAGTACGTCCGGGACGCGAAGATCGACACCCTCTACGAGGGCACCACGGCGATCCAGGGGCTGGACTTCTTCTTCCGCAAGATCGTGCGCGACAAGGGCCAGGCCCTCACCCACCTCTCCACCCAGATGGCCGAGTTCGCCAAGGACCTCGGAGCCCACGAGGGGCGGCTCGACCGCGACCGTGAGCTGCTCGGTCAGGGGGTCGAGGACGTCCAGGGCATCCTCGGCTTCATGGTCGGCGAGCTCATGAAGTCGGACCCGCGGCAGGGCGGCGAGATCACCAACGTCTACTCCGTCGGCCAGAACACGACTCGCCTGCTCCTCGCCGCCGGTGACCTCGTCGTGGGGTGGCTCCTGCTCCGACAGGCGGCGGTGGCGCTCGACGCCCTCGCAGCCGGCGGCACCGGCAAGGACAAGGACTTCTACGAGGGAAAGGTCGCGGCGGCGCAGTTCTACGCCCGCCAGGTCCTTCCCCGGCTGTCCGCCGAGCGTGCGGTGGCGGAGTCGACCGACTCGCTCCTCATGGACGTGCCCGAGGCCTCCTTCTGAGCCGCAGATGACACGCCGAACGGCCCACCCCAGCACGGGGTGGGCCGTTCGGCGGTCAGCAGGTCAGCGGGGGTCGACGTCCGTGCGGTCGACACGCGAGCCGGTCACGGGGTCGATCTGGCTCTCACGGGTGGTCGTGACTCCCGCGCGCCGACGGTTGGCGAAGGCGAACGACAGGAGGATGGCGAGGATCCCGGCGACGATGAGGATCCAGCCGAGCGTGTCGTCCTCGATCCCCGGAAGGTCGATGTCGAGCGCGAACGCCAGGATGGCGCCGATGACGATGAGGACGATGCCGAGTCCGATGTACATGGGAGGTCTCCTCTGTGGGGGGCCGGTGGTCGGCTAACCCATCGACTGTAGCCACGCGGCATCACTCATCTGAGGCTCCGGTGCACCCGTTTTCGGACTCCTCGAGACGCCCGTGGGGATGACGGTCGTCAGAAGCCGGCGCCCGGGTTGAGGATGCCGTGCGGGTCCAGGGCAGCCTTGACCCGCCTCGTGAGGTCCATGACCTCGGGCCCGAGCTGGAGCTGCAGGGATGCCGTCTTGAGGCGGCCGACACCGTGCTCGCCCGTGATGGTGCCCCCGAGCTCGATCGCCGCAACCATGATGGCGTCGAAGGCGAGCCGCGCTCGGTGCTCAGCGTCCTCGTCGCCCGCAGAGTAGACGATCGCCGGGTGGGTGTTGCCGTCACCGGCGTGCGCGACGACCGGGACCTGCACGGCATACCGCTGCGCGATCTCCTCCACCGCGGCGAGGAGCGCGGGCAGCTGGGGGACGGGGACGCCGACGTCCTCGGGGAGCACGGCCCCCCGCGACTCCAGGGCGGTGAAGTGCAGGCGCCGAGCGTGGACGAACAGCTCGCCCTCGTCGGGATCGTCGGTCGCGAAGACCTCCTTCGCCCCGGCCCGCTCGCACGCCGTCACGGCCGCGGACACCTCGTCGGCTCGGGCGCCGCCCGGGGCGTCCGACTGGATGACGAGCATGGCACCCGCCTGGCGGTCCAGCCCCATCGGCCGGAAGTCCTCGACCGCGTTGAGCGAGGCGCGGTCCATGAGCTCGACCATCGACGCGCGGACCGTGCGACCCAGATCGACCACCGCCGCGGCCGCGGCGGCGACGGTGGGGAAGGTGGCGACGACCGTCGCTCGCGGATGCTGTGCAGGTACCAGGCGCAGGACCGCACGGGTGACGACGCCGAGCGTGCCCTCGGAGCCGACGAAGAGCCTCAGCAGCGGGAGGCCGGCCACGTCCTTGACCCGCTTGCCCCCGAGGGTGACCAGTGTCCCGTCGGCCAACACCACGTCGAGCCCGAGGACGTAGTCCGCCGTGACGCCGTACTTCACGCAGCAGAGGCCACCGGCATTGGTCGCGATGTTGCCGCCGATGGAGCAGATCTCGTACGAGCTCGGGTCGGGCGGATACCACAGGCCGTGCTCAGCGGCCGCGCGCTTCACGTCGACGTTGAGGGCCCCGGGCTCGGCGACGGCGACCCGGCTGGCGAGATCGACCTCGACCGCCCGCATGCGTTCCGTCGACAGGACGATGCCACCGTCGACGGCGAGCGCCCCGCCGGAGAGTCCCGTGCCGGCCCCTCGAGGCACCACGGGAACACCGTGCCGGGTCGCCCAGCGCAGTGCCTGCTGCACCTGTCCGGCGTCCTGCGCGCGGACGGCCGCGAGCGGCATCCCCGCTGTGGCGTCGTGGGTCCAGTCGAACCGGTACTTCTCCAGCGTCTCGGGGCTGCTCACGACCACACCGTCGGGCAGAGCGGCGACGAGCTCCGCGAGCATCCCCGACGCATCGGCCATGACCCCACTCTCCCATCAGAGGCGGCGGTCCTCGAGCACGGGGAAGTCGCGGCGGTATGCCGCGGTGATCCGGGTGTCGACCTCGACCGAGAGCACCTCCTCGTCGGCGGTTCGGGCCTGTGCGAGCACCTCTCCCGAAGCAGACACGACCTGGCTGTGGCCGCCCATCTGGTGCCCTGCGTGGGCACCGCCCGTGTTGCACTGCACCATGACGCACTGGTTCTCGACGGCCCGGGCCTGGCCCAGCAGGGTCCAGTGCGCGACGCGAGCCGCCGGCCAGGCCGCGGTCACGAGGAACATCTCGGCCCCGGCGTCGACCTGACTCCGGTAGAGCTCGGGGAACCGCAGGTCGTAGCACGCGGAGAGTCCCGCCACGACGAGCTCGTCCGTCCCCGCACCGGCAGGGACGCGGGTCACCACGACGTCCTCACCCGCCTCCATGAGCCTCGGCTCCCCCGCGCCGAAGCCGAACCGGTGCACCTTCCGGTAGACCGCGCGGAGGCCGCCGTCCGCCGCATACACGACGGAGGTGTTGGCGAGGTCACGGCCGTCGACACCGGGCTCCGGGAGGCGCTCCACGAAGGAGCCGGCGTGCAGCGTCGCCCCCACCGCTCGGGCGGCATCCACCATGGCCGCCGCCCACGGCCCGTCGAGCGGTTGCGCCTCACGGGACCAGCGGGTGTAGTCGAACCCCGTGGCGGCCCACAGCTCCGGAAGGATGACGAGGTCGTGGCCGGCCTGCGCCGCGACGAGCCCGGCGACCCGGTCGACCCGCGCGTCGAAGGACTCGCCGTCGTCGTAGGCGAGCTGGATGACCGCGACGCGCATGTCGCTCATCCTCCCCCGCGTAGCCGAGCCAGGCGCTCGTTGTAGGCCTTGAGCTCGGCGTCGCCGTCCCGGTCGGCCTGACGGTCCTTGCGCGCCGTCTCCTTCTCGTCCGTGCGGAACCACTGGACCGCGACGATGACCGCGAGGATGAGCGTCGGCGCCTCCCCGACGCCCCAGGCGATCTCCCCCGCCCGTTGCTGGTCGGCGAGGACGTCCGGTCCCCAGGGAAGGTTGAGCTGGAGGAAGAAGTCCGGAGCCACCAGGTCCTCGCTGCCCGTCAGCGCCACGCCGAAGAACGCGTGGAACGAGATCGTCGCGAAGAGGATGCCGAGGAGCCCGAGCGGGCTCCACCGCGGCACTCCGGGGTCGATGCCGATGAGGACCCACGTGAAGAGGTAACCGGTCAGGAGGAAGTGGGCCAGCATCAGCAGGTGACCCGTGTGCGTCGTCAGCGACAGCTCGAACAGCCCGGTCCAGTAGAAGGCCGCCAGGCTGAAGAAGAAGAGAGCCGCCGCCACGACCGGGTTGGCGAGCACCCGCATCGCCCGTGAGTGCACGACCTGGAGGAGGACCTCACGGGGCCCCCAGGTCTTGTCCGGCCGAGCCTTGAGGGTTCGCAGTGCGAGTGTCACCGGCGCGCCGGGCACGAGGAGGATCGGGACGAGCATGGCCACGACCATGTGCATGACCATGTGCACGCTGAAGAGCACGCGGCCCCAGATCCCCGGCGCCCCGGACGTGGCCCACACGAAGAGGGTCCACCCGAGCACCCAGCAGATCGTCCGACCCACGGGCCAGGTGTCGCCGCGGCGGCGCAGCCGCACGACCCCCGCGAGGTACAGGGAGACGGCCAGCGCGGCCGTGCCGAGGAGGAGCCAGTCGACGCGCCAGGCGGTGAGCCAGTCGGCGCCGAGGATCGGGCCCGGGTCGGGGAACCCGGTGAGCTCGAGGATGCGGCTCGGCGCCGGCGGGGCGTCCGGCACCGGCGGGAGGCTGCGGGCCAGCACCGCCGCGAGCCCGGTGGCCGCTCCCATGAGCACCACGTCGCCGAGGGCGAGCCGCGCGAAGGCCCGGCCGTCGCCCGGGTCGGCCCGGAGCCGGGTCGTGATGTTCCGCCGGTGCAGCCACCCGAGGACTCCCAGCACGCCGAGGGCCAGCGCCTTCAGCGCGACCACCGTGCCGTATGCCGTGGCGAGGGCACTCAGGGAACCCAGCCGGATCCAGGCCTGCTGGAGGCCGGTGACGGTGACCGCGGCGAAGCACCAGCCGGCGACGGTCGAGTAGCGGGCCACCGTCGCCCCGAGGTCGCTGCCGAGCTGCGAGCGCATCACCACGAGGGCCATCAGGCCCCCGGTCCAGGCGACGACGCCGAGCAGGTGGACGGCCAGGGCGTTGACGGCGTCCTCGTGGCTGGCGGAGCCGGCCGCATGTCCCGTGAGGGCCAGCACGACGACGGCGGCGAGGGTGGTCACGGCGAGCCATGCCATGGGTGCCCGACGCCTCGTGACACTGGCCGCGGCGGCGACGCCGACCGCGGCGAGGGCGCTGAGGAGCAGCACCCGGGTGGTCTCCAGCGTCCACGTGAAGGACAGGAGCTGGCTGAACAGGTCGGGGCTGGAGACCGGCGTGCCGGCAAGGTCGGCGAAGGTCAGCACCACCTCGAGCAGGGCGGCGGCCGCCCACACGACCGCAGCGCGCGCGGCATACCGCGTGGCCGTGAGCCGGCGCTCAGTACCCACCCGCTCCGGTGCCAGGAAGGCGGCGAGGCCGAGGAGGCCGACGGTCGCGCTGGCCGCCAGGGTGCTCACCGTCGAGACCAGCGGCACCCCCCACCGGACGACAGGGCCGGGGTCGGCGAGGTCGAGCGGGGCCGTCGCACCGGTGAGCACGGCGGCCACCACGGCCGCGACCAGGCCGGCGGCGACAGCGAGACCCAGGGGTCGCGCCAGCGCCGAGCTCTGTGGGGTGGCGGCCATGTCACCCAGCGTAGGTACTGTGACGGCATGCCCGTGCACCCCCCGGCACCCAGCGAGCTGGGCGAGCTCGTCGACGCGTACGCCCAGACCGTGCAGTGCGTCATCGACCTCGGGCGGACCACCCGCCCAGGAGACGCCGACCTCCCGACGGACTGCCCCGGGTGGACGGTCCGCGACCAGGTCGCCCATGTGGCGAGTACCGAGGCGATGGTGGCGGGTGAGCCGGTGCCCGACATCGACGTTCGCGAGCACGCGCACGTGCGGCACGCGTTCGGCGAGCGGGTCGAGAAGTACGTCGAGTCCCGTCGGGGTCGCGACCTCGAGGAGGTGCTCGACGAGCTCGAGGAGCGTCTTGCCGAGCGGCTGCACGTCTACCGCTCGGGGCACGAGTGGGCCGAGCAGCAGATCCAGGGGCCGTTCGGCCCGACGACGATGGAGGGGCTGCTCCGCATCCGCGTCTTCGACATCTGGATGCACGAGCAGGACATCCGCGAGGCGCTCGGACGCCCCGGCGGGCTCGACAGCCCGGCCGCGGCGCACAGCATCAGCCGGCTTTTCGCGACTCTGCCACGCATCGTGGCCAGGGACGCAGCGATCGAGCCGGGGAACGCCGTCGTCCTCGACCTCACGGGTCCCACGGTGGGCCGGGCCGGCGCGCGGGTCGAGGAGCACGAGGGGAAGGCCGTCGGCGTGCCTCTCTTCACGGGAGACGCCGAGGAGCACCCCGATGTCGTGACGACCTCGCTGACCATGTCGACCCAGGTGGCCGGCCGGCTCGCGGGCGGCCGACGAGCCCCGGACGAGCTGCACGTCGTGGTCCACGGCGACGAGGACGTCGCCCGGCGGGTCCTGGACCACCTCGTCATCACCCCCTGACACGGCCGTCCGCGGCTCTGGGAATGCGGCTGCCCCGGCAGTAGTTGCGTGCAGCAAGCAATTTGTCTGCCAGGAGCCCCCATGCCGCCCGACTCGTCGTCATCACCGACCCTCACGCTCGGCGACCACCTCGTCCGGGTCGTCAAGCTGCTCCACACGGTCCGCCAGCAGGCGCCGCGTCAGCACCCCCACGTGGACCCCATGGCGTATCCGTTGCTGTTCAACCTTCGCGCCCAGCCGATGCGGGTGTCGGCGCTGGCGGAGGCGGTCCACTCCGACGTCTCCACGGTCAGCCGCCAGGTGAGCACGCTCGTCGACCTCGGGTTCGTCCGTCGAGGCCCCGACCCGGACGACCGCCGCGCCCAGGCGCTCTCGCTCACCGCCGAGGGCACGGAGCTGCTCGTCGCCATCCGCGAGGACCGCGACCGATGGCTCCATGGTCTCCTCGCCGACTGGTCCAGCGACGACGTCGCGGCGTTCTCCACCCACCTCCAGCACTTCGCCTCGGACCTCGAGGCGTCCCTCCAGACCACCACCTCCCGAAGGACGGACCGATGAGCGAGTCCACCCGAGCGCTGTCGGCGAACCCGGTGGAACCCCTGGGCCACCGGCAGATCGTCACGATCCTCATCGGGCTCATGATGGGCATGTTCCTCGCCGCGCTCGACCAGACGATCGTCGCGACGGCCATCCGCACGATCGCCGACGACCTCCAGGGGCTGAACCACCAGGCGTGGGCGACGACGGCATACCTCATCACCTCGACGATCGTCACCCCGCTCTACGGCAAGCTGGGCGACATCTACGGCCGCAAGAAGCTGTTCATCACGGCGATCAGCATCTTCATCTTCGGCTCGGTCCTCTGCGCCTTCGCGACGTCGATGGGGTCGCTCGCGTTCTACCGGGCGGTCCAGGGCATCGGAGCCGGTGGCCTCTTCTCACTCGCCCTCGCGATCATCGGCGACATCGTCCCGCCGCGGGAGCGCGCCAAGTACCAGGGCTACTTCCTCGCCGTGTTCGGGACCGCGTCGGTGCTCGGCCCGGTCATCGGTGGCTTCTTCGCCGGAGCGGACAGCATCCTCGGCATCGAGGGCTGGCGCTGGGTCTTCCTCGTCAACGTCCCCGTCGGCGCCGCTGCGCTCGCCGTGGTCTCCAAGACCTTGCACCTGCACCACACCCGCCTCGACCACCGCATCGACTGGCCAGGAGCCGCGCTCCTCTCGACTGCGCTCGTGCCGCTCCTCCTCGTCGCCGAGCAGGGTCGGGAGTGGGGCTGGAGCGCCGTGTCGTCCACGACCTGCTACGTCGTCGGCGTGCTGGGAGCGATCGGCTTCTTCTGGCAGGAGTGGCGGATGAAGGAGGAGGCGATCCTCCCGCTCGCGATGTTCCGCAACAGGACCGTCGGCGTCTCCTCGGTCGCGTCGGTCCTCATCGGCGTCGCGATGTTCGGCGGGCTCGCCGCCCTGCCGCTCTACCTCCAGATCGTCAAGGGGGCGACACCGACCGAAGCCGGCCTGTTGCTCCTGCCGATGACGCTGGGCATCATGTTCGGCTCGATCCTCTCCGGTCAGATCATCTCCCGCACCGGGCGCTACCGGATGTTCCCGATCATCGGCTCGGGCCTCCTCGCCGTCTCCCTCTTCGTCTTCCACTACGTGGAGTTCGACACCCCGCTCTGGCAGACGATGATCGTCATGCTGGCCTTCGGGATCGGGCTCGGCTTCAACTTCCAGCCGCTCACCCTCGCCGTGCAGAATGCCGTGCCGCCCCAGCAGATCGGCGTGGCCACGTCGACGGCGACCTTCACCCGGCAGATCGGTGGAGCGCTCGGCACGGCCGTCTTCCTGTCCATCCTGTTCTCGACCGCCGGCGAGAAGATCGAGGCGGCCCTGCGGGTGGCGGTCCCGACGCCGGACTTCCAGGCCGCCCTCGCCGATCCGGCGAACGCGGCGGCGGCCGGCCGGTTCCAGGACGCCCAGGCACGTGAGGCGGCTGGAGCCGTGCTCCAGGACAGCTCCTTCCTCAACGACCTCGACGAGCGGCTGGCCAGGCCGTTCCTCATCGGGTTCTCGGAGGCGATGGACCTCGTGTTCCTCGTCGGCGCCGGTGTCATGGTCGTGGGCTTCCTCGTCATGCTCCTGCTCCCCCACGTCGAGCTGCGCAAGAGTGCAACCTACGGACAGAGGACGAGCGACGAGAGTGCGGCCGCCGCCGCGCACTGAGCCCGCACTCAGGCCGTGACCGGTGTGCTGTCCTGCTCCAGGGCCCGGCCCCCCGCCAGCTCGGCGCCCTCGAGGTGCCGGTAGCGGAGGGCGATGAGCGCGAGGGCCAGGCCACCGCTCACCACGGGGACGGCATACGCGAGCTGGGCGCCCCATGCCTCGATGGCCCAGCCGCCGACGGCCGAACCGGCGGAGATGCCGATGAGGATGCCGGTGACGGCAACCGCCATGCCCTCGGTGACGAGCGCCTTGGGGACGAGGCGCTGGGCCAGGGAGAGGCTCGTGATGAGCAGGGGAGCCGTCGCGGACCCGGCGACGAACATGACGACCGCCAGCGGCCACAGTCCGTCGACGAGCAGGGCGGGAACCTCCAGCACGAACATGCCCGTCGCCGCGATGACGAGCCGGCGGGTCATGGTGGACCGGAACACCCGGCTGCCGAAGACGATGCCGGCGAGTGTCGAGCCCAGGGCGAAGGCGCCGAGAATGACGCTCGCGAAGCCGGTCTGGCCTGCCTCCTTGGCATAGGCCACGGCGATCACCTCGTTGGCGCCGAAGATGACGCCGGTCATGACCAGGGCGGTCGCGACCAGGAGCAGGCCCGGGCGCCGCACGGCGAAACCGGTCGGACGGTCGGCGTGGGGGACCACCGGCGGTTCGGTGGCTCGGGCCGCGAGGAAGGTGAGCATGCCCGCGGTGAAGAGGAGCTCGGCGAGCAGCAGACCCGCCTCGGGGAACCACAGCGTCGACACGAGGACGGCCAGCACCGGGCCGACGACGAAGGAGGCCTCGTCGGCGACCTGCTCGAAGCTCATCGCGGTGTGCAGCCGCTGCGGCTCGTGGCGGAAGATGTGCGCCCACCGCGCCCGCGACATCGGACCGGGTTCGGGCAGGACGGCCGAGAGGCCGTAGAACAGGAACAGGGTCCACGCGGGCGCGTCGCGCCAGGAGAGCACGACCACGGTCAAGCCACAGGCGGCGGACACGAGGACGAACGGCAGGGCAACGCGGCGCTGACCGTGCTTGTCGACGAGCCGGCCGATGACCGGTCCCGCAACGGCGAGGACCGCCAGACCGACGGCGGAGACCGCGCCGGCCAACCCGAACGACCCGCGACGCTCACTGAGCATGACGATGACCGCCACCCCGAACATCGCCCCGCCGGTGCGTGACAAGGTCGTTCCGGCGATGAACGGCAGGGCGCCGGGCACGCGGAACAGAGGGGCATAGGCGGACAGCACGAGAAGCTCCGGGTCGACGAAGGGGTGGTGGTGGTCCGGTCGGCGGACCGACACCATGGTCGCCGCTCAGGCGAGGCCACGGCAACGCGGTATCAGCGGAAGGCCGACTCCCCGGTGAGCGCCTGACCGATGACGAGGGTGTGCATCTCGACCGTGCCCTCGTAGGTGAGGACCGACTCCAGGTTGTTGGCGTGCCGCATGACCGGCCACTCACCGCTCACCCCGTTGGCGCCGAGGATGGTCCGCGCGGTCCGGCAGATCTCCAGAGCCTTCGTGACGTTGTTGTACTTGCCGACCGACACCTGCTCCGGCCGCAGTCCGACGGTGTCCTTGCGCCGTCCGAGGTGCAGCGCGAGGAGCTGGCCCAGCTGGAGCTCGGTCGCCATGGCGGCGAGCTTGGCCTGGGTCAGCTGGAAGCCGGCGATGGGGCGGTCGAACTGCACGCGCTCCATCGAGTAGCGCCGAGCCGCCTCCAGCGAGGAGCGGGCCGCGCCGAGCGACCCCCAGACGATGCCGTAGCGCGCCTCGGACAGACAGGCGAGCGGACCCTTGAGGCCACGGACGTCGGGAAGCACGGCATCCGCGGGCAGCCGGAGATCCTCGAACGTGAGCTCCGAGGTGACCGAGGCACGCAGCGACATCTTGTGGAGGATCTTGTGCGCCGTGAAGCCGCGGGTCCGGGTCGGCACCACGAAACCCCGGATGCCGCCGTGCTCCTCACCGGCGTTCGCCCAGACGACGGCGACGTCGGCGATTGACCCGTTGGTGATCCACGTCTTCGAGCCGTTGAGCACCCAGTCCTCGCCGTCGCGGCGCGCACGGGTTCGCATCGAGGCGGGGTCCGAGCCGTGGTCGGGCTCGGTGAGGCCGAAGCAGCCGATCGCCTCACCGGCCGCCATCCTCGGCAGCCACTCCTGCTTGTGGTCCTCCGTGCCGAACCGCCAGATGGCGAACATCGCGAGGCTTCCCTGCACCGACACCAGCGACCGGATGCCGGAGTCGCTCGCCTCGAGCTCGAGGCAGGCGAGGCCGTAGTCGACGGAGCCGAGCCCCGCACAGCCGTAACCCTCGAGATGCATGCCGAGCAGGCCGACCTTGCCGAACTCGCGGGCCAGCTCTCGGGCCGCGGGCAGGTCTCCCTGCTCGTACCACTGCATGACGTACGGGTCGACGGCGTCCTCGCAGACCTGCCGGGTGGCCGCCCGGATCGCCTTCTCCTCGTCGGTGAGGAGGCTGTCGAGGTCGAGGAGGTCGAGTGGGTCGGACATGCCCTCCATGATGACGGGTGCGGCGACCCCTCAGGGACGGGCGGCGACGCCGAGGAGGGCCGCCAGGCCCAGCGCGCTGCGCGGGTCGTATGCCGCTCGCCACAGACCGCCGTGCGCCGCGGCGTACGCCTCGTCCTGCCACGGGTGCTCCTGGGGCGGTGATCCGGCCACGAGGTCGTGGACGAGCAGGGCCGCCATGAGCGTGTTGGCGGTCCCGGGCTCGAAGACCTCGACGCCGAAGCGGTGTGCGCCGGCGTAGGCCGCCGCGAGGGCCCGGTTCTTGAGCACGGACCGCGTCCGGGTCGGCGGGGCGATCTTGAAGGAGACCGTCGCACCGGACGCCCGGGCCGTCGTCGCCCTCCAGCGCTGGAGCCGCTTGGCGAGGAGGTAGTTCGGTCCCTGCTGGAGGACGACGGAGTCGTTGATGCCCGGGTCCTCACCCGGGACGTAGTTGCGCCGGAGCAGGCGTCCACCGGAGAGCGTGCGGAGAGGACCGCGGAGCACCTTGGAGGTGCGCCTCGCGGCATACGCCCGCGTGGACGCGTCGACGACCTGTCGTGGCACGGCGAACACGTCGGTCGGCGTGGCGAGGAACGACAGGGCGGTGTCCGGGCGGGCGAGCCGCACCTGCTCGGTGAGGGCGTCGACCGCCGTGCTCACCCGCACGTTGGTCGCCCCGTCGGCGTAGACGTAGTTGCCGAGGACCAGTCGGCCCTCCACCCCGCTCACCCACGCGGTGGCGGTGGGAAGGTCGTGGACGAGGTCGACGCCCGCCCGCTCGGCCAGCGGTCGGGTGCCCGGGGACGCCGGCACGAGCACCCGACCGCCCGTGTCCCGGACGGCCTGGAGCAGCCGGCTCCACAGGTCGGGTCGGGGCAGGTCGACGGCGGCGACGGTCGCGCCCCAGCGCAAGAGCGACCGCAAAGGACCCATCTCGGCCGCCGCGCCGAGCACGACGACCGTGTGCCCCTCGAGTCGCAGCCACTGCGGGTTCTCGATCACCGCACCGACGGCGTCGCGCAGGCTCGGTTCGACGACGCCTGCGGCGACCCACGCGTCCAGCTGGCGACGCAGGTCGTCACCGGCCAGCCGACGGCCCCGGTACGGCAGGGTCAGGGCCGTGTCGGGTTCGCGGTCGCCGCCGATCGCCTCGGTGGTCAGGCGGTCGGCGGGGCTCCCGGTGACGCCCCCCAGGGCGGCCGGGAGATGCACCTCGCGGCCGTCGGGATCCCTCCAGCGCATCCGGTCGTGCAGGGCGGTGAGCCCGGCGCCGGCGATCGCCTGCGCATCCTCCGGTCGGGTCAGGCCGGCCTCGACGAGCCGGCGGAAGTGGGTGAGGTAGCCGCTGCGCCAGTTCGTCTCCCGTGCGGCGGCCGCCGCACCGACGGGGTCGACCGGGCGCAGCGCGTCGGCGACGACGGCCTGGCCGGTCGCGCTCGTGGAGCGCCGCCCGTCGACCTCGGGGAAGACGACGCCGGTCGGCTGGTCACCGCCGTCGGGCACCTCAGCCCCACACGAGCGCGCGCGACGGGTCGGCGAGGAGCGCCGCGACGTCCGCGAGGTAGCGGCTGCCGAGCTCCCCGTCCACGAGGCGGTGGTCGAAGCTCAGGGCGAGCGTCGTCACCCAGCGCGCCTCGATGGCCTCGGAGCCGTCGGGGCCGGTGACGACCCACGGCCTGCGTCCGACGGTGCCGAACGCCATGATCGCCGACTCCCCGGGGTTGAGGATCGGTGTGCCGGCGTCGATGCCGAAGACCCCGACATTGGTGATCGTGAGCGTGCCCCCGGACATGTCGACCGGCTGCGTGCGCCCCTCGCGAGCGGTCGTGGTGAGCGTCCCGATCGCCTCGGCGAGCTCGCGCATGGACATCCGGTCGGCGTCCTTGATGTTCGGGACGACGAGGCCCCGCGGGGTGGCGGCGGCGATGCCGAGGTTGACGTAGTGCTTGAGCACGATCTCCTGCGCGTCCTCGTCCCAGGTCGCGTTGACTCCCGGGTTCCGGCGCGCGGCGAGGCACATCGCCTTGGCGAGGACGAGGAGCGGCGTCACCTTGACGTCGCGGAACTCCGGGTCCTTCTTGAGCCGCTCGACGAGGTCCATCGTCGCGGTGACGTCGACGGTGACCCACTCGGTGACGTGCGGCGCCGTGAAGGCCGAGCTCACCATCGCCTGTGCGGTCATCCTGCGCACGCCCTTGACCGGGACGCGCGTCTCTCGCTCACCGTCCCGCGAGCCGACGTAGGTTTCACCGCTCGGGGTCACCACGGCTCGAACCTCACCACTGCCGCCGGAGGCCGCGGACTCGACGTCCTCGCGGGTGACGACGCCACCCTCACCCGTGGGGCTGACGGAGCCGAGGTCGACGCCGAGGTCTTTGGCGAGCTTGCGCACGGGCGGCTTGGCGAGAGCGCGGGCCTGCTTGCCGGCGAGCTCCGACGGCTCGACGGCGACGTCGCTGCCCCGCGCCGGCGACTCCGGCGCGTCGACCTTGGTCGGCCCCGAGCCGGTTCGTGGGCGGCGCTTGGCCTCGGTCTGCTTGACGCCGTAGCCGACGAGCACGGCGGTGCGGCCGGTGGAGGTCGTGCCGCCGATGAGGCCCTCCTCGACGTCCTCGGCCGCAGGTGGCGTCTCGGCCGACGAGGCGCCGTCGTCGATGGAGATGATCGCCGTGCCGACCTCCACCGTGTCGCCCTCGGCGACGTGGAGGGCCGACACCGTCCCGGCGAAGGGCACCGGGAGCTCCACGAGCGACTTCGCCGTCTCGACCTCCACGATGACGTCGTTGACCTCGACGGTGTCTCCGGGCTTGACGTGCCACGTGACGATCTCCGCCTCGGTCAGCCCCTCACCGGGGTCAGGGAGCTTGAACTCGCGAAGAGCCATCTGGGAGAACGCCTTTCAGTACGCGAGCGAACGGTCTACGGCATCGAGAACACGGTCGAGGTCGGGAAGGAACTCCTCCTCGAGGCGGCTCGGCGGGTAGGGCACGTTGTACCCCCCGACCCTGAGCACCGGCGCCTCGAGGTGGTAGAACGCCCGCTCCGTGACGAGCGCCGAGATCTCGGCCCCCATGCCGAGGAACGTGGACGCCTCGTGGACGACGACGGCCCGCCCCGTCTTCTCCACCGACCCGAGGATCGCCTCGTCGTCGAGGGGCGACAGCGAGCGGAGGTCGACGACCTCGAGCGAGCGGCCCTCCTCGTCGGCCGCCTGTGCCGCCTGGAGGCACGTCTTGACCATGGGCCCGTACGCCAGCAGCGTGACGTCTGTCCCCTCGCGGAGCACCCGGGCGGTGCCGAGCGGGCCGTCCGGGACGTCGCCGACCTCCCCCTTGTCCCAGTAGCGGCGCTTCGGCTCGTAGAAGACGACCGGGTCGTCGGTCTCGATGGCCTGCTGGATCATCCAGTGCGCATCGTGGGCGTTCGAGCAGACGACGACGCGCAGACCCGCGGTGTGTGCGAAGTAGGCCTCGTTGGACTCGCTGTGGTGCTCCACCGCTCCGATGCCACCGCCGAACGGGATGCGGATGACGATCGGCATCGTGACATAGCCGAGGGACCGGGCACGCAGCTTGGCGACCTGGCTGACGATGTGGTCGAACGCGGGGTACACGAAGCCGTCGAACTGGATCTCGACGACCGGCCGGTAGCCGCGCAGCGCCATGCCGATGGCGGTGCCGAGGATGCCGGCCTCGGCGAGCGGGGTGTCGATGACCCGGTCCTCACCGAAGTCCTTCTGCAGGCCCTCGGTGACGCGGAAGACGCCGCCGAGCTTGCCGATGTCCTCACCGAGCAGGACGACCTTGGGGTCCTTCTCCATCGATGCGCGCAGGCCGCTCGTGATCCCCTTCGCGAGCGTCGTGGCGGCCATCAGCGCGCCGCCTCGAACGACGCGTGGTACGTCTCGAACTCGGCCCGTTCCCGCTCCATGACCGGATGCCGTTCCGCGAAGACGTGGTCGAACATCGCCGTCCCGTCGGGATCCGGCATCGAGAGGCACCGCTGGCGCACGGAGGCGCCGAGCTCGTCGGACTCCCCGTCGACGGCGTCGAAGAAGTCGGGGTCGGCTCGGCCCGTCGTCGTCAGCCAACGCCGGAAGCGCTCGATCGGGTCTCGGTGCTTCCACACCTCCACCTCCGCCGAGACCCGGTACTTGCTCGGGTCGTCCGACGTCGTGTGGGCACCCATCCGGTAGGTGAAGGCCTCGATGAAGGTGGGACCCTGCCCGGATCGTGCGGCGTCGAGCGCGGCCTTCGTCACGGCATACACGGCGAGGACGTCGTTGCCGTCGACCCGGATGCCCGGGAAGCCGAACCCGCGGGCCCGGTGCCACAGCGGTGCCCGGGTCTGCTTCTCGTTGGGCTCGGAGATGGCCCACTGGTTGTTCTGGCAGAAGAAGACGACCGGGCTGTTGTTGACGCCCGCGAAGACGAGGGCCTCGGAGACGTCTCCCTGCGAGGTGGCCCCGTCGCCGAAGTAGGCGATGACGGCCGTGTCGCGTTCCTCGTCACCGGTCCCGACGTTGCCGTCGCGCTGGACCCCCATGGCGTAGCCGGTCGCGTGGAGGGTCTGCGCCCCGATGATGATCGTGTAGAGGTGGAAGTTCTTCTCGTTGGGGTCCCAGCCGCCGTGGTTGACCCCCCGGAACATGCCGAGGAGGTTGACGGGGTCCACCCCGCGGCACCAGGCGACGCCGTGCTCGCGGTAGGTCGGGAAGGCGTAGTCCTGGGGGCGCAGCGCCCGGCCGGAGCCCACCTGTGCCGCCTCCTGGCCGAGGAGGCTGGCCCACAGGCCGAGCTCACCCTGGCGCTGCAGCGCCGTGGCCTCGGTGTCGAACCGGCGGATGAGGACGAGGTCGCGGTAGAACCCCCGCAGCTCCTCGTCGGAGAGACCGTCGACGACGGCGTCGTGCTCGGGGTGGGCGACGCGCTCGCCCTCGGGGTTGAGCAGCTGGACCATGTCCGGCCCGCCGTCCTGGGCGGGCCGCTCCGGGACCTCCGCGCGGCTGACGTGGTGGTCCACGCCGAACGCCGTCTCGAGCGGGGCGACGTCGTTGTCGCTCACTGGGCACTCCTTGTCCGGGCTCCCGTGGTGACGGTCGCCGCGATGGGGGTCGTGGTGACCGCTGGTGCTGGGTGTGGCGGCGGTCACTGCCGGTGTCGGCACCACCGTACCCGGGGGTGTCGGCTTCCAGCCAAGCCGCAGTGGGTGAGCTCCGTCAGGTGCGACGGCGGGCTAGGTTCGGCACCATGGACGACATCAGGACCTCGGCCATGGCGAGCACCGTCGAGGCGGTGGTGGGCTCGACCGGGTTCTCGGGGGTGGTGCGGGTCGACAGCGACGGCTCGACGGTGCTCGACGCCGCCTTCGGTCTCGCCGACCGCCGCCACGGCGTTCCCATGACGACCTCCACCCGGCTGGGGACGGCGAGCGGCACCAAGGGACTGACCGCCCTCACCGTGCTCAGCCTCGTCGCCGAGGGTGCCCTCGGCCTCGACCAGCCGGTGCGCGAGGTGCTCGGCGCCGACCTGCCCCTGATCGACGACCGGGTGACGATCGAGCACCTCCTGACGCACCGTTCGGGCATCGGCGACTACTACGACGAGGAGGTGGTGGCGGAGGTCACCGACCACGTGCTCACCGTGCCGGTGCACACCCTGGAGACGACCGAGGACTACGTCCCCGTGCTCGACGGTCACTCGCAGGTGTTCGAGCCCGGGGAGCGCTGCGTCTACAACAACTCGGCATTCGTCGTGCTGGCCATCGTCGCGGGACGGGTGGGCGGGCACCCGTTCGAGGACCTTCTCGTCGAGCGGGTGTGCCGGCCGGCGGGGATGACCTCGACGTCGTTCCTGCGCGGGGACGACCTGCCCGGCGACGCCGCCACCGGCTACCCGTGGACCGACCGTGACCGGACCAACGTCCTGCACCTGCCGGTGGTGGGCAGCGGCGACGGCGGAGCGTACTCCACGAGCGCCGATGTCGCCGCCATGTGGGGCTCGCTGTTCGCCGGCCGCATCCTCCCCGCCGAGGTCGTCGAGGACGCGATGCGCCGCAGGAACGGCTCCACGTCCGAGGAGGTCTATGGGCTGGGCTTCGAGCTCCGGGGCGACGGCGTCGTGGCACTCACCGGCAGCGATGCCGGGGTGTCGTTCCGCAGCGTCCACGACCGACGCACCGACGTGACGTGGACGGTCATCTCCAACACCAGTGAGGGGGCGTGGCCGGTGGCCCGAGCTCTCGGCGAGCACCTCGCTGCAGCGGCTCAGGCGTAGGCCTGCTCGCCCGGCGCGACGACACGCAGCCACTGTCCCTGGTGCCCGTCGACGCGCAGCTCCACGCGGCCTGCACGGTCGAGCGGCACGTCGTCCCGGCCGTCGAGGACGTCGCGCAGCACGGAGCCCTCCGGCACCTCGCCCAGCTCGAGGGTGACCATCGCGTCGTCGGCGGCGAAGTTGTGAAGGGCCAGCATGCGCCAGTCGTCGCACCGGCAGAGGTGCGCGAGCAGGCTCGGGGAGTCGTGGTCGAGCACCTCCACGTCGGACCAGCCGATCTGCGGCATCTGGCGGTAGCGGCGGATGATCGTGCGCATGAAGGACCACAGGGAGCCCGGGTCCTGGCGCTGGGCCTGCGCGTTGACGTGCTCCGGCGACGAGAGGCCGCTCGGCTGGGGGCGCGTGAGCCGACGCTGCGGTGCCGTGGAGAAGCCGCCGTTCGGGCCGGCATCCCACTGCATCGGCGTGCGGACGCTGAGGCGACCCTCGATGTCGAGGTTCTCGCCCATGCCGATCTCCTCCCCGTAGAAGAGGACGGGGGTGCCCGGGAGGGAGAACATCAGCGAGTAGACGAGGCGCAGGCGGCGCTCGTCGCCGCCCAGCATGGTGGGGAGACGCCGGCGCAGGCCGCGGCCGAAGAGCTGCATGTCGGGGTCGGGGCCGAAGGCGGCGAAGACCTCCTGGCGCTCGGTGTCGCTGAGCTTGTCGAGGGTGAGCTCGTCATGGTTCCGCACGAAGTTGGCCCACTGGCTGGTGATGTCGAGCTCCGGGCGCTGTCGCAGGGCCGTCGCGATGGGGGTGGCGTCCTCCCGGGCCAGCGAGAGGTACACCGCCTGCATGCCGATGAAGTCGAACTGGAGGTTGAGCCCGTCACCGTCGTCACCGCCGAAGAAGTCCTTCTGCTGTGGGTAGGGCAGGTTGACCTCCCCGAGGAGGGCCGCGTCACCGACGCGGCGGACGACGAAGTCGCGCACGTCCCCGAGGTACCGCTGGGGGTTGAAGCCGTCGGGCTCGGACCCGGGGTAGGTGTCGTTCGAGAACATGAACGGCACGGCATCGATCCGGAAGCCGGCGACGCCGAGCTCGAGCCAGAAGCCGAGGGTGCGCGAGATCTCCTCCTGCACAGCAGGATTGGCGACGTTGAGGTCCGGTTGGGTCTTGTAGAAGTGGTGGAGGAACCACTCGCCCGTCTTCTCGTCGAGCTGCCAGATGCTGTCCTCCTTGTCCGGGAAGACCACCTCCTTCTTCCCGGAGGGTGGCTTCCTCGCGGACCAGACGTAGTGCTGCCGATAGGCGTCGTCGACGCTGCGCCGCGCACTCTTGAACCACGGGTGCTGGTCGGAGGTGTGGTTCATGACGAAGTCGACGATCACGCGGATGCCGCGCGACCTTGCCGTCCGCACGAGCTCGACGAAGTCGCCGAGAGTGCCCAGGCGTGGGTCGACGCCGTAGAAGTCCGTGATGTCGTACCCGTCGTCCCGCCCCGCGGTCGGGTAGAAGGGCATGAGCCAAAGCACGGTGACGCCGAGGTCGGCGAGGTACTCGATGCGTTGGGTCATGCCGTGGAGGTCACCGATGCCGTCTCCGTTGCTGTCGGAGAACGTCTCGACGTCCGCGCAGTAGATGACCGCGGACTTCCACCACACGTCGCCGGTCTGGCTGAGCTTCATCGGATCGCCTCCTCTCGCTCGACGGCCGGCCGTGTGGTGGTGGCGGGCGCCGGTGGCTGCGGGTCCAGCTGGGGGAGGACGTGCTCTCCGAAGGCGTCGACAAAGGGCTCCTGCTCCTTGCCGACGAAGTGGAGGTAGACCTCCTCCCAGCCCTGGTCGACGTAGGCCTGGATCCACGCAGCGTGCTGGCCGAGGTCCGCGGAGACGTTGACGACCTCGGCGACCTGGTCGGCCGTGACCGTCTCGGCCATGGTGTCGAAGGCCTCGACCGTCTCGGTGTCCCACGCCACGGGTGGGCCGTGCACGTTGCTCCGCCACTGGTCGTGCGCGACCTCCTTCGCCTCCTCCTCGGTGGGCGCCCAGCTGAGGTGGACCTGGAGGCGAGCCGCGCCCCGCCCGCCGGCGTTCCGGTATGCGTCGAGCACCTGCTGGAGGACGTCGTGGGGCTGGTTGACGGTGATGAGCCCGTCGGCCCATTCCGCATGCCGGGCGGCGGTCTCGGCGGTGACGGCGGGGCCGATGAGGGGTGGCACGGCATCCGGCAGGGTCCAGAGGCGACCCCGGTTCACGGTGACGAGGCCGTCGTGGTTGACCTCCTCGCCCGAGAGCAGGCGGCGGATGACGTCGACGCACTCCACGAGGCGGGCGTCGCGGACGTCCTTACGGGGCCAGACGTCGCCGGTCACCCGCTCGTTGGACGCCTCCCCCGAGCCGATCGCCGCCCAGAAGCGGTTCGGGAACATGCTCGAGAGAGTGGCGATGGCCTGGGCGGTCACGGCGGGGTGGTAGCGCTGGCCGGGGGCCGTGACCACGCCGAACGGGAGGCTCGTCGTCGCCATGGCCGCGCCGAGGAACGCCCAGGCGAAACCGGACTCACCCTGGCGCTCGCTCCACGGTGAGAGGTGGTCGGAGGACATGGCCGCGGTGAAGCCGGCCTGCTCGGCGTGCTGGACGTCGCGGAGCAGTCGCCCGGGGGCGATCTGCTCGTGGGAGCAGTGGAATCCGATGACGGTCATGCGGCCCCACGCAACCCGACATCTTCGGCTGGGTCAACTCCGTGCGCCGACTCGTCGGCTCCGTGGGACGATCGGGCGTGACGATGGACCACCTGGAGGCCGACGTCGTCGTCGTGGGCTCCGGTATGGGCGGTGGCACCACGGCCTGGGCCCTTGCGCAGCGGGGGGTCGACGTCCTGGTGCTGGAGCGGGGCGAGCGCATCCCTCGCGAGCCCGCGAACTGGTCCCCTGCCGAGGTCTTCCTCCAGCGGAGGTACAAGCCGGACGAGACGTGGGAGGACGGTCGCGGTCGCCCCTTCCGGCCTGGAGTCCACTACGTCGTCGGAGGCAACACCAAGGTGTACGGGGCGTCGCTGCCGCGGTTCCGCGAGTCCGACTTCGAGGAGGTTGGCCACCTGGACGGCATCTCGCCCGCGTGGCCGTTCCGCTACCCGGACCTCGAGCCGTACTACGGGGAGGCCGAGCGCCTGTATGCGGTTCACGGCAGCACCGGCGAGGACCCCACCGAGCCGTGGCGGAGCACGCCCTACCCGTATGCCGCGCTGCCGCACGAGCCGTACGTCGCCGACCTCGCGGAGCGGCTGCGCACCGCTGGGGTGCACCCCGCGTCGACGGCCATCGGGGTCGACCTGCGGCCCGGCGGGTCGTGTCTGCGCTGCGCGACGTGTGACGGCTTCCCGTGCCGGGTCGGAGCCAAGTCGGATGCGGAGGTCTGCGCCGTGGACCCCGCCCTCGCCGCGGGAGCCCGGCTGGCCACCGGTGTCCGGGTCACCCGCCTGCTCACCGACGGCTCCGGGCTGCGGGTCACGCACGCCGTGGGGGAGGGACCGAACGGTCCGGTGACGATCCACGGTCGGCGGTTCGTCGTCTCGGCCGGAGCCGCCAACTCGGCCGCCCTGCTCCTGGCGTCGGCCGGCCCCGAACACCCGGACGGCCTCGGCAACTCCTCGGGGCGGCTCGGCGCGAGTTTCATGATGCACAACAACGCCCACGTGGCGGCTGTCGACCTCTTCGGGCACAACGACGTCGTGTTCCAGAAGACCCTGGCGGTGACCGACTGGTACGAGGACGGCGGCGACGGGCACCCCCTCGGCAGCCTCCAGACGATCGGCAAGGTGCAGGGCGTGATGATGAAGAGCTGGGCGACCCACGTCCCGCTCGCCGTACTTGACGCCGTCGCCCGCCGCTCCGTGGAGTGGCTCGTCATGGCCGAGGACCTGCCAGATCCGGCGAACCGGGTCACGCTCACGGCCGCCGGCGGCATCCGCACGACTCGGGTGGCGCGCGGCACCCGGCAGCACCGAATCCTGCACCGGCGCGCCAAGCGGCTGCTCCGAGACGCCGGCTACGACGTGGTCGCGACGCAGTGGTTCGACATCAGCATGAACAGCCACATGTGCGGCACGGTGGTCGCGGGCCTCGACCCACGGGCGAGCGTCCTGGATAGGCACTGCAAGGCTCACGACCTGACGAACCTCTGGGTCGTGGACGCAGGCTTCTTCCCCTCCTCCGCCGCGATGAACCCCGCGTTGACCATTGCTGCGCAGGCTCTGCGGGTCGTCGCCGAGTCGGACCTCGCAGGGTGACGGATCACGCCATCCCCAGCCGGTCAACGGAGGCGCTTGAGAACGGTAGCTACGTCCGGTGGGCGTGGTGACCTCCAGCTCCCTGGGCCGATGGCATGGCGATCCCGTCGCCCTGGTGTGCCACCCCGGAGCCTCCTTCGCGTGGTTGCACCGAACGCACTTGCCGTTGCCCTCGACGAAGTCGGTGGGCCCGCCGTCGCGGGCGGGGGTGGCATGGTCGGCGTGCGCGATGGCGGCTCCGCACCACGGGGTGGTGCACACGTCATCTCGCAGGATCAACATCCGGCGCAGCAAACCCGTGAAGAGCCGACGCCGTGAGTCCATCGCCACCAGATCCCGGCCGCTGGGCGAGGTGTAGAGCCGACGCAGCCACACGGATCCCTCATCGGCTCCGCGCAGCCACCAGCGGGCCACCGGCGCCGGAATGCTGCCGTGACCGGGGATACGGGCCGGTTCCATGACCGGCCGAGCCGGGTCGCCCGTGCCGGCCAGTGCCCGGTCGGTCATGACGAGGTGCACCTCGACCGGCTGAAGCATCCCCGGCTCGCGACCGGAGAGGGCCGCGAGTGCGGTGTCGGCAGCGACGGCTCCCAGGCCTCGGCCCTCGTGACGTTCGTCCGGACAGTGCCCGCTGACCACGGAGCGAGCGCGCGTCTGGAGCGCGGCCTGCGCCCCGGCCACCTCGACCATTGGCCCGAGGACCGTCAGGTACGCCATGCCGTCGGCGGCCCGCCGAACGCTGACCCGGCGGGATCGCACCGCCGCCTCCATCCGGCGCACCACCGACGCCGCGTCGAGCTCCGCAGCAACCCGGCGGGCGGCCCTGTCCGCCTCGGTCAAGCCGAGCCCTCCGAGCAGCGGACCGACCCGGCGGTCGACTTCGGCACGGTGGGCGACCGAGAGCCCCGATGTCGCCTGCGCCATCGCCGCCGCGTGCCGCTCCGAGCACTCCCCCGCCGCGAGCGCCGCCATCGTGGCCGGAAGGTGCGTCAATAGAGCCCGGCTCAAGCTGACGAAGCGGTCACCGAGAGTCGGTGACTCGCGCCGGGCCAACGCCACTTCCGACGCCACCGACCGCCCCACGTCGCGGGGGGCGATCTGCTCTCGGGACTCGTGAAGGGCATGCACGGCGCGGGCCTGTGCCGCCGACGAGGCACCCTTGACGCGCTCGAGCTCGGCGATCAGGTTCACGCGCTCCCGGTCACTCAGAGCACCCGTGTCCACCGAGCCCAACCAGGTACGGAACGCCGTGACCGGCGCCGCGGAACGTGAATTGCCCTGTCCCCCAGCGTTGTCCGCGCCTACAGCACGTGCGTCGGGTCCTGTCTCTGCCCCCATGAAGAGACCATACGACCCACCTCTGACACTGCCTCCAGCTTGGTCCGCGGGTGAGGCTCAGCAGCGTGATGGGCGAACTGGTGACAGCCAATCGCACTGTCATGCCGGCGGTCTCAATGGGTCAGCGCAACACTTCCTTGATTCGACTGTGTCGAGGAGGTTGTCGTGGGTCATGGCGACTACGTGAGGTTGACGCCGCAGGCGATCGACCAGATGTGGGTGCGACTGAAAGCTGGTGAGGCGGCGAAGCCGACGGCTCGCGCGCTGGGGTTGTGCACCGGAACGGTGCGCGCGTATCTGATCCGCTGCGGCGGGATCCGACCCGAAGCGAGGCGGCGTGCTGCGGACAGGTTGAGCTTGGCGGACCGCGAGGAGATCTCCCGCGGGCTGGCCGCGGGCGAGTCGATCCGGTCGATCGCGGCCCGGGTCGGCCGGGCGCCGTCGACGGTCAGCAGGGAGGTCAACGCCAACGGTGGCCGGCGCGGGTACCGAGCGGTGCGGGCCGACTACCGGGCCTGGGCACGGGCGACCCGGCCGAAGGCATGCAAGCTCTCCATGCAGCCGCGGCTGCGTGCGATCGTGGAGGAGAAGCTGGCTCAGCGCTGGTCACCGGAGCAGATCGCCGGCTGGCTGAAACGGACCTACCCCCAGGACCCACGGATGCAGGTGTCGCACGAGAGCATCTACCGCAGCTTGTACGTACAGTCCCGCGGCGCACTGAACAAAGAGCTCACCCGGTACCTGCGCACCGGACGGGTTCTGCGCCGCCCCAAAGGAGTTCGCACCCCCGATGGTCGCGGCTCAAGGCCGAACACGGTCAACATCTCCGAGCGCCCACCCGAGGTCGCCGACCGGGCAGTACCCGGACACTGGGAAGGCGACCTGGTCTTCGGTAAGGGGATGAGCCCGGTAGCGACCCTGGTCGAGCGCAAGACTCGCTACCTGATGCTGGTCGCCCTGCCGCGTGGGGACCACCGAGCCGACGCCGTTGCGCAGGCCCTGGCCGACGCCGTCACCACGCTGCCCAAGCAGCTGGCCAAGACCCTCACGTGGGACCTCGGACACGAGATGGCCCAGCACCAGCAGTTCACCATCGCCACCGGTGTGCAGGTCTACTTCTGCGACCCGAAGTCGCCCTGGCAACGCGGCAGCAACGAGAACACCAACGGGCTGCTGCGTCAGTACCTGCCTCGCCGGCTCGACTTCCGCACCCTCACCCAAACCGACTTCGACGCCATCGCCGAGGAGCTGAACAACCGACCTCGACAAACCCTGGGCTTCAAGACACCATCAGAATCACTGGCGGAGGCGTTGCGCTGACCGCCTGAACCCGCAGGCACGAGCGTGAACTTGCGATCGGCGCGAGTGACCGGTCGGGTGAACAGAGTCGGAGCGATCTCAGGCCCCATCGACGCTCTCGTGGCGGGTGGGGAGGTGAGGAGCTAGCCCGGGGCGTCGGACGTGGGGATCGCGGGCGGCCTGTTGCCGTGTTCCGGACGCTCGGCCATCTGATTGAGACGACTAGCGAGTTTGCGGTCGTGGCTTCGTGAGGTGTGCACGGAGATAGCGCTGACCTTCGGGTCGGCATGGCCCACACGTGCTTGGAGTGTTTCCTGGCTAGCGCCGGCATCAGCGGCCAGTGTGTTGGCGGTATGTCTTGGGTCGTGCCAGGCCAGACCATCCATTCGTGACCGCACGCGTTGGCTGCGGACCTGCAAGCGGCGAGGACGGTGTGCCGGGAGAGTGGTTGTCCGTCCTTCCGGGTCAAGATGTGGTCCTGTGACTTCCACGGCTCTCGCTCGGCGATGTACTCGGCCATCGCGTCGGTGACGTGCTGCGGCATGTGAACCAGGCGGATGCCCCGCTCTGACTTCGGTGGGCCGATCACAAGGCGAACCGGCGTCCCCACATACTGCGCTGTTTGCGCGATGCGCAGGATCCCCGCTGAGAGGTCGACGTCACCTCGTCTCAGGCCGGCTGCTTCACCGATGCGGAGTCCACACCAACCGGTCACCAAGGTGAGTGCGCGCCAGTTCGGAGGCATCTCAGCCATAAGCTCAGCGAGGTCCACGAGGGACAGCGCAACGGATTGGCGCGACGTCGCCGCGTGGCCAGCCCCCTGAGCCGACATGGGTTGCGCAGGATGATCTCGTCGTCTTCGGCCGTCTGCAGGATGGCCTTGAGGAGCCCGTACGCCTTCGTCCCTGCCGCGTCGTGACCCATTGCGGAGAACTGCCCGCGCCACTGACGCACGGCGGCGGTCGTGACCTCGTCGAGGGGTAGAGCGCCGAACCTCGGCAGAATGTGGACGTCGAGCGAGTTGCGGTACCCCGCCCTGGTCGACGGTCGCAGCGCCGCGCCGGTAGAGGTCACCCTCGCTGCTAGCCATTGCTCCGCGTACACCGAAAGTGCGGCCACGCCGCGCGGACTCGGCGGCGGCAGCTCTGAGGGCGCGCTCTTCTGGTGATACCCACTGTCCTCGGGTGATGAGGCGCCGTTCCTCGGCCAGCCAGGCTTGGGCGTCGCCCTTGGTTTGACAGGTTGTCGGGCCGACGTGGCGGACCATGTCGGGGCCAAGGAACCGTGCCTGCCAGCGGCCGGACGGAAGCTTGCGTGAGCTGCCAAGCCGCTGCGACCGGTCACGGCTCTCCCTCCACCACGTTCAGGCGATCCGCGTGCCCAATACGTGCCACATAAGGGGCACGTCGTGTCCACTCAAGGCAGCTCGACCACTCCCCAATACGGCGAAACCCGCTGGTCAGAGCGGGTTTTCGTGCGTGCCCCCGGCAGGATTCGAACCTGCGACACCTTCTTTAGGAGAGAAGTGCTCTTCCCCTGAGCTACGAGGGCGGGGAGACCGCGGACCAGCCTACGGGACCGGATGAGCCTCTCGATGAGCACCAGATGAGCCGGATGCCGGTAGCGCGAGACGAGCCACGGCATACTGCCTCGATGGAGTTCACGACCGAGCTGGAAGCCACCGGCGGGACGACGACCGGCTTCGTCGTCCCGGAGGACGTGGTGGAGGCGCTGGGCGGCGGCCGACGGCCGAGGGTCGTCGCGACGGTCGCCGGCCACTCCTGGCGCACGAGCGTCGCATCCATGGGAGGCCGGTTCCTCCTCGGTGCAAGTGCGGCCGTCCGCGACGCCGCGGGAATCGCTGCGGGTGAGACGCACACCGTCGCGGTCGAGCTGGACACGGCGCCACGGACCGTCGACGTTCCCGAGGACCTCGCGGCCGCACTGGCCGCCTCCACGGCTGCTGCCGCGGCGTGGCAGGGCCTGTCCTACAGCGAGCAGCGTTCACGGGTAGAGGCAGTCCTCGCCGCCAAGAAGCCCGAGACCCGGGGGCGACGGGTCGCCGCGACGATCGAGAAGCTGGAGGGCGGCTGACCGGGATGACGACGATCGAGGCCGCGCTCGGAGACATCACCAGCCAAGAGGTCGACGCAGTCGTCAACGCCGCGAACTCCAGCCTGCTGGGAGGCGGCGGCGTCGACGGCGCGATCCATGCCGCCGCTGGTCCGTCGTTGCTCGAGGAGTGCCGGCGGCTCCGGGAGACGACCTTCCCCCACGGCCTTCCGGTAGGGGACGCGGTCGCCACCGGTGCAGGTGCCCTCCCGTGCCGCTGGGTGATCCACACGGTCGGTCCCAACCGGCACCGTGGTGAGACGGACCCTGTCCTCCTGGCGTCATGTTTCCGCCGCAGCCTCGGCGTCGCGCGCCAGGTCGGTGCCCGCACGGTTGCTGTCCCGGCGGTGGGCGCCGGAGCCTACGGCTGGGCTGCCCGAGACGTCGCGGAGGTGGCGGTGCGCACCGTGCGGGACGACTGCGACGAGCGTCCGGGACTCACGCTCGTGCGCTTCGTCCTCTTCGGGGACCGGCTCCTCGCCGCGTTCGAGGAGGCGTTGGAGGAGGTGCTCGGCGCCCCGGGTGCGTTCCCGGACCGCACGACGCGGCGCCCCGAGCCCTGAGGGGCACGGGGCGCCGCGTGGGGAACGAGCGGTCAGAACCGGCCGTAGCCGGTGACACCTGAGAACAAGGGGCGCTCGGAGGTGAACTTGCCCTCTCGCGGCGAGTCGATCATCATGCCGTTGCCCGTGTAGATGCCGACGTGCCAGGCCGGGTATCCGTAGAAGACGAGGTCACCCGGCTGCGGGTCACTCACCGGCGTCGCAGCGGACTGCTGCGCGGAGGCGGTGCGAGGGATGGAGACACCGGCCTTGCCGAAGACGTACTGGGTGAAGCCCGAGCAGTCGAAGCCCGCCGGGGTCTCACCACCGTAGACGTAGGCGATGCCGAGCAGGGTACGGGCGATGTTGACGACCTCGCTGGAGGACTGCGCGACCGGTGCACTACGAGTCGTCGTCCGGCTCGCCGTGGGCGTGCTCGAGGTGGAGGTGCGCTCACGCACAGCCTCCTCCGCCGGCGCCGGGCGCGGCGCCGGCTTCGGCTTCGGCTTCGCGACGGCCTTGAGGCCCGCAACGCCGATGGCTTCGCTGGCCACCGGGGAGGCAGGTTCGGGCGCGACGATCGCGGGGGCCAGGCTGAGCGGGACCGGTTCGGCAGGCGCGGCACTCGCCGCGCTGGTCGCGGTGGCCCCCGTGGCTGTGGCGACCTCGGAGGGGTTGGCCTGCGCGGGGAGCGAGAAGGTGGCGACCAGGCCGCCGGACGCCGCGAGCAGGGCCGACGCCTTGACGCTCGTCTCCCCCGCGCTGCGGAGGATCGTCGAGAGCTCGGTGACGGGGTTGTAGGGAGTGGCAGGGCGGTGCCGCCCGGCGCGGGTGTCGTTGACCACGGAGTACCTCTCAGTGCCTACGGGGTGAGCTGTCGGGTTCGGGCTGAGGTTGCCCGGCCACCCGGTCGTCGTGACCCGGCTGGCTTCACCCCAAGGAGCCGTGCGTTCCGGCTCCACGAGTGGTTCCCCCGCTCCTGCCGGGCGGTGGTGCGCAGTTGACCTCGTGGCGGTGGCAGGACTCGGCGTCCGCGGTGAGGACCCGCCTCCGGAGGAGGGGGCTCGAAAAACGTAGCACGGGCACCGGGCCAGATCACAAACAGGTCACGACGTGTTGAGGGCCGCCGTGCCGACTGTCGGCAGGGCGGCCCTCGAGGGCGGTTGGCCCGGTTCGCGCCGGGACGACGTGGTCAGTTGACCGTGACGTGCACGTGGTCGTAGTGGTTCGCCGTGGTGGACCCGCGGTCCTCCATGAGCTCCCAGGACGAACCTGGCTCCCAGTAGCGCTGCTCCCAGATGACGTACTGCACGTCGTAGGTCCCGGCGTTGGCCTGGACGAACGCGGCGATGGCGTCACCGGTCGACCCGTCAGTCATGAAGTCGACGGCCTGGCCCGTGCTGTGCTCGCCGGCGTTCGGGCGGTAGCCGCCGATCGAGTCGATGCCGAAGGTCCTCTGGACGGCCGTGCACAGGCGGGCGGCGTCCGGCACCAGGCCGAGGCTCGAGCACTTCGAGGAGATCCCGCTCGAGCTCACCGTCACGCTCGGCGAGGAGGAGCTCGAGCTGGAGCTCTCGGTGGCCCGCTCCGTCTCCGTCGGGGTCGGCGTGGGCTTCGGCTTGGGCTTCGCGACCGCCTTCACTCCCGCCACACCGACGGTCTCGGGGACGACGGGCGCCGCCTCCACGGGCGCTGAGACGGCCGGAGCCGGCGCAGCGGCGGGTCGGGCCTCGGACCTCGAGGCGCTCTGGAGGTCCGTGCGGTCCTGGGTGTCGGTGGTGCCGGTGACCGGCAGGCTCAGCGTGGCAGGGCTGGCGTCGACGGGCAGGGCGAGCGCGACGGCTGCACCGCCCACGACACCGGCGGTGGCGACGGACTTGGCGGCCCAGGCCGCGCCCACGCGCGGAAAACCGTCAGGGAGACGACGAACGGGGCCTGGGGCACGGCGGCGACCGGTGTGGCGAGGACGTGACACGAGGTTGAGATTGCCTTCCGAGGCGGGGACGAACCATGCCACCGTAGCCGCGTCAGGCCCCGAAGTCACATTCCGGTAACGAGAAAGGTCTCACGTGTCGTGGCCCCCTGGCGCCTGGTCGCCTCTCCACCCGCCTGACCAGCGGCGTCAGGCGCGCTTTCAGCCTGAGGTTCCTCTCAGGTGAGCTGGACGAAGACGTGGGACGCGATGTCCAGCGGCAGCGAGACGCCGGAGGACTCCTCCGTGCCCTCACGGGAGGCGATCACCCTCCCCACGTCACGGCGGACCCTGGCCGGCTCTCCCGGAAGCAGGCCCGCCGTCGTGAGCAGCCCCAAGGCCTCGGAGTCGTACTGCACCGGCTCGCCGATGCGCCGAACGACGACGACGCGGGGCTCGGCTCCTGCGACCTCGGCCAACGTGGCCAGGCCCGACCTGAAGTCGACGGGCTCACCGGTATCGCCGAGCTCGGCGAGGCCCGGGATCGGGTTGCCGTACGGCGACTCCGCATGATCCGGGAGCATCGCGAGGATCTTGCGCTCGACCCGGTCCGACATGACGTGCTCCCACCGGCACGCCTCGTCGTGGACGTACTCCCACTCCAGCCCGATGACGTCGAGGAGCAGTCGCTCCGCGATGCGGTGCTTGCGCATGACGCGGGTCGCCAGCAGCCGCCCGTGGTCGGTGAGCTCCAGGTGGCGATCTCCGGCGACATGAAGGAGGCCGTCGCGCTCCATCCGGGCGACCGTCTGGGAGACCGTCGGGCCGGAGTGGCCCAGCCGCTCGGCGATCCGAGCCCGCAGCGGGGTGATGCCCTCCTCCTCGAGCTCGAAGATGGTGCGCAGGTACATCTCCGTGGTGTCGATGAGGTCGGTCACGAAGGTCAGCCTACGGTCACCCCCAGACCCGCGCCCCGCACGGCGGCGCCTCCGGTGCTCAGGTGGGCTCGGCCTCGCGCGGGTCTCGACGCGGGTCGTACTCGGGGAGCCACCGGGCCAGCCAGGCACCGCCGGCGAGCGTCAGCAGCCCCACCGTCACGCTGGCCACCCCGATGCTGGCCACCGCCGCGACCGCCGCCACGACGACCGATGCACCGTTGTGGCCCACGAGGGACAGCAGCCGCCACACGCCGAGGAACGGTGCCCTGCCAGCTTCAGGCGCGGCATCCGCCCCGAGGGTCATGACGATCCCCGACCCGAGCCCGTTGCCGACGCCCATGAGCAGGGCCAGGGCTCCGACGCCGAGGAGCGACGTGGTGAGCGGCAGGCAGAGCAGGCCGGCTCCCATGAGCAGGGACACCGGCACCGCGACCCACACCCGGCCGTGGCGGTCCATGACGGTGCCGGCCGGCCAGAACAGGACGACTTCGACGAGGGCGGCGGCGGCGAACACGAGCGATGTCTGGGCCGCATCCAGACCGATGTGCTCCGCCCAGAGCGGCACGACGACGACGCGGGAGGATCGGGCCAGGCCGATGGCGAGCACTCCGAGTCCGACGGTGAGGAGAACGCGTCGGTGGCGAGCCACCACCTGGCGGACCGGCACCCGAGACACCCCTGCGCCGGACTCGGCATGGTGCGAGCCGAGGTCGGGGGTCCGCCAAGCCAGGGAAGCCGCGAGCACACCCGCGACCACCGCGACGCCGAACGCTCCCTGCGGACCCCATCGAGCGACGACCGGGGCGCCGAGCAGCGGCCCCACGAACAGCCCCACCCGGGTGACTCCCCCGAGGGTCGACATGGCCCGGGCCCGGAGATGCACCGGTGCCGCGGCGGTGAGGTAGGACTGGCGGGCGAGGAGGAACACCGAGCCGGAAGGCCCGAGCAGGAGGACGGCGAGCGCAAGCACCCACAGTGAAGGCGCGAAGAGAGCGAGGGCGCAGGCCGCCGCATCGGCCAGCCCAGCGAGGACGAGCGCTCGACGCTCGCCGATCCGCTCGACGAGGACACCGGCCGGGACGGCGGCGGCGAACTCCGACACGGTGGTGATGCCCACGAAGAGCGCGGCCAGGCCGACCGAGGCACCGAGCCCGCGGGCGCTGAGTGCCACGACGGGCAGGACGGCACCCGCCCCGATCGACCAGATCGCCGACGGACCGAACGCCGGGACGGCGATGCGGCGCAGTGAGAAGTCCTCCACGCGCTCCACCGTCCCTCCTTCCTTCCACCAGCCTGGGATGCCGGCAGCGGCGAGCCGCAGCCCGACGCCTGATTATCTTGACGTCAAGATAACTCTCAGTGCCCGTGCTGGGTAGGTTGAGGACGTGGAGCTCGTCATCCCCCGCCGCTTCTGCGGACCGCCCGAGTCCGGCAACGGAGGTTGGGTCAGCGGCTCCGTTGCCACGCACGTGGTCACCTCACCTGACCGACCCGCGGTGACAGTGCGCCTGGCGTCACCACCCCCGCTCGAACGACCTCTGACCGTCCTGGAGGAGGACCGCGACACCGAGCCTTCCGGCATCCGGCTGCTCGACGGCGACCACCTCGTGGCCACGGCAACTGGCAGCCCGGACCTCACCGATGAGGTGCCGGGCTGGGCGACGCTCGCACAGGCGGAGGACGCCGAGCGCCGGTTCGAGGGCCTGACGGAGCATCCCTTCCCGACGTGCTTCTCCTGCGGCACGGCCCGCGACGCCGGCGACGCTCTCTGCCTGCGCCCCGGTCCGCTCGACGACGGCACGGGCCGGTACGCCACGACGTGGGTGCCGCAGGAGGCGGACGTCCCCGTCGTCTGGGCGGCACTTGACTGTCCTGGGGGGTGGTCCGCGGGAATCGCCGGGCGACCGATGGTCCTCGGCACCATGACGGCCAGGGTGCACGCGCCGCCCGCCACCGGGGAGCCCCACGTCGTCCTCGCGTGGTCGCGGGGTGCCGACCGCCGCAAGCACCACACCGGGAGCGCGCTGCTCACCGTGGAGGGCCGCGTCCTGGCACGGGCCGAGGCCACCTGGGTGGCCGTGGACCCGGCCTCCGTCCGTCCCCGGGACGCCTCGTGACCCCGGCGTCGACCACAGAGGGCCGCCGAACCGCGGTGGTCACCGGCGCGAGCAGCGGTATCGGGGAAGCCACCGCCCGGCTGCTCGCGGCGCAGGGTTTCCGCGTCGTGTGCGCGGCCCGGCGGGCCGAGCGGGTGGAGGCGCTCGCCGCCGAGATCGGTGGGACGGCGCTTGCCTGTGACGTCACCAGCGACGACGACGTCTCGTCCCTGACCCGGGTGGCCGGCGGTCGGGTGCACGTCCTCGTCAACAACGCGGGCGGCGCGCTCGGTCTGGAGCCGGTGGCGGAGGCCGACGTCGCCCTCTGGCGGCGGATGTACGACACCAACGTCCTCGGGACCCTCCGGGTGACCAAGGCCCTGCTGCCCGCCCTCCTCGCCGCGGACGGCGAGGGTGTCGTCGTCAACGTCGGCTCGGTCGCCGGTCTCACGGCATACGAGGGAGGTGGCGGGTACACGGTCGCGAAGCACGGCGTCCACGTCATGACGGAGACCCTTCGGCTCGAGCTCGTCGACCAGCCCGTGCGGATCACGCTCGTCGCGCCGGGCATGGTGCGCACCGACGAGTTCTCGCTCACCCGGTTCGGCGGTGACCGCGAACGAGCGGATGCCGTCTACGCCGGCGTCAAAGCACCGCTCGTCGCCGATGACGTCGCGGACGCGATCGTGTGGATGGCCACGCGGCCGGCGCACGTCAACGTCGACCTGCTCGTGCTCAAGCCGCGCGTGCAGGCGGCGCCGCACAAGGTGCACCGCGAGGCCTGACGCTCAGGGCTGGCGACGGTGGAGCCGCCAGGAGGTGGGGTCGCCGAGGTGGCCCTCACCGGTGCGCGTGAACACGAGCCGGTCGTGCAGCCGGTTACGCCGGCCGGCCCAGAACTCGAGCTCGTCGGGCACGATCCGGAAGCCGCCCCAGAAGTCGGGCACCGGCACGCGCGCCCTGCCCTCCGGGAACTGCTCGGCCCGTCGGGCGTATGCCGCCTCGAGTTCCTTCCGTGACTCGATCGGCTCGCTCTGTCGGGAGGTCCAGGCCGAGATCCGCGAGGCCCATGGTCGGGAGTCGAAGTACTCCTCGACCTCGGCGTCGTCCAGGGGCAGGGCGCGGCCCCGGAAGCGGATGGCCCGGTACATCGCCGGCCAGGTGAGCGCCGCGGCCACCGCAGGGTTGAGGAGGATCTCGCGGCCCTTGGTCGAGGTGAGCGCCGTGACGAAGCCCGGGCCGCGCTCGTCGAGGAAGCGCATGAGGACCGTGCGGACGTTCGGGTGGCCCTGGCGGTCGACGGTCGCGACCGACATGGCGAGGGGTTCGACGACGTCCGGCGAGCGCTCGGCCCGCGCGAGCGCCTCGTCGACCCAGAGCCGAGCCTGGGCGAACGGCGTCTCCAGGAGCTGGTCCTCGGTGAGTCCGTCACCGTCGTAGTCGAGGCGTCGGTGGTCCATCGCCCGACCCTATGCCGTCCCGCGAGGGATGCTCGGGTGCGCGCTACGGGGTGGGATGGCGCGCGTCATAGCGGAGGAAGTGCGGGTGCCGGAACGACAGGACACCGATGGCCACCAGGCAGGCGAGGCCTCCCACGACGGCCATCCAGCCCTCCCCGATCCGGTCGGCCACCACACCGCCGAGCAGCTCCCCCACTCGTGGGCCGCCGGCCACGACGACGATGAACACGCCCTGGAGGCGGCCCCGCATCCGGTCCGGGGCAGCCGACTGGAGGATGGTCGTGCGGAAGACCGCGCTCACGGCATCCGATCCCCCTGCGAACGCCATCGCCGCGAGGGCTCCCCACAGGGCCTGTTCGCGGGTGAGCCAGTTCCCCGCCCCGAGCAGGGCGACCCCCAGGCCGGCGATTCCGAGGCCCCAGCCGACGATGCTCACCATGATCGCGAGGCCCTGATGACGCACGTGGCCGAGCCGTCCGGAGGCCAGTGTGGCGAGCACCGCTCCGACCGCCCCGGCGGCATAGAGGTAGCCCACCGTTCGCGCTCCTCCACCGAGGATCACCGCACCAGCGGCCGGGAAGATGACCCGGGGCTGCGCCAGGAGCATCGCTGCGATGTCGGCGACGAAGGTCATCCTCACGTTGGGCGCCGTGCGCAGGAAGCGGAAGCCGTCGACGACCGATCCGAAGCCGGCCCGCGTGGCCCCGCCCTCCTCGTGCCGCTCCGGCGGCAGGGGCTGCAGCCGCCACAGACCCCACAGCGCCGCCGTGGTGACGACGGCATCCACGGTGTAGGCCACGCCGTAGCCACCCCAGTCGATGAGCAGCCCGGCGAGCAGCGGGCCCAACATCATCGCCGCGGACATCGCGAAGACGCCGAGCGCGTTGGCGGCCGGCAGCTGCTGACGCGGCAGGATCCGTGGGTAGATGCTCGACCGGGCCGGTGAGCTGACCCCGAACGCACCGCTCCACACGGCGACGAGCAGGTAGAGCACGAGCACGTTGGTGTTGCCCATCCACGCCTGGACCGCACACGCGATGCTCGTCAGCCACGCCACGAGGTTCGCCAGGAGCGCCACCGAGCGCCGGTCGTGGTGGTCGGACAGCGACCCCCCGTAGAGCCCCATGACGACGAGCGGCACGAGCGCGAAGAACCCGACGACGCCGACTGCCGCCGTGGAACCGGTGATGTCGTAGACCTGCAGCCCGATGGCGACGATCGCCATCTGGGAGCCGATGTTCGACAGGGTGAAGCCGGCATACAACCGCCGGTATGCCGCGCTCTCCCGGAGCGGGGTGAGGTCCGGGAGGTGGGAGCGCAGGAGCACCCGCAGATCATGCCCGACGACGCACCGGAGTCCGACCCCCCGGCGCCTCCGCCGGCCGAGGGCTAGGGTCCCCGCATGGACAAGCCGGCCCAGATCGCCCTCCTCATCGACGCCGACAACGCCACCGCGGGGCGCATCGACGTCATCCTCGGAGAGCTGTCGACGCTCGGGGAGACCAACGTGCGACGTGCCTACGGCAACTGGACGAAGACCGGGCTGAAGAGCTGGGTCGCGGTGCTGCACGACCACGGCATCCGGCCCGTCCAGCAGTTCGACCCCAGCAAGGGGAAGAACGCCAGCGACATCGCCCTCGCCGTGGATGCCGTCGAGATCCTCCACACCCAGCGTCCCGACGCGTTCGCGCTCGTGTCGTCGGACGCCGACTTCACCCCTCTGGTCATGCACCTGCGTGAGCACGGGGCCCACGTCTACGGGTTCGGCGACGCCAAGACGCCTGAGCCGTTCCAGAGCGCCTGTACGCGTTTCCTCGTGCTCAACCGACTGCCGGCGCCGAGCGGTCAGGTGGACGTCGGGGGGACGGACGCCGAGGCGGCGGACGACAGGGCGGAGGTCGCGCACGCGCCCGTCACACCCACCCGTCGTCGGGCCACCGCAAAGGCGACGAGCACCAAGGGCGGCACGTCCGTCGGGGCGACCAAGGCCTCCCCGAAGAAGAAGGCCGCTCCCATCTCCGCCCCGCCCGCCGCCACGCCTGCACGTGCGACCCGGGCCCAGCTGCGCGGCGACGCCAAGCTCGTCAGGCTCCTTCGGGGAGCCGTCGAGGGAGCCGCCGACGACTCCGGGTGGGCACGGGTGGGCACGGTCGGCAACCACATCTCGAACCAGTCCTCCTTCGACCCGCGCAACTACGGCTACGCCAAGCTCAGCAAGCTCCTCGAGGCCACCGACCTGTTCGAGATGCGCGATCCGGGTGGTCCGAACATGGCGGTCCGCGACCGGCGCGGCCCCGGCATGACGTCCGGTGCCGGGTCCACGAGTGGGAACCCCTGACGCCGCCGTGCACAATGGGGCCGCCCGACAAAGGCGCCGAGCGACGATTGGGGACGCCATGAGCACCGCCACCGCAGGGACCTCCGACCCGGGGGGCGATCCGGACTTCCGGCCTGGGCTCGAGGGCGTCATCGCCTTCGAGTCCGAGATCGCCGAACCCGACAAGGAGGGCGGCGCCCTCCGCTACCGCGGGGTCGACATCAACGACCTCGTGGGACGGGTCTCGTTCGGGCAGGTCTGGGGGTTGCTCGTCGACAACGAGTTCGACCCCGGCCTGCCGCCGGCCGAGCCGTTCCCACTGCCGGTGCACACCGGCGACATCCGCGTGGACGTCCAGTCGGCGCTGGCGCAGCTGGCCCCGGTGTGGGGCTTCAAGCCGCTCCTCGACATCGACGACGACGAGGCCCGCGAGAACCTCGCGCGCGCCTCGGTCATGGCGATCTCGTTCATCGGCCAGTCGGCCCACGGCCAGGGCCGGCCCATGGTGCCGCAGCGGGAGGTGGACAAGGGACGAACCATCGCCGAGCGCTTCATGATCCGCTGGCGCGGCGAGCCCGACCCTCAGCACGTCGAGGCCGTCGACGCCTACTTCATCTCCGCCGCCGAGCACGGGGTCAACGCCTCCACCTTCACCGCGCGCGTCATCGCCTCGACCGGCGCGGACGTCGCCGCCTGCCTCTCCGGAGCCATCGGGGCCCTCTCCGGCCCCCTCCACGGCGGAGCCCCCAGTCGAGCACAGCACATGATCGAAGGTGTCGAGCAGATGGGCGACGCCCGTCGGTACGTCAAGGAGGTGCTCGACCGCAAGGAGCGCCTGATGGGCTTCGGGCACCGCGTCTACCGCGCCTACGACCCACGGGCGGCGGTGCTCCGCGACACCTGCCAGCGCCTGGGCGCGCCGCGCTACGAGGTCGCCCTGGAGCTCGAGAAGGCGGCGATGGCCGAGCTCGCGGAGCGCCACCCCGAGCGCGTCATGGAGACCAACGTCGACTACTGGGCCGCCGTGCTCCTCGACTTCGCGGACGTCCCCGGCGACATGATGACCCCGCTGTTCGCGTGCGCCCGCACCGCCGGCTGGTCGGCCCACGTTCTGGAGCAGAAGAAGACCGGGCGGCTCATCCGGCCCAGCTCCCGCTACGTCGGTCCCGGTCCCCGTCCCATCGAGGACGTCAAGGGCTTCGACCCCGCCCGCTGAGCAACTGAGCCGTGGCGGGACCGCTGGCGCCGCGCACAGGGCGCTCTCACAGAGCCCGACCGGCGACCGGCCGATTGGCGCACACCGGTTCCGCGTGGTGGACCTCCCGTCCGGCGTCCGGTCAGGTTCGGGAGGATGGATGCCGTCCCGGGCGGCCGACGACGTCGCCCGCCGCCCCGTCCACCGCCGCGGGCCGACAGTCACCACTGACACACCCCATACCGACACCGGAGAAGCTCGTGAGCGACGCCCACATCACCATCCCCGCCGACCTGCTCCCCGGAGACGGTCGCTTCGGGTCCGGACCGTCGAAGGTTCGCGCCGCCCAGGTCGAGGCGGTGTCCGCGATCGGCCACACCGTCCTCGGCACGTCCCACCGGCAGGCGCCCGTGAGGAACCTCGTCAAGACGGTCCGAAGCGGCCTCGCCACCTTCTTCGACCTCCCCGACGGCTACGAGGTCGTCCTCGGCAACGGTGGCGCGACGGCGTTCTGGGACATCGCGGCGTTCGGCCTGGTCCGGGACCGCGCCCAGCACCTGACCTTCGGCGAGTTCTCGAGCAAGTTCGCGACCGTGACGAGGAACGCCCCGTTCCTCGGCGAGCCCACCGTCATCGCCAGCGAGCCGGGCAGCCGGCCGGACCCACGGGCCGAGGCCGGGGTCGACGTCTACGCCTGGGCCCACAACGAGACGAGCACCGGCGTCATGGCGCCGGTCCACCGGGTGGAGGGAGCCGACGACGATGCTCTCGTCCTCGTCGACGCGACGTCGGGCGCCGGCGGCCTGCCGGTCGACATCCGGCAGGCGGACGTCTACTACTTCGCGCCGCAGAAGTCGTTCGCGTCGGATGGCGGCCTCTGGCTCGCCCTGTTCTCACCCGCAGCCCTCGCCCGGGTGGAGGAGATCGCGGCATCCGGCCGGTGGGTCCCCGACTTCTTCAGCCTGCCGACGGCGATCAGCAACAGCCGCCTCGACCAGACCTACAACACGCCCGCCGTGGCGACCCTGGCGATGCTGGCCAACCAGGTCGAGTGGCTCAACGCACAGGGCGGACTCGACTGGGCCACCGCACGCACGGCCGACTCCTCGGGTCGCCTCTACGACTGGGCAGAGGCGAGCGAGTATGCCGCTCCGTACGTCGCCGACCCGTCACACCGCTCGCGGGTCGTCGCCACGATCGACTTCGACGACGCCGTCGACGCCGCCGCCGTCGCGAAGGTGTTGCGGAGCAACGGGATCGTCGACGTGGAGCCCTACCGCAAGCTCGGCCGCAACCAGCTGCGCGTCGCATGCTTCCCTGCGGTCGAGCCGGACGACGTCAGCCGTCTCCTCGGGTGCGTGGAGCACGTCGTGAAGCAGCTCGCCTGAGGCGCCCCGGTCACCCCCCAGCCCCCACGACCGCCCGGAGCTCCTCCTCCAGGACATCGCGGAACCAGTCGGTCTCCGGCACGCGGACCGGGTCCGCGACGACCGTGATGCCCAGTGTCCCGGCGTAGGAGAGGACATCGAAGGACAGCGTCACGTTCCCCGGGTTGACTGCCACCGGCACGACCGCTGCCACGGGTGAACCCGCGAACATTAGCCGCTCCGTGGGGCCACGCAGGTTCGTCACGAACGTGTGCACCAGGTGCTGGTGGTCGATGAATGCCTGGAACGCCCCGACGGCGGCGAGAGTGCGGAAGACCGGGGTCAGGACGGCCGCGGACCCGCCGCGGCCCCTGGACCTCACCCTCGCCTGCTGCTGCAGCAGCGACGTGAGGCGCTCCTGGGCGTCGACGACTGCGGGCACCCGGACCGGCACGACCCCCGTCGCGTTTCCCAGACTGGCGGCGTCCCCTTGCCGTCGGCGGGACACCGGCACCGACACGACGAGCTCACGGACGTGCTCCCCACGGTGCTCGAGCAGCCGAACGAGGGCCCCCGTGACCGCAGTGACGACCAGGTCGTTGACCGTCGCCCCTCTCGTCCGAGCAGTGGCAAGGGTGCCGGCGAGCTCCACCTGGCACACGGCGAGCCGGCGACGGCCGCTCGAGGGCGCGAGGAGGCTGCACCTCTCGGCGCCGTGCGGGCGTCGCAGGCCCAGCTCGTCGAGGCCCCCGCCGACGCGTCGGACGGCCCTTCCTGGGGTCCGGACGCCGAGCAGCCGACCGGTCCACGCGTCGCGGGCCAGGTCCAGCCACGGAGGACGAGCTTCCGGGCGGCGTTCCGCCGGCCGGACCGGGCCGGCCGGTCCTCCGTCGGCGAGCGCGCCGAGCACGGCCAGGCCACCCATCCCGTCGGCGAGCACGTGGTGCGCGACGATCCCGATGCCGAGCACGCCACCCTCGGAGTCGAGCAGGAGGCGCGCCCGCCAGAGAGGTCGCTCGGGCGTGAGCCGGTGCATCACGAGGTCAGCCGTGGCGTCGAGCAGCACTCGCGACGTCCCACCGGGTTCCGCCGTCCCCGAGGTCGGCACCACCACACCGTCGACGAGATCGGCCAGCACGTCCGAGCCGGCATCCAGCCACACCGGTCGCCCCGCACCGGGCGGGGTGGTCGCGAGGCGCTGACCCAGACGCGGAACTCCGGCCGCCCGATGGAGAAGAGTGTCCCGAACCACGTCCGCGCGAGGGCGGCGATCCGGCTCGAGAACAAGAAGGGCGCCGATCGCCATCGGCACGCGACCACGGTCGACGGCGAGGTGGAGGACGTCATCGGGCCGCGCACGGTCGATGAGCCCGGAGGCGCTGCTGCCCACTCCTCGAGGCTAGGCGGCTCCCGGCGCCGCGGCCATGAGCCCGGTCACCTCACGGCTGTGCGCGCACCCGCGGTGTCGGCGCCGGACCGTCAGTCGTGGACCTGCTCACGCCAGTCGTCCGGCACCCGACCGGCAGGACCTGGTACGGGCTGCTCCTCGGGGCGCGACAGTGGCGGTGCGAGATCCATCCCGCGCCCACCATGCCGGGTCCGGAAGTCGTACCACCAGTCCTCCCCCGGTTCGTAGCTCCGGATGATCGGATGACCCGATTCGGCGGCGTGGGCCCTGGCGTGCTGTGCCGGCGAGGTGTCACAGCACCCGATGTGCCCGCACTGGGCGCACCGCCGCAGGTGCACCCACCATCCTCCGGAGCTCTGGCACTCCATGCAGCCCTCACCGCTCGGCGGGACGGACGGGTCGACTCCGTCACGGGGTTCCGACACGGCATTCTCCTCCGGGGGGACGAGCTCGGGTGGCCCACTCTGCCGGACCTGCGCCTCCCTGTCACCCGGCCCGCGGCTCAGCGCGTGATGGCGTAGACGACGGCGACCGCGAGCAGGAACGCGAGGACGCCGAGGGTCATCCGGCGCCGGAACACCGGCGTCACGTCGCGCCTCGGCGGGATGCCGGCCCGGCCATCAGCGCGCCGGCTCCGGCACGGAGACGGTGGGCCGCTCCCCGTCCTGAGCGATGGGGCTGGCGGTGACCCGCACCCGTGGCCGGCGCTGCGACTCGTAGCTCACCCGCACATTCTGCGACCTCGCCAGCCACACGGAGACACCGACGAGCGTGAGCCCCACGGCGAGCGCTCCGATGCCGATCGTCCACCGGGCGCCGAACTGCTCGGAGATCCAGCCGATGAGCGGGGCCCCGGCCGGCGTACCGCCCATGAAGATGGCCATGTAGAGGGCCATGACCCTGCCCCTCATCTCGGGCAAGACGCGAGTCTGCACCATGGCGTTCGCCGTCGTCAGGGCGGTGAGCGCGGTGAGGCCCACGGGGATGAGGGCGGCGGCGAACCACCAGTAGGTCGGCGCCGCCGCCGCAAGGGCTGCCGAGATCGAGAAGCCGACGAGGGACACGAGGAGCACCCGCAGCCTGGGGGTCTTGCGCCGGGCGGACAGCAGGGCGGCGGTCAGTGAGCCGACGGCCATGATGGACCCGAGGAGGCCGAACTCCCCAGCCCCCTTGTCGAACACCTTCGTCGCCATGAGCGCCATGGTGATCTGGAAGTTCATCCCGAAGGTGCCGAGCACGAAGACGAGGACCATGACGAGCTGGATGTCGCCGCGTCGCCGCACGTAGTGGAACCCCTCTCGGATGCCGCCACTTGCCCGTGCGAGCGGGGCGGGCCTGAGCTCGCCCACCCGGAGGCGGAGCAGGGCCACGATGACGAACAGGAAGGTCACGGTGTTGAGGAGGAGTGCCTCGCCCGTGCCCCACCAGGCGATGACCAGGCCGGCGACGCCCGGGCCGATCAGGCGCCCGGCGTTGAAGGACGCCGAGTTGAGCGCCACGGCGTTCGCCAGCTTCTCGGGGGGCACCATCTCGGAGACGAACGCCTGACGGGCCGGGTTGTCGATCGCCGTGGTGATCCCCTGGAAGAGCGCGATGGCGTAGACGTGCCACAGCTGGGCGGTGCCGGTGACCGCCAGGACGCCGAGGAGGAGGCTCGAGAGCGCGAGGGAGGTCTGGGTGAGGAGCAGGGTTCGGCGCTTCGGGAACCGGTCGGCGATGAGCCCGGCCCATGGCGCGAGCAGCAGGAACGGCAGGAACTGGAGCCCCGTGACGATGCCCAGCGCCGTGGCTGAGCCGTCGGTGAGCACGGTGAGGACGAGCCAGTCCTGGCCGACGCGGCCCATCCAGGTGCCGATGTTCGACACGAGAGCGCCGGCCGCCCAGAGCCGGTAGTTGCGGACCTCGAGCGAGGTGAAGGTGGGACTCACTCGGCGGCCACCCGTTCGAGCAGCACGGTGGCCGAAGCCAGGAGGGCGCGCTCGTCGTCGGTGAGGCCCTCGAGCCGAGCGGCGAACCACTGGTCACGGCGCCGACGGATCTCACGGATGGTGCGTCGCCCCTCCGGCGTCAGGGAGAGGATGACCGATCGGCCGTCGGTCGGGTCGTCGGCGCGTCCCACGAGCCCCGCGGCGACGAGACCGGCAACCGTGCGGGTCATGCTCGGGGCGCTGACCTTCTCGGTGCGCGCGAGCTCTTTCGGGGTCCGCGGGCGCTCCTCCAGGCGAACGAGCACCGAGAACTGGTGCGGGGCGACCGGTGCGGTGCTCTCGAACCTCACCCGACGCGAGATGCGCATGCACGCCATGCGGAGGTCGCTCGTCAGGCGGTCTCGCTCGGCCCTCGTCATCGACGTCCGGGCCGGCACGGTGGGGGTGCTGGTTTCCACAACAGGCTCCTCGGTCGGACGGGTGGGCGAATAGTTAGCACAACTCATTACCTGTGCTAATCATTCCCCGGGTCGACCGGGGGGAGGCCGGCAGGACCTGCGGGCAAGGCCGGGGAGCGGCCCTAGGCTGTAGCGGTGACACCCGACGACCCGACCGCCCGGCATCCGGGCTCCCCGCTCGGGGAACCGGCCCCCACGGCGCCCGTCACGGTGCCGACCAAGGTGATCGTCGTCGTCGGCACCGCCGCCTGGGCCGTGGCCCTCGTCGTCATCCTGCTCGTGCCCACGCTCCACACGGGCGAACGCTCCTGGTGGCCCTGGACGTGTGTCACCGGCATCGCGCTCGGCGCCTTCGCCTGGTGGTACGTCGGCCGCGGGCGGGGCAACGCCTCGGGCGCGTGAATGCGGGGACCCCCAAGCAGGCGTGGTACCGGCGAAGTGGCCCGGATGCCGTCAGGCCGGGTCGAACTCGAAGTCGTCGACGACGGGTGGGGAGATCCGCTCCGGAGCCGGTGCGTCGAGGTCCACCTCGGAGTGGGCGCCACACCCGTGGTCGAGGCTGACGACCCGGCCGTCCGACGGTGACCACCCGTTGGCGCACACACCGAAGACCGCCCGCAGGGCCCCGGCCATCGGGACGAAGTAGCCACAGGTCGAGCACGGCGCAGGGGCCTTGACGGCGACCCGTGCCGTCGGACCCGACTCGCCCTCGTACCACCGTTGGGCGGCGACCTCGCGCCCCTCCGCCGAGAGCACCCTGGGCCGGCCGAGGCCGAGCTCCCACAGGGCGACCTGGTCGACGTCCTCGTCACCCGTCGCCTCGAAGCCGGCGACGAGCAACGGGTCGTCGGGCAGGTAGGGCGTGACGTCGCCGGGTCCGACGTCCCCCGGAGCCAGGCGCTCGGCATACGGCACCCATTCCGGAGAGAGGACGGCGCCCTCACCGGGGACGAGGTTGGCCTCGCTGACCGTCACGGACTTGGACCGCGGCACGCGTGCGACGGTGACGGCCCACCGCCACCCGCGGTAGGCGAGGGCCGTGCAGGCGAAGTAGTGGGTCGCGACGCGCTCCTCGACCATCTCCATGCCGAGATGCTCGCCGACGGCGCCGGCCTCGGCGATGGAGACCGCGGCCTCTCGCGCGAGCTCGCTGGAGCCGCGAAGCGTCGTGTCGGCCTTGGGTGCGGCGCTCACAGCTCGAGGTCGCCCGCCACGGCGTGCAGCACCTGCGCCACCTTGTTGCCGTGCGCCTTGTCCGGGTAGTGCCCTCGGCGCAGCGACTCGGACACCGAGTCGAGGAGCTTGATGAGGTCCTCGACGATGACGACCATCTCGTCGGCGGGCTTGCGGTCGCGGACCCTCCGGTTGACGCTCACCGACGGGGCAGGGTCCAGGAGGCGCACGGAAAGGGCCTGGGCGCCGCGGCGTCCCTCCGCGATGCTGAACTCGATCCGCTGGCCGCCCTTGAGACCCGCGACGCCTTCCGGGAGGGCGCTCGCCGGGACGAAGACGTCTCCTTCGCCGGCGTCCCCGGACACGAAACCGAAGCCCTTCTCGGAGTCGAAGAACTTCACCTTGCCAGTCGGCACGGTCCACCTCTTGTCGCGATCGCCGGTCCGCGCCCGGTGCGGGCGCCACCGACAAGGCTAACCGCTCGCACGGGTGCGTGCTCCCGTGTTCTGGGGGGGATGCCGGCCGCCTCCACCGTCCTCGTCGTGGGCGGCCGAGGCCCCGGGAAACCGGTCGATCCTGTCGGTGGACCGTGAAACGGTGGAGCGCATGGCCGAGACCACCGAGGACCGGGCGGGGAGCGAGCGTGACCGCCAGGAGGAGCCGGTCCACGAGCTGACCCTCAGGGGGTTCTGGAACGCTCTCCCCCGGCCGGGCCGGTTGCTGCTGTCGACGACGGCCGTGTCGACCCTGGGGCGAGGCATGACGCTGCCCTTCACGATCATCTACGTGCACGAGGTGCGCGGCATCTCCCTCGACGTGGCGGGCCTGCTCATGGGCCTCATCGCCATGGTCGCCCTGCTCGTCACCGCCCCGGTCGGCGCACTCATCGACCGCCTCGGCGCCCGGGTCGTCGTCCTCTCCGGCAACGTCGCCCAGTTCCTGGGCGCCCTCGTCCTCGCGTTCGCGACGAGCGTCCCGGCGTTCGTCGTCGCGTTCGTCCTGCTCGGCCTCAGCTTCGGCGTTGCCTGGCCGGGCTACAACGCGCTGACGTCGACGATCGTGTCGGGGCGGCTGCGCACCCAGTTCTTCGGGATCAACTTCGCGCTCGTGAACCTGGGCATCGGGATCGGCGGCATCGTCAGTGGCTTCCTCACCGACGTCGACCGCCCCGGCACCTTCACGGCGATCTTCCTCGCAGACGCCGCCTGTGTCCTCGTTCCCATCACACTTCTCCTCGGGCCGCTGCGGCACGTCGCCGGCCGGCCCGCGCGCACCTCCGAGGAGGACCGCCGTGGCACCGGCTACCTCGCGATCCTCCGCAAGCCCGCCGTCCTGTGGATCACCCTGCTGACCTTCCTCACCAGCTTCGTCGGCTACGGCCAGATGGAGGCCGGCTTCCCCGCCTTCGCGCGGCAGGTCAGCGAGGTGTCGACCCAGACCATCGGCCTTGCCTTCGCGGCCAACACGGCGGTCATCGTGGGGCTGCAGTTCTTCGTGCTCCGGGTCATCGACGGCCACCGCCGCACCCGGGTGTTCCTCGGGCTCGTCGTCATGTGGGCCGCTGCGTGGCTGCTGCTGGGCGCCACCGGCCTCGTGGCGGGCACCCTGCTCGCGGCGGTCGGCGTGGTGGTCTTCCACGTGATGTTCGGGCTCGGCGAGACGATGCTGCAGCCGACCGTCCCGGCCATCGTCAACGACCTCGCGCACGATCGTGAACGCGGTCGATTCAACGCCGTCTCGGCGGGGGCGTTCCAGACGGGCGCCGTCGCGGCTCCCGTCGTCGCGGGCTGGATGCTCGACCGGCAGCTCGGAGGCACCTTCATCGGCATGCTGCTCGGCTGCCTCGGCGGGGTCGCGATCCTCGCGATGGCCCTGGAGCGGCGGATCAGCCCGCGGGTCAACGGCGTGTTCGACGAAGAGCCTGACTCCCGGGCTGCTCCGACCCGGGCCACGGGAGGACCACCAGCCGCGACCTAGCCGAGGACGTCCAGTCTCGTGACGGTCATCCCGCTCTTGGCAGCGACCACCCGCACCTGCGAGCCGACGGCGACGGGGACGTTGCGCGGCGTGTCGATGGCGCCGCCGAGGGAGTAGGTCGCCCGGAAGCCGTCCGCGCTCTCGACGGCGATCGACTGGCCTGCCGTGTAGGCCGTCACGACGCCGGTCTGGACCACCATGACCGTCGGCGTCCCGGTGACCCCGGTGGTGTACTCGCCGTGGAGCACCTCACCTGCGCCAGGCCCGCCACGCCCGCGGCCGAGGCCGAGGCCCGGTGCGTCGTCGAGGTCCTCCGGGCCGTTCTCTTGGCGGGGGTTCCCCATCCCGTTGCCGCCCGGCATCCCGTTGCCCTGCTTCTTGTCGTGCCCGCGACCCATCCCCATGCCGTTCCCGGGGCCGCGACGGTCGTCCATCATGCCGACGCGCTCGCCCCGGTCCGGGCCGTCGTCGCCGGCGAGCGCCGCGATGAGCCCGATCCCCGTGAGGAGCAGGAGGGTTCCCAAAATCGCGGCCACCGCCAGTGCGGCACGGCCGCCGCCAGTGGAGGTCGCCTCGCCCCACAGCCTCCGTGGGCCGCCGGCCGGACCGGCCGCAGCCGTCGCCGGGGCGACCCCCTGCGGGAGGACCGTCGTGGGGGTGCTCCCCTCCGGTGTCACCTGCGGGGGACGCTGGGGGTCCGGATCACCGGGGGGCGGGGCGGTCGGTCGATCGGTCATGACGCCATGGTGGACCTCCCTGGCTGCGGCGTCACCCCCTTGTGCTCGACTCATACGGAACTCACAGCCCCGGGCCCGCCACGGAGCGCAGCGCCATCGGACGGTTTGACTGTCCGCCCCCGCAGGGGAATGCCGTCGCGCCTCGGTCAGTCGGCGGAGAGCGCCCGGACCACGCGTGAGGGGGACGGGCGCCCGAGGTGTCCGGCCATCCATGTGCTCGTCGCCACGAGGGCATCGAGGTCGATCCCGGTGTCGACGCCAGCGCCCTGAAGGGCCCACACGAGGTCCTCGGTGGCGAGGTTGCCGGTGGCCGACTTGGCGAAGGGGCAGCCGCCCAGTCCGCCCGTGGAGGCATCCACCACCGTCACGCCGTCCTGCAGGGCCGCCATGGTGTTGGAGAGGGCCTGGCCGTAGGTGTCGTGGAAGTGGACCCCCACGCGGTCGACCCCGATGCCCGCCGCATCCAGAGCCGCGAGGAGGTGGTGGACGTGGCCGGTGGTCCCCACCCCGATGGTGTCGCCGAGGGACAGCTGGTCACAGCCGAGGTCCATCAGGCGTCGGCACACGTCGACGACCTGACCCGGGGACACCGGTCCCTCCCACGGGTCGCCGAAGCACATGGAGACGTAGCCCCGGACCCAGAGCCCCTCCGCCCGGGAGCGCTCCACCACCGGACGGAACATCGCCATCGACTCGTCGATGGTGCGGTTGAGGTTGCGCCGGGCGAAGCTCTCGGTCGCACTGCCGAAGATCGCCACGGCGCCGACGCCGGCCTCGAGGGCACGGTCCAGACCACGCTCGTTGGGCACGAGGACTGGTCGCGCGGGTCCACGCCCGTCATCCCCGAGGAGCTCGAGCACCTCGGCCGCGTCGGCGAGCTGCGGGACCCACCTGGGGTCGACGAACGACGTCGTCTCGACGGTCGCCAGTCCGGCCGCCGCCAGGCGGCGGACGAACTCCACCTTGACCGCGGTCGGCACGATGGTGGCCTCGTTCTGAAGCCCGTCCCGCGGCCCCACCTCGTAGACGGTCACGGACCTCGGCAGCGTCTCGTCCGGCTCGACCTGAGGCAGCGGAAGTCTCACCTGCCGATCCTGACACGCGAGCCCACCGGCGGCGAATGCCGCGCTCCGGGCGCGACCGCTACCCTCGTCGCGGCGGGCCTCTCGGCGCGTCGCCTCGAGACGAAGGACGGCGGGCATGAGCGGGAGCACCGACCCGGACCGCACCGACCCGGACGGCACCGACCCCCCGCGGACCGGCCCGGACGGCACCGAACCGGACGGCATCCCCCCCGAACGCACCGACCCGGAGCGCGCCCAACCGGACGGCACCCTGCCCGAACGCACCGACCCCGCGAGCACCGCGTGGGACCCACCCCCTTCACCTGACTACGTCCCGCCCGTGGCGGGGCCGCCCGTGCCGTACGGCGTGTTTCCGGGATATGGGCAGCCCCAGCTTCCGGGCCCCCCTCCCGTGGGCGGGCCGCCCCCGCCGTACGGCGTGTTCCCCGGATACGGGCAGCCTCTGCCGCCCGGCCCGCCACCCGCCTTCGGCCAGCCGCCGCCCTACGGCCAGCCGCCGCCCTACGGCCAGCCGCCGGCATACGGCAGCCAGCCCCCGGCATACGGCAGCCAGCCCCCCTACGCTGCCGGCCCGTATGCCGCACCTGGTGCCTTCGAGGCACCGAAGCAGAACGTGAGCGCCATCGTGCTCACCATCACGGCCGGCGTCCTCAGCGTCCTGTGCTGCAGCCTGCTCACCCTGCCCGCGCTGATCTTCGGCATCGTCGGTCTCAGCAAGCAGTCGACCGACCCGGAAGGGTCTGCCCGGATGACCCGCTACGGCTGGATCGCCTTCGGGGTCGGCCTCCTCGTCAGCATCCTGGCGATCATCGGTTTCTTCGCCCTCGGAGCGGGCGGCTACCTCGACGATTCCGGCCCCTACGACGGCTACTGACCGACTGACCGACTGACCGCAGGGCACCGACCAGATAGCCTCCGGAGTGTTCGGTCCACCTCCGGAGGCGACTGCATGGCCAAGCCCACGATCCTCACGGTCGACGACGACCCACAGGTGGCCGCGGCGATCGCTCGGGACCTGCGGGCCCGTTACGGCGCCGACCACCGGGTGGTTCGGGCGTCGTCCGGGGGCGAGGCGCTGTCCGTCCTCGCCGAGCTCGCCCTGCGCGGCCGCCCCGTGGCCCTGATCATCAGCGACCAGCGGATGCCGGTCATGACGGGCATCGAGATGCTCGGGCAGGTGCGTCCCTCCGCCCCGACGGCGAAGCTCCTCCTCCTCACGGCATACGCCGACACCGACGTCGCGATCCGGGCGATCAACACGATCGGCCTCGACCACTACCTCCTCAAGCCGTGGGACCCCCCGGAGGAGCGGCTCTACCCCGTCATCGACGATCTGCTCGAGGACTGGGCGAGGGAGAACCCCAGCCGGGAGTCCGAGGTCCGGGTCGTGGGCCACCGGTGGTCCGAGCGCAGCCACGAGGTGAAGACCTTCCTCGCCCGCAACCACGTGCCGTACCACTGGTTCGACGTCGAGAAGGACGAGGAGGGACAACGGCTCCTCGAGCTCGCCGGCGCGACTCCCGATGACCTCCCGCTCGTGCTCGTCCCGGACGCGGAGGCGCTGCGGTCCCCCGGGTCACGGGTCCTGGCGACCGCCCTCGGCCTGCGCACGACGGCGACCCAGCCCCTCTACGACCTCTGCATCGTCGGAGGCGGCCCAGCAGGACTCGCGGCCGCGGTGTACGGCGCGTCCGAGGGCCTCTCGACCGTCATCGTGGAACGGGAGGCGCCGGGCGGGCAGGCGGGCACCAGCGCGTCGATCGAGAACTACCTGGGGTTCCCCAAGGGGCTCTCCGGCGCCGACCTCACGATGCGCGCGGTGGCTCAGGTCTCACGCTTCGGGGTCGAGATGGTGCTGGCCCGCGACGTCGTGGGGATCGAGACCCGTGGACCCGTGCACGCCGTGATCCTCGACGACGGTGAGATCGAGTCCCGCGCCGTCATCGTGTCGACCGGCGTGTCGTACCGCAAGCTCGACTCACCGGGTGTCGCCGACCTCACCGGGCGGGGGGTCTACTACGGCGCCACGGCGAGTGAGGCCACCCAGGTGGCCGGAGACGTCGTGCACGTCGTGGGAGCAGCGAACTCCGCCGGGCAGGCCGCGCTCCAGCTCGCCCGGTATGCCGAGCGGGTCGTCATGGTCGTGCGCGGCCCGTCGTTGGCGGCCTCGATGTCGTCGTACCTCGTGGAACGGATCGGAGCCACCCCGAACATCGAGGTCCGGTTCAACTCCGAGGTCTGCGCGGCCACCGGAGAGGGGCATCTCGAGCGTCTCACCTTGCGCGACCGGCGGGACGGCGGGACCGAGGACGTGACGACGGGCTGGCTGTTCGTGTTCATCGGCGCCCAGCCCCGCACCGACTGGCTCGGGTCCACGGTGGCCCGCGATGAGCACGGGTTCGTCCTCACGGGGACCGCAATCGGCGACGGATGGGTCCTCCCCGACCGGCAGCCGTTCCCCCTCGAGACCAGCGTCCCTGGCGTCTTCGCCGCCGGCGACGTGCGGCTCGACTCCATGAAGCGCGTCGCGTCCGCGGTCGGCGAGGGTGCGATGGCGGTCTCCTTCGTCCACAGCTACCTGGCGACGACCTGATGACGCTCTTCGAGGAGGTGCGGGCGCTCGAGCTGTTCGACGGCCTCGGGGACCAGGAGCTCTCCTCCATGATCGACGCGTCCGAGGAGGTGACCTTCGCCGGTGGTGACCTCCTGTGGACCGAGGGTGCGCCTGCGGAGTCGTGGTGGGTGCTCCTCGAGGGCCGCATCCTGCTCACCCGGCAGATGCGGCTGGAGCAGATGGCCGTGGGGTCCTTCGACACGCCTGGCCGCTGGGCCGGGGGTTTCGTCGCCTGGGACCGCAGTGGCGTCTACCTGGCGACGGGCCGGGCCGCGGGCCCGGGGCGGGTGCTGCGGGTTCCAGCGACGGCCCTCGGCGACCTTCTCGCCGAGGTGCCGCTCGTGCGGCACTTCATCGAAGGGCTCTTCACCTCCGCCCGCAGCATCGAGGCGAGTGTCCGGTCGCACGAGGCGCTGGTGACCCTCGGCACCCTGTCGGCCGGTCTGGCTCACGAGCTCAACAACCCGGCCGCCGCGGCAACCCGGGCGGTCGACGGCCTCGAGGCGACCCTGTTGTACGTCACCAAGTCCCTGCGCGCCCTCGCCGCGCACGGCATCACGGCCGAGGCGTACGAGAGACTCGACGCGCTTCGGCTCGAGGCCGTCCCGCAGCCCGTGGTCTCCGATGCGCTGGCCGTCGCCGAACGGGAGGAGGCACTCTCCGACTGGCTGTCCGACCACGGCGTCGAGCGCGACTGGCTCTTCGCGCCGACCCTGGCCTCGGCGTCCTTCGAGACCGAGTGGTGCGACCGGGTGCTCGCGGCTGTCGGCCCGGAGGCGCTCCAGTCGGCGATCGAGTGGGTCACCGCGACCGTCGGCGCGGTCGCCCTCCTCGGCGAGGTCAGGGAGTCCACGCGCCGGGTGTCCACGCTCGTGGCTGCCGTGAAGTCCTACTCGCAGATGGACCGGGCAGCGCGGCAGCGCATCGACGTCGTCGAGGGCATCGAGAGCACGCTGACGATGCTCGGCCACAAGCTTCGGGTGGGGGACATCACGATCGAGCGAGAGTACGACGACGACCTTCCGACGCTCGACGCCTATGCGGGTGAGCTCAACCAGGTGTGGACCAACCTCATCGACAACGCGCTCGACGCGATGGACGGCCAGGGCGTCCTGCGGATCAGCACGCACCACGCCGAGCAGGGGGTCGTCGTGGAGGTCGCCGACACGGGCCCGGGAATGCCGCCCGAGGTCGCCGACCAGGCCTTCGAGGCCTTCTTCACGACCAAGGAGGTCGGCCGGGGCACGGGTCTCGGTCTCGACATCGCCCGGCGCATCGTCGTCGAGCGGCACGGCGGGTCGATCGAGATCGACTCCGAGCCCGGGCGCACGGTGCTTCGCGTGCTCCTGCCCGTCGACTCCCCCACGGACCCCCAGCCGTCCCCCTCGGCCGTCCTGGCCTCGGACCTCGACTCCGCCTTCGACTCCGACGCCGACTTCGACGCCAAGGTGCGAACCGGCGGGGACCGCGCATCCACCTGACTCAGCAGACGTCCAGACAACTCACAGGATCGGCCGCCACACTGGCGAGCGTGACGACCCAGATCCCCGAAGCCCGTCTCCTCGTCGTCGAGGACGAACCCAACATCCGAGAGCTGCTCGCGACGTCCCTGCGCTACGCCGGTTTCGACGTCGCCACCGCTGCCAGTGGCAGTGAGGCGCTCAAGGTCGCGGGCGACCACAAGCCCGACCTCTGCGTGCTCGACGTCATGCTCCCCGACATGGACGGCTTCACCGTGACGCGTCGGCTCCGGGAGCAGGGGCGGTCGCTGCCCATCGTCTTCGTGACGGCGCGGGACTCGGTGGACGACAAGATCAAGGGCCTCACCGTCGGCGGTGACGACTACGTCACCAAGCCGTTCAGCCTCGAGGAGGTCGTCGCCCGGATCCGCGCCGTGCTCCGTCGCACCCGTGGCGACGCCGACGAGGACCGCCCGGTGCTGAGGTTCGAGGACCTCGAGCTCGACGAGGACTCGCACGAGGTCCGACGGGCCGGCCGCGTCATCGAGACGAGCCCCACCGAGTTCAAGCTGCTCCGCTACCTCATGCTCAACCCCAACCGGGTGCTCTCGAAGTCCCAGATCCTCGACCACGTGTGGGACTACGACTTCCGCGGTGAGTCCGGGATCGTCGAGTCCTACATCTCCTACCTGCGTCGCAAGATCGACACCGAGGGGATGCCGCCGCTCATCCACACCAAGCGCGGCGTCGGCTACGTCCTGCGCCTGCCACCGCAGGGCGGATGACCGACTCCTCCGCACCGGGCCCGGCGACCGGTCCGGTGGCGCGCGTCGTCCGACGACTCGAGGCTGTCCCGCTCCGGCGTCGGCTCGTCGGGATCGTCGGCGTCTTCGTCGGTGCCGCGCTCCTGCTCACCACCCTCGTGTCCGCGTACCTCATGCGCTCGGACCTCATGAGGGGTGTCGACGCGGAGCTTCGCTCGGTGGCCCGCCCCGTCGCCCAGCAGGCGGTCGACGACCTGCGCGACCGGCGGTCCGGCCTCCCGACGAACTACGCCTTCGAGCTGCAGGTGCCGGCGGCCTCGTTTCTCCGGATGCCGGTCGGACAGAGAGACAGGTCGCAGCCAGCGCTACCAGAGCTGTCGGTCGACGACCCACGGGTCACGGCCGGTCTGCCGTTCACCGTGCTCTCCGAGGACGGCAGGGACCGCTGGCGCTTCATCGCCGGCCGCGTCAAGGACGAGGAGGCGACGTTCGCGGTCGGCGTTCCGCTCGACCGGGTGACCCACACGGTGACGAGCCTGCTCATCACCACCAGCCTCATCGGCGTGGTCGCCCTGCTGCTGTCCGTCGTCATGGCGAGGTACGCCGTCCGGAGGGCGTTCCGCCCGCTCTCTCGGATCGAGGACACGGCCGCTGCCATCGCCGCCGGTGACCTCACCCAGCGTGTCCCGGTGCGCCAGGCGGACGACGAGGTGACCTCCCTCTCGCGCAGCCTCAACACGATGCTCGCCCGGGTCGAGTCCTCGTTCGCCGTGCGCGAGGCGAGCGAGGAGCGGATGCGTCAGTTCGTCGCCGACGCCTCCCATGAGCTGCGCACCCCCCTCGCGACGGTGCGTGGCTACGCAGAGCTCTACCGGCAGGGTGCGGTCTCGGACCCGGTTGCGATCGCATCCGCCATGGAGCGCATCGAGGGCGAGTCCGACCGGATGAGCGGGCTCGTCGAGGACCTCCTCACCCTCGCGCGCATCGACGACGCCCCCGAAGCCGCGGTGGGTCCGGTCGACCTCACCGTCCTCGCGGCGGATGCCGTCGCGGACGCTCGAGTGCGCGCGCCGGATCGCCGGGTGAGCCTCCTGGGTCTCGACGGACCTCTCGGCCCCACCGTCGTGTCGGGCTCGGAACCGAGGCTGCGCCAGGTCGTGACCAACCTCGTGGCGAACGCCTTGCGCCACACCCCTGCCGGCACGCCGGTGGAGGTTGCCGTCGGCCACGAACCCGAGGGTGTCGCCCTCGAGGTCCGCGACCACGGGCCGGGAGTGCCTCGCGAGTCGTCGACCAAGGTGTTCGAGCGCTTCTACCGGTCTGACCCGAGCCGCGGTCGGGCCACGGGGGGCGGGAGCGGGCTCGGCTTGGCCATCGTCGCCGCCATCGTCGCCCAGCACCACGGCCGGGTGGGTGTGGCCGAGACCCCCGGGGGCGGTGCCACCTTCGTCGTCCGCCTCCCACAGGCAACTCCCAGCCAATGATCAGGCCCACCCCACGTGTGCGGGTTCTACTGGCGTAGAACCAAACACACACACAAGGAGCAGGCCATGAGCGACCCGAACCCCACCCCGCAGTGGTACACCCCAGGGGGCGCGACCACGGCCCCGCGGGGCCCGGCCGGGCACCCGACGGAGCCCATTCCCGTCCACGGGTCGACCCCGCCCCCCGGCCCGTTCGGTCCCGTCGCTCCTCACGGGTCCGCGGCCCCGCGCCCGGGACGTCGCCGGACGGCTGAGATCACGACGGTGGCCGTCCTGGCTGCCCTCCTCTCCTCGGGAGGCACGGTCGCCGCGTCCCGACTGTGGGCCGACGAGGCACAGCCCTCCGCCGCCGCGGCGTCGCAGCAGGCCGGCACCGATGCCGCACCGGTCAGCCAGTCCGACCCCTCGTCCCCGGACTGGTCAGCCACCGCCGCAGCCGTCTCGCCCAGCGTCGTGAGCATCACCGCGTCGTCGGGCCAGCAAGGAGGCCAGGGCTCCGGCGTCATCATCGACTCCGCGGGGAACGTCCTGACGAACAACCACGTCGTCTCCGGCGCGGAGAAGCTCTCCGTCACCCTGGCCGACGGTCGGACCTACGACGCCGAGATCCGCGGAACCGACCCGTCCACCGACCTCGCCGTCATCGCCATCTCGGACGCCCCGAAGGACCTCCGGCCGATCGCCACCGGCGACTCGGACGCGCTGAAGGTCGGCGACCCCGTCATGGCGGTCGGCAACCCTCTCGGCCTTGCCGGGACGGTCACGACCGGCATCGTCAGCGCCCTCAACCGCCCGGTGTCGACAGAGGGCGAGAGCAGCGGCCCCTCCGACCCGTTCGGCCAGGGCCAAGGTCAGACCGAGCCCGTCGTCACGAACGCCATCCAGACGTCGGCCGCGATCAACCCCGGCAACAGCGGCGGTGCCCTCGTCAACGCCCAGGGCCAGCTCGTGGGGATCAACTCGTCGATCGCGTCTCTCGGCTCGCCCTCGGGCCAGTCGGGCAACATCGGGATCGGCTTCGCCATCCCGGTCAACGAGGCGACCTCGGTCGCGTCGCAGCTCATCGAGACCGGCGAGGTCACCCACGCCTTCCTCGGCGTGACCCCGCAGGACGGGTCCGCCTCCGACGGGTCGGCCACGAGGGCCGGTGCCGAGGTCGTGTCGGTCGGCGAGGGAACCCCTGCCGCCGAGGCCGGACTGCGGGCGGGCGACGTCGTCACCGCCGTCGACGGTGAGCGCGTGGACTCTGCCCTCTCGCTCGTCGGCCAGGTGAGAGAGCGCTCGGTCGGTGACAAGGTCACGCTGACCGTGCTGCGCGAAGGCAGCACCATCGAGGTCGAGGTCGCGCTGGCCGCGCGGGACACCGCCGACAACTGATCCACCCGCTCGAGATGCCTGGGCACGCCGTTGAGTCGGCGTGCTCAGGCATCTCGGGCGTTCGGAGGGGCATGGTGTGGTGATGACCCACCGCGACACCGTCCACCAGCTCGAGGCCGAGTTCGCCGACGCGATGAACCGGATGTATGCCGTCGGCAACGGACTGGCGCGCCTGCGCGCGGAGCTCGACCGCGAGAGCCCCCGCGCGGCTGCCGCCGCGGAGACGACCGGAGCGGGCCGGTCCCGACCGGCGAGGGCCGCGGCGCCCGCCACGTCCCCAGCGACGACTGCGGCGGCATCCGAACCACCGGGAGCGGACCTCACGGCATCCGGGACGCCCGCTGCGGCAGCGCTGGCCATGGCCAGCGGGGCCAACCCGTCGACTCCACCGGTCGTCCGTCCTCAGGTGGTCGTCACTCCACCGCCCCTCCCGGCCGTCCCCTGGTACCGGCGAGAGGGCGCCGTCACGAGGGCACTCGCCCTCACCGGCGCCGTCGTCACCCTGGCCGGCGTCGCGATGCTCCTCGTGCTCGCCGCCCAGCAGGGCTGGTTCGGTCCGGTGGCACGGGTCACGGCCGGCGCCGCGCTGGCTGCCCTGTTGGCGGCGATCGGCGTGCGCAACGGCGAGGAGGAGCGGCGACGCGGGTCCGTGAGCAGTGCCTCGGTGGCGCTCGTCGCGACCGGAGCAGCCGCGGCATACCTCGACGTCGTGGCGATGACGAGCGGCTACGGGTGGGTCCGCCCGTCGGTGGGGCTGTTCCTGTCGGTCCTCGTGGCCGTCGGCGGCCTCCACCTCGCACGTCGCTGGGACAGCGAGCTCCTCGGCGTGCTCCTCGTCGCTGGTGCGGCAGGCCTCGCGCCGTTCGTCGCGCGGGACTTCGGCTGGGTGGTGTCGGCCTTCCTCGGCGTGCTGTGCCTGGCGGGATGGTGGGCCGGGAGCCGACACACCTGGCCGGTCCTCACCATCGCGCGCACCACCCCGTTGGCGATCTCGCTCGTCGTCGGCGCGAGCGACTCCCCGCAAGGAGGCGTCGACGCGGTCGGACACCTCACCGTCGGTGTCGTGGTGCTGCTCAGCACGGTCGTCACCTCGACGCTGGCCGTTCGCCGCGACCCGCGCGACGTCGCCTCCTCGGTCGCCGTGGGGCTCCTGGCCGTGGGCGCCCTCGCCTGCACGGCACCGCTGGAGGAGCCGAGTCGGACGCTGGTCCTCACCCTGGCGGCGGTCGTCCTCCTCGCAACGGTGACTGCTCTCACCCGCCCGCCCATCGGTCCGCTCGCCGCACACCTGGTCACCACCGTGGGTGTCGCGGGAACCGTCGCCGCCATCCTCGCCATCGTGTCCGGCGCCCCCGAGCGCGTGATCGGCACACTGCTGGCCCTCTTCGCCCTGAGCCAGGTCACCCTCGCGGGCATGACCCGCTCCCGGTTGACCCTGTACCTGGGTGGGGGCTCCTCCGTGGTCGCCCTCTTCGCCTGGCTGGAGCACCCCCTGTCGGTGCTCAGCGTCGACAGTGCGATCGACCATGACATGGCTGCAGCGCTGGCCGACAGCGTGCTCATCGGGGCCCTTGCGGTCGCCGGCGTGTGGGCCACCGGCCGGCAGCTCGGGCTGCGCCGCGACGTGCGGCTCGGCGCGATGATCCTGTCGTGGGTGGTCGGTCTCCTCGCCTCGGCGACGGCCCTGGTGGCCGTCGGCACGCTGGTCGGCCGCGCTGCCGGGGACGCGACCCTGGGGTTCACGATCGGCCACGCCCTCGCGACCGTCACGTGGATGGTCGCCGCGGCATGGCTGCTCCTGCGCGGGCTCGAGCGCTCCCGGGACGCGGACCTCACTCTGCGCACCGGTCTCGTCCTCAGCGGCATCAGCGTCGCCAAGCTGTTCCTCTACGACCTCTCGGCGCTCAGCGGGATCGTGCGCTCGGTGGCGTTCATCGCCACCGGACTGCTGCTCCTCGCGACGGGAAGCCTCTATGCCAAGGCCTACGAGCGCAGCCGACTGGAGCCGTGACGCGGGCCACCCAGGTCTGCCACAGTGGCCCGATGGATGCGCTGAGGGGGCGATGGCGCGCCGACTGCGCGCTCGTGGCGCCCGGGGCGGAGTCACGGGTCGTCGACGACCTCGGCCGTGACCTCCTCCGACGGTGGCGGGAGCCGCACCGGCGGTACCACGACGCCACCCACCTCCTCGAGGTGCTCAGCGCGGTCGACATGCTCTGCGCGAGCGAGCGGGTGGCCCCGCAGGACCGCGCGGTGGCCGCCCTCGCTGTCTGGTTCCATGATGCGGTGTATGCCGTCCGCACGCCGAGAACGAACGAAGCGGAGAGTGCGGCGCTCGCGGCCGAGGCACTCGCACTTCTTGGCGTCGATGCGTCGACCACGGAGCGCGTCACCGACCTCGTCCTCAGCACGGCCACGCATGAGCTCGGTTCGGGGACACGGCAGGACACCACGGCGGATGTCGTCCACGACGCCGACCTGTGGGTGCTCGGGGCGCCGGTCTCCCGTTTCGACGAGTACTGCCGGCAGGTCCGTGAGGAGTACGCCGACGTGCCGGCCGGCGAGTACGCCTCGGCCCGCTCGGCGGTGCTGCGACCCTTCCTCGTGCGGCCCCATGTCTACCGCACGACCCACGGCCGACGGTCCTGGGAGACGGCTGCCCGCGAGAACCTCGCTCGAGAGCTCAGCCGCCTCGCGGCCTGAGCGCGGCCTCGGCGAGCGGCCACCAGAACAGCCGTGAGCAGAGCGTCGCGAACTCCGCCCAGGTGACCCAGCGGTGGTCGGAGGTGTCGTCGAGCTGGGGCACCAGGGCGGGGCGACGCCCGGGGACACTCACCTCGAAGACCTGGAGGAGGTCCTGCCCCTCCCGCCAGAGCCCACCGGTGGAGCGGCGATGGAACCTCTCGTAGCCGAGTGGCACGAGCCGGCTCTCCGGCACGACGAGGCCCGTCTCCTCGCGGACCTCGCGAACGGCGTTCTCCCGAACCGTCTCCCCCACTTCCCGCCACCCACCCGGGCAGCCCCATTCGAGACGACGGACGGAGTGGACGACCGCAAGGTCGCCGGCGTCGTCCCGCACGAAGGCCATCGCCGCGAAGACCCGCCGCTCTGCAGCCTCACGTGGGGAGCGGATGAGGTCGACGTCGGCGGAGGTCCCGTCGGCGAAACGCACTCCGCTCACCCGAGCCACCCCCTTGTCACCTCGCCGCTTCTGCATGCGGAGCCCGCTGCGCTGCAGTGCCCGGAGGAGGTCTCGCTCCGAGGTCGGGCGCGCACCCGCGGCGACGACGGCGGCATACCGCTCCTCGGGCACGTCGTAGTGGTCGCCCTCGAAACCACGAGTGGGGATGCCGAGTGCAGCGGCGAACCCGTGGAGCTCCGCCAGGCTGGTGTCGCTCACCAGGTGGGACCAGCGCCGCCCGTGCGCCTCGGTGCGAGGCGGGTCGATGAGGATGGCCACCCCCAGATCGTAGGTGCGCCCCCGATCAGGTCGAGCCCGTCCACGCCCGGACCAGCTGGAGGAACCGCCCCGGGTGCTCCATGGACGGCAGGTGCGCCGCATCGGGCCACTGCGTCCGCACGGCCCCCGGCACCGCCTCCGACACCCGGTCCGCCGCGTCGATGCAGGTGTCGAGGTCGTGCTCGCCGACGAGCACGTGGACGGGGCAACCCAGTTCACCCAGCCGATCGCGTGCGGGAGGATCGAGCTCGGCCACGTCGTGGCCCTCACCCCACGCGGCCTGGATCTCGAAGGCACGGCGCTGCATCCGCCGCACGGCAGCCAGGACCCCGGCGTCGACGTCTGCCTCACTGCGCCCCGAGCCGACCACCCAGGTCCCGATGTTGGCCTCGACCGCTGCCGGGAGGTCACCCCGCTCGAGCGCGGCGTTCTCCGCTTCGGCGAAGGCCTGCAGATCCGGCGTGCGCAGCACCAGGAGGCTGCCGCCGGGCGGACAGAGCAGGAGGCTGCGGACGAGGTCGGGTCGGGTGAGAGCGAGCTCGGTGGCGACTCCCGCCCCGAACGAGGCGCCGATCACGTGGCAGCGTGCGACGCCGAGCGTGTCGAGGAGCCGGGCGACGTCGTCGACGTCCGACAGGGGTCCCTCCGGCAGGGTCGACGACTCCCCCGACCCTCGCAGGTCCGGGCGCACGACGTCGTGGTCCACGACGAGGGAGTCCCACTGGCTGTCCCACATGCGCCGGTCCGCGATGCTGGCGTGCAGCAGGAGGACCGGTGACCCGCTGCCGGGCCCGGCCCGGTCGTGCGCAAGGAGTTCGGGTCCTCTGGGGGTGCTCGTCAACCGGGCTCCTGGTGGGTGCGGGGGTTCCCTGATCAAACCCCTCCGGCGGTGTGCGGGCAAGCGCATTGTCAGCGCTGAGGTGCCGCGCGTGGCCCACGGCAGGACTCCTGCCGCCTGTGGACGACGGCTCCGGCAGACTCGGCGCACGCCCTACGCTCGGCGCAGCGCCGCCGAGGGGGCGGCCCACGAACAGGGGGATCCCATGGCTGCACAGTTCCAGGTCGACACCGACCGCATCGCGTCGGCAGCGGGCGACATCGCGCGGATCTCCGCGGAGATCGAGGGGCAGGTCGGCGTCATGATGGCGCGCCTCACCGGCCTCCAGGACGCCTGGACGGGCTCCGCTTCGGCCCAGTTCCAGGGCGTCGTCGCTGACTGGCGTGGCACCCAGCACCAGGTGCGGGCGGCGCTCGACTCCATCGGTCAGGTGCTGGGCTCGGCCGGCTCCCAGTACGCCGAGGCCGAAGCGCAGGCTGTCCGCCTGTTCAGCTGAGGGCGCCGGCCGGCCGCGCCGAGGTAGGCGGGTCAGTCGGTGCCGATGGCGCGAAGCATGTCGAGCCGAGCGGCCCGGCGGCCGGGCCACACCGCGGCCAGCACGCCGACGAGGGCTGCCACCCCGACGAACAGGGCGAGCTGCCCACCGGGGATCGCGAGCACGTCGATGCCGTCGTCCGCGAGGGAGCGCTGCAGGGCGAGGGCGAAGGCCAGTCCGAGCACGATGCCGAGGACGGCACCCAGCACCGCGATGGCGACCGACTCCAGGCGGAGCATGGTGCGGAGCTGACGGCGGCTCAGGCCGACTGCCCTCAGCAGGCCGATCTCGCGCACCCGCTCGATGACCGACAGTGCGAGGGTGTTGACGATGCCGAGCACCGCGATGACGACGGCCAGCCCGAGCAGCGCGTACACGATGAAGAGGAGCTGGTCGATCGGCTCGCGCTGGGTCGCGGCGAACTCGGCCTGGTCGTTGATGCTCACGGTCGGCAGGTCCGCCACCAGTGCGTCGAGGTCGCCGCGCAGGGCAGCCCGGTCGGCGCCCGGCTCCGCCACGACGTAGACGGTGCGGTCTGTCGGTGGAACGCCCAGGGCGTCGAAGCCCTCGAGCGAGAGGGTCGTGTCGGCCTGCAGGACGCTGTCCTCGGTGTACGTCGCGACGACCCGGAGCGGCCGCTCCTCACCCGCGAACCCGACCGTCACGGTGGAGCCGACGGGCAACCCCTCGCTCGACGCGAGCTCCGTCGAGATGGCGACCGAGTCGGCGTCAAGGTCCTCGAGCGACCCCGTCACGACGTCGGGTCGGGCGACGCTCGTGAAGGCGGCGGGCTCCACCCCGAACGCGAAGTCCCGGTCCCCGTCGATCTCGAGGACGGCCCCTCGGACCCGTGCCACCTCGGCGACCCCGGGAAGCGCTTCGACGTCGGAGGCGATCGTCGCGGAGAACGCCTGCCCCACGGCATTGGCCACGACGTAGTCGGCGACGATGTCCTCGGCGAGGGTCTGGTCCAGGCTCGCCTTGGCCGACGCCCCGAGCACGGCCATCATCGTCACCAGCGCGACACCGATCATCAGGGCGGATGCCGTCGCGGCTGTCCGGCGGGGGTTCCGCCGGGCGTTCTGCTCGGCCATGAGGCCCACCGTGCCGAACCCTCGGCGGTAGAGCCAGCCCAGTCCCGACAGCACCGGCCGGCCGAGCACGGGGCTCAGCAGCGCAGTCCCGACGAGGACGCCGAAGGTGCCGCCGCCCAGGACGTAGGTCGGTTCCGAGCCGACGCCCGCCAGCCCGAGGGCCATGCCCGTGATCCCGGCCACGAGGAGCAGGCAGCCGACGACGATGCGCCAGCGCAGGCCGCTCTCGGCCAGGGCGACGTCGTCGCGCATCGCCGCCACCGGTGACACCCGGCCTGCGCGCCGGGCCGGCAGGTAGGCGGACGCGAGGGTGACGAGCAACCCGACGGTGAGCGCCACAGCCACGGTCCGAGGGCGCAGCACGAGCTCACTGGCGCTGAGGTCCAGGCCGATCCGTCCGAAGAGCATCCGGATGCCGATGGCGAGCACGAACCCGAGCGCGATGCCGACGGCGGACCCGAGGACCCCGACGATCGAGGCCTCGGCCAGGACGGATCTCGCGACCTGTCGGCGGCTGGCCCCGATGGCTCGTAGGAGGGCGAGCTCCCGGCTGCGCTGTGCGACGAGGATGGAGAACGTGTTGACGATGAGGAACGCCCCGACGGTCAGCGCGACTCCGGCGAAGACGAGGAGGAAGGTGGTGACGAAGGAGAGCGCCTCGTCGATCCGGTTGGCGGCCCGCGCGGAGGCGGCGTCCCCGGTCGTCGCCTCGAACCCCTCGGGGAGGGCGGCCGCCACTGCTCGGCGCAGGTCCTCCTGCGATGTGCCGGCGTCGGCGGTCACCCAGACCGCGGAGTAGGCGTCCTTGCCCTGGAGGAAGAGGTCCTGCGCCTCGGCGCTGTCGAACATGACGACGCTCGCCCCGACGAGGGCGGACCCGCCGAAGCTGGCCGTTCCGACGAACGTGGCGGTGAGCCGAGGCCGGTCACTCGTCGTGATGAGCGAGATCTTCTCGCCGATGAGGTAGCCCGCCTTGTCCGCGGTCACCTCGTCGAGCACCACCTCACCGGCCCTCGAGGGCCACCGCCCGCGCTCCAGGGTTGCGGAGGGGATGCCGTTCGCCGCAGGCCCCGCGCTGTAGTTGACCGCGATGCCGGCCGGGCCCTGACCTCCGATGAGCTTGCCGTCCGCGCCGACGACGAAGGTGCCGAAGTTCGTGATCCGGCCGTCCGCCCGGGCTGCCCCGGGGACCCCCGACAGGTCCCGGGCGAGCGTCGCGGGGACGGTGCGGGTGCTCGACGCGCCCCCGCCCGGCCCTCCGCCGGAGCCCTCGGGCCGGACGATGACATCTCCCACGGCGCCGCTCGTCAGACCGGTGAACGCACGGTCCAGGGTGTCGGTGAAGATGTACGACCCGGCGACGAAGGCCACGCCGAGGATCACGGCGAACGCGCTGAGGAACAGGCGCAGCTTGCGCGCGAGGACGCTGCGCCAGGTGGCTCGCAGCACCGCTCAGGCCCCGGCGCGCTGTCCGAGTCGCGCCATCCGGTCCAGCACGCGCTCTGTGGTCGGCTCCCGCAGCTCGTCGACGACGCGGCCGTCCTCGAGGAAGACGACGCGGTCGGTGTAGCTGGCCGCGCCCGGGTCGTGGGTCACCATGACGACGGTCTGCCCGTGGCTGTCGACCACCCGGCGGAGGAACCCGAGGACCTCGCCACCGGACGTCGAGTCGAGGTTGCCGGTCGGCTCGTCGGCGAAGACGACCTCCGGCCGGCCGACGAGGGCGCGGGCGCACGCGACCCGCTGCTGCTGTCCACCGGACAGCTCGCTGGGCCGGTGACCGAGGCGGTCCCGTAGCCCGACGGTGTCGACCACCTCGTCGAACCAGGCCGGATCCGGCCGCCGGCCCGCGATCGCGGCAGGGAGGGCGATGTTCTCCTCGGCCGTCAGCGTGGGAATGAGGTTGAACGCCTGGAAGACGAAGCCGATCCGGTCCCGACGCAGCTCGGTGAGGTGGCGTTCGCCCAGCGTCGTGAGGTCGACGTCACCGAGGTAGACATGACCCGAGGTGGCCGAGTCCAGGCCTGCGGCGCAGTGCATGAGCGTCGACTTGCCCGAGCCGGACTTGCCCATGATGGCGGTGAACTCCCCGGCGTAGAGGTCGACCGTCACGTCGTCGAGGGCCACCACCCGGGTCTCCCCCGAGCCGTACACCTTGGTGAGACCTTCGACACGTGCGGCGGCGAGCCGCTCCCCGCTCTCCCGGGAGGTCACCTTCGCGAGCGTCATGGGTGTCCTTCGGGTGGGGCGCCCCGGCGGGGCCGACGACGAGGGTCAAGGCGACGACCGTCCAGCCGCTGCCTGATGCTCCGCCAACGCTAGGGCAGGGTCCCGGGGTTCCGCCCCCCTCACGCACCTTCGACAGACAGCTCACGTGGTCGCGCCGGGTCGGCGGCGGAGATGGGGGTGATGCGCGCGGCATACACCTGCTCCAGCCGTGGGCGGCTGTGGTCGTCCTCGACGACCCCGGTGAACCACTCGACCTCCAGGGCCTCCGCGCCGGCCCGGCAGATGGCGATGTTGTTGTCGAACCACGGCCCGTCCGTGACCGTCCATGCGTAGGCCGGGTCGGGCACTCGGCTGGACCGCGACGCGAGCAGCCGCATGGGACGTGCCAGGGAACGGGCGAAGAGCGACATGACCACGCGGATACCCCTCGGCATGGGGTTGCGGATGGGGGAGCACACCGCCTGCACGACGCGCGACCGGGCACCGAGGTGCTCGGGGTCGGTCACCTCGGCGAGGTACGAGTTGTGGACGTCCCCGGAGAGGAAGGTGACCGTGTCCGGGGCGGCACCACGCTCGCCTCGGGCGACCTCCATCACCATCTCGAAGACCTCGTCGAAGCCCTCGTTGAACGCTGCCCAGTGCTCGAGGTCGATGCTTCGGCGGAGCCGCTCGGCGGCGCGGGAGATCGGGCGCCCATACGCGCCCTCGGCCATCACCTCGTTCATCGCCTCGAAGTCGTGGAGTCCTGGCGGCAGGAGGAACGGCAACGAGGTCCCGATGAGGAGGTGCCGGACGTCACCGCGGAGCGTCTCGTCCAACCAGCTCATCTCCACCGAGTCGAGGATCGAGCGCCCGTCCGGACGCAGCTCACGGGCGGCCCGGGAGTCCAGGACGACGAGCGTGCAGTCCCCGAGGGAGCGGGTGTAGCTCCACCGGTAGGTCGCGGGCTCCGCGTCCGCCCGGGCGGCGAGGGTGTCGAGCCGATCGGTGAGGTCGAGCTCGTCGGACTGCCCGGATGCCGCGTGCGCGGCCACGGACCGCCACACCTCCTCCTCGGCGAGCTGGGCCGGCGACAGGTTGCCGATGTGCTGGTGCACCCAGTACGACGCCAGGCCGGAGGTGATGCGCTCCTCCCACCACCCCGTCGCGCGCATCTCCTCTCGCCAGGACCACGAGGTGTTCCAGTCGTCGCGGATGTCGTGGTCGTCGAACATCATCGCCGAGGGGACGGTGGAGAGAACCCAGCGGATGACGTCGTCGCTCCACGCGAGCCGGTAGAGCTCGGCGTACTCGTCCAGGTCCTTGATCTCCTCACCGGGAGGCTCCGAGAGGTCCCGCCGGGCCGCCATGAACTCCTCGAGCTCGGGGTGCGGCGTCGTGTCCGCGTAGACCTGGTCACCCAGGAGCAGCAGCAGGTCCGGCCATTCGGCCTCGGGGTCGTCCTGAAGCGCGACAGCCAGGGTGCGCAGCGCGTCGATACCGTGCGACCCGTTGCCTTCGGAGTCGTGGGCACCCGTGGTGCGGCAGGTCCCGAAGGCGAACCGCGGCTCCCGGCCCGGGTCGAGCGTGCGGATACGGCTCGCCGGCATCCGGGGCGTGGGCCACACCGGCACGCCGTCCACCTGCACCGAGTAGGTGTCGTCGCTGCCCGGTTCGAGGTCGGTCAGCGTGACGAGGGCGAAGTGGTGGCCGTGGACAGCGAACGTCGGCGCGTGCCACGCCCGCCCGGACCGCTCGACGGAGACGGTCGCGGCGGTGGCCGTGCGGACCCAGACCGTCGCGGAGGTCTCGTCGACGTAGCGCAGCATCGGCCCGAGGACCAGCGCCTCCTGGGACTCGGTGCTCGTCATGGGGGTCATCTTGCCTCGCGAAAACGGCGGACGGGCTGTGACGGTGCTGGGCATGCGCTGGGTGGCTGCTCGCTCTCCCGCTACCGTGGCGCGCATGACACCCCGAGCAGCCGCATGAGCGGTCTGGACCATCCTGCCGTGCGGGAGTGGCTCGCCCGCCTCGACACCGAGGCGTCGGTCCTTCCCGAGGACCGCCGCACCGAGCTGCGGAGCCTCGTCGAGGAGCAGCTGGCGACGGTCGGGAGGGAGGGGGTCGGTGACCACGCGGCATACGAGCGGGTTCTGGCCGAGCTCGGGTCCCCCGAGGCGCTCGTCGCCGAGGCGGGCGGGTACGCCGTGCCGCCCGTGGATGCCGTCGACCCGCCCCTCGAGGAGGATGCCGGCCGTCCGCAGGCGGATGCCGGCGCACCCCGGCTGGAGGTGGCTGTCGTCGCCCTGCTCCTCACCTCGGTCGTCCTCGCGCTCGTACCCGCGACCGAGGCCGTCGCGCCCGCAGCATGGTTCGTGGGGACGATCCTCGTCCTGCTCTCCCGTCGCTGGGGGCCGGGCGACAAGGGGCTCGCGGTGCTGGCATTCGGGGTGATGGGGGTGCCGTTGGTGCTGCTCGGCCGGGACGAGCTGCCGACCGGGGCGAGCGTCGTGGTGGGTGTTGCACTCGTCGTCATGTGGCTCGCGGTGTCCCTCCACCTCGTGCGACGGGCCCGGGCGCCGCGGGACGAGGGACGCGGCCTGCGGATGCGCTGACGGCATCCGGATCGAGGATGGGGTGCCGAACGCGCGACTCGGCGCGCCCCTGACACCTCAACCA
>OCZS010000003.1_pt1 | contig 86170 bp, 77 predicted proteins | sample 1539071 | NCBI WGS metagenome assembly OCZS01 (sample SAMEA3113584, study PRJEB22503) | soil metagenome
GCATGTGTTAAGCACGCCGCCAGCGTTCGTCCTGAGCCAGGATCAAACTCTCCGTTGATGTGTGACTCTCGGCGAACCGAGAAATCGTTACCCTTGGAGGGTTGTTTCACTGGCTGAGCACGAACAACCAGCTCTCGCTGTTGTTCGTTGTCAACCAAAGGAAATTCGTCCGTCATGCAGCTCGCCGGCCGTGTGGCCGGTCCGCGTCACGACGTGACGAGGTAATTGGCATCGATTTTTGACACGCTGTTGAGTTCTCAAGGTTCGGACGCGCACCAACGCCTCGCTCAGCGAGCTCGTCGTCGGGGCTTCCTGTTGTCGCTCTCCCAGTCACGGTGAGGCAACTGTTAGAACTTACCCGCGTCCTTGCTTGGGCGTCAAATCCGGGACCGCTCCCTGAGCGGCCTGCATGTGATCGCGCTTGGATCTCTGCGGGTCTCCCACTGTAGCACCCTGTGGGATGCGCGCTCCACCTCGCCCGGAGGGCCACAGGTGGTCCTCAGGTCGTGATGTCGTGGGTGGTCAGCTCGGGGGACCGGCCTGCTTGGGGCCGGGCTCGCACCCGGCCGCTTGGCGTCCGTTCCTCCCTCTCGGGCTGACGTCGGCAACAGTAGACGAGCCGTTCGGGCTGACACAAATCCGTCGTCCCGACGACCTCTCGCGCGTCGCCGGGGTGACCAACCGCGGCAGCCGCACCGGTATTCCTGACGCCTCGGTGGCGTGGCGCTCAGGGGTCGCGGGCCACCCGCCCCGCGGCGAGCGCCTTGCGGCCCCGCCTCAGCACGACCACCTCACCGTGCAGCACGTCGTCCGGACCGAGGACGCGAGCGTCGTCGAGGACCTTCTCTCCGTTGACCGAGGCGCCGCCCTCACCGATCGCCCGCCGGGCCGCGTTGCGCGAGTCGACGAGACCCACCGCCACGAGCGCGTCGACGACCGACATGCCGACCTCCACGGGGCCGCCGGGCAGCTCGGCGGTGGCATCCCGCAAGGTCCGGGCGTCGAGCGAGCGCACGTCTCCACGGCCGAAGAGGGCCTCCGACGCCGCCTGCACGGCGGCGGTGGCCTCGGCACCGTGGACCAGGGTGGTGACGTCGGCGGCCAGCGTCCGCTGCGCTGCGCGCCGGAACGGCTCCTGGACGACCTGGCGCTCCAGCTCGGTCACCTCCTCGCGCGCGCGGTCGGTGAAGACCTTGAGCAGGGTCACCACCGACGCGTCCTCGACGTTGAGCCAGTACTGGTAGAAGGCGTAGGGGCTCGTCATCTGGGGCGACAGCCAGATCGCGTTGCCCTCGCTCTTGCCGAACTTCTCGCCCGAGCTGTCGGTGAGCAACGGGGTCGTCAGCAGGTGCACCGACTCGCCCTCGACCCGGTGGATGAGGTCGGCCCCCGCTGTGAGGTTGCCCCACTGGTCGTTGCCACCGGTCTGCAGCGTGCAGCCGTAGTCGCGGTACAGCTGGAGGTAGTCCAGGGCTTGGAGCAGTTGGTAGCTGAACTCCGTGTAGGAGATGCCCTCGTCGCTGTTGAGCCGCGCCGCGATGGCCTCCTTCCGCACCATCTGGTTGACCCGGAAGTGCTTGCCGACGTCACGCAGGAAGTCCAGCGCCGACATCGGCGCCGTCCAGTCCAGGTTGTTCACGAACACCGCGGGGTTCTCACCGTCGGACGCGAGGAACGGCTCGACCTGCCGGCGGATGTTCGCCACCCACTCCGCGGTCTGCTCCTTGGTCTTCAGCACCCGCTCGGCCGTCGGCCTGGGGTCCCCGATGAGACCGGTCGACCCGCCGACGAGGCAGATGACACGGTGCCCGGCCCGCTGCAGGTGACGCAGGACGACGAGCTGGACGAGGTTGCCGAAGTGGAGCGACGGTGCGGTGGGGTCGAAGCCGCAGTACGCCGTGATCGGTCCGTCCTCGAGCGCCCGGCGCAACGCGGACTCGTCCGTGGTCTGCGCCACGAGTCCTCGCCACTGCAGCTCGTCGAGGATGTCGCCCACTGGTCGTCCCTTCGGCCGTCCGCGCGCGACCGTGTGCCGTGCGCCCGGCACAGCGTGCCACGCGCCGCGTCACCCGTGGTCACCGCCTGCGGCGAGGGCACGCGCGGATGGTGCCGTGGTGCGTGTGAACGGGCCCCCGGGTGGTGCGCTCAGCTCAGCATCGAGGTGACCCGGACGGCGCCGGGCCCGAACGCGCTGTCGGCCCAGCGCTGGAGAGTTCCGTCGTCGTGCACGACGTCGGCGAGGACCGGACCGACGTCACCCTCGCGCATGCTGGTCAGCAGTCCGGGGAGGCGCCGGACCCCGGCCTCGACGCCGGCCCACTCCTCGACCGTGAGCTGTGGCGGTGTGACGGGTTCCGGCGTCGGCGGCGCGACGGGGTCGTAGAGGGCCAGCGGGACGCTGCTCGACACCGTCATCGTCGAGCCGTCGAAGGTGCCCGTGACGGCGTAGGTCCCCCAGCGGGTCGGCCCGCTCGTTCCGGCGGGGGCCTCCTCCTGGATGCCGGCGCTGGTCCAGTCCCACCCGCCGAGCGGGACGCCGTCGCACTGCGGCGGGAACGACTCCATGACCGGTCCCAGGCACAGCTCCGGAGAGCCGGCCGCGTCGATCACCATGCCCACGCCGGTGACCGGGCCGGTGGCCGGCGGGGTCGCGGACGGCGGCGGGGCCGTGGCGCTGGATGTCTGAGCGGGTCCGCTCCCGCCGGGGGTGACGGCCGTGCCGCATGCCGCGAGGAGCAGAAAGGCAGCGCCCATCACCGCGGACGAGAGCACTCTCATGGGGCTGTGACGCGCGTGGCGGGACGCCGGTTCCGCGGCTTCGCGGGTCGGTACGCGCTGACGGTCGGTTCGCCGTCGAGCCAGAACCGCCACGGGAAGACCGCCCCCTCTCCCCCGGCGCCACTGACCCCCACCCGCGGCCCGGTGCGCACGCGGTCCGCGCCGACCGGCCCGTCGGGTGGTCGCACGTGGGCTGCGGACGCCGCGTCGACGAGGGAGAGACCGTTCTGGGGGCGGGAGAGCGCGAGCGCCGTGGCGAGCCGCGCCGGACCGCGGGCCCAGTCCCGCTCGCGCACGCGCGGGCGGCGTGCGGACGCCACCTCGTGCCCGTGGACGACCTCGCCCGCGCGGAGGAGGACGGCGGAGGCGGCGCCGTGGTGGCCGGTGACGACGTTGGCGCAGAAGTGCATGCCGTACGTGAAGTAGACGTACAGGTGCCCGGGTGGCCCGAACATCACCTCCGTCCGCGGGGTGCGGCCCCTGAAGGCGTGCGACCCGGGGTCGGCCTCACCGGCATACGCCTCGACCTCGGTGAGCCGGACGGTGACGCCGGCGTGGGTGAGCCTGCAGCCGAGGAGGTCACGGGCGACCGTGAGGACGTCTCGGGCGAAGAACTCCTGCGGGAGCGGAGGGTCAGGTGGCACGAGCACCAGTGTGCAGCCAGGGGGGTGCCACGGGGATACGCTCGAGGGAGCACGAGGATGTCGCGCCCGTGGCGTGACGTGCGGCACCGGGACGGGGTGTGGTGATGATGGATGACACTCGACCGCTGGGTCGCAGCCCGCTCCAGGTGGCCAGGCTCGGGGTGGGCACGATGACCTGGGGCGCACCCTCAGGGCTCGCCCGGTTCACCCCGGCGAAGCTGTCGTACGGCGGAGCCGACGGAGCCGATGAGGAGGCGCGAGCCTTCGCCGTGAGCCTGGCGCGCGGCGCCACGCTCTTCGACACCGCTGCCATGTACAGCAACGGCGCCTCAGAACGTCGTCTCGGCGAGCTGGCGCAGGGAACCCGCGCCGTGCTGGCCACCAAGTTCCCCGCCGGGCCGCGCGGTCGCACGGAGGACCTGCCCGGTGCGCTGGACGCCAGCCTTGCGCGTCTCGGACGCGACCGGGTCGACCTGTACCAGCACCACTACCCGTCGCGGCGAGTCGACATCACCCGGCTGATGGGCCTCATGGCGGATGCGGTCTCCGCGGGGAAGGTCACCGCCGTGGGTGTCAGCAACTACTCGGCGGAGCAGATGCGGCTGGCTCATGGGGCCCTGGCCGATCGTGGGGTGGCCCTGGCGTCCAACCAGGTGCAGTACTCGCTCCTGCACCGTGACCCCGAGACCGATGGCGTCCTCGACGCCTGCCGCGAGCTCGGGATCACCCTGATCGCCTACCAGCCGCTGGCCAGTGGCGCGCTGACCGGCAGGTACCTGAGCGGTCCGCGGCCCCGAGGACTTCGCCGCTTCACGCCCTACTTCCGCAGGAGCAACAACGAGTCGGTCGGGGCCGTCGTGGCTCTCCTCCGGGAGATCGGTGCTCGCCACGGCGTCGAACCGACTCCGGTCGCCCTGGCATGGCTGATGGCGAACGAGTCGGTGTTGCCCATTCCCGGCGCGAAGAACGCCCGGCAGGCCACGGCGAACGCCGAGGCCCTCACGGTGCACCTGTCCGCGGACGAGGTGGAGGCCCTGGATGCCGTGACCACCGCCTGGCGGACTCGCAGCTGATCGGCTCCCGGACCCAGGCCGAGCCCCGCGCCGTCAGCGCACCCGCGGCTGCACACCTGCCCACGCGCGGTGGTCGGCGAGGGTCGCGACGACGCGCTCGAGCTGCTCCGCGACCCGGACCGGGGCCGTGCCGCCCTTGGCGGCGCGTGACGCCACGGACCCCTCCACGGAGAGCACCCGGCGCACGTGGGGCGTGAGGTGTGGGCTGACGCGTGCGAGGTCGTCGGCCGTGAGGTCCCAGAGGTCGATCCCGCGTCCCTCGCACAGCCGCACGCACGCGCCGGCCACCTCGTGCGCCTCCCGGAACGGCACCCCTTCACGGACGAGCCACTCCGCCACGTCGGTGGCGAGGGAGAACCCCTTCGGGGCGAGCGACGCCAGCCGGGCGGTGTCGAAGACCAGCGTCGCCACCATGCCGGCGAAGGCGGGCAGGAGCACCTCGAGGGTGTCGACGGAGTCGAAGACCGGCTCCTTGTCCTCCTGGAGGTCGCGGTTGTACGCGAGTGGCAGGGACTTCAGCGTGGTGAGGAGGCCGGCGAGGTCCCCCACGAGCCGACCGGCCTTTCCGCGTGCGAGCTCGGCGACGTCCGGGTTCTTCTTCTGCGGCATGATGCTCGACCCCGTCGCGTAGGCGTCGTCGAGGGTGACGAAGGAGAACTCCGTGGTGGCCCACAGGACCACCTCCTCGGCGAGCCGTGAGATGTCGACCGCGGTCATGGCCGCGACGAACGAGAACTCGGCGGCGACGTCCCGCGACGCCGTTCCGTCGATGGAGTTCTCGACGGAGGCGTCGAACCCGAGGTCGGCGGCGACGGCCTCCGGGTCGAGGCCGAGGGACGAACCTGCCAGTGCGCCGGAGCCGTAGGGGGAGACGGCCGCCCGCACGTCCCAGTCCCGCAGCCGCTCGACGTCCCGGAGCAGCGCCCACGCGTGAGCGAGCAGATGGTGTGAGAGCAACACGGGCTGGGCGTGCTGGAGATGCGTGCGCCCCGGCATGGCGGCTCCCAGGTGGCGCCTCGACTGCTCGACGAGGGCGTCGACGACGTCCAGCACGAGTCCAGCCACGACGCGCGCGTGCTCCCGGAGGTACATCCGGAACAGCGTCGCGATCTGGTCGTTGCGCGAGCGACCCGCGCGCAGTCGCCCGCCGACGTCCGGACCGGCACGCTCGACCAGCCCGCGCTCGAGAGCCGTGTGGACGTCCTCGTCCTCATCATTGGGTCGGAACGCCCCCGACTCCACGTCGAGCCGCAGGCGCTCCAGGGCCTCCAGCATGGCGTCGAGCGTGGCGTCGTCGAGGAGACCCGCCGCATGGAGCACCCGGGCGTGGGCGCGCGAACCCGCGAGGTCGTGGAGGGCAAGCCGCCAGTCGACGTGTGTAGACCTGGACAGCGCCGCGAGCGCATCGGACGGGCCACCGGTGAACCGACCACCCCACAAGCCCTTCCCTGCCTCCCCGGACGCGGGCTCGGAGGTGGCGTCGGGCGCCGGCGTCGAACCGGTGGGCTGCGTCACGATGGCTCCCGCCGTGTGTAGGACATGAGCCGGTCCACGATGTCCTGGCTGCGGTCGGCGCCGGAGGTCACGACCATGATCGTGTCGTCACCCGCGATGGTGCCGAGCACTCCCTCGAGGACGGCGTGGTCGAGCGCCGATGCGAGGAAGCTCGCGGCACCCGGCGGGGTCCGCAGGATGACGAGGTTTCCCGACTGCTCGGCCGAGACGAGGAGCTCGTGGCATCGCGACTGGAGACGGGTCGCCCTCTCCTCACCGTGCGGTGCCGCGCGGACCCTGCGGTCGCCGCCCTCACCGGGCACGGCATACACGAGGCTCTTGCCGACGCGCACCCGCTCCGCGCCCACGTCGACGAGGTCTCGCGAGAGCGTCGCCTGGGTCACCTCGATCCCGTCCGCGGCGAGGTGGTCGAGGAGCTCGGTCTGCGAGCGGACGGCCGTGGAGGCGAGGATCTCGACGATCCGCTGCTGGCGCGCGGCGCGCGACGTGGAGACGGTCATCGGTCACCCATCCGGTGCTGCTCGAGGAGCCAGGACAAGAGGGCCTTCTGGGCGTGGAGCCGGTTCTCGGACTCACGCCAGACCAGCGAGCGTGGCCCGTCGATGACGGCCGCCTCCACCTCGTGACCACGGTAGGCAGGGAGGCAGTGGAGGAAGGCGGCGTCCTCGCCGGCCTGCGCCATGAGCACCTCCGTGACCCGGAAGGGGTCGAAGGGGCTGCTTGCCCCCCTGCGGGTGCCGCTCTCCGCCTCCTGACCCATGGACACCCAGGTGTCGGTCGCGACCACGTCGGCACCGGTCACGGCCGCAACCGGGTCGTCGGTCACGGCGACCGACCCGCCCTGCCCGGCCGCGATCCGCTCGGCCCGCGCGAGGATGTCCGGTCGGGGCGGGTGCGAGGTCGGGGTGCCGATCCGGATGTGCATGCCTGCCGTCGCGCAGCCGAGGAGGTAGGAGTGCGCCATGTTGTTCGCGCCGTCGCCGACGTAGGCGAGCGCGAGGCCTTCGGTCGTGCCCCGGTGCTCGAGCACGGTGAGGAGGTCGGCGAGGACCTGGCACGGGTGGTAGTCGTCGGTGAGGGCGTTGACGACCGGCACCCCGGCGTGCGCCGCCATCTCCTCCAGGCGGTCCTGACCGAAGGTCCGCCACACGATCGCGGCGGACTGCGGCCCCAGCACACGCGCGACGTCGGCGACCGACTCCCTCTCCCCCACGCCGGCGAGCCGCCCGTCGACAACCAGCGGGAAGCCGCCCAGCTGCGCGACCGCCCCGACGAACGACACCTGGGTGCGCAGGGTCGGCTTGTCGAAGAGGATCGACACCGTTCGAGGCCCCTCCAGGCACCGGTCGGAGAACGCGTCGGCTTTGAGGGCCAAGGCACGCTCCAGGACCGCCCGCTGGTCGACCGGTGACAGGTCGTCGTCGGCGAGGAGGTGGCGCAGCGTCATGACGGGTCCTCCGGGGTCGTGGCTGCGTCGAGCAGGCCGGGCAGCGCGTCGACGAAGAGGTCCAGCTGTTCGGTCGTCACGACGAGCGGCGGCGCCAGCCGGACGGCATCCGGGGCGACCGCGTTGACGAGGAAGCCGGCATCCCGGGCGAGGGCCACGACGGCGGGGGCGTGGTCACCGGCGAGGGTGATCGCCCGCAGGAGGCCCGCCCCCCGGACGCCGGTGACCTCGGGGTGGCCGAGGCCGAGGACGCGTCGCTCGAGGTGCTCACCCGCCTGGCGAGCGTGCTCGAGGAGCCCTTCCGCGTCGATCGTGTCGAGCACCGCGAGGCCCGCCGCGCAGGCGAGCGGGTTGCCGCCGAACGTCGAGCCGTGCTGCCCCGGGCCGAGCAGTCTGCTGACCTGCGGGCCGAAGGTGACGAGGGCCCCGATCGGCACCCCGCCGCCCAGCCCCTTGGCGAGGGTGACCGCGTCGGGAACGACCCCCGCCTGCTGGAACGCGAACCAGGAGCCGGTGCGGCCCACGCCGGTCTGCACCTCGTCGAGGAGGAGCAGCGCGCCGGCCGCCGCGGTCACCTCACGGGCGACCTGCAGGTATGCCGGGTCCCCGCGGCGCACTCCGGCCTCACCCTGGACGGGCTCGAGGACCACGGCGGAGGTCTCCTCCGTCACGGCCGCCCGCAAGGCGTCGGCGTCTCCCCACGGCACGTGCGTGACACCGGGAATGAGGGGCTCGAACGGCTCCCGGTAGGCCGGCTTGTGGGTCAGCGCGAGGGCCCCAGTGGTCCTGCCGTGGAAGGCTCCCTCGGCCGCGAGGATCCCCGTCCGGCCGGTCCGGCGGGCGAGCTTGATCCCCGCCTCGACCGCCTCGGCGCCGGAGTTGCAGAAGAAGACGGCGGACCCCTCCGGCGCGGCGGCGAGCGACAGGAGCCGCTCGGCGAGCTCGACCTGCGGCACCGAGGTGAAGAAGTTCGAGACGTGCACGAGCTGGCCCGCCTGCTTCGACACGGCGGCGACGAGCGCAGGGTGGTTGTGGCCCAGGGCGTTGACCGCGATCCCGCCCACGAGGTCGAGGAAGCGGCGTCCGTCGACGTCCCACACCCACGCGCCGTTCCCGTGCTCCAGCACGAGCTGCGGGCGCCCGAAGACACCGAGGAGGGAGCGGTCGTAGCGCTCGAGCCACGCCGCGGACGCCTGCAGCGGTTCAGTCACCCTTCGACCTCCTCGTCGGGCAGGACCATCGTGCCGATGCCCTCGGACGTGAACACCTCGAGCAGCAGGCTGTGCGGCTGCCTTCCGTCGACGACGTGGGCCTGCGGCACACCGGCCTCCACCGCCCGGACACACGCCTCGAGCTTCGGGATCATGCCCGAGTCCACGGTCCCGAGCAGCCGCCGGGCAGCTGTCACCCGGAGCTCGGAGAGCAGTGAGCCGCGGTCCGGCCACGCGCCGTAGACCCCCTCCACGTCGGTGAGGACGACGAGCTTGCGGGCACCGAGGGCCGCGGCGAGTGCCGCCGCTGCAGTGTCGGCGTTGACGTTGAGCACCTGCCCGTCGACGTCGAGGTCCGGCGCGATGGTGGAGACGACGGGGATCCGGCCGGCCTCGAGGAGGTCCAGCACCGCCGTCGGGTCCACCTCGACGACGTCCCCGACGAGGCCGATGTCCTGTTCCGCACCGTCGACGACGACGCCCCGGCGGCGGGCGCCGAACAGGCCGGCATCCTCCCCGGACAACCCGACCGCGACGGGCCCGTGCTGGTTGAGCAGGCCGACGAGCTCACGGCCCACCTGGCCGGTGAGCACCATCCGGACGACGTCCATGACCTCCGGGGTCGTGACGCGCAGCCCGCCACGGAACTCGCTGTGCAGGCCGAGGCGGTCGAGCATCGCCTTGATCTGCGGGCCGCCGCCGTGGACGACGACGGGGCGCAGGCCGGCATACCGGAGGAAGGCCACGTCCTGGGCGAATGCGGCCTTGAGACCGTCGTCGACCATGGCGTTGCCGCCGTACTTGACGACGACCAGCGCACCTCGGAAGTGCTCGAGCCATGGCAGCGCCTCGACGAGCGTCGCGGCCTTCGACTGGGCCACGCGCATCGCTGCGGCGTCGATCGCGCCGCGCAGGGCCTGGTCGGGCGGTGTCATTCGTTGCTGTCCTCAGGAGGAGTAGGCGGAGTTCTCGTGGACGTAGTCGTGGGTGAGGTCGTTGGTCCAGATCGTCGCCGCGGCGTCTCCCGCGTGGAGGTCGACGACGACGTGCACCTCGCGGCCGGTGAGGTCGACGAGGGAGCGGTCCTCACCCACCCCGCCGGCCCGACACACCTCGACCCCGTTCATGGTGACGTCGAGGGCTGCCGGGTCGAACGTGGCCGCCGTCGTGCCCACCGCGGCGAGCACGCGTCCCCAGTTGGGGTCGTTCCCGAAGACGGCGCACTTGAAGAGGTTGTTGCGGGCGACCGACCTGCCGACCGCGAGAGCGTCGTCGACGGATGCCGCGGACCGGACCTCGACGGCGATGTCGTGACGTGCGCCCTCGGCGTCGGCGACGAGCTGACGGGCGAGGGAGGTGCACACCTCGGTCAGGGCCGCCGAGAAGGTCGGCTCGTCCACCGCGATGCCGGAGGCTCCCGAGGCGAGGAGGACGACGGTGTCGTTGGTCGACATGCAGCCGTCGGAGTCGATCCGGTCGAACGTCGCGGCGGTGGCGGCACCGAGCGCGCCTCGCATCTCGCCGGGGTCCACGACGGCATCCGTGGTCACCACGACGAGCATCGTCGCGAGGGCGGGAGCGAGCATGCCGGCCCCTTTCGCCATTCCCCCCACCGACCAGCCGTCGCGCACTGCGACCGCCACCTTGGGGACGGTGTCGGTCGTCATGATCGCCTCGGCGGCGGCGGCCCCGCCGATTGCCGTCAGGGACGCGGCGGCGGCGGTCACCCCGGGCAGGAGGAGGTCCATCGCGAGGCGCTCGCCGATGAGCCCGGTCGAGCACACGACCACGTCGGCCGCCGACGCACCGAGGACCTCGGCCACGTGTTCCGCGGTGCGGTGGGTGTCCTGGAAGCCCGGGGCCCCGGTGCAGGCGTTGGCACCACCGCTGTTGAGGACCACGGCATCCGCGCGGCCGTCCAGCACCACGGTGCGCGACCACGAGACCGGAGCCGCCTCGACCCGGTTGCTCGTGAAGACGGCGGCGACGTGGTGGTCCGGTCCGTCGTTGACGACGAGCGCGACGTCGGGTCGTCCGGAGGCCTTGAGACCGGCGGCGACGCCCGCGGCCCGGAACCCTCGCGGGGCGGTCACGGACATCAGCTGCTCCCGCCCGTGAGGGAGGCAGGGGTGATGACGAGTCCGGCCCGGCGCCATGCCTCGGCAGCCTCGCGGATGCGTTCGGCCGGCACGAGCACCCAGTCGGTGTCGAACGTGGAGTAGCCGAGCACCGAGATGCCGGCCGCGGCGATCGGCTGGAGGATCTCGACGAAGACGCCGACGGCGCCGAAGGCCAGGGGCCCGGCGACCTCGACGACCGTGAACGGGCCCTCGGCGGTCGCCCCGGGAGGCACCACCGAGGAGGGGCACACGACCGAGGTCTCGTCGGGCGTGCGGGTGAGCGAGGCGAACGGCCCGGTCGCCCACGGGAAGGACGGTTCCTCGCCACCCGGCAGGCGGACGATCGAGACGTCCTCCGGGTGCTCCAGGAGGTGGCGCGGCATCCGGCTCACGGCGCCACCCCCGCGACAGGGAGCCCGGTCGTCTCGGGGAGCCCCAGCGCGAGGTTGAGGCACTGGACCGCCGCGCCCGCGGTGCCCTTCGTGAGGTTGTCCACCGCCGCGACGACGACGACGCGCCCCACGCGCTCGTCGAGCACCACCTGGAGGTGGACGCTGTTGCTGCCGAGCACGCTGCCGGTGCTCGGCCACCGGCCCTCCGGGAGGAGGTGGACGAACGGCTCGTCGGCGTATGCCGTCGCCCAGGCGGTGCGCACCTCGGCCGCGGACGCCCCCGCCCGCACCTTCGCCGTGCACGTGGCGAGGATGCCGCGCGGCATCGGCGCGAGCGTCGGCGTGAAGGAGAGGGTCACTGGCCCGGCTCCGGCGGCCGTGAGGTTCTGTTCGATCTCGGGCGTGTGCCGGTGGGTCCCGCCGACCCCGTATGGCGTCATGGCACCCATGACCTCCGCGCCGAGCAGATGCGGCTTGGGCGACTTCCCGGCGCCCGAGGTGCCCGACGCCGCGACGACGGTGATGTCGTCCGGCTCCAGGACGCCACCGGCCAGCCCGGGTGCGAGAGCCAGGGAGACCGCCGTGGGATAGCACCCCGGCACGGCGATGCACCGCTGACCCTCGAGTGCGGCGCGCTGCGGGCCGGATGCCGTGGGCAGCTCCGGCAGTCCGTAGGGCCACGACCCGGCATACGGGGTGTCGTAGAACGTGGTCCAGGCGGTGTCCTCGGTGAGCCGGAAGTCCGCGCCGCAGTCGACGACGACCACCTCGGAGCCCAGCCGCTCCGCGAGCGTCGCGGAGTGCCCGTGGGGAAGGGCGAGGACCACGGCGTCATGACCGCTGAGGACCTCGGCGTCGGTCTCCACGAGCACCCGGTCGGCCAGTGGGGTGAGGTGGGGGTGGATCGATCCGAGCGGCTGGCCGGCATTCGAGGAGGCGGTGAGCACACCCACCTCCAGGTCAGGGTGCTGGAGCAGGAGGCGCACGACCTCACCCCCCGCATACCCGCTCGCCCCGGCGACCGCCACGCGCATCATGTGCATGACTATACCGAACTCAGTGACTCTATGCACGCTGACCTCGAGGGGCGCGCTTCCCGACCTCGTCTGTCACCGTGTCGCGGACCCGCCTGCACGACGGCCTGTCGGCGACCGCCTGACAGACGGAGTCGGGGAGGCGGGGAGGGTGGTCAGGTGAGGGGGTCGTCGTCCCCGAGGGCGAGGACGAGGGTCCGCTCCTCCGGGCCGAGGCCGGCCTGCGCCCGCGCGCGGAGCGAGGCGACCGTGTCGGCACCCGCCCGGACGAATCGGCCCGACCACGCGTCGAGCTCACCGGACACGAGGGCGAGGACGAGCTCGGTGACGTCGTCGGGGTCGGTCCACTCGGTGCGCGCGGCGTGCGCCTCCATGGACCGCGTCATGTCGGTCCGCACGACGCCCGGCATGAGGTCGAAGGCACGGATGCCGTGCGCCCATCCGGCGAGGTGGGTCGAGCCGGTGAGCCGGGCGAGCGCGGTCTTGCTGACGGTGTAGGCGGTGGCGTCCGACGCCGCGCGCCGGGCGACGCCGCTGTTGACGTTGACCACCCGCCCCGCACCGGCGACCACCATGTGCGGGGCGACGAGCCAGGTCATGAGGTAGGCGCCGAGGACGTTGACCTCCTGCACGTGCCACCACTCCTCGGGGTCCGACGCGAAGAGATCGACCTCGGCGTCGGTGACGCCGGCGTTGTTGACGAGGACGTCGATCCGGCCGTGCCGCTCGAGGATCTCGTCGACCCACGCGGTGAGGGCGGCGCGGTCCGTCACCGGCGCGACGGCCGTCGACCCACGCTCCACGGCATAGCCCGCGTCCTCCAAGGCGTTGGCGACGTACCTGCCGATGCCGCGGGAGGCACCCGTGACGACCGCGACGAGGTGTCCGCCTCGCCCCTCCGCCGCCGCGGGCTCGGGGACACCCTCTCCCTCGTCGTCGAGGGGCGCGTCGAGGGGCGTGCTCACGCCCGCTGCACCGCCCCCACGGCCTCAGCCGCAGCGCGCATCGCGGAGTCCCGCAACGCGCTCACCTCGTCGGTCGTCAGGGTGCGGTCCTCGGCGCGGAAGGTCAGCCGGTATGCGAGCGACTTGCGCCCCTCCCCCACCTGATCGCCCCGGTAGAGGTCGAACAGGGTCAGCGACTCGAGCTGCGGGCCTGCGCCACCACCCAGGGCGGCGGCGACGTCGGCGGCAGGGACGCCGTCGTCGACGACCACCGCGAGGTCGGTGTGCGCGACCGGGTACGTCGAGAGCGGCCGGGCCTGGACCGGCGTGCCCGTGGCCTCCACGAGGACGTCGACGTCGAGCTCGGCCGCCACGGTGCGGGCCGGGAGGCCGAGCGCCCCGACGACCTTGGGGTGCAGCTCGCCGGCGTGGCCCACGACCCTGCCGTCTGCCAGCGTGATGACGGCACAGCGGCCCGGGTGGAACGGGGCGCGCGAGTGGTTGCGCACCAGCAGCTCCAGCCCGAGCGCACGGCCGAGCTCGACCGCCCAGGCGACCGCGTCGGACGCCTCGACCCGGCGGGCGTCACCCCACGGGCCGGTCGGCACTGCGTCACCGGCAGCCGCCAGCGCGAGGTGACGGGGCTGCACGGGGACACCGTCCAGGATCGAGGCCAGCACGTCATCCGCGGGTCGCCCCTCGACGCCCGGGATCGGCACGGGCGGCTGGTCGGGGCGCCCGACGGTGACGAGCCCGATCTCGTACAGCGCGAGGTCCCGCGCCCCCCGGGCGACGTTGCGGCGCAGGATATCGAGGAGGGTGTCGAGGACGGACGTCCGCATGAGCGGTGCCTCGTCCTGGAGCGGGTTGGCGAGGCGCACGGTATGCCGGCGCGGGTCGTCGACGGCGTACCCGAGCCGGTCGAAGAGCTCGTCGCCGACGAACGGGTACGACAGCACCTCGACCAGGCCGTGCTGCGCGAGGGTCTGCGCCACGAGACGGCGAACCCGCTGGCCGTGGGTGAGCCCCCGACCGCCGACCGCCCGCGGCAGCACCGAGGGGATCTCGCCGTACCCTCGCACCCGCGCCACCTCCTCGACGAGGTCCGGCCCGTCGACGAGGTCGGGGCGCCAGGTCGGCGGCCTCACGTCGACGACCTCGCCGTCACGGTCGACCACCTCGCACCCCACTGCCCGGAGGGTCGCCACGACCTCCGCCCGCGGGTACTCGAGCCCCACGTATGCCGTGGGCAGCCCGACGTCGAACGCGATGGCGTCACGGGTGCCCACCTCTCCCACGACCGTCACACCCTCGTCGACCGTGCCACCGCCGTAGCGGACGAGGAGGTCGCACGCGAGCTGGGCCGCGCGGTCGGCCACCGCGGGGTCGACACCCCTCTCGAAGCGCTTGGAGGCCTCGCTGACGAGCCGGTGCCGGCGTGACGTGCGGGCCACGGTGACCGGGTCGAAGTGGGCGGCCTCGACGAGGACGTTGCTCGTGGTCGGGGACACCTCCGAGGAGGCGCCTCCCATGACCCCCGCGAGACCGAGCACGACGTCGCCGCCGTCGGTGATGAGGAGGTCCTCGCGGTCCAGGTGCCGCTCGACGTCGTCGAGGGTCGTCAGCCGCTCGCCGGCACGGGCGCGCCGGACCACGATCTCGCCCGAGAGGGTGTCGAGGTCGTAGGCGTGCAGGGGCTGGCCGAGCAGCATCATCACGTAGTTGGTGACGTCGACGGCGAGGCTGATGGGGCGCATCCCCACATCGGTCAGCCGGCGCCGCATCCACGACGGCGACGGAGACGAGGCGTCGACGCCGCGCACGACCCGGGCGACGAACCGGTCACAGCCGGCGCGCCCGCGGATCGGCGCCTCGTCGGCGAGGCGCACGGCATACCCTCCGTCGTTCGGAGCGGCGACCGGGATGTCGGCCGGGTCGTCGAACGGCGCACCTGTCGCGAGGGCGTACTCCCTGGCGATGCCACGCATCGAGAAGCAGTAACCGCGATCGGGTGTGACGGTGACCTCGACGACCTCGCGGTCCAGACCGAGGAGCGCGATGGCGTCCTCCCCCGGGACCAGCGCCGCGAGGACGCCGGGCTCGTCGGCGAGCCGACGCTCCAGGACGATGATCCCGGCGTGGTCGTCCCCGAGTCCGAGCTCACGCTCGGAGCAGATCATGCCGGCCGAGACGTGGCCGTACGTCCTGCGAGCGGTGACCTGGAAGGAGCCGTCGGGCGTCGGGAGGGTCCCGCCCGGCAACACCACGACGACGAGGTCGCCGACGCCGAAGTTGTGGGCGCCGCACACGATGCCTTGCGGCTCTCCGGTGCCGTTGGCCTGACCGACGTCGACCGTGCACCAGTTGATCGTCCTGCCGTTCTTCTGTGGCTCGGGGTCCAGGGTGAGCACCCGGCCGACCACGAGGGGGCCGCCGACGCCGCCTCCGTGGACCCCCTCGTCCTCGAGGCCCAGCCGGACGAGCGTCTCGGACACGTCCTTGCCGCGGACGTGTGACTCGACGTGGGCCAGCTCGCGCAGCCACTCCACGGGCACGCGCATGTCAGATCTCCATCCCGAACTGGGTGCTGAAGCGGACGTCGCCCTCGACGATGTCGTGCATGTCGGCGACGCCGTGCCGCAGCATGAGCGAGCGCTCGATACCGAGCCCGAACGCGAACCCCGTGTAGCGGTCGGGATCGATGCCGGATGCCGTGAGCACCCGGCGGTTGACCATGCCGGAGCCGCCGACCTCGATCCACCCGGTGCCCCGGCAGGTGCGGCACGAGGCGTCGGTCCCCGAGCAGATCCAGCACTGGCAGTCGATCTCGGCGCTGGGCTCGGTGAACGGGAAGTACGACGGGCGCAGCCGGGTCGCCGTGCCGGCGCCGAACAGCCTCGCCACGAACACGTCGAGAATGCCCTTGAGGTGCGCCATCGTGATGCCCTCGTCCACCACCAGCCCTTCGAACTGGTGGAAGACCGGGGTGTGGGTCGCGTCGAGCTCGTCCGTCCGGAACACCTTGCCCGGGCAGAGGACGTAGATCGGTGGCTCCCGGTCGAGCATCGTGCGCACCTGGACCGGTGAGGTGTGCGTGCGGAGCACCAGCCCTGAGCTGTCCGCCGGCTCGACGAAGAAGGTGTCCTGCATCTGGCGGGCCGGGTGGTCGGGGCCGAGGTTGAGCGCGTCGAAGTTGAGCCATTCGCTCTCGAGCTCGGGACCCTCGGCGATCTCCCAGCCCAGGCCCACGAAGATGTCCTCCACCCGCTCGGTGACGAGGCTGATCGGGTGTCGAGCCCCGACCCGGCGCGGCGGCACCACCGTCAGGTCGACCGCCTCCTCGGTGAGGATGCGCTCGTCCCGCTCGGCCTCCAGCTCGGCATGCCGCGCCGCGAAGGCCGCGGCGACCCGACCACGAGCCTGGCCCACCCGCTTTCCGGCCTCCGCCTTCGCGCTCGGCGGGAGGGCGCCGATCTCGCGGTTGGCGAGGGCGAGGGCGCTGCGGTCGCCCTGGTGCGCGCTGCGGGCCGCCCTGAGCTCGTCCAGCGTGCCGGCCGAGGATGCGGCCGCGAGCGCCGCGGAGACGGCGTCGTCGACGGCCTGGGGGTCGAGCGCCGCGACCTCGACGGGGTCGTAGCTGGTGTTGGGACCGGACATGGCTTCCACTTCGACGGGGGCGGGGCGCGCCCGAGTCTAGGTGGGTGGCGCGCCGGAGGCGGACGGTGGTCGTGGCCCCCGGGCGGCGCGACGAGCGGCGTGGATGCCGTGTCGGAGCCGCGCTCAGCGCGCGCGGCCGACCGGGCCCGGGGGCTCGGTAAATCGGCGCGCTGCGCGTGTCACGAGGGTCAGCCTATCGTCGCCCACGTGATGGATCACCTCGGAATCACCTGTCCGTCACGGTGGCCGAGGCCTGAGCTCCGGCTGCGGCCGCGTGCCCGGCGCGGCGACGGGCGCGGCGGCGAGCCCGTGAGGCGACCAGGCCCGCGACGGCGACGACAAGGCCGAGGAGGGCGACCGTCACGAAGCCGGCGGCAGCACCTCCTCGGTCGATCGCCACGCCGGCGATCGGTGCCCCGAGGGCACCGCCGGCGGTGAGGAAGGACCCGTGCCATCCCATGGCCTCACCGCGAGCCTGCGCCGGCACGATGCGGCTCGCCTGGTCGATCGTCGCGGTGATCGTCGGGGCGCAGAGCAGGCCGGCGACGAAGCCGAGCAGGGCGAGGCTCCATGGGGAGGACGCCAGGGCCATCGGCAGCGTCACCACGGCGAGGCCCGCGAGGAGCCAGAACGCCGAGATCGCCCGGTGGAGGGCCCCGTAGAGCAGTCCTCCGACGAGGGAGCCGAGGCCCCACAGCGCGAGGACCAGCCCGATCTGCGACATGGCGTCGAACTCGCGCATGGCGGCGACGAAGCCGATGTCCGACCCGGCGAGGACGAGGGTCGAGGCGGTCGCGGCGAGGCATACCGCGAGGAACGGCAACCGAAACCAGGACCGTCGCGACACCCCCTTGGTCCCGATCCCCGCCTCACCCGCGCCGCGCAGGGGTGGGTCGACGACCCAGATGGCGATACCGCCGACGACGCCGAGCATCTGGGTCACGAAGAGGACCCACGAGCTCGACCACTGGGCGGCCGCCCACACGGCGAGGGCAGGCGCCAGCATGAACGACAGCTCGAGGGCCGCCCCGTCGAGGGAGATCGCCGTGCGCCGGTCGCCCTCGGGGACGGCCGCGATGACGGCCTGGCGCGTGATGGAGAAGGTGGGGATGACGAACAGGCCGGCAACGACCGCGAGCACGAGGAGCAGCCAGTAGTCGACGAAGGGGGCGATGCTCCAGCACACCGCGGCGACGACGATCGACGGTGCCACGACGCGACGCAGCCCGTACTGGTCCAGGAGCCGTCCTCGCCAAGGTCCGCTTCCCGCGATCGCGACCGTCGCGGCGCCGGTCAGCGCACCGGCCGCGGCATACGACCGACCGAGGGTCGTGACGACGTGAACGGTGAGCAGGACCCCGCTCGCGAAGACCGGCCCGCGCACGAGAGTCCCGAGGACGAGCGCCGTCCGCAGGGGCCGGCTCGCCAGGGCGCGCCGGTACGGCGCGAGCGAGACGGTGGGCACCGGGTCACTCTGTCAGCGACACCGACCCCCTGCCATCTGAAGGTGCACGCCGGTGTGGAAGTCACTCGACGTCGGGAAACGTCGCCCGGACCAGGGCCCCACCACCGGGGGCGTCCTCGGCCCGGACCACTCCACCGTGGGCCCCGACGAGGCCACGGACGAGGTAGAGGCCCAGGCCGGTCCCGTGCTTGGCACCGCCCTGCCAGAAGCGGGAGAACACGAGCTCGCGGTGCTGCTCGGCGATCCCGTTCCCGTCGTCGCTCACGAGGAGGTCGACCGCTGGCCGTCCGTCGTGGCTGGAACGCCGTGCGGCGATCTTCACGGTTCCCTCGCCGTGACGCACCGCGTTCTCCACGAGGTTGGTGAGCACCTGCTCGAGGCGGTCCGGATCGGCCCACAGAGGGCCGACCTCGTCGGGGACGTCGACCACGAACGACTCTCGTCGAGCGCCGCACGCCACCCGGCGCTCCACCTGCGCCTCGATCCGCGGCCGCACGTCGAGCGGCTGCGCGTGGATCGTCAGCCGGCCGGCGTCGATGCGTGAGGCGTCGAGCAGCTCGGTGATGAGGCGGGTCACCCGGTCGGCGTCGGCCTCGATCGTCTCGAGCATCAGCCGCTTCTGGTCGTCGGTGAACCTGTCCCAGTTCCGCAGCAGGGTCGACGAGAAGCCCTTGACACCGGTGAGCGGGGATCGGAGCTCATGGGCCACGGTGGTGAGGAGCGCTGCGTTCTCCTTCTCGGCACGTCGCCGGCCGCTGGCCGGGCGCAGCCCGAGGACCACGGCCTGGACCCGCTGTCCTCGTGCCCTGCGGATGTACTTCGCGGAGACGAGCAGCTCACGACCGGACGGGAGGACGAGGAGCCGCTCCCGGTGCCCGGTCCGGATCGCCAGGCCGCCCCACGGGTCGGTGCACTCCCACCACGAGCGGCCCTCGAGGTCCTGGAGGGGCAGCGCCTTCCGGATGTCCCGGCCGACGACGTCTTCTCGTGACAGGCCCGTCACCCGCTCCGCGCGCGTGTTCATGAAGCGCACCGTCGCGTCTCGCCCGATCCCCGCGACCAGGCCGTCGGGGATGAACTCGAGACCGTGGGTCACGAGGTCGTCCGGCACCCGGAACGGCTCAGGCATGGCGGCACGCTACCCGTAGGTCGGGCCGCCCGAGCGGGCTTCCGCAGATGCATAGAGGCACACGGTTGCCGCCATCGCGAGGTTGAGTGACTCGGCCCGACCGTGGATCGGCACTCGGACGACCGCGTCGCAGGCGGCCAGCGCGTCCTCGGTCAGTCCCCAGGCCTCGTTGCCCATCACCCAGCAGTGGGGGGAGCGCAGGTCGGCGTCAGGGAGCAGCGTCGCTCCTGCGCCGTCCGCGGCATACGTCCGGATACCGTGCGCGCTCAGGTGACGCAGCGTCGCCCGGATCTCGAGGCCCGTGACGACCGGGAGGTGGAACAGCGACCCCGCGGTCGACCGGACGACCTTGGGAGCGTGGACGTCCACGGAGGCCCCGCTCAGGAGAACGGCGTCGGCACCGGCCGCGTCCGCGGCACGGATGACGGTGCCCGCGTTGCCCGGGTCGCGGACGTGGGTGAGGAGCACGAGCAGGCGCGGAGAGCGGGTGAGGACCTCCTCGAGGGTCGGCGCGGCCACGTCGACCACAGCCAGGACACCTTGTGGTGCATCCGTCCCGGACATGGCGGCGAGCACCTCGGGCGCCACCTCGTGGATCCACAGGCCGGCCGCGCGGGCCGGTGCCAGGATGTCGGCGGCGTAGCGCTCGGCCGCCTCGGGCGTGGCGTAGACGTCGCGGACCGACGCGCCGGCATACCGGACTGCCTCGCGCACGCCCTGCGGGCCCTCGACGACGAAGCGGCCGGTGCGTTCACGCACCGGCCGCTTCGAGAGCGCTCGGACCGCCCGGACCCGGTCGGCCCGGGGGTTGGTCAGCACGCGCAGGCTCAGGCAGAGACCTGAACGGCGGGCGCCGCGGGCTGGTTGGCCTTGGCGATCTCGACCAGCGCACCGAAGGCCGCCTCGTCATGAACGGCCAGCTCGGCGAGCATCCTGCGGTCGACCTCGATCTCCGCCGCCTTCAGGCCCTGGATGAACCGGTTGTAGGTCATGCCGTTCGCCCGTGCCGCGGCGTTGATCCGCTGGATCCAGAGGCGACGGAAGTCACCCTTGCGAGCCCGGCGGTCGCGGTAGGCGTAGCCGAGGCTGTGCTGGACCTGCTCCTTGGCCTTGCGGTAGAGGCGGGACCGCTGACCGCGGTAGCCGCTCGCCCGCTCGAGGACGACCCGGCGCTTCTTGTGGGCGTTGACCGCCCGCTTCACGCGTGCCACGTGAGTACTCCTTGCTGTCTGGAGAGAACTTGGGGGTGGATCGGCTCACATGCCGAGGAGCTTCTTGACCTTCGCGAGGTCACCCTTCGAGACGAGGACGTCCCTGCTGAGGGCGCGCGCCTTCTGGGGGGTCTTCTCGTGGAACTTGTGGACGTGGCCGGCCTGCTCACGCATGACCTTTCCGGACCCGGTGACCCGGAAGCGCTTCTTCGCGCCGCTGTGCGTCTTGTTCTTCGGCATGGTGCCGGTCTCCTTGCGTTTCGGTGGTGCTGGCGTGCAGGTGGGCGTCGGTCAGCCGGTCGTCTCGGCGTCGGCCGGTGCCGCAGCGGCGCGGCGGGACCGTGCCACCGGGACCGGGGCCACCGCCGCCACGGCGTCGTCGGCCTCGGCCACCTCGACGGCGTCGACGGCGTCGTCGACCGTGACCTCCTCGGCGGGTGCCGACAGGCTCGACTCGTCGCGACGGCGACGCTGCTCCGCCATCGCCTGGGCCTTCTTCTTCGTCGGAGCGAGCACCATCACCATGTTGCGGCCGTCCTGCTTGGGCGAGGACTCGACGGTGCCCAGCTCGAGCACGTCCTCCGCGAGGCGCTGCAGGAGGCGGAAGCCGAGCTCCGGGCGGGACTGCTCGCGGCCGCGGAACATGATCGTCACCTTGACCTTGTCGCCGCCCTTGAGGAACCGCTCCACGTGGCCCTTCTTCGTCCCGTAGTCGTGGGGGTCGATCTTCGGGCGGAGCTTGATCTCCTTGATGACCGTGTTGACCTGGTTCTTGCGTGCTTCGCGGGCCTTCATGGCGGCTTCGTACTTGTACTTGCCGAAGTCCATGAGCTTGGCGACCGGTGGCTTCGCCATCGGTGCCACCTCGACGAGGTCGAGGTCCGCCTCGGCGGCGAGGCGCAGGGCGTCCTCGACGCGGACGATCCCGACCTGCTCCCCGTTCGGGCCGACCAACCGCACTTCGGGAACCCGGATGCGGTCGTTGATGCGTGGTTCGCTGATGTGCTTCTCCTTCGTCACGACGTCGTGTTTTCGACCGGCGACGACGAGAAAGGCTCCTCGTGTCGCGTGCACGAGGAGCCTCGATCCGTCCGAGCCGGACCGCCACGGGATGCCGTCGCCACGCCCTCGAGGGCGAAGCGCGACGTCGCGTCGCGGACCTGTTCGGGACCCGGCGACCTGCTGGTCGACGCGGGTGGAAGCGAGGCTTCTCTTGCACACCGCCGTGGACGGGCGGTCGGTCAACGCACAAGGCTACCAGCGGACGGTGCATGCGCCGAAATCGCTCCGGCGCCGAGAGCGTCAGCGGATGCGGAACGCGAGCCCGTCGACGCGCGCCCGGAGCTCACCGTCGCTCGCGAGCCGCTCCCCCACCCGCGTGGCGACGGCGCGCACCTCCTCGGGACGGAGGCCCGGCCTCAGGTCGAGGACGATCCCGAGCACGCCCTGGCCAGTCGGTCTGCCGTCCTCCAGCTCGTATGCCGTGACGTCGTCCTCGTCGCGCACTGCCGCCGCCACACTGCGATCGACGAAGGGGTCGCTGACCGCCGGCTCCCAGGGCCGCCCCTGGGCGAGCGCCCAGACCATGGAGGGGCGCAGGACCCGGGTGGCGGGACCCGCGACGTCCACGACGATGACGTCGCACCGCTCGGTCACGGCCGCCTGGGCGGCCCGGGAAGGCGTCACGGGGACCGGGCGCGCGTCGGGATCCCACGACGCCAGGGCCTCGGTTCCCGTGAAGACGGGCAACGCACGCTGCCCGTCCGGGGCGACGAGGGTGACGGCTGCCATGTCGACCTGCGTCTCCACGGCCGGCTGAGCCGAGGATTCCACCTCCACCGGCTCCGCCACCACAGGGACGACGAGGCGCGCTGCCTCGACGGCCCGCATGAGGCCGAGGTCGTCGCCCGGCTGGGCGAGTGCGGCGACCAGGGCCGAGTCCGCCGCTCCGGTGTCGGTCTCGAACCCGCTGGTCGAGAGCTCGCGACCGGCCCACGGCACCGCCGAGGAGTCGTCGGCGCCGGTCGGTGAGGGGTCGCTGCCGGACGCCGAGCCGGTCACGGGCGGCCGGCGACGTCGAGGGCGTCGGTCAGTGTGAACGCGCCGCGGTAGAGCGCCGAGCCGATGATCGCTCCTTCCACCCCGTCCACCACGAGCCCCCGGAGCGCGACGACGTCGGCGAGGGTGGACACCCCGCCCGACGCCACGACCGGGCGGTCGGTGCGGGCGCACACCTCGCTCAGCAGCCGGAGGTTGGGTCCCTGCAGCATGCCGTCCCTGGCCACGTCGGTGACGACGTACCGGGCACAGCCCTCGGCGTCGAGGCGAGCCAGGGTCTCCCACAGGTCTCCGCCCTCGCGGGTCCAGCCGCGGGCTGCGAGGGTCGTGCCGCGCACATCGAGGCCCACCGCCACCCGGTCGCCGTGCTCGGCGATGGCCCGGGCCGTCCAGTCGGGGTCCTCGAGGGCAGCGGTGCCGACGTTGACCCGGCGGCATCCGGTCGCCAGCGCTCGCTCCAGGGACTCTCGGTCGCGGATCCCGCCGCTCATCTCCACCTTGATGTCGAGGTGACCGACGATGGTCCGCAGCAGCTCGGCGTTGGAGCCACGCCCGAACGCCGCGTCGAGGTCGACGAGGTGGAGCCACTCGGCGCCCTGCTCCTGCCACGCGAGGGCGGCCTCGACCGGGTCGCCGAACTCGCCGCCGCTTCCGGCAACGCCTTGGACGAGCTGGACTGCGCGACCGTCCACGACGTCGACCGCCGGCAGGAGCTCGAGTCGGGGCTGGTCGGTCACGAAGGTTCTCCGGTCGTTGTCGTCCACGTCGCCGGCCATCGTGCCGGACGCGCCGGGCGGCATCCTCGTCGCCCCCTCAGAGGGCCTTGACCCAGTTCTCGAGGAGCGTGAGTCCGGCCTCGCCGGACTTCTCCGGGTGGAACTGCGTGGCGCAGGGGCCCGTTCTCGACCGCCGCGACGAAGCGCTCTCCGTGGCAGGCCCACGTCACCTGCGGCTCGACGGAAGCAAAGGGGCCGTCCCCGGTGGGGAGGTCCCAGGCGTGGGCGGCATACGAGTGGACGAAGTAGAAGCGCTCGTGGGCGATGCCCGCGAAGAGCACGGTGCCTGCAGGAGCCTCGACGGTCGACCAGCCCATGTGGGGCACCACCGGTGCGGCGAGCCTCGACACGATGCCGGGCCACTCCCCGACGCCCGCCACCGGTCTCTCGCTCGGCTCCGAGGAGCCCTCGAACATCACCTGCATCCCGACGCACACGCCCAGCACGGGCCGTCCGCCGGCGAGGCGAGCGTCGATGAGACGGGGTCCGTCGACGGCGACGAGGCCGGCCATGCACGCGTGGAAGTTGCCGACGCCCGGGACCAAGAGGCCGTCCGCGCCCAGCGCTGCCTCGGGCTCGCTCGTCAGGGTGACTTCCGCGCCGACGTGCTCCAGGGCGCGCACCGCACTGCGCACGTTGCCGCTGCCGTAGTCGAGGACGACGACCGATGCGCTCATTCTCGTCCGCCGCCCTGGTGGCCCGCTCGTCCCTGCTCCGTCAGGTCGGCGCGGTGGGCCGCCTCTTCGGCCATGAGCCGGTCGAACGCCATCACCCCCCGCACGGACGGCTCCACGTCTGCGGCCCCCTCGGCCTCGCCGCCGACGAGCATCTCCCGGCCGGGGAGGCCCAACAGCCCAAGTACGGTGACGAGCAGGTCGACGGGTGCGCCGAGACCCGAGCGGAGGACGTCCGCCAGCGCCTCCTCGCGCACCGTGCCCTCGGCTGCGGCGGCCCGGAGCAGCATCGGCAACGAGAGCCCGTCCAGCTGCGGGGTCTCGACAACACCCCGCCGGGGCGCCCACACGAGCCAGTGCATGCTCGAGCGGATGCCGGCCGGCTGGACCGTGATCGCGGCCCGTCCGCGGACGTCGAAGAGGCCCACGGCCGGCCTCGCCCGCCACGGCGCCGGCCGGGCGGCGAGCAGCTCCAGGGCGACGTCGTACGGAGCGGCGCTGCGCGCCCGATCCTCGGCCAGGGAGATTCCCGTCCACCGGCCGAGTGGGGCGACGGTCACCGGGACCAGACCCCGCCGCACCCACCGGGTGACTGCGGCGGGCGACCGGCGCACGAGCACGAGGCCGTGTCCGGCGCCGGACCCCAGGTCGGCAGCCACGGGCTAGAGCGCGCCCTTGGCGCTGGGGATCCCCTCGACACGGGGGTCCCGAGCGACGGCGGCGCGCAACGCACGGGCGAGCGCCTTGAACTGCGCCTCGACGACGTGGTGGGGGTCGCGACCCGAGAGCACTCGCACGTGCAGCGCGACCTGCGCGTGGAGGGCGAAGGACTCCAGGACGTGCCGGGTCAGCGAGCCGACGTAGTGGCCGCCGATGAGGACGTACTGCTGGCCCTCGGGCTCGCCCTCGTGGACGACATAGGGACGTCCGGCGACGTCGACGACGGCCTGAACGAGGGCTTCGTCGAGCGGGACGGTGGCGTCGCCGAAGCGCGAGATCCCGCTCTTGTCACCGAGCGCGTGCCGAACGGCCTGGCCCAGCACGATCGCCACGTCCTCCACCGTGTGGTGGGCGTCGACGTGGGTGTCGCCCTCGGCCGTGACGGTGATGTCGATGAGTGAGTGCTTGGCGAGCGAGAGCAGCATGTGGTCGTAGAACGGCACCCCCGTGGTGACCTCTCCGCGCCCGGTGCCGTCGAGGTCGACGGTCACCTCGACCGTGCTTTCGGTCGTGCCCCTGCGCACGGTGGCCGTGCGGGGGGCGGCAGCGCTGCTCACGCGGGTGCTCCTGTGCGGTGGGTGGGGGCGAGGTCGGCGACCGCCTCGAGGAACCGGCTGGTCTCGTGCGCAGTCCCGGCCGTGACACGAAGATAGTGCGGGATGCCGACGTCGCGGACGAGGACGCCCCTGGCGAGCAGCGCGTCCCAGGCCGCGCGGGCGTCAGCAAGACCGCCGAAGAGCACGAAGTTGGCGTCGCTGGGTACGGGGTCGAGACCCCGCTCGCAGAGGCCGGTGACGATCCGGTCCCGTTGGCTCTTGATGACGGCGACCGTCTCGAGCATGAGGTCTGCGTGAGCCAGGGCCGCTCTCGCGATCGCCTGCGTCTGGGTGGACAGGTGGTAGGGCATCCGGACGAGGCGCAGCGCGTCGACGAGGGCCGGGTCGGCCGCCAGGTACCCGAGCCGGCCGCCGGCGAGCGCAAACGCCTTGCTCATCGTCCTGGTCACCACGAGACGCGGCCGGGCGCGGAGCAGGGTCAGCGCGCTCGGCGTACCCGGCCGGGCGAACTCCGCATACGCCTCGTCGACGACGACGAGCGCACCGTCCGCCGCGTCGTAGACGGCCGCAACGACCTCGAGGTCGAGAGCGGTGCCGGTCGGGTTGTTCGGGGAGCAGAGGAAGACGACGGCGGGGCGGTGGCGGCGGACCTGGTCCACGGCGGATGCCGCGTCGAGGTCGAACGGTCCCCCGCCCAGGATCCCGCGCAGCCCGTCGACCCACGCCGTGCCCGTGGTCCTCGTGATGATCGGGTGCATCGAGTAGGCGGGGGTGAACCCGAGGGCGGCACGACCGGACCCGCCGAACGCCTGGAGCAGATGCAGGAGCACTTCGTTGGAGCCGTTCCCCGCCCACACCTGCTCCGGTGACACCGGGGTTCCGCTGCGGGACAGGTAGGTCGCGAGTGCCTCACGCAGGGCGGTGAACTCCCGGTCCGGGTAGCGGTTCAGGCCTGCCGCGACCTCCGCCACGGCGGCGGTCATCGCTGCGACGACGAGCGGCGGCACAGCATACGAGTTCTCGTTGGTGTTGAGCGCGACGGGAACCTCCAGCTGAGGGGCGCCGTAGGGTGTGCGGCCCCGCAGGTCGGGACGCAGCAACGCCTCGATCACCGAGCGGGGGTCCATGGTCGGGAAGTCTAGGTGGGGAGGTCGTCGAGCCGCGGGTGCCGGGCCAGCACCGCCTCGCCGTGGGCCGGCAGGTCCTCGGCACGTGCGAGGGTGACCACGTGGCCACCCACCTCGCGGAGGGCCTCCGCGGAGTACGTCACGACGTGGATGCCGCGAAGGAACGACTGCACGGACAGTCCGCTCGAGTGGCAGGCACACCCTCCCGTCGGCAACACGTGGTTCGACCCTGCGCAGTAGTCGCCGAGGCTCACCGGGGACCAGGCGCCGACGAAGACCGCCCCGGCGTTGCGCACCCGGGCGGCCACGGCGGCGGCGTCGCGGGTCTGGATCTCCAGGTGCTCCGCGGCGTAGGCGTTGACGAGGTCGAGGCCGGCGTCCACGTCGTCGACGAGGACGATGGCCGACTGCCTGCCTGCGAGCGCCCTCGCCACGCGCTCCGAGTGCTTGGTCGACGAGACGCGTCGCACGAGCGCGACCTCGACGGCCTCCGCCAGCTCCGCCGAGTCGGTGACGAGGACCGCGGCGGCCTGCGGGTCGTGCTCAGCCTGGGAGACGAGGTCGGAGGCGACGTGCTCGGCATCCGCTGAGTCGTCGGCGAGCACGGCGATCTCCGTCGGGCCGGCCTCGGCGTCGATGCCGATGACACCCTTGAGCAACCGCTTGGCGGCGGCGACGTAGATGTTGCCGGGGCCGGTCACGAGGGTCACCGGCTCACAGACGTCGTCCCCGTCCTCCAGGCCGTATGCGAAGGCGGCGACCGCCTGGGCGCCGCCCATCGTCCACACCTCCTCGACCCCGAGAAGGGCACAGGCCGCGAGGATCGACGGGTGCGGCCACCCGCCGTGGTCCGTCTGCGGCGGGCTCGCGACGGCCAGGCTAGGAACACCGGCGAGCTGCGCGGGAACGACGTTCATGACGACGCTGCTCGGATAGACCGCCAGGCCCCCCGGCACGTAGAGGCCCACGCGGTCGACGGGCACCCAGCGCTCGGTCACGATGCCGCCGTCGCTCACCGTGGTCGTCGTGTCGGTGCGCCGCTGGTCGGCGTGGACCACACGGGCGCGGCGGATCGACTCCTCCAGTGCCACGCGCACGGCCGGGTCGAGCGTCGCCAGCGCGGTGTCGATGACGTCCTTCGGCACCCGCAGCCGCGGAGGCGCCGTTCCGTCGAAGCGTTCCGCCAGGGCGTACACCGCGGAGGCACCGCGCTCCCGGACGTCCTCGACGATCGGGCGCACGGCATCCAACGCCGCCTCGACGTCGAACTCGGCGCGCGGCAGCACGGCGCGGAGTGCGCGGAGCGTCAGGTGCCGACCGCGCAGGTCCATCCTCGGGATGACGCCCGTTGCGGTGCCGGGCGGAAGGGTGCCGGAGCTGCCGGCGCTGCCGAGGGACATGCCGGCCAGTCTAGGTTTCCACCTCCAGCTGCCCCTCAACGCCGTCCAGCCCCGGTGCCCTGCGGGCCGCGGGCCCGGGGTCAGGCGTCGTAGAACTCGGCGTCGTGGGCGGCTCGGGCTCGCCGGGCGACCCTGCGGTAGCGCTCCCCCAGCTCCTGACCGGAGCCCCCCGGCAGGCCGAGGATGCGCGCGATGCCGTCCGCGTCACGGCTGTCGGTCGGAACCGCGTCGAGGGCCTTGGAACGGAAGAGGACGCCGGCGTTGCGCATGGCAGAGGCCAGCCGCCAGGACGCGGCGAGGTCCACGGCGTTCTCGGGCCTGACGAGTCCGAGCGACTCGGCCGCAGCCAGGGCCTGCATCGTCGAGGTGGTCCGCAGCTCGGGTCGGGCGTGCGCGTGCCGGAGCTGCACCAGCTGGACGACCCACTCGACGTCGGAGAGCCCGCCGTGGCCGAGCTTGAAGTGCGTCTTGCGGTCGGCTCCTCGCGGCAGGCGCTCGGACTCCATGCGGGCCTTCAACGTGCGGATCTCGCGGACCTGCCGGTCGCCGAGGCCCCCTTCGGGCCAGCGGATCGGCGCGATGAGGTCGACGAAGCGCTCGCCGAGGCTCTCGTCACCGGCGACCGGCGTCGCCCGGAGGAGGGCCTGCGCCTCCCAGACGAGGGACCAGCGGGAGTAGTACTCCCGGAAGGAGGCCAGGGACCGGACGAGCGGACCGCTCTTGCCCTCCGGGCGCAGCGACGCGTCGACGTCGAGGTTCGGGTCCGGGCCGCGGAGCCCCAGCAGCCGGATGAGCTCCTTGACCACCTCGAGCGCCTGGGTCTGCGCCTCGCCCTCGTCGGCGCCCTCCACCGGGTCGTGGACGAAGAGCACGTCGGCATCCGACCCGTAGCCCTGTTCGCGGCCACCCAGCCGCCCCATCCCGACGACGAGGAGCCGGGTGAGCGGCGGGGCGCCGTGTCGCTCCTCGAGGTCGCGAAGGCACACCTCGAGAGCGACCTGGAGCAGCGCGGCCGTGAGGTCCGTCATGGCTGCACCGAGGGCGTCCAGTGCCAGCGAACCGGAGAGGTCGGCGACCGCGACACGGAACAGCTCGGAGCGCCGGATGGTCCGCGCGGCGAGCACCGCCGACTCGGGGTCGTCCTTTCGGCCCGCGGCTGCACGCATCCGGCGCAGCAGGTCCTCGCGCGCGCGTGGGAGCAGCCCCGACGAGTCACCGAGGAACTGCACGCACTCGGGAGCCTGTTCCAGCAGGTCGGCGGCGAACCGGCTGCGGGCCAGGGTGTGAGCCAGCCGCTCCGCCGCCGACCCCTCGTCCCGGAGCAGCCGGAGGTACCAGTGGGTCGAGCCGAGCTCCTCGCTGATCCTGCGGAACGCGAGCAGCCCGGCATCGGGGTCCGCCTCGTCGGCGAACCAGCCGAGCATGACCGGGAGGAGCTGGCGCTGGATTGCTGCCCGTCGGCTGATCCCGTCGGTGAGCGACTCGAGGTGGCGCAGCGCACCGCCGGGGTCCCGGAAGCCCAACGCGGACAGGCGCTCGCGCGCCGCCTTGGGCGTGAGTCGAACCTCCGAGTCCGACAGCCGGGCGACCGCGGAGAGCAGCGGCCGGTAGAAGATCCGTTCGTGCAGCCGGCGGACCTCGCGCTGCTGGGCCCGCCACTGCGCCACGACGGCCTCGCCGGGCGAGGAGCGGTGGCCGAGCGCGCGCCCGAGCCGCCGCAGGTCGGCCTCGGACGTCGGCATGAGGTGCGTGCGCCGCAGCCGATGGAGCTGGATGCGGTGCTCCAGCGTGCGCAGCAGCCGGTATGCCGTCCCGAGCGTCGCCGCGTCCTCGCGCCCGACGTACCCGCCCGCCGAGAGCGCCTCGAGCCCCTCGAGCGTCGTCCCCGTGCGCAGCGTCTCGTCCGCGCGGCCGTGCACCAGCTGCAGCAGCTGGACCGAGAACTCGACGTCCCTCAGGCCGCCGGGGCCCAGCTTCAGCTGGCGGTCCGCCTCGCCGACGGGGATGTGCCGCTCCACCCGCCGGCGCATCTCCTGGACGTCGTCGACGAAGTTCTCGCGGGCCGACGCCTGCCACACCATCGGCTGGACCGCGTCGCAGTAGTCCCGGCCGACCTCCGGGTCTCCGGCGACCGGCCTGGCCTTCAGCAGCGCCTGGAACTCCCAGGTCTTGGCCCACCGCTCGTAGTAGGCCCGGTGGCTGGCCACCGTCCGCACGAGGGGCCCGTTCTTCCCCTCGGGCCGCAGGGCCGGGTCGACCTGCCACAGGGAGCCGGCCGCCGTCGAGGCCGAGCAGATGCGCATGAGGCGGGTGGCGAGGTCCGTGGCCACGGCTGTCGACTCGTCCTCGGGAACGTCGGGGGCCGGCTCGGCGACGAAGATGACATCGACATCGGAGACGTAGTTGAGCTCGGAGCCCCCCGCCTTGCCCATGGCCACCACGGCGAAGCGGGTTCGGTCGGCATCCGGACCGACCTCTTCCCGGGCGAGGACGAGGGCGGCCTCCAGGGCCGCCTGGGCGAGGTCGGCGAGGGCTCCTGCCGTGTCCGGGAGGCTCGCGAGCGGGTCCGCCGATGCGACGTCGAGGGCCGCGATGCCGAGGAGCTGTTCACGGTATGCCGTGCGCAGGACGTCGATCCCCGGCACGTCGCCCGGGCTGCTGACGGCGTCCACGAGTCGCCGCACGCGCTCGGCTGCCTCCAGCGGACGAGCGTCCGTCACGGCGGTCCAGTGCCGCGGGTTCGCGCAGAGGTGGTCCGCCAGCGCTGTCGAGCTGCCCAGGACCGCGAGCATCCGGTCCCGCGCCACTCCCGGCTGGGCGAGGGTCTCCGTGACCGCACTGCACACCGTCGGCTCCCGGCAGGCCGCCTCCATGAAGCGCACCAGCCCGAGGAGAGCACCGTCCGGGTCGGGCACCTCGGCGAGGGCCGCCGCGAGGCCGTCCGGCTCGATGTGGTCACGCGAGCGCACGAGGCCCGCGACCGCGGGGTCGTCGAGGAGGACGTGCGCGCGTCCAGCGTCGGCGAAGCCCAGCCGGGCGATCGCGGCCGGGAGCGAGCCGGGGGCCCGTGAGCTCATGGCGCTGCCGTCAGAGCCGGGGCAGGTAGCGCTCGAGCTCGAAGGCGGTCACCTGGTTGCGGTAGTCCTCCCACTCGGCGCGCTTGTTGCGCAGGAAGAAGTCGAACGTGTGCTCCCCGAGCGTCTCGGCGACGAGCTCGCTGGACTCCATCACGGCGATCGCCTCGCTGAGGCTGGCGGGGAGCGGCTTGATACCCATCGCCCTGCGCTCGGAGTCCGTGAGGCTCCAGACGTCGTCCTCGGTCTCGGGCGGCAGGTCGTACGCCTCCTCCACCCCCTTGAGTCCGGCGGCGAGGAGAACCGCGAAGGTCAGATAGGGGTTGCAGGCCGTGTCGACGCTGCGCACCTCGATCCGGCTGCTGTTGCCCTTGGTCGGCTTGTACATGGGGACGCGCACCATGGCGGAGCGGTTGTTGTGCCCCCAGGTCAGGTGCGCAGGCGCCTCGCCTCCGCCCCACAGCCGCTTGTAGGAGTTGACGTACTGGTTCGTGACCGCGGTGATCTCCGCGCCGTGCCGGAGCAGCCCGGCGATGAACTGCCGTCCCACCTTGGAGAGCTGGTAAGGGGCACCGGGCTCGTGGAACGCGTTGGTGTCGCCCTCGAAGAGCGACAGGTGCGTGTGCATCCCCGACCCCGGGTGCTCGGCGAAGGGCTTGGGCATGAACGAGGCGAAGATGCCCTGCTCCAGCGCCACCTCCTTGATGACGGCTCGGAACGTCATGATGTTGTCCGCGGTCGACAAGGCGTCCGCGTAGCGCAGGTCGATCTCGTTCTGCCCCGGCGCACCCTCGTGGTGGCTGAACTCGACGGAGATCCCCATGGTCTCGAGCATCGAGATCGCCGCACGGCGGAAGTCGTGGCTGTTGCCGTGCGGCACGTGGTCGAAGTATCCGGACTGGTCGATGGGCTCCGGGCGCTGGCCCGGCGTCCACCCCTGCTCGAGGAGGAAGAACTCGATCTCCGGGTGGGTGTAGAACGTGAAGCCCTGGTCGGACGCCTTGGTGAGCGCACGCTGGAGGACGTGCCGGGGGTCGGCCATGCTCGGCGTGCCGTCCGGCAGGGTGAGGTCGCAGAACATCCGCGCGGTGCCAGGGCTCTCGCCGCGCCACGGCAGGACCTGGAACGTCCCCGGGTCGGGCTTGGCCAGCATGTCGGCCTCGAAGACCCTCGCGAAACCCTCGATGACCGACCCGTCGAAGCCGATCCCCTCGGCGAACGCGCCCTCGAGCTCGGCGGGGGCGATGGCCACCGACTTCAGCGTGCCGAGCACGTCGGTGAACCACAGCCGGACGAACCGGATGTCGCGCTCTTCGATGGTGCGGAGGACGAACTCCTGCTGACGGTCCATGTGTCGATCCTGCCGCACCGGTGTTTCCTCCGGGTTACCGCGAGGCGCCCCGGACGGGGGAGGGGCCCCGGGATGTTCCCGGGGCCCCTCCTGTTCCGTCAGCCGGTCAGGGAGTGGCCGGCTGTGCGGGGTTGGTGACGCTGACGGTCAGCGCACCGGTGGTGCCGGCGGTCACCGTGGCCTTGACGCCGACACCGGCGACCTTGACCGAGTTCTGCGGCGCGTCGACCGAGTAGTAGGCGTCCTTGATCGTGTCATCGAAGGTCGCCATCGGCCTGCGTGAGGCCTCCGAGTTGCAGGCCTTGACCGTCGGATAGGTCGTCACGCCCTTGACCGTCGTCGCCACCTCCTTCTCCAGGCAGACGCCGTCGAGCGTCTCGAGGCCGAAGATCGCGTCGAACGGCTCACGCCGGTTGCTCGGGCTCGTGCCGTCCGGGTAGGTCAGCGTGTTCGGCCGTGCGTCGACGACCATCGCGTAGCCGGCACCGGGGTGCGTGGCCACGTTGTTGTCGGCATAGCCCTGGTCGACCATCCACACGAGCATCCCGTTCTGGAACGGGAAGTGCTGCACCTTGTCGGGCGCGGTGTAGGGGTAGCTGAACTGGTACGGCCCCGTGCGGAGGGTGTCGTCGTAGCCGACGTACTGACGGTTCTCGAGGAGGTAGTACCGCTCGGCGTCGGTCACCTCGGTGCCGGTCGAGGCCTTCCACCCCTTGACCGTCCAGCCGTTGTCGCCGTTCTCCGCGCCATCGATGACGTCAGTCGCCTGGTCCACGCTGACGGAGATCCTGTCGAGGAAGGCACCGGCCTCGTTGACGCCCCCATCGGTGGCATACCGGAACTGGAAGAGCGTCGGCGTCGTGGAGTCGGCGGGCCGGTAGGACCAGCGCTTCGACGACCACTTCGTGCCCGAGCCCGTCAGCGGCTGCCCGACCTGGGTCCACGTGGCACCCCCGTTGGAGGAGTACTCCGCGTAGAGGTAGTCGTAGTTCGCCTCGATGTCGTACCAGAGGTCCGCCGACACCGTGACCGAGGAGCCCGCGCGCACGCTGCGGGTCAGGGTGTTCTTGAGGTCGTCTCCTCGGCCCGACCACCAGGCCTTGACGCCCTCCGTCGGAGTGACGTACTCGTCCGTCCGACTCGAGTTGGGCAGGTCGACCTTGACGGCCTGGTAGCCCTTGGACGCCGCGTCCTGGGACGGCGACAGGGTGTACGAACCGGACTGCCCGGCCGCCACGGTGGTGTAGTCCAGCCAGCCCAGGTAGAGCTTCTCCTCCGGACCCATCAGGCCGGGGGTGGTCCCGATGCTGCCGTCTCCGTGACCGAGCCACGAGCCGGAGCTCATGAGCGTCCAGAAGGCCGATCCATTCTCGCCGCCCGCGGTGTCGTAGAAGTCGGGAAGGCCGAGGTCGTGACCGAACTCGTGCGCGAAGACGCCGAGGCCGCCGTCCTCGGGCTCGACGGTGTAGTCACCGACGAAGTACTTGGAGGCGCCGATCTGGGCGCCGCCGTACAGGTTCTGCCGGCCCTCGACCACCGGGCCGGTCGTGCCGTAGTCGGTGGAGTTGACGTACCAGCGGTGGGACCAGATCGCGTCAGCGGGGGCACCGCCTTCCTCGCCGCCTCCAGCGTGCACTGCCTGGAAGTGGTCGAGGTAGCCGTCCGCCTCGTTGAAGTTGCCGTTCCCGTTGTAGTCGTACCGGTCCCAGACGTCGAACTGCGAGAGGTAGGCGTCGATCTCCGTCGCGGTCTTGGTCTTCAGCTCGTTGGCGTACCACGCGTCGACCGAGTCCGCGATGAAGGCCCACGCGCCGCCGTAGTCCTCCACGGCGTTGTCGCCGTAGCTCGAACCGTTACCCGGCACGGTCACCCAGTCGGAGACGGTGTTGATCGCCGTGTACTTGCCCGAGGAGAGCTTGGTGTAGTAGTCCGCGAACGACTCGCCCGACCCGTTGAACATCTCCTCGTAGTGGGCCGTGTTGAAGTCCTCCACCCAGTACGACGAGTTGTTCACCGCCGGGTCCGGCTCGGGGATCCAGTTGTGAAGCGGCCCCGGGGTGGTGCCGAGGCGGCCGGAGCCGGCGTCGCCGAACTCGGCGAGCACGGTGAAGATCTTGTCCGTCTTGTCGACGGGGAACTCGACGACGTCGCCCTTACGCGGCGAGAGGGCGACGGTCGCGCCGCCGCCGGTCTGCGCCTTGAGCTGGGCCTTGCCGTTCTTGAGCAACGCAAGCGCCTTCTCGCGCTTGGCTGTCTGCTCGGCCGTCTTCGGGCCGGGGCGGTTGTCGGAGCGGTGGGCCGCTCCGGTGCTGCTCGGAGCGTCGTCCGAGGGTTGCGCGGATGCCGGCGCCGAGATGGCGAGAGTGCAGGCAACCGCTGCGGCGCCGGTCAGCGCCACGATGGTGCGTGGGGTCACAGGTCCTCCAGGATGGGTGGGTCAGGCCCGTGGTGGGGGCCCGGAACAGGGAACCACGCCCGGGACGATTCCGCGCGCTGAGCGGTGCAGAAGATTTTGCGGCCCCACAGGACAGGACCGCCGTTCTTGTCGCGAGAGTCCCTCGGCCCGGGGGTCGCTGAGGGTCGGCATACGATCGGCTCATGAGCGAGCCCACGCCGAGCACCCCATCCGCGGTCCCGGTGACGGCGGCCGAGGGCACAGCTCCCTACGGCACGGGCGCGCAGGCCGCCCCGCAGCGGCGTGTGCGCATCCCCCACCTGCTCCAGATGAAGGAGCGAGGGCAGCGGTGGGCCATGCTCACGGCATACGACATGTACACCGCGGAGATCTTCGACGAGGCCGGGATCCCTGTCCTCCTCGTCGGGGACAGCGCCGGAAACAACGTCTATGGCTTCGAGACGACGGTCCCTGTCACCGTCGACCACCTCGTGCCGCTGTGCCGCGCGGTCACCAGCGCGGCGAAGCACGCGATGGTCGTCGCCGACCTTCCCTTCGGCTCCTACCAGGCGAGCCCGCAGCAGGCGCTAGCGACCGCCACGCGCTTCATGAAGGAGGGGATGGCGCACGCGGTCAAGCTCGAGGGCGGGGCACCCATGGTGCCGGAGGTCGAGCTGCTGGTGCGTGCCGGCATCCCGGTCATGGGCCACATCGGCTTCACCCCGCAGAGCGAGCACGTGCTCGGCGGCTACAAGGTCCAGGGACGCGGCTCGGGGGCCGACAAGCTCATGGAGGACGCCCTCGCGCTGGAGTCGGCCGGCTGCTTCGCCGTCGTCATGGAGATGGTCCCGGCACCGGTTGCGGCGAAGGTGACCGAGGCGCTGCGCATCCCGACGATCGGCATCGGCGCCGGGCCGCACTGCGACGCCCAGGTCCTCGTGTGGCAGGACATGGCGGGCCTTCGCGGTGGGCGCGCGCCACGCTTCGTCAAGAAGTACGCCGACCTGCGCGCCGACCTCAAGGGCGCGGCCGGAACCTATGCGGCAGAGGTCGCCTCGGGAGTCTTCCCCGCGACCGAGCACTCGTTCGAGTCCTGAGGGTCAGACCGACATGTGGCCCATGGACACCCCGAACGCGCCGTCCCGCACGCGCTGGTCGGCGCTGATGAGCGGCCCGGAGGCTGCGTTCACCTACCGCAAGCGCTTCCTGGACCTCGAGAGCTCGGGTGAGGACATCCATGGCGAGGCCCGCTTCGTCACCGAGCTCGTCCCGCCGCCGTCCCGGGTGCTCGATGCCGGCTGCGGCTTCGGCCGGGTCGCCAGCAAGCTCACCCGGCTCGGGCACACCGCCATCGGCGTCGACGCCGACGAGCACCTCATCGCGCTCGCCTCCGAGGACCCCGACACCCGGTTCTTCGTCGCCGACCTCGCGACCCTGCACCTGCGCACCGAGCAGGAGTTCCACGCCGTCGTCATGGCGGGCAACGTCGTGACGTACCTCGCAGACGGCACCCTGCCGGCTGTGCTGGAGCGGCTGTCGGCGCACCTTGCGCCCGGCGGCTACCTCGTCTCCGGGTTCGGGCTTGCGGGATCGGTACCGGACGGCGCCGCTGCGGTCGACCTGAGGACGTACGACCGGCTGGCCGAGGCGGTCGGGCTGTCGTTCATCGCCCGCTACTCCACGTGGGACAAGGACCCCTTCTGGCCGACCAGCACGTATGCCGTGTCGGTGCACCGCCGCACGCGCGGCTGACGGCCCCGTCGCCCGGGCGCCGCGCTCAGTCCTCGTGGTCCTCGTCGTCCCACGTGCCTCCAGCGGCCCACTTCCTGTCCTCGGCGTCCCACTCCTCGGTCTTGGACCGGGCGGTCTCGAGCGCGTGCGTCGCCGCCTCCTCCGTCTCGTAGGGGCCCATGACAGTGGCGCCCCGGCTGCGCGTCTCGTCGGTCTCGACCCGGCCGGTGTCGACGTTGAACCAGTACCGCATCGCGCTCCTCCTCGTCCACGGCGTGGTGCCTAGACTCCACCGTATGCCGTTGACGTACGCCTCCGTGGCCCCCGGCGCGCTCTCGCCACGACGTCCCGTCCCGGTGACCATCCCCCGTCCCGAGTATGTCGACCGACCCGCTCCAGCGCGCTACACCGGACCCGAGGTCAAGGACGCCGAGACGATCGAGAAGATGCGCGTCGCCGGTCGGATCGCGGCCGACGCCATGGCCGCCGCGGCATCCGTCATCGCCCCCGGCGTCACCACCGACGAGGTCGACCGGATCGGGCACGAGTACCTCGTGGACCACGGCGCCTACCCGTCGACGCTGGGCTACAAGGGCTTCCCGAAGTCCCTGTGCACGTCGGTCAACGAGGTCGTCTGCCACGGCATCCCGGACAACCGCCCACTCGAGGACGGCGACATCGTCAACATCGACATCACCGCCTTCGTGGAGGGGGTCCACGGGGACACCGACGCGACGTACCTCGTCGGCGAGGTCGACGAGGAGTCCCGGCTGCTCGTCGAGCGCACCCACGAGGCGATGATGCGGGGTATCCGCGCGGCCGTCCCCGGGCGCGCGATCAACGTCATCGGTCGGGTCATCGAGTCGTACGCCCGGCGCTTCGGCTACGGGGTCGTCCGCGACTTCACGGGGCACGGGATCGGCACGGCGTTCCACAGCGGACTGGTCGTTCCCCACTACGACGCGGCACCGGCATACGGGACCGTCATGGAGGCCGGCATGACCTTCACCGTCGAGCCGATGCTCAACCTCGGCACCCCCGAGTGGGAGATGTGGGACGACGGGTGGACGGTCGTCACACGCGACCGTCGCCGTTCGGCACAGTTCGAGCACACCATCCTCGTGACCGACCACGGACCCGAGATCCTCACCCAGGGAGACCCAGCATGAGCACAGCCAAGCCCCTCGGCATCGACGTCGGCGGCAGCGGGATCAAGGGTGCGCCGGTCGACCTCGAGAAGGGCGCCTTCGCGCAGGATCGGCTCAAGATCGAGACGCCGGAGGTGTCGACCCCGCAGGCCGTCTGCGAGGTCATCGCGCAGATCGTCGACCGGTTCGACGAGGTCCACGACGGCTCGCCCATCGGCGTGACGATCCCCGGTGTCGTCCAGCACGGGGTGGTCAAGACCGCGGCCAACATCGACAAGTCGTGGATCGAGTGCGAGATCGAGAAGCTCCTCGAGGACCGCCTGCAGCATGACGTCGTCGTGGTCAACGACGCGGACGCAGCCGGGGTGGGGGAGCTGTCGTTCGGGGCCGCCAGGGGTCAGGACGGTCTCGTCATCCTCACCACGCTGGGCACGGGGATCGGCACGGCGGTCATCAACCGCGGCGTCCTCGTGCCCAACTCCGAGCTGGGGCACCTGGAGATCGACGGCGTCGATGCGGAGACGGTGACGGCCAGCTCGGCCAAGAGCCGCGAGGGGCTGAGCTACGAGGAGTGGGCCAAACGCCTCCAGCGCTACTACCGATACCTCGAGGACCTGCTGTGGCCGGACCTGATCGTCGTCGGAGGCGGGGTGTCCCGCAAGGCGGAGAAGTACCTCCCGCACCTCGATCTGCGGACGCCGATCGTGCCGGCGACCCTCGAGAACGCCGCCGGCATCATCGGCGCCGCCGTGCTGGCGACCCAGACCCAGGAGGAGCGCGGCCGGCACCTCGACTGATCACTGACCGGCGCGGAACTCCACCCCGCCGGCACCGGCGAGGTCGTGGATGCGGGTGGTCGGGGAGCCGAGCCGTTCGGCCTGCCCGAGGTACAGCTCGCGCCCCTTGTCCCTGAGCAACCCGTCGTGCACGGGCACCGCATGGGCGGCCCCGAGCCGTCGCAGGAACGCCGTCATGTCGCGGCTGCGCTGCCACGGGGCCTGGAGAGGGAAGGCCAGGACGTCGACCCGGCCCGGCTCGCCGTCGAGGGCGTCACCCGGGTGGAAGAAGGACGGCTCGCCGTCGGCGTCGAGGCGGACCCCGACGTTGGTGACCCGTGGGAGCTCGTCATGGATCAGGGCATGCTGCTGCCCGACCGGCGTCACGGTCACCGGCCCCAGTGCAGTCGGGGTGCCTCCGTGCTCACGCGCCTCCACTCCGGCGCGGCCCAGGATCTCCACGCTCTGTGGGTCGCAGAGCACGACCGCTCCCGGGCTGGACGCCACGATGCCGGGCAGTCGGTCGGGGTCGAGGTGGTCGGCGTGCTGGTGCGTGACGACCACGCCATCGAGGTCACCCACCCCTGACAGGTCCTCGGCGAGGGTTCCGGGGTCGAGGAGGATCCGGCAGTCGGCCATCTCCACGAGGAGGCACGCGTGTCCGAGGTGGGTGATCCGCATCCATCCACCGTATGCCGGTCAGCCGACGGCGGGCTCGTTGTGGTGCTGCGCGTCGGGCGGGTGCGGCGATGACGTGGCATCGCCCCCGTCGAGGGCGTCGAGGAGGTCGGCGGCCCGGCGCAGGTCGCGCGGAAGCACGGTGGTGCGAGGTGGGGTCCGGGGCAGGGTCGCTGCACCTTCCCCGGCGAGGAAGAGCGGCAGGCGCGCGCCGAGGCGGGACAGGGACGGCATCCGGGACTCGAAGGCGGAGCGACGCACGCCCGCCAGGACGCAGGCGTCTGCGTTCAGGAAGCGCACGGCCTGCCCGATCGCGGTCATCGGGGTGTTCGCCCCCAGGCTCACGACCCGCCAACGCCGCGCGTGCAGCATCGCGCCGAAGAGCTCGAGCGGGAGGTCGTGCAGCTCGTGGGGCGGGCACGCGAGGACGACGGTGCGCATCTGCTTTCCCTGGACCGGCATCCGGAGCTCTCCGAGTACCCCACGGAAGGAGCTCGACACGAAGTGCTCGTGGAGGACGCCCAGCTCACCGCTCTGCCAGCGGTCACCCACCTCGCGAAGCACGGGGATGACGACCTCCGTGACGGTGTCGTCCACTCCGGAGCCGAGCAGCGACTGAAGGAGGACGTCGCGGACGGTGCCACCGTCCAGGTCACGCACCGCCCCCATGACGGTGCCCCTGGCCGCGGCGTGGTCGATCCGTTCGTGCTCGTGCATGGCAGCCCCTTCCGTGCCGTGAACGGCCCACGGGCACGCTACGACACCCGTGGGGCCGTGGGGCGCAGACCGACGCGGGTGCGTGGGCCGCCGGTCGGCCGTCCGGAGAGCCGTGACGCCACGCGCGCGAAGTCGCTAGCGTGACCGCATGTCCACTCCCTTCGGGGCGGCCGACCCGGGAAGGGAGGCCTGCCTGTCCTGGCTCAAGCGGCGGCTGGACGCCGACGTGCAGCAGGCCCCGGACCTGCTCTGGCACTACACGGATGCCGGCGGCCTGTTGGGAATCGTCGGGCACGAGCGCATGTGGGCGACGCAGACGAGCTTCCTCAACGACTCCACCGAGCTGGCGTACGGCGTCGAACTGGTGACGAAGGCGATGGCGACGTACGACCCCCAGTACCTCAAGGAGGGCACCGCGCGCTTCCTCGAGGACGTCTTCGACCCGCAGCGAGCGTCTCTGCCGAGGTGGCTGGACGCGAACCTCGACGTCTACGTCACGTGCTTCTGCGAGGACGGGGACCTCCTGAGCCAGTGGCGGGCGTACGCGGGGCGGGACAACGCCGGTGGATACGCCATCGGCATGGGTACGGACCCCCCGATGCAGGGCTGGCCCCAGGAGTCCCCCGGAGACCATGACGTGGCCATCCGACGTGTGCTCTACGACCCCGTCGAGCAGGAAGCGGCCTGTCACGAGCTGATCGACACGTTGGTACCCATCATCGACGCCGATCCGGAGGACCGTGAGCTGCAGAAGTCCTTCGCGCACAACCTGCTCAGCGGTGTCGTGGAGTTCGCCTCGTGGTGCAAGGACCCCGCGTTCGAGGAGGAGCACGAGTGGCGGATCGTCTACGTGCGCAACAACGACAGCTCCAAGCTCCCGGTCCGCCATCGCATGTCGAGGGGTCTGCTGGTGCCCTACGTCGAGCTGGAGCTCCCCTGTCCCGTCGAGCCACTGAGGGGCCACCTGCCGCTGCAGTCCATCCGCCTCGGGCCTGGTCCCGAGCCGGCCCTGAAGCTGCGCGGCGTGCAGACGTTCCTCTCCAACTTTCCGCATTTCGCCGACGTGCGACTGGAAGGATCGGCCGCCCCCCTGCGCATGTGAGGAGAGGGCCCCAGCACCCCCGACCACCCAGCCACGTCCGGTGCCCTGCCCCACAGTGCCGTCGCCAGGGTGCTCTTGTCCCCGAGAAGGAGGATGGTGGACTCGTGCAGATCCCGAGTGGCCGGGGCATCGATGCCTGGCCCGAAGACCCGGAGGATCTCCGGCGGACCGCCGAGATCCTCGGCCAGATCACGCGCGACACCCACGACAACGACTCCGGAGTGAGCCTCGACCTCCTGGTCAAGCAGGCCGTCCGCCTGGTTCCCAACGCGGAAGGGGCCAGCGTGACCACGCTGAGCAGGGGGACGTTCCACACGGTGGCCAGCACCTCACCGACCGTCGTGGAGGTGGACCGGCTGCAGTACGAGCACGGGAGCGGCCCGTGCGTTGACGCGGTCCTCGAGGACGGCATCTTCACCACGGGCAATGTGGCTCGAGAGCCCCGGTGGCACCCGTTCGGAGCACGGGTCCACGAGCGCTTCGGGATCACCAGCATGCTGGCCCTGCGCCTCCACCTCCTCGACGGGAGCGACACCATCGCGGGACTCAACCTCTCGTCGACCAGGCCGGACGCGTTCACGGAGGCCGACGTGGACCGCGCCCGACTCCTGGCGACGCACTGCGCGCTCCTCGTCACGGCCACCCAGGCAAGCGACATGGCGGTCGAGCTCTTCCAGACCCTGAAGGGCAACCGTCAGATCGGCATCGCCGTCGGCATCCTCATGGCACGACGGAACCTCACCCGGGACCAGGCGTTCGACATCCTGCGGTACGCGACCCAGAACTCCAACCGGACGCTCCAGGAAGTCGCCGCCGAGGTGGCTGACACCGGCGCGGACCCCGAGGTGGACACCTCGGTGGACTCAGGCGGGGCAGACGCAGCCCGAGGTCAGTGACCCGGCGGCGGTGGGCGAGGCGGCAGGTCGGTCGGCTGACGCCCAGCCGTGGGCACCGCCATGATCCTCAGCGGACCCCGGTGAAGAATCGCTCGAGGAACACCTCGGCCTGTTCCTCCGGAGAGCGGCGGGACAGCAGGGCAGCGGTCTCCACGGCGAAGACAAGGCGCTCGGCAAGACCTCGGGCGAGCACGTCGCCATGGTCCGCGATGATCCCCTTGGCCCACCGCATCGCCTGAGGATGCCCCCCCACACCCCAGGACGCGAGGATCGCGTTGGTGGTCGCGCCCGGCCGGTCCCGCCACGGGACCACGCGGGAGACGAGGGAGATCGTCGTGGCGGTGCGTACCCCGAGCACCCGAGCCAGGTCGTCCAGTGCGCCCCACGTCAGGGCAACGGCAGCCACGGCCCCGTGCATCCCCCGCTCGCCCACCGCGGCCACGAAGTCGGACAGGCGCTGTCCGTCCTTGGCCGCACGGTCCGGCTCCATGAGCAGAGCGCGCACGAGGGGCTCGATGTCGCTGTACGTCGCCCAGAATTCGGGCAGTTGGAAGTCCTCAAGGCTCATGGGTTGGCTACCGGCTCGCGTGCTTTCGTCGGGCTACACCTACCCGCTTCAGTGTGCCGTGCCACAGGGCGTCAGGGGCCTTTGAGCGCCCCGGCAGTGGGCGGAATCCTCGGTCCGCCCTCGGGCCGAGCCGGTATGGCCGCCTCAGGGCGAATGCCGACGACCGCCGCGTACCTGCTGACGGGGGTGTCCGCTCGGGACGCAGGTCTACGTGCTTCCCGAGCAGACAGCCGGGTTCAACCCATGGCCTCGGCGCGGCGCGGGATGTGAAGGGGCCGCAGCCCGCGACGAGCCAGCACTGTGCCCAGGACCGCTCCGACAAGGACGCCTCCTGCGGCGAGGCCCGTGGCGAGCGCCCAGGAGACACCCGACGTCGAAGGCTGGGACAGCATGTCGGTTGACGCGCCCGGTGCGACACGCCCCTGCGCTGCCGCCGAGCCACCGGCGTCAGACCTGCCCGTCCCGAGGACGCCGAGGGCGGTGAGGCTCGTGACGAGGTCGGCGCCCCGAGCCGGCTGGTGCCAGATCGGCGACTGCGCGTACGGGTCCGTGCCCGAAGTGTCGACAAAGGTCTCGACCCACACATCGGACCCGACGACGTGCACGTTGTCGATGCGCCACGGGTTGACGTCGTGGATCAACCACACGAGACGAACCCCCGAGTCCGACTGTTCGACCACACCGGGCGGGGTGACGCTCTTGGCGGGCCGGTTCTCGTCGCCGAGGATCGACTGGAGCTCGGTGTAGGCGGAACTGCCGTTGAGGGCTGCAGCGGACCGGCCGGTGTCGTAGTTGACGAGGAGGACCGAGGTAGGGCCACCGGCGACCGCGGACGGGACGCTGAGAACGAAGAAGCCCGCGACCAGGGCCAGGGTGAGTGACAGGAGCCTGCGCATGTCGTGCCTCCGTGGTGAGTTCCGGGTGCTGCGGTGGATACACCGCTCACGCCCAAGTGGTTCACCGGCCGGCCCTCAGGGGACAGATTCTGCGAGCGCCTTCGCGGCCTCCAGCGTGTCCGGCCCTTCCAGGCGATAGGTGATCTCGCGCCCCGCCTTGTCACGGTCGACCCAGACGAGGGTGGGTCCTGCGACCCGCGGCGCGCTGGCCACGGTGACGCCAGCGCGGTCGGTCCACTCGATGAGGTGGGGCGCCGGGAACCAGACGGCTTCCCTCCCGGCCACGTCGGTGGGTGTGACCGTCTCCCAGACGCTCTTGAGGTAGCCGAACGACAGGCTGCCGTTGAAGACGTCGAGTGTGGTCGACCCAGCACCGCGACCCCAGGTCAGCTCGACGACTCGCGCCTCGCGGGTCACCGCGATGGTCGTGGGTGTCCCGAGCTCCGGCGGCGTGTCGACGTCGAAGCCCACGCGGTTCGAGGCGTCCTCGATGGATCCGACCACGACGGCACCCGGTGAGGTCGGTGCGGCGCCTTCGGGGTCGCTGGTCGCCGACGAGCCTGACGGTGAGGGGACCTCTCGCACCATGACGCCACCGATGCGGAGGAGATCGAGTACCGCAGCACGCACGGGTGGGACGAGGACGACCACGAGCAGCGCCGCGATGGCCGTGGCGAGAGCCCGGCGCCGGGGGGCGCGCAGGCTCCTACGCCACGTCGGTAGCCAGTTCGGGGGCCGCCCCGGCAGCCACCCCGAGGAGCGGGACCGTCCCACCATGACGGGTGACGGGCTGGGCGCTGCAGGCGCGCCGGCATACTCACCGCCTGTCTCTGCGATCCGCGCCAGCACGCGCTCCGCGAGGTCGGCGGGTGGCGGGTCGACCACGAGGGTGCGGCCCAGGGCGATGAGCTCGGACTCGAGCGGTTCGAGCGGTTCGGGCGACCGGGGGTGCTCAGACATCGGCAAGCGCCTCTCGTAGTCGGGCCAGGCCCCGCCGGAGTCGGGACTTCACCGTTCCGTTCGGGATGCCGAGCGCCTCGGCGGTCTCGGTCTCCGAGAGCTCGAGCAGGTAGCGACAGGTGACGACCTCGCGCAGTTCCCCCGGCAGCGTCCGGATGGCGCCGAGCAGAGCCTCGCGTCGTTCTTCTCTGACGGCAGCGTCCGCCGGGTCCGAACCGGTGACGAGATGGACGTCCTCGCGGACGACCCGCAGCTCGCGTTCGGACCGACGGGACTGCCCGCGGTGGAGGTTGCGGCTCTCGTTGATGACGATCCGCAACAACCAAGGCCTGAACTCGGCGCCGTCCCGGAACGAGGAGAGGGACCGATAGGCCTTCACGAACGCCTCCTGGACGACGTCGTCAGCGTCCGAGCCCGCCCCGGAGAGCACTGCCAGCCGCCGGGCCACCGGGGCATGTCTGGTCACCAGCTCGGCGTAGGCGGCCGTGTCCCCGGCACGAACGCGAGCAAGCACCATAGCCTCGTCGGCCGTCTCGATCGGTCCTCCCCTCGCCCGCTGGTGTCGTCCTTCACCAGTCCTACACCGTCGACGTCGATGGCGTTCACCGCGTGGGTGCAGTCGGATCACAGGCGGTAACCGTTGACTAGCGGTGCGTGCAAGGCGTTGACCTGCACAAACCTCAGAACGACCGTTGAATGGCGGTGACCGGTTGCGATCATGCTGGGAACTCATGGGGGACTGCCCACCCATCAGACCGGAAGGGCAACGCGACCGTGACGACAAGGGCGCACCTGTTCCTGTACCGCGTCGCGCTCGCGCCGCTCGCGGTCCGCGCGTCCCGGTCAGGTCATCGGCCGTTCGTCCAGTGTTCGCCCCAACGCCGAGCGTTACTCCTGCCAACGGCATGCGGCCATGTTGAACTTGCGCCATGACTCCAGCGAGCTCCGCCGAGTGGCAGGCGTGGCTGGTCATCGCGGGCGCTCTCGTGGCGGTCGGTGTCCTGAGCGCATCAACGGCGCTGCTGACGGTGGGGCTGATGTTCGGGGGCGTGTGCCTCGTGGGCGTGTTCTGGCCGTCGAGCTGGAGAACCACAATCCTCCGGGCGCGTGCGGCTCTCACGCAGCGTCCCCGCCAGCGTGGGTGATCAAACCCGCTGCCGGGGACGCCTGGCCGCCCGACCCTCCGATGGTGAGCCGAACCGTCACGTCCGTCCGTGCCCGGTGTCAGGCCTGCTTTGCCCGGGTTGGGGTGGTGGGGATGGTGGCCACGTTGTTGACGGCCCTGGCGCCGAGGCGCGGGTCGAGGCGCGCTCTGCTCCGATAAGGAGCGGGGGTGGGCGCCCGGCGACCCGACCGGCGAACGGCGAGGGCACGCTCCATCGTCGACCTCAGCGATCTGCAGGTGGTCAGGGGCCGGGACGACCGCGATCTGCGTCCGCCATCATGCCGGCCCGGAGACAATCTGCCGGACGTCCTCGGGGGGGTGACTACCGAGCCCGAGCAGTTGGTCACGTTTGGGTACGTTCCGCCCTCGACTTGTCGCCAAGGGGGCGGCCACCTCCGATGTGGAGGATGGTGCCCATATGACGACAACAACCCGGCACGGCATCGACGCCTGGCCCGAAGACGCTGAGGACCTCCGCAGAACAGCAGAGGCCCTGAGCCAGCTGACGAAGGACACCTGGGACAACGACTCCCAGGTGAGTCTCGACCTCCTCGTCGACCACGCCGTCAGCCTCATCCCCAGTGCCGACTGGGCCAGCGTCACAACGCTCAGCCGGGGGCAGTTCAAGACCGTGGCGAGCAGCGCTCCGACCGCTGTCGAGGTGGACCGGCTGCAGTACGAGAACGGCAGCGGGCCATGCGTCGACGCCGTCCTGGAGGACGGCATCTTCACCACCGCGAACGTCGCCGCAGAGCCGAGGTGGCACCCGTTCGGGGAACGAGCGCAGGAGCGCTTCGGCGTCAGGAGCATCCTGGCCCTGCGGCTGCACCTCTTGGACGACAGCGACACCATCGCGGGACTCAACGTCTTCTCCACCAGGCCGGACGCGTTCTCCGACGCGGACGTGGACCGGGCCAGAATCCTGGCGACGCACTGTGCCCTCCTGGTCACGGCGACCCAGGCCACAGACAAGGCGGCGGGCATGCTTCAGGCGCTGAAGAGCAACCGGGAGATCGGCATCGCCGTTGGGATCCTGATGGCGCGGCGGCACCTCAGCCGCGAACAGGCGTTCGACGTGCTGCGATACGTGACTCAGAACAGCAACCGGAAGATGCGGGACGTCGCCGCCGAGGTCGCTGAGACCGGCTTCGCCCCCGAGGTCGTATAGCCGGCACGTGGTCGCCGGTCAACGCATCAGCGAAGGCTGAACGACGTAGGCCAACGCCCCGAAGCACACACGCCGCCAATGCCTCACCGTCTGCCGAAAGACGTGGTTGTTGAAGCACTTGGTCGCCGGCGCTGATGGTGCTTCACTCAGGCCCGTGACGAAGGTATCTGCGGGCGAGTGGTTGTCATGGCTCATGCTCGCGGGGGCGCTCGCCATCTTCGGCGTTCTGAGCGACCAGCTGGCCATCGTGGTGCTTGGTGCGGTGTTCTCCGTTGGTTGCGTTGTCGGGCTGCTGTCTCGGCTCACTGCTTGCGCGAACGGCCCATGCGCTCATGCAGGCCCGTGGCAGACTCGCGCCAGGTCCATGCGATCGCCCCCTCGAAAGCATGGACTCAGCGCCCCGGGTTGAGACCCGCCGTCTCCCCGGGGCGCGCCATGGGTTCGCCTCCTGCTGCCTTGGACAGCCACTCCGACAGAGCGGTGTCCGGGGTGCCTTCGAGGGAGTGGAGCTCGACGCCGGACCAGCTTCCGGACAACCGTCCTTCCAATCCGTTGGCACGAGCTGCTCCGAACGTCAGGCAGACCGTCGAGACCGTCTCCTCGGCTACAGACCTACTGGAGCTCAACATGAAGCGAACCACCACGGCTGTCTTCGGCAGCTCGGTCCTTGCAATGGTCGCCGCCGCGTCCCTCGGGGCCGGCCCCGCCTCGGCGCACCCCACTCCGGCCGGCGAAGGCGCCGCCAGGACCGTCATGCTCAACGCGCACCTGAACGAGCTGAACAACTCGGGCGCCTCGGGCACCGCCACGGCCACCGTGCGCAACCAGCGCATCCAGCACATCGACGTGCATGCCCACGGTCTGACCCCGGACGCCCCGCACGCCCAGCACATCCACTACGGCGAGCAGGCCATGAACGAGTGCCCGGGGCTGGACCTGGACTCCAACATGGACGGACGCATCAACACCGTCGAAGGCGTCCCGGCATACGGCCCGGTCGTCGTCTCCCTCAACACCATCGGCGACACCACACCGGCCAGCTTCCTGGACGTCACCCGGTTCCCGGTCTCCGACAACGGCTCGTACCACTACGAGCGCGACAACATCAAGTTCACCCGCGTCGCAGGCACCGGCTACAACGGCGGCGGCGGAACAGCCAAGCAGATCGCCGACTCCATCCGCGAGGGCGAGGGCGTCCTGGTCATCCACGGGGTCGACTACAACGACAACGGCGTCTACGACGTCGATAGCGCAGGGGCCAGCGAGCTCGACCCCAACCTGCCCGCCGAGGCAACCGACCCCGCCGTCTGTGGTGTCCTGAAGGTCACCAACTGACACTCGTTCGCAGCAGCACCTGACTCAGCCAGCGTCGATGGCCCACCGGTACAACGGTGGGCCATCGCGTCGTCCCCGACGTACCAAGCCCGGCTCCCACATCCGCCACCGCTGATCAGCCGGCGCCGCGGCAGGCTATGTGTGGTGGACGAGTCGGGCTGTAGGCCGGGTTCTGTCCCGCGCAGCCGTTTCCGACGACGCGGTGACGGTCATCCATCTCGGGTGGCCGTTGCCGACCACCTCCAGCGCCCTACCCGCGTGCTCGGGCGGGCCGCCCTCGAACGCACGCTGTCTGGGCTTGCTCCGGATGGGGTTTACCGAGCCGACCTGGTCACCCAGGCCGCTGGTGGTCTCTTACACCACCGTTTCACCCTTGCTCCTCCACCGGCGAAACCGGTGGAGGGGCGGTCTGTTCTCTGTGGCACTGTCCCGCGGGTCACCCCGGGTGGCTGTTGGCCACCATCCTGCCCTTCGGAGCCCGGACCTTCCTCGGCGGTGGTTGCCCACCGACGCGACCGTCCGCCCGACTCGTCCGCTGCCAGTCTAGAGCCCCGGCACGGCGTGGCCGTGTACCTCAGGGATGGACGAACGACAGCGCCCCCGCTCGGATGTCGGCGCTCTCGAGCCGAACCGTGATCTCGGAGCCGAGCGGCGCCCGGTCCCCGGTGACCTGCGAGAGCACGGGCAGCTCGACGAGCTGGACGTCCATGCCCTTCTCGGTGTGGTCGAGGACCACGGCCGTGAACGTCTCCCCCTCCCGTCCGTGGAGCACGGCCGCCTCGGTGGCGTCGGCGCACGCACGCTCGGCCGCGCGGGCACGGCGGTCGGACTCCCGCATGAGCTCCGGGAGCAGCGGAAGGGACGATCGGATCGGGTCCGGGACGTCCGCGCCCCGGCACACCGCCTCGCACACGACCAGCGCGAAGCGGTCGACGAGCCGTCGCAGCGGCGCCGTCACGTGGGCGTACGGCGCCGCCACCGCTGCGTGCTGTCGCTCCGCCGGCACCTCTCCGTCGAACGCGGTGTACCCGGCACCGCGGAACAGGGAGGTGGCCTCGTGGATGAGTGCCAGGTGACGCGGGTTGGTGCGGTCGAGGGACCGGATGAAGTCGCCGTAGCCGAGCCCCTCGGCCCAGTCGGCACCGAGGCCGCGCGCCGCGCGCCGGAACCGCTGCACGGCATCCTCCGTGGGTGCCGGCATCGTGCGAAGGACTCCGAGACCCGCATCGATCATCATCGCGGCCGCGGCGGTGCCCGTCAGCAGTGAGACGTGGGCATTCCACTCCTCCGCCGGCACGGGCGGCCTGAACTCCAGGGTGAAGCCGCCGTCATCGCCTCCGCGCACCTGCTGCTCGGGCATCGGCAGGCTTGCCCCACCACGCGCCCGTTCCTGGGCAATGCGACGCTCACCGATCTCGCGGAGCAGGAGGAAGCGTTCGTCACCGGTGCCGGAGTCGACCGCCGCCTGGACCTCGGCGTAGTCGAGTCGTTCGCGGCTGCGGACCATCGAGCGGTGCACCTCGGCCGAGTCGAGCTCGCCCGAGCCGTCGAGCCGCAGGTCCCAGACGAAGGCGGGACGGACGGCATCCGGCAGCAGGCTGGCCGCCGCCTCGGACAACACGACCGGATGCAGCGGCACCCGCAGGTCCGGGCAGTAGACCGTCTGTCCCCGAGCACGTGTCTCACGGTCGAGGTGCCCGCCGACCGGGACGAAGGTCGGCACGTCCGCGATGGCGTACCGGATGCGGTGACCCTCACCGTCCCGCTCGAGGTGCATGGCCTGGTCGAGGTCCATCGACCCCGGCGGGTCGATCGTGAAGAAGGGGAGGTCGGTCTCGTCACGCTCGGGCAGTCCTGGCGGCTCTGCCGCCACTGCCGACGCCTCCGCGAGCGCCTCCTCGGGGTAGTCGACGGACAGGCCCAGCTCGGCGCGAAGCGCCGTGAACCGGTCACTCAACGCGGCGAGGACACCGTCGGGGATGGGCGCCTCTGTGGGGTCCAGTCTCACGCGGGGATGCGGCATGCGGCCCAACCTAGTTCTCGTGCAGAGCTCGGTGAGGTGGAGTGGCTGCTCACCTGAGCCGCCGTGCGGCCTCATGAGGCTGCGCGCCGCCGGGGTGAGCCCCCTCTCGGCGTCGGCGCTCGCCGACGTCGTGGCCGTCAGGTTCGACGTCCGCCTGAACGAGCCTGCCGGGCCACACGGAACCTGGGTCACGGACGCCGCCGAAGCGTTGACCCGACCCCCTGCCGCGAGTGATGGCGGGGTGCACGCCGTTGCAGCGACGAGCTAGCGGCCAGCCCGCTCCAGCACCGCGAACGTCTCCTCGGCTGCCCGCGCCCATGAGAACCGCTTCGCCCGCTCGAGTCCTCGCGCCCGCAGGTCACGCCGGAGCTCCGCGCCCTGGGTCACGCGCACGAGCGCCGCAGCCAGCGCAGCGACGTCCAAGGCGGGAGTCTGGATGCCGGCGTCACCCACCACCTCCACGAGCGCCCCCGCGTCCGACGTCACGACGGGCGTGCCGGTCGCCATCGCCTCGAGCGGCGGGAAACCGAACCCCTCGTACAGGGCGGGATAGACCACCGCCGTTGCGGCAGCGTAGTAGCCCGGAAGGTCGACCTGTTCGACGAAGCCGAGGAACCGTACGTCCTCGCTGACGCCCAGCTCCTGCGCCAACGTGAAGATCTCCTGGAAGCGCCAACCCTTGCCACCGCCGATCAGCAGCGGCATCCGAAGCGAGTCGCGAGCAACCGCGTAGGCACGAAGGAGGGTGGTGATGTTCTTACGGGGCTCGAGCGTCCCCACGAACAACAAGAAGCGCTCGGGAAGAGCGTGTCGCATCCGAAAGGCCGCGACCTCCGCCTCGGGCACCGGCCGGAAGCGGTCGTCCAGCCCGTTCTGGATCGCGGTCACCTTTCCGGGTGGGACGGGCAGGAGCTCGAGCACCTCCCGCCGCGTGAAGTCCGAAACCGTGATCACGTGCACCGCCCGTCGTGTGGACAGACGAGTGAGCAACGACAGGTACGCCCGCTTCGCTGGTCGATGGAGGTCGAAGCGCAAAAACGCGAGGTCGTGGACGGTGACCACGGTAGGGCACGGCGCGAGCAGCGGCATCACGTTCAGGGGGCAGAGGAGCACGTCGGGCCGGTCGCGCAGGAGCAGCGGGGGAGCGATGAGCTGTTCCCACACGATGCGGGCCAGCGGGTTGGTCGTGGGGAGACCGCTCGTGCGCAGTGTCACGCTGGGTGGCGCGCCGATGCGTGCGTGCGTCGTCCCCGGGGGCGCGTAGACCGTCCAGCGGTGCTGGCCCGGCAGCTTCCACAGCTCTCTCAACAGCTGGTCGATGTAGCGGCTGACGCCGGCCTGGCGATACCCCGGTTCAGGGCTCACCAGCTGAGCGTTGACGGCGATGTGCATGGAGCTGTCAGCGCCGGAGACCGCGTGCCCGGAGGTGGAAGAACATCGCCCCAGAACATAGTGGCTCCGCCACACGACGAGTGGCGGCCCGGCCTGCCGTCCCGCCCGCGTCTCCTGTGACGGAGGTCACGCTTAGACACCGCCGAGGCAGGTGGGGGGTGGACGTTGGATGGACTTCTGCCCTGAGAGGAGACCCCCGTGGCTGCGCTGACCGACCTCGCCCGCCTGCCGCAACGGCGGCTGGGTGCAGCGCTGCGCTCGCGGGTCGCCGGAGAGGACGCCGTCGAGCGCGCCAGGATCATCTGGGGCCGCTCCGGCGAGCGGTGGTTCACGCCGCAGGACCCGGTGTGGCGCGTCCACGCCGACGCCGCGATGTTCCCCGGCGGCGTGGCGGCGCTTCTCCTCCAGTCCCTCCACCCGCTGGCCATGGCGGGGGTCGCCGGGCACAGCGGCTACCGCGGCGACCCGTGGGGGCGCCTCCAGCGCACGTCCCACTTCCTCGCGACGACGACCTTCGGAACCGTCGAGGACGCCGAGGCGACGATCGAGCACGTCCGCGGCATCCACGAACGGGTGCGCGGGAAGGACTCCCGGGGCCGGGCCTACCGCGCGAGCGACCCGCACCTCCTCGGCTGGGTGCACGTCGCGGAGGCTCACAGCTTCCTCGCCGCCTACCAGCGCTACGCGTCCACCCCCCTCACGCCGCAGGAGTCCGACACCTACGTCGAGCAGTCGGCGGTCGTGGCCCGCCGGCTGGGCGCCGTCGACGTGCCGACGACGGTGGCCGACCTCCAGCGCGCCCTTGCGGCGTACCGACCCGAGCTCGAGGCGACGCACGAGGCGAGGGATGCCGCCCGCTTCCTGCTCCTCGACCCGCCCCTGCCGTGGCCAGCACGGCCGGGGTACGGCCTCATCGCGACCGGGGGCGTCGCCGTCCTGCCGGCCTGGGCCCGTCGCGCCCTCCGACTGCCGGTGGCCGGGCCGGTCGCGACCGTCGCCGAGCAGGCGGGCCGGATCGGCACGGGCGCGGTGCGCTGGGCGATGGCAGGAGTTGCGGAGGAGCGCCGCGTCGCGGGCGAGGAGCACCCGGCGGCGGAAGGCGCCTGACCGCGAGGGGTGGGCGGCTCAGTGCGCGGACGGTCCGGCCACGAGCTCGGCGATGCGCTCCAGTGTGCGCTCCATGTTGGCGCGGGTCGACGAGGTCATCGTCGCCTTGACGAACGGCTTGCTCGTCCAGCGCTCCTGGGAGAGGTCCCACGACTCGGTGACGAGCGTGCCACCCTCCACCGGCTCGAGGACGTACCGCCAGACACGCCCGCCGAGGAGAGTCCCCAGTGGCCCACTGGCGGTGGTCTGCCAGGCGATGCGGCGGTTCTCGTCGAGCTCGATGACGGTGTTCCGCGTGGAGTACGCCACGCCGAGGTGCATGTCCATGCCGAACCTGTCTCCCACCGCGAGCCGGCGGCCACCACTGCGAGCACCTTTGACCGTCCCCCCGCCGTCGATGTCGGCGTGGCCAGCGGGGTCCGCGAGCAGGTCGAAGATCGGCTCGGGAGGGCTGGGGATCAGGCGCTGGACCGAGAGGACGTCGCTCATGCGGCGACGCTAACAGCAGCGTCAGGCCCGCACCCGGTCGGCCTCGGCCAGGGACCGGTCGAGGTCGGCGACGAGGTCGAGCACGTCCTCGAGGCCGACGGAGAGTCGGACCGTGGCGTCGGTGATGCCCACCGCTGCCCGGGCGGCGGGCTCAAGGCGCCGGTGAGTCGTCGTCGCGGGGTGGGTGACCAGCGACTTGGCGTCCCCCAGGTTGTTGGAGATGTCCACGAGCCGCAAGGAGTTCATCAGCGCGAACGCTGCGTCCTTGCCACCCTCGACGTCGAAGGTGACCACGGTGCCGCCGCCGCCCTCGAGCTGACGGAGGGCAAGGGCGTGCTGGGGGTGGCTCCGCAGGTGCGGGTAGAGGACCCGGTGGATGCCGCGCCCCTGAGCCTGCCAGTGCTCGAGGGTCTCGGCCATCACGAGCGCCGACTCGGCCATCCGGCGCACGCGGAGGTCGAGGGTCTCGAGCCCCTTGGTCATGATCCAGGCATTGAACGGTGACATCGACGGACCCGTGTGCCGCATGAGGTTCTTCACCGGGCCGTCGATGAAGTCCTGCGGTCCGAGCACCGCGCCGCCCAGGGCCCGTCCCTGCCCGTCGATGTGCTTGGTCGCGGAGTACACCACGACGTCCGCGCCATGGGCCAGCGGGTGCGAGAACACCGGAGTGCCGAAGACGTTGTCGACGACCACCGTGGCGCCGGCCGCATGGGCGAGGTCGGACACGGCCGACATGTCGACGAGCTCCTGCATCGGGTTGCTGGGGGTCTCGAAGAACACAGCGGTCGTGGGGACGGCGAGCGCGTCACTCCACTGGTCGAGGTCGGCCCCGTCGACGAAGACGGTCTCGACCCCCCACCGGGGCAGGATCTCGTCGAGGATCACCAGGCACGAGCCGAACAGCGCCCGCGAGGCCACGACCCGGTCGCCGGATCCGCACAGGGCCGCCATCGCGGTGAACACCGCCGCCATTCCGGATGCCGTCGCGAAGCATGCCTCGGCGCCCTCGAGCAGCCGCATCCGCTCCTCGAAGGTCGCCACCGTGGGATTGCCGTAGCGGCTGTAGATGTAGTGCTCGACCTCGTCCTTGAACGCGGCCTCCGCCTGCTCCGCGGAGCGGTAGACGAACCCGGACGTGAGGAACAGCGCCTCCGCCGTCTCGTCGAACCCGCTACGGGAGAGCCCTCCTCGGACGGCACGGGTCCGGGGGTGCCAGTCCCCCGGCTCCCCCGGCTCCACCGTCAGCCCTGGCGCCACGGCAGCCCTGCGTTCTTCCACCCCGACACGGTGCGGTGGCCGTTCCCGTCGTGCGGACCCTCGAACCCCTCCGCCACGTTGTAGGCCGGGCCCAGCCCGGCCGCGGTGAGCGCCTCGGCAGCCGACCGTGACCGTACCCCCGAGCGGCAGAGCAGGTAGACCGGTCGGCCGGGCACGAGGCCCGCCTCGCGAACCTCGTCGACGAAGCGCTCGTTGACGTTCCCGTCCGGGTACCTGGACCACTCGGCGAGCACCAGCGCACCGCCCGGGGCCGACAGGTCCGGCACCCCCACGAAGGTCCACTCGGCGCGGGTCCGCACGTCGACGAGGACCGCGTCCTCCCCGGTTGTCACGGCGGCGTAGGCCTCGGCCGGCGTCACATCGCCTGCGTAGCTCATGGGACCGAGCGTAGGCCGGTCGCCCCGGTTCAGCCGGGCCGTCTCAGGTGCGGTTGGTGAAGGCGACCGAGACGTCGTCGTCGCCCCAGACCTCGATACCGGCAAGGGACCCGGGCGCCACGGCGAGGCGTGAGCGCCGGTCCTCCGGCACGGCCAGCACGTGGGCGAGCACCCCGCGGACCGCATCGGGGGCGCAGACCACGACGGTGGTGCCGCCCCGGCCCACGATCCGATCCCAGGCCGCGCCGAGGTCCGGTCCTGCAGCGTCCCACACCGGGTCGACGAGGGATTCGGCTCCCAGCGCGGCCCCGATCTCCGCCGCTGTCTCGACCGCGTCCACGGACCGTGCGGTGACGAGGCACCGCGGGGCCCCGCCGAGCAGGTGTGCGACGGCGTTCACCGCGGTGTGGACGGCCTCGCCGGACGCCTGGGCGACGAGCACGACCCGCACCGGGGTCCCGACCCGCTGGGAAACGGGAGCGCGCTCCACCGGCGCCTCCTCGCCGGGGCGGCGGTCGACGCTGTGACCGTCCATCGCGACGTTCGACAGGGCGTCGGCGTCCCTGTTCTCCTCACGCGGCACCCACTCGAATCGCACCGACCCACCCGCACGGGTGATGTCGGCGACGAGGTCACGGGCCTGCAGGGCGAGGCGACGCATGTCCTCGTGCTTGATCTTCCAGCGCCCGGACATCTGCTCGACGACGAGCTTGGAGTCCAGCCGGGCGACCACCTCGGCCGCGCTGTCGATGGCCATCGCCGCCTCGAGTCCCGCGATGAGCCCCCGGTACTCGGCGACGTTGTTCGACACCGTCCCGAGCGGCTCGGCGCGCTCGGCGAGGAGTTGGCCGGTGTCCGTGTCGCGGACCAGCGCGCCGTAGCCGGCGACGCCCGGATTGCCTCGCGACCCGCCGTCGGCCTCGACGGTGAGCCGCCGGGTCACAGGCCCGACTCTGGTGTCCGGACGAGGATGCGGCGGCACTCCTCGCAGCGGACCACCTCGTCGCTCGCGGCCTGGCGGATCCTCTGGATCTCGACCGGGTTGACCTCCAGCTGGCAGCCCGCGCACCGGCGCTGCCGCAGCGGAGCCGCCCCCGTGCCGCCGTTGCTGATCCGGATCTTCTCGTACAGGGCCATGAGGTCGGGGCCCACCTCGGCGGCAAGCGTCTCGCGAGGAGCACCGACCTCGGCTGCCTCGCCGTCGAGCCGGGCGAACGCCTCGTCGCGGGCGGCCTCGAGTGCCTGGATGCGTGCGGTCAGCTCGCCACGACCGCGCTCGAGCGCCGAGACGTCGGACTCGGCAGCCTCCGCGCGTTCCATGACCTCGAGCTCGATGTCCTCGAGCTCGGCCTGCCGACGGGTCAGGGAGACCATCTCGTGCTGGAGGGCCTGGAGGTCCTTGGCCGTCCCCGTGCCGGCGTCGAGCCGCGCCCGGTCACGGGCGGCCCTGTCACGAACGAGCTGCACGTCGGCCTCGGCCTTCGCGACCTCGCGCTGGATGTCGTCGAGCTCGGTGCGGGAACGGACGAGCTGGTCATCGATGAGCCGAGCCTTTCCCTGAAGGTCCTGGAGCTCGGCGAGCTGCGGCAGGTGGGTCCGCGCATGGGCGATCTGGTCGAGCCGGGTGTCGATCGCCTGGAGGTCGAGGAGCCGCAGCTGGCGGGCGGACTCGGCGATCACGGCATACCTCCCGGCTCGGCACCGACGACGAAGGTCCACGGGTCGGTGCTCACTGTGCTGATGTGGGTGTCCACCCTAGCCGCGCGCTCTCCCAGCCCGGCTCGGAGCGCGCGCTCCGCCCGGGCCAGCCAGACCTGCTCACTGGCCCAGTGTCCGGCGTCGACGAGGTACGGGGGACCACCGCGAGCCTCCTCCCTGGCCTCCAGAACCGGGTGGTGGCGCAGGTCCGCCGTCACGTACACGTCGGCGCGCGCGGTGCGCACGTCGTCGAAGAGGTCGTCCCCACTCCCCCCGAGGACCGCCACCCGACGCACAGTCGCCTCCGGCGGACCTGCCACCCGGATGCCGCCGGCGGCCCGAGGAAGTCGGCTCGCCAGCCGCTCCGCGAAGGCGTGGAGCGTGGTGTCCTCCGCGAGGTCACCGACCCGGCCGAGAGGCTGCTGCTCGACCATGGCCAGGGGTTCCGTCGAGCCGAGCCCGCATGCCTCCGCGAGCGCTTCAGCGACCCCCTCGGCCGCGACGTCGGCGTTGGTGTGGGCGACGTAGAGCGCCACGTCCCCGACGACGAGGTGCGTGACACTGGCCCCCTTGGCGTTCGTCGTCGCGACGCTGTGCACCCCCCGCAGGAGGAGAGGGTGATGAGTGAGGAGGAGGTCGGCCCCCAGATCGCGAGCCTCCCCGATGACGGAGAGGGTGGGGTCGACGGCGAGGTGCACCCGGCGGACCGGCTGCTCGGGGTCGCCGGTGACGAGACCGACCTGGTCCCAGGACTGGGCCGTGGAGGGCGGGTAGAGCCGCTCGACGACGTCGAGCACCTCTCTCAAGGTGAGGTCCGGCGCGTCGGTCATGTGGGCCCGGCCGGGATCGAACCGACGACCGACGCGGTGTAAACGCGGCGCTCTACCAGCTGAGCTACAGGCCCCGGACGGCGGCGGCACCGCCAGGTGCCTCCGCCGACCGCGGCCATTGTGGCAGGTGCCCGGCTCGGCCGGTCAGGAGAGCGCGGCCACCTCGGCCGGCAGCCCCCCGAAGTCGCGTCGGTCGCCCGGACCGTTGACCATGGTCCAGCGGACGACCCGCTGCCGGTCGACGAGGAACGTGCCGCGTACCGGCGCCCCGGTGTGCTCGTTGAGCACACCGTAGGAGCGGGTGACCTCGCCGTGCGGCCAGAAGTCCGACAGGAGAGGGAAGAAGTAACCCTGGAGGTCGGCCCACGCCCGGAGGCCGAACACGGGGTCGCAGGAGATGCAGACGACCTGGAGGTCGTCGGACACGAACCGCTCGAGGTGGTCCCGGATCTCGTCGAGCTCGCCGGTGCAGATGCCCGAGAAGGCGAAGGGGTAGAAGACGAGAACCGCGTTCTTCTCGGCCGTGATCGCGGACAGCGAGACGGCCACGCCGTTCTGGTCACGAAGACTGAAGTCGGGCGCGACCTGGCCGACGGCGAGGGGGGCGACGGTGGACGCGATCATGCCGTCATCCTGCCAGTGCCTCCGGGGCTTCCGGCACGGCCGGGGACGGGGTTCGACAGCGCTCTGGCGGCGGTGCCACGACCCGAGGGCGCCTGGGTCAGCGCCGCACCTTTGCCTTCGGCGCGACGAGCTTGTGGGCCCGCCAGCTCGGTGACGCGTTGAAGGTTCCGGCGGCGTGGAGGCCGGCTGTCACAGCCGCTTCGTCGATGTCACTGGGGTCGACCTCGTCGACGCCGGCCTTGGGGGTGAGCAGGACGACGAAGCCCCCGTCGTCGAGGACGCCCACCATGTCGACGAGCGCGTCCCCGAGGTCACCGTCCCCCTCACGGAACCAGAGAAGCACCGCGTCGGCGCCGCCCGTGTAGTCCTCGTCCTCGATCTCGGCACCGCAGATGTCCTCGACGGCGTACCGGAAGTCGTCGTCGACGTCGGCGTCGTAACCGAACTCCTGGACCACCTGGTCACGGGCGAACCCCAGGCGCTCGACGGCTCCGGGGCCGTTCGAGCCGGGGTCGACCGGCGGTGGGGCGGGGGTGTTCACGGCGTCATCGCCTCTCTGTGTCGGGGGAGCCCTGCGGATGCCGGACCCAGTCCACCAACCCCGGAGGGTCGGCGGCAAGATATGGACGCGCCGGTTCCGCCCGTCGGCGCGCGATCCGCGCCCGATCGGCGATGGCGTCGAGGAACACCTCGGCGGCGGCCACGTCCAGGTGCGCCAGGCTGGCCTCGACCGGCCCGGGGGCGGTGACGATGTGGACCGTCGCCAGCCCACGCCGTCCCTCGAGCCAGCCCTGACGCACGGACAGCGACTGGATCCGGGCGTAGGGGACCGCGACCGCGCGGCGGGTCCATCGGCCCGAGCGCAGCAGGACCGCGCCGGCGGCGTCGGTCCACGCGTTCCGCCGATAGGAGAGGGGGTCGAAGGGCCGGGCCCGCTCGGAGACCCCCTGCCACCCGCCGTCCGGACCGTCACCGAGGACAGCCGCCCCCCAGGCGGCCGTCGGCACCCCGGGCGCCAGGAGCGAGAGCACGACCCGTGCTTCCTCCAGCGTCCCCACCGGGAGCAGTGTCGTGTCGTGGTCGTCCTCCTCGGAGGAACCGGAGCCGGCGACGTTGACCTTCAGCCGCCACCATCCGAAACGTCGCCACCAGAGCGGCTGCACGAGCTCGAGCGCCTGGATGCGGTGGATCGGGATCGTCGTCGTCCGCAGGTCGGTGAGGCCCTCCTGCACCCGGACGCCGGTGCCGGTGTCCGCCAGGTGGAAGTTCCCGTGCACCAGCAGCTGCTTGACGCGGCTGTAGGCGACGCCGATGGCGACGGGGATCATCGCGGGGACTCCGGCGAGGGCCAGTGGCCCGACGCTGCGCACTCCGGCAGCCGTCGCCCCCAGCAGCAGGACGAGCCCCAGCGCGATCGTCGACCCGTGGAGGATCGTGGCGACGAAGAGCCGGCCGTTCGGGACCTCGAGCACCGGTCGTGCGGCGGCATCCAGCACGGGACTGGACGGAGTGCGTGGCTGGCTGCCGTCGCGCGCGGGAGCCCCGGACGGGTCGAGCGCCACCTCGTCGGAGCGGCCGGCGAGGTCCAGGAGGTGCTCGCGGAGGGCCTCGGCTCGTCCGAGCTCGAGGAAGGACAGGGTGAGCGTCGAGTCGGCACCCCCCGCCGACTGGACGACCACCCGGGCCAGGCCGAGCAGGCGTCCGATGAGCGGCCGGGAGAGCTCGACCGCCTGCACACGCTCCAGCCGCACCTGACGGTGCTGGCGGAACAGCACGCCCTGGCGCAGCTCCACCTGCCCCCCGCCGACCCGGAAGCGGGCGAACCGCCAGGCGACCCAGTTCGCCAGGGCGACGAGGCCGAGGAAGGCCGCCACGAGGATGAGGGCGATGAACGGGTGCGCCAGCGCCTGCTCCAAGGGGTCGCCGGGGCCGGACGACCCGTCGTCGAACTCCATGCCACCCTCGTCGGGAGCGAACATGTCCAGGCCCACGGAGGAGAGGACGTTCTCGTAGATCTGTGACGCGGCATACCCGACGAGCCCCACGAGGACGACGCCGCCGCGCAGCAGCGGGGACAGGGGGTGCAGCCGACGCCACTCCCCCGAGCCGTCCGGTGCCTCAGCGCTCACAGGCCGGCCCGCTGGGCCTCGCCGCGCGCCGCCAGCCGGGCCCGAAGGGCCTCGGCCTCCGCCACCGGAAGGCCCGGAAGCGAGCCGTCACTCTCGGGAGAGGCCGTGTGGATCTCGCACGAGGCGATGCCGTGGGCGCGGGCCAGGGGCCCGGACTGGATGTCGACGTACTGGAGGCGGCCGTACGGGACACTGACGAGGGTGCGGAAGAGGCGCCCCTTGCGGATGACGATCTCCTCGTCGAGCTCGACCCACGAGATGGAGCTCACCTGGCGGGCCACGAGCCATGCCGCCCACAACCCCACGAGCACGACGGCCACCGAGCCGAGCAACGCCCACGGCGTGAGGAGCACCCCGACGACCACCGTCGCGACGAGTGCCGGTGCCACCACGAGCCCGAGCGTGATGAGCCGCACCCGGGTCAGCATCGGCGAGACGGGGCGCCACGGGAGGTCACCCCCGTGGAGCGTCACCGACACCGAACGGGCGGCGGGCGGCACGGGGAGAGGGTCGGCCATGCGCTCAGTCTGCCTCAGGGGGGCCCGCCCCCGACGACGCCCTCGCTGCGCCGGGCTTCGCCGACCCGTCGCCGCGGCCGTGTGTTTGGATGACGGCATGGGCCGGGTGACGACACGGGTCCGGCGTACGCGCTGGGACGTCACCGATGACGCCCAGCTGGAGCGGCCGGACACCGTCGCCGTCGAGGAGCCCCTGGAGATCCGCGTCGGCGAGGACATCGTGACGACGACGATGCGCACACCGGGCGACGACTTCGACCTCGCCCTCGGACACCTGCTCACCGAGGGCCTCCTCGAGTCGGCCCGCGAGGTCGCGACACTGATGCACTGCACCGACGTGGACGAGAGCGGGTCCCCCACCTACAACGTCGTCGAGGCGACGCTCGCACCCGGCGCGCACCTCCACCGGCCGGCCCGCAACCGCACTCAGACGATGACGAGCGCCTGCGGGGTGTGCGGGTCGGCGTCCATCGCCGACGTCCGGACCCGCAGCCGGTATGCCGTCGGCGACGACCCGCTCACGGTGGCCCCGTCGATCCTGGCCGACATGCCGGGGGCACTGCGAGAGCAGCAGCCCGTCTTCGAGCGCACCGGGGGGGTCCACGCGGCGGGACTGGCCGGACCCGACGGGCAGCTGACCGTCGTGCGCGAGGACGTCGGTCGGCACAACGCCGTCGACAAGGTGGTCGGCGCGGCAGCGCGCGACCGGGAGCTTCCCCTCGCCGGCGCCATGCTCGTCGTCAGCGCTCGGGCGAGCTTCGAGATCGTCCAGAAGGCCGGGGTTGCCGGCATCCCCGTCGTCGTCGCGGTGGGTGCACCCAGCTCGTTGGCCGTCGAGCTCGCCACGGAGTGCGGCATCACCCTCGTGGCCTTCACCCGCTTCCCACGCTTCTCGGTCTACAGCCGCGGCGACCGCCTCGACGGCGCACCACGGCATACCCGTAAGTAGCCTGAACGCGATTGGGTGGGCGGCCGTCATCGGGTGAAAGATGGGAGGAGGCGCCCTTGTCGGGCGCGATTCGTGATCGGCGAAAGGACGAGCGCGTGGCCTCCCGCGAAGACGTCGGCCCCATCCTCAACGGCATCCCGACGCACCTGCCGGACATCGACCCGGCCGAGACCGAGGAGTGGCTCGACAGCCTCGATGCGGTCATCGACGGACCGGGTCGGATGCGGGCGCGCTACCTCATGCTCCGCATGCTGGAGCGCGCGAGGGCGATGCAGGTGGGTGTCCCGTCGCTGACGACCACGGACTACGTCAACACCATCAGCCCGGAGCAGGAGCCGTGGTTCCCCGGTGACGAGGAGGTCGAGCGCCGCTTCCGCGCCTACCTGCGCTGGAACGCGGCGATGATCGTCCACCGCGCGCAGCGCCCGGGCATCGGTGTCGGGGGCCACATCTCGACGTACGCCTCGGCGGCGACGCTCTACGAGGTGGGCTTCAACCACTTCTTCCGCGGCAAGGACCACCCCGGCGGCGGTGACCAGGTCTTCTTCCAGGGGCACGCCTCCCCCGGCATGTACGCCCGCGCGTACCTCGAGGGGCGGCTCTCCGAAGACCGGCTCGACGGCTTCCGCCAGGAGAAGTCACACGTGGTCGACGGGTCGCCCCTCGCGATCCCGTCCTACCCCCACCCGCGGCTGATGTCGGACTTCTGGGAGTTCCCCACCGTGTCCATGGGCCTCGGCCCGATGAACGCGATCTACCAGGCGCAGTTCAACAAGTACCTGCACAACCGGGGACTCAAGGACACCAGCGAGCAGCACGTGTGGGCCTACCTCGGCGACGGGGAGATGGACGAGCCAGAGTCGCGGGGCCTGCTCCAGCTCGCGGCCCAGGAGGAGCTCGACAACCTCACCTTCGTCATCAACTGCAACCTCCAGCGACTCGACGGACCGGTCCGCGGCAACGGCAAGATCATCCAGGAGCTCGAGGCCTTCTTCCGCGGCGCCGGCTGGAACGTCATCAAGGTGGTCTGGGGCCGCGGGTGGGACCCGCTGCTGGCGTCCGATGGTGACGGCGCCCTCGTCCACCTCATGAACTCCACCTCGGACGGCGACTACCAGACCTTTCGTGCCAACGACGGAAAGCACGTGCGGGAGAACTTCTTCGATCGTGACCCGCGCACGCGGAAGATGGTCGCCGACTGGTCCGACGACGACATCTGGTGGAAGCTCAAGCGCGGCGGCCACGACTACCGCAAGGTGTACGCGGCATACAAGGCAGCCGTGGACCACACCGGCCAGCCGACCGTCATCCTCGCGAAGACCATCAAGGGCTACGGGCTCGGCCAGTCCTTCGCCGGCCGCAACGCAACCCACCAGATGAAGAAGTTCACCCTCGACGACCTCAAGGCGTTCCGGGACTCGCTCCAGATCCCCATCAGCGACGAGCAGCTCGAGCAGGACCCGTACAACGCTCCGTACTACCACCCGGGCGCCAGGGACGAGGTCATCGAGTACGCCCTGGAGCGCCGGGCGAAGCTCGGTGGCGGCGTCCCGGAGCGCCGGGTGCGTGCCGTCCCGGTGCACCTGCCGGATGACTCCGCGTACGTCCAGGTCAAGAAGGGCTCCGGCAAGCAGCAGGTCGCGACGACGATGGCCTTCGTCCGGCTGCTGAAGGACCTCATGCGGGACAAGGAGTTCGGCCAGCGGATCGTGCCGATCATCCCGGACGAGGCGCGCACGTTCGGCATGGACAGCTTCTTCTCGACGATCAAGATCTACAACCCTCACGGCCAGAACTACACCCCGGTCGACGCCGAGCTCATGCTCGCCTACCGTGAGGCCAAGGACGGGCAGATCCTCCACCTCGGCATCAACGAGGCCGGCTCGGTCGCCGCCTTCACCGCTGTGGGGACGAGCTATGCCACGCACGCGCAGCCGATGATCCCCATCTACGTCTTCTACTCCATGTTCGGGTTCCAGCGCACGGGCGACTCGATCTGGGCTGCCGCCGACCAGATGACGCGCGGGTTCCTCATCGGGGCCACCGCCGGCCGGACGACGCTCACCGGAGAGGGGCTGCAGCACGCCGACGGCCACTCGCCGCTGCTGGCGTCCTCCAATCCCGCTGTCGTGCACTATGACCCCGCGTTCGCGTACGAGATCGCGCACATCGTCCAGGACGGCCTGCACCGCATGTACGGCACCGACGACTCGCTCACCGACGACCAGCGCAACGTCATCTACTACCTCACCGTCTACAACGAGCCGATGGTCCAGCCGGCCGAGCCGGAAGGACTGGACCGAGAGGGTCTCCTTCGAGGCATGTACCTCTACTCGGAGGGCTCGACGGACGGCCTGCCGGAAGGAGCACCTCGTGTCCAGCTCCTCGCATCCGGAGTAGGGATGCCGTGGGCGCTCGAGGCTCAGGATCTGCTCCGCAACGACTGGAACATCGTCGCCGACGTGTGGTCGGTCACCTCGTGGAACGAGCTGCGTCGCGACGGGCTCCGGTGCGAGCAGGCCGCCTTCCTCGACCCGGAGGCCGAGGCCCCCGTTCCGTGGGTGACCCAGAAGCTCGCGGACCGTGAAGGCCCGGTGGTCGCCGTCTCGGACTACATGCGAGCCGTGCAGGACCAGATCCGCCAGTGGGTGCCTGCAGACTTCGCCTCCCTCGGGGCGGACGGGTTCGGGTTCTCGGACACCCGCCCTGCTGCCCGTCGCTACTTCCACATCGACGGTCCCTCCATGGCGGTGCGGGCGCTGCAGTCGCTCGCCCGGCGCGGCGAGGTCCCGGGGACCGTGCCCGTGGAGGCGGCGCGCCGCTACCGGCTCTCCGACGTCACGGCGGGCGCTTCTGGCAACGAGGGAGGCGACAGCTGATCCCCTGTGCCGCGCGATGTTCCAGCATCGACGATCGGGCGCGAGTAGCCTGAGGCCTCGTCCGCCGGGTGCTCGCCGGGCGGTGAGCATGCCTTCGCACCACCACAGGGAGACTCCGTGCGTCGAAGCCTTTCGGCCGCGCTGATCGCAGTGTTCGCCAGTGCCCTGGCCGGTCCCGCTGTCGGCTCGGCGCGGCCGGTCGTCGCCGCGCCGGCCTCCACCGCGGCCAGCGCTGGGTCGGCATCCCTTCCGGACCCCTTCGCCCATCGAGACGAGGGCAGGGTCCTGGACCCCACCCGCGACGTGGAGCGGGTCAAGCGCAACCAACGTGCCGCAGGGGCGTTGGAGCCCCTCGAGGGCGACACGACCGCTGATGCAAGCGCGGCGATCACCGGCTTCCTCACCACGCCGAACTTCGCCCCGCCGAAGCTCGCCATCCCCTACCGGCCATACGATGACAGACCCATCGTGGCGAAGCCGACGTCGTCGACCTCCGCAGGCACGGTGCAGTCCACGAGCGGGACGTCCTACACCCACCCGGTGCGCTATGCGCAGGCCTCGTTCCTGTACTCGAACTCGTACCGGATCACCAGGGACCCGGTCTACCTGACCGCTGCCCAGAACGCAGCGCAGAGGCTCGTCGACATCAAGGTGGTGGTCGGTGACGCGTGGTTCTACCCCTATGACTTCGACTTCGCGGTGCACGGTGACACGACCGAGACACTCAAGGCGCCCTGGTACTCCGCGATGGCCCAGGGGTACGCGCTGACCGCCTTCGTCCGGCTGTACGAGCACACCGGCGAGGCGCGGTGGAAGACGGCCGCGGACGCCACGTTCCAAGCCCTCCGGCAAGGGCCACAAGCGGGACTGCCGTGGGTGAGCTGGGTGGACTCGGACAGCAACCTCTGGCTGGAGGAGTATCCGCGACCGCAGGTCACCAACAGCGAGAAGGTCCTCAACGGCCACGGTTTCGCGGCATACGGCCTGTACGACTACTGGAACCTCACCGGCGACCCGGAGGCACTCCGCCTGCTGAACGGTGGCTCCGCCACCATGGAGCGGCTGATCCTCTCGGGATTCCGTGTCCCCAACTACGCGAGCTACTACTCCCTGCGCCACAAGGTGCGGTCGATCACCTACCACCAAGTGCACATCGACGAGTTCGTCAAGCTGTACCAGCTGACCCGGCGACCGCGATTCGCCACTGCCGCCAACGCCTATCGGACCGACTTCCCGTCCCGGTACAGCGCGGTTCAGACGGTGCAGCTGACACCCCGGGCGACGAGGGCCTACCAGCTGGACGCGAACAAGAACATCGTGCGCAGCCGGGCGGTCTCGTTCTCCCGGACCACCTCGGCCCCCGGCAACGTCCGTCTCCGCCTGTCGACGGGGCAGATCATGCTGCGGATCTCCTCGGGGCCGTACACGGACTGGTGGTTCCCCGAGCAATACAACGCGGCGTGGATGCTCGGACCCCGAGACGTGCAGCGCCACGTGCCGCGTGCCCTCACCGTCACACTGCTGCCAGCCACGTACACCGCGTACCGCTATGACTCGGCCGGTCGACGATCGGGAGCCAAGGTGGTCACCATCTCGACGGCCACGACGGTGTCGACGGCCTCGACCGCGACCATCGACGGACGAGGCGCGATGTGGATCTCCAGCGGCACCTTCGCCGGACACTGGGTCCCCTTCACCTCGACGATGATCAACCGCTGAGAGCCACACCGGGATCCTCGACCGGAGGCTACGAGTCGCTCGGCGGCGCGCCTGTCCCGCCGCGCGAGGGCCGCGAACCTCTGTTACGTTTCGCGCGGTCACTTCGACGACAACCCTGGGGGAACCTCCGTGCACCGAACCCTGCGCCCTGCCGCCACCGCGGCGGCCACTCTCCTGATAGGGAGTGCGCTGCTGGCATCCCCCGCGACTGCATCTGAGACCGGCCTGTCCGGCGTCGTCATCGACGACCTCGGCACGCCGGTGTCGACGTGCGTGCAGGTCTACGACACCGAGGGCGGTTGGGTCGACAGCGCCTGCACCGACGACACCGGAGCCTGGTCCCTGCCGGGCTTGTCGGACGGGAGCTACAAGGTGTTCGTCCAAGGTGTCGAGTACTCGGCCGGGGAGTGGTTCGAGGATGCCGTCGATTTCGACACCGCCACCGCGGTCACCCTGCCGGCTGCTCTGTCGACCACCGTGTCGATCCTGGGCCGGTTGGAGGGCACCTTGACCGGGTCGCAGGGTATGGCCGTCCCTTCGGTCTCCGTCAGCGTGACGAGCACGTCGGGCGCAGAGGTCGCCCACACCAACACGGACTTCCAAGGCTCGTGGTCGGTCGTCGTGGAGCCGGGCGAGTACAAGGTGCACTTCAGCGACTACGGCGTCGACCAGTGGGCATTCGGCGTGGATGACGAGGACGCGGCAGACACCCTCACCGTCGCCCGAGCTCAGACGACGCGCGCCGACGACACCTTGCTGCCCGTGCCAGCGGTGAGGGGCACGGTCACCGATGACGCCGGAAGGCCACTCGAGAATGTCTGCGCCTCCCTCGTCAACCCGGAGTCGTTCAGCGAGTACGACGCCTTCGGGTATGCCTGCACGGATTCCGAGGGGCGCTACCGGCTCGTTCCCTACGACGAGAGCGCCACATCCGCAACGGTGTGGTTCCGCGATGCGAATGATGTGCCGACGTACGCCGCCGAGTTCGCTGGCGGCAGCTACGATCCCGCACTTGCGGACCGCATCGACCTGTCTGCTGGTGACGTCGTGGTCGACTCCACCCTGTCGGTGGGAGGGGTGATCACCGGCAAGGCCGTGACAGAGCGCCGGCCAAACGGGCTCGCCGACGTCTGTCCCGACGCGTACGCCGGGCACTCGGGAAGCCGCATCGCCGGTATGGGAATCGTGTGCTCGGGCGCGGACGGCGTCTACCACCTCACCGCCCTCCCACCGGGCGAGGTCGCCGTGCTCCTCGAGCCGTCGTGGCGCAGCGGTGCCTCCCCGGAGTGGTATCACGACGCGGACAGCCAGGCCACGGCGACGCTGGCCACGTCCGCCCTCGGGGCCAGAACGGCGCTGAAGCCCAACAAGTTCGTGCCGGGCGGTGTCGTGTCCGGCACCATCACCGATGCGCTGGGCCGGCCGGTCGAGGGGGCCTGGGTCTACCTCGAGGGTCGCTACCCCGGGCGTAGTGGTGCCGGTGAGGGACAGTTCGTCGCGCAGACCGATGCGGCTGGTCGCTACCACCTCGTGGCACCGGCCGGCAGCTACACACCCCTCGTCGCCCCCACCTTCGAGTCCGGTCTGGCGCCGGAGTGGTCGGGCGACGCGGTGACGCGGGCCACCGCTCTCCCAGTGCTGGTGCGGGACTACCGCACGAGCACCTTCGACGCATCGCTCGTTCCTGCCTCGAAGATCACCGGCCGAGTCGCCATGGCGGATGGTTCTGCACCGCCGCTCGACATCTACGTCGCAGGCCTCGTCTTCACGTCGACCGGCGACTACATCGGAGACATCGATGCCTGGGAGTCCTCGGGGTTCCGCTTCTTCGGGGGCAACCTGCCCGCCGGGACATTCCGTATTCAGGCAAGCGTGTGGAACCCAGCCACTGAGGAGTCGACGATCGTCTGGTTCGACGGTGCGGCGACAGAGGAGGGCGCCACCCTCGTCCCGGTCGACGTCGGCGGATCCACGGAGATCACGTTCCACCTCCCTGAGGGTTATTCGTGACGGGCGAGTTCAGGAGTTCAGGAGTTCTCCCAGCACGGGCATGGTCCAGATTGGTGTATATGCAGGTTCCTGTATAGTCTTGCATTCGTGTCCAAGGTCCTGACCTCACTCCCCGTCGACCAGCGAGTCGGCATCGCCTTCTCGGGAGGTCTCGACACGTCCGTCGCGGTCGCCTGGATGCGCGAGAAGGGGGCGATCCCCTGCACCTACACCGCCGACCTGGGGCAGTACGACGAGCCCGAGGTCGAGACGGTGCCGGACCGTGCAGGGCAGTACGGCGCCGAGCTGGCGCGGCTCGTCGACTGTCGGCACGCGCTCGTCGAGGAGGGTCTCTCGGCCATCGCCTGTGGCGCCTTCCACATCCGCAGCGGGGGCAAGACGTACTTCAACACCACGCCGCTTGGCCGCGCCGTCACGGGTACGTTGCTCGTGCGAGCCATGCATGCGGACCAGGTGGAGATCTGGGGCGACGGGTCGACGTTCAAGGGCAACGACATCGAGCGCTTCTACCGCTACGGCCTCCTGGCCAACCCCAACCTGCGCATCTACAAGCCCTGGCTGGACGCGGAGTTCGTCGCGGAGCTGGGCGGTCGGCACGAGATGAGCGCCTGGCTCACCGAGCGCGACCTCCCCTACCGGTCCAGCCAGGAGAAGGCCTACTCCACCGACGCCAACATCTGGGGCGCGACGCACGAGGCGAAGACGCTCGAGCACCTCGACGAGTCCATGGAGGTCGTCGAGCCGATCATGGGCGTGAGGTTCTGGGACCCTTCGGTGGCCATCGACGCCGAGGACGTCACGGTCACCTTCGTCCAGGGCCGACCCGTGGCCGTCAACGGCCGCGACCTGGAGCCGGTGGCCCTCGTCGAGGAGGTGAACCGCATCGGTGGGCGACACGGGCTGGGCATGTCGGACCAGATCGAGAACCGGATCATCGAGGCGAAGTCGCGCGGGATCTACGAGGCGCCGGGCATGGCCCTGCTGCACATCGCCTACGAGCGGCTGCTCAACGCGGTGCACAACGAGGACACCCTGGCCAACTACTACGCCCAGGGCCGTCAGCTCGGCCGGCTGCTCTACGAGGGCCGCTGGCTCGACCCGCAGAGCCTGATGATGCGCGAGGCCGTCCAGCGCTGGATCGCCTCGCTCGTCACCGGACAGGTCACCCTGCGGCTGCGCCGGGGCGAGGACTACTCGATCGTCGACACCCGGGGTGAGAACTTCAGCTACCACCCGGACAAGCTGTCGATGGAGCGCGTGGAGAACGCCGCCTTCGGCCCGCTCGACCGGATCGGCCAGCTGACGATGCGCAACCTCGACATCGCCGACAGCCGCGCGAAGCTCGAGGTCTACGCCGGCCAGCCGGTGGAGCAGGGGCAGCTGCTCGTCGAGAACGGCACGCTCTTCGGCGAGCTCCCTGCGGGCGGCTACGACCAGATCACCGATAACCCGCTCGCGCCGGTCGGCGACGACGACGCTCTCGACCGGGCCGCGATGGACTCGGGCACCGACTGACCGTCGGCGACCCACGCTCGCTTGTGCGGGGCATACAAATACACTCCGCGTATGCCGTCCGCCCGCCCGGTCCCGTCGGCCGCCACCCGCAGCCGGGTCGCCCGTGCGGCAGGGGACCTCGGGGCGGCGGCGGTGCAGCAGATGGAGACCGATCACGAGTGGTTCCGGGCACTCTCGGCCGAGAACCGGTCGTGGGTCGGGCTCGTCGCCCAGGCGGGGATCTCCTCGTTCCTCGAGTGGTTCGGCGGGGACCAGCAGCGAGCGGCTGTCACGGCCGACGTCTTCGGCACGGCCCCACGGGAGCTGACGCGCTCCATCTCGCTCGCCCAGACCCTCGACCTCATCCGCACGGTCATCGCCGTGGTGGAGCGGGAGATCGCCGGGCTGGCCGCTCCGGGGGAGGGCGACCTCGCGCGAGAGGCGGTCCTGAGGTACAGCCGGGAGGTCGCCTTCTCGGCCGCCGAGGTCTACGCGCAGGCGGCGGAGGCCCGCGGCGCATGGGACGCCCGGCTGGAGTCCCTCGTGGTCGACGCCGTCATCCGAGGGGAGGCGGACGAGTCCATGCAGTCGCGAGCCGCTGCGCTCGGCTGGGGATCGGTGACACGAGTGGCCGTCGTCGTCGGCTCCACCCCACCAGGGGCCACCGCCGCGGTCCTCACCGACCTCCATCGCGCTGCACGGCGCACCGGTGTCGAGCTGCTCGTGGCGATCCACGGCCCGCGGATCATCTGCATCGGTGGAGGCGTGGGGGATCCGATGGCCCTGGCGATGGACCTCGACCCCCTCCTGGGCGACGGGCCCCTGGTCGTCGGACCCACGGTCCCGCACCTCTTCGCGGCAGGGCGCAGCGCCCGCGCGGCCATCTCCGGGCACAGCGCAGCACCCGCCTGGCCGGCCGCCCCACGGCCGGTTCACGCGGACGACCTCCTCGGGGAGCGGGCCCTGCTCGGCGACCTTCCGGCTCGAGGCGCTCTGGTCGCCCGGATCGTGCGGCCACTCCTCGAAAGTCCCGGTGGGAGCCTCTTCGCCACGGCCGCCGCGTACCTCGACGGCGACCTCGGCGTGGAGGGCACGGCCCGTGCCCTCATCGTGCACCCCAACACGGTGCGCTACCGCCTGGCCGGCATCACGAAGGCCATCGGCTACCACCTCGGCGACGCCCACGACGCGCAGACGGTGCGCACCGCCCTCGCCCTCCACCGGCTGGGTCCGCAGGCGCGAGCCACACCCCGGTCCTGACGTCGCGCTCGCCTTGGAGGAATCCGCCAAAACGGGCCCCTGAGGTTCGTCCGCACCGATCACGAATCGGTCACGGTGCTCGGGCGAGGCTGGAGGGGTGATCGTTGTCGTCTGCCCGGGTCAGGGCTCGCAGACCCCCGGCTTCCTCAGCTCGTGGCTCGAGCTGCCCGGACTGCGTGACCGGCTGACGGCCCTGTCCGAGGCGGCCGAGGTCGACCTCGTGGCGCACGGCACCACCTCCGACGAGGACACCATCAAGGACACCGCCGTGGCCCAGCCACTGCTCGTGGGGGCCGGCCTCCTCGCGTTGCGCGCGTTGTCCGGCTCGAACGACGGACCGTATGCCGTCGCGCCGCCGAGTACCGGTGCGCTTGCCGGCCACTCCGTGGGCGAGGTCACCGCAGCAGCGGGGGCCGGAGTGCTGCGGGAGACGGACGCCATGCGCTTCGTCGCCCTGCGCGGACGCGCCATGGCCGAGGCCAGCGCCGCCGCGCCGACCGGCATGAGCGCGGTGCTCGGCGGTGACCCCGATGACGTGCTCGCGACGATCGACCGCCACGGGCTGACGCCCGCCAACGTCAACGGCGCCGGCCAGGTCGTGGCAGCCGGCGCACTCGACGCACTCGACGCGCTCGCCGCCGACCCGCCGGCTCGTGCGCGGGTGATCCCGCTCAAGGTGGCGGGGGCGTTCCACACCTCCTACATGCGGTCGGCCGTGGCGGCTCTCGGGGAGTGGACCGACCATGACGTCTCCGACCCGGGCGTCACGCTCATCTCGAACCGCGACGGTGCGGTGGTGTCCAGCGGCCGAGAGGTCCTCGAGCGCCTGGTGGCCCAGGTGTCGAACCCCGTGCGGTGGGACCTCTGCATGGAGCGCTTCGCCGACCTCGGGGCGACTGCGGTCATCGAGCTGCCCCCGGCCGGCACCCTCGTTGGGCTGGCCAAGCGCGCCCTCAAGGACGTCGAGCTGCTGGCCCTCCGCACGCCGGGCGACCTCGACGCTGCCCGGACCCTCATCAAGGAGCACCCCGCATGACCGTCACCTCGAAGGGCTTCGCATCCGCCCTGCGGTCCGCGACCCCGTGGCAGCATGCCCGGATCAGCGGGATCGGCGGCTACCGCCCGCGTCGAGTGGTGCCCAACTCCGAGATCGTCGAGCGCATCGACTCCTCGGACGAGTGGATCCGCGAGCGCTCCGGCATCATCGAGCGCCGATGGGCCGGTGACGGCGAGTCGGTCATCGACATGTCGGTGTTCGCCGCCGAGCCCGCCCTCGAGATGGCGGGCGTCAAGGGCTCGGAGCTCGACGCCATCCTCGTCGCCACGGTGAGCTGGCCCTACCAGACGCCGGCCGCCGCTCCGCTCGTCGCCGAGCGCTTCGGCTCCACCGCGATGGCTGTGGACATCTCCGCCGCCTGCGCCGGCTACTGCCACGGCATCACCATGGCCAACGACATGGTCCGCGGAGGCTCGGCCGAGAACGTCCTCGTCGTCGGCGTCGAGAGGCTGTCCGACTTCACCAGCCGCGACGACCGGGGCACGGCCTTCATCTTCGGGGACGGCGCCGGGGCCGCGGTCGTGAGCCGCTCCGAGACCCCGGGGATCGGGCCGACGATCTGGGGCTCCGACGGCGAGAAGTGGGAGGCCATCTCCCAGACCGAGAGCTGGATCGACGTCCACGAGCAGAAGCTCGACTGGCCCCACATCGGCATGCAGGGGCAGACGGTCTTTCGGTGGGCCGTCTGGGGCATGGCGCCCGTGGCCCAGCGTGCCCTCGATGCCGCCGGCGTCACCGTCGACCAGCTCGACGCGTTCGTCCCACACCAGGCCAATGTCCGCATCGTCGACGCGATGGCCAAGCAGCTGGGGCTTCCCGACGACGTCGCGGTCGCTCGGGACATCGCCTACACCGGCAACACGTCGGCGGCCTCGGTGCCGTTGGCCATGGAGCGGATGGTTCGCCAGGGAGAGATCCCCCGGGGCGGCCTCGCGCTGCAGATCGGCTTCGGGGCGGGCCTGTCGTATGCCGCGCAGGTCGTCACCATCCCCTGACCGCAGACTCCCGTGGGCCCACGGGTCACCCGGGCCAGCAGCAGCACACCCGAGAAGAGATCGAAGGAGCAGAGCACATGGCACAGAGTGAGCAGGAGATCCTCGCCGGACTGGCCGAGATCGTCAACGAGGAGACCGGACTGGAGCCCTCCGAGGTGCAGTCCGACAAGTCCTTCACCGACGACCTCGACATCGACTCGCTGTCGATGATGACGATCGTCGTCAACGCCGAGGAGAAGTTCGGCGTGCGCATCCCCGACGACGAGGTCAAGAACCTCAGCACCGTCGGTGACGCCGTGGGCTTCATCGCCAAGAACCAGGCCTGACCCACCGCTGTCCCCGACCCCACGCCTCCCCGACGTCGTCTGTGAGGATGCCGCCGACACGCCGCATCCGGACACCGCGACCAGCGATCTGACAGACGAGGTCGGGGAGGAGGGGGGCAGACTGGGCACACGGCATACCACCCCCCTTCCCGTCCGACCCACAAGGAGCAGGAGCCATGACCGAACGACGCGTCGTCGTGACCGGACTCGGTGCCACGACCCCCCTCGGCGGGACGATCGCCGAGACGTGGGAAGGCATCCTCGCGGGACGGTCGGGGGCCAAGCCCCTCCCCGAGGAGTGGGTGGAGCGCTACGAGCTCCCGGTGCACTTCGCGTGCACCCTGGCCCAGAAGCCGGATGAGGTGCTCACCAAGGTCGAGATCCGCCGGATGGACCCCAGCGCGCAGTACGCGGTCATCGCGGCGCGCGCGGCCATGGAGGATGCCGGCTCACCCGAGATCGACCCGCTGCGGCTGGGTGTCGCCATCGGCACCGGTATCGGCGGTGTCTGGACCCTGCTCGACCAGTGGGACATCCTTCGCGAGAAGGGCGTACGCCGGGTGTTCCCGCTGTCCGTCCCGATGCTCATGCCGAACACCTCGGCGGGCAACGTCTCACTCCAGCTGGGAGCCCGAGCAGGCGCCCACACGACCGTCTCGGCGTGTGCGTCCGGCGCGGAGTCGATGGGCACCGGCTTCGACATGATCAGGGGAGGTCGCGCCGACATCGTCGTCGCAGGCGGGACCGAGGCCGCGATCCACCCACTGCCCTTCGCCGGATTTGCCCAGATGCAGGCGCTCTCCACCCGCAACGACGACATCGACGCGGCGTCCCGGCCCTACGACACGGGCCGCGACGGGTTCGTCATGGCCGAGGGTGCCGGCGTCATGGTCCTCGAGGAGTACGAGCACGCCAAGGCACGTGGCGCCCGGATCTACGCCGAGTTCGCGTCGATCGGGATGTCTGCGGACTCGCACCACATCACCGCCCCCGAGCCCGAGGGGGCAGGTGCGTCGCGCGCCATGCTCGAGGCCGTGGAGCGGGCCGGGCTCAGCAACGCCGACATCGTCCACATCAACGCCCACGCGACGTCCACGCCCGTCGGTGACATCGCCGAGGCCAACGCCATCCGGCGAGCCTTCGGTGCGGACGCCGACGCGATGTGCGTGAGTGCGACGAAGTCGATGACCGGCCACCTCCTCGGCGCCGCCGGAGCCCTCGAGGGCCTGTTCTCCGTGCTGTCGGTACACCACCGGCTGGCGCCGGCCGCGATCAACATCGACGACCCGGACCCGAAGATCGACCTCGACGTCGTCACGGGCGACCACCGCACGCTGCCGGACGGCGACATCGCGGCGCTGAACAACTCCTTCGGGTTCGGCGGCCACAACGTCGCTCTCGTGGTCAAGAGCGTCTGAGCGGCCGCCCGGCGCTCAGCCGACCTTGTGGAGCCAGCGGACCGGCGCGCCGTCACCGGCATACCGGAAGGGCTCGAGCTCGTCGTCCCAGTCGGTGCCGAGCAGCTCCTCGATCATCTCGTGCATCGCCTCGGAGCTGCCCTGGGCGAGCATGAGCACCTCGCGTAGGCGGTCCTCGTTGATGACGGCGTCACCGTTGGCCGACGTCCAGGTGTGGTGGATTCCCAGGCGCGGGGTGTGCGACCACCGCGAGCCGTCGCACCCCGCGCTCGGCTCCTCGGTCACCTCGTAGCGCAGGTTGTCCCAGCCGCGCAGCGCCGAGGCGATGCGGGCACCGGTGCCGGACTCCCCCGACCAGCTCAGTTCCGTGCGCACGAGTCCCGGCGCCGCCGGCTGGCCGGTCCAGTCGACAGTGACCCGGGTGCCGAGGACGCCCTCGACCGCCCAGACGACATGCGGGCACAGTGCCTTCGGGGTCGAGTGGACGTAGACCACTCCCCGAGTCAGGGTGCGCGGCATCGCGACAGACATCCTGGCCTCCTTCGCGTGCGATGGACGTCTTCCCCAACGCCGGTGCACGCGGATGGGCCTGCGGTCTGCCGGTGGCCGGGGAAGTCCCGGTCCGGATGCCGTGCGGCTCGCGATGTGGGCACGCTGCGGTGCCGTTGTGGGAGTCATTGTGCACCATCGACCCCAGGCACACCAGGAAACTCACCAATCACAGCGCGTCGCGCTCTGTGAGAAGTCGAAGGGGGCCGCGGCACGGTGTCGTCGTCGATGACGTCTCCCGTGTCGCGACCCCGATCGACTGCTGCTCGGGTGAGGCTCAGGTCGTCGGCGCCGAGGTGCTCGTTGCGCTCGGCTCCGTGGAACCGGTGGAGTCGTCTCCGTCGGGTGCCGGCTTGTCACGACCACCGCGTCCCATCCCGCCCTCCTCGACGGAGGTGACGGCGAACGTGGCGTCGAGCACGACGTGCACGTGGGTGCCGTCGCTCTTGGTCACGTGAACGACGAAGCTGCCGGTCGAGAGCGCACGCACTCCGTTGACCGTCCCGCCATCGACCTCGCCCTGGGCCGCTGTGACCGCCTTGGAGGCGGCATCGGCACTGAGGGAGCCACCGGCATCCCGCATCCCGTCGCCGCGACCCGGGGTCTCCGCCGCCTCACCACCCTGACTGGACTCGGCTGTTGCCGCGGTCGTCGCCTCGGCCGCGCCCGCGAGCGTGGCGCCGGTGAGCCCGAGTGCTGCCGCCGCCGCGATGCCGGCCCCGGCCAGTGCGAGGCTCCTCTGCTTCTTCTCCATGGTGTCTCCTTGGTGTGTGACTTCTTCGGGAAGCACCACCCTGAAACGACGGTCTGTGTCGGCACTGGCGCGACGCTTGCCGCCACCTGTGGGTTGAGCACGGTGGGGTACGCCCGCGGGTAGGCTCACGGCGCCCGGGCAGCGACATCGGATGCCGTCCGGCAGCGGGGCGTTAGCTCAGTCGGTCAGAGCAGCGGACTCATAATCCGTCGGTCGTCGGTTCAAGTCCGACACGCCCCACGACGTTTGCCCCATTCAAGGGCGTGTGGCACGGCTGTCGCCCGGTTTCTCGTCGGGATCTTGCAACGATGTGCTGCCCCGCGGATCGTCACCCAGATGTGTCGGGTACTGCAGCCATACAACGCCCAGCCAGAACGCGGACACGGCCAGTGCTACACCGGGCTCGAGCCGGCCCCAGACGAGGAGCAGCGCGAATGCACGACTGGGTTCTCAGATCCTCTTGGTTTGGCTGGATTGTCGGAGTAGCGTCTCGGTGCGGGCGAAATGGGGCGCCCACCAGGAGGTGGACGGTGAAGAAGTTCCTCGCTGCGATCGTCGCTGCATCGGCGATGCTGCTGTTCCCGACGTCGGCGCACGCGATCACCGACGGCTTCCCCGACGAGGACAACCTGTACCCGTTCGTCGGGCTCCTCGCCTTCCATGACGCCGACGGCGAGTACATGCATCGCTGCTCGGGCACGCTCCTGTCGCCGACGATCGTCCTGACGGCGGCTCACTGCACCGAGGGCACGTCGATCGTGTACGCGTACTTCTCGTACCAAGTGCCGGACGACTTCCGGACGGAGCCGTCGGGGATCGAGGGCACGCCCTACACGCACCCCGACTACCGCTTCCCTGACAACGACATCGGGGTGGTGGTGCTGGACAAGCGGGTCCGGCTGGCCACGTACCCGGTCTTACCGACTGAAGGGTTCCTCAGCGACCTCAAGGCGGCCGGCGAGATCCAGGATGACACCTTCGTGAACGTGGGGTACGGCGTCCTGGACGGGCCGACGCCGCCGAACCTCGTGCCGAACGAGGACCGCTATTGGTCGACGTCTCCGTACAGCGGCCTGACGCAGAACAGCCTCCGGCTACTGATGAACCACAGCGCCACCGCGGAGGGCGGGACCTGTGGCGGCGATTCGGGCGGACCGCACTTCTGGGAGGACACGCTGATCCTCGTGTCGGTAACCAGCTGGGGCGACCCGAACTGCGTCTCAATCGACGTGACGCAGCGGGTCGACCTCGCGTCCGTCCTCGACTGGCTCGAGAGCGAGTTCGGGCTGGCGCCTCCGGCCTGACGCCCGCGAAGCGATATCGGGCCGACCCTGGCCCAGGCCGAGCGCCGTCCTGGAAACGTACGCTTCGACTCCGTGGACGTCCCCTGACCAGTACCGATGCCGTCGATCTCACGGACCTCTCACGGCATTTCTGCCTCCTGAGCGCAAGATCGCCTTTGCGACGTGGTGGAAGGAGATCGCGCGGAGGTCTGTGTGGTGGAGGTGCGCGCCTCGGGGGTGGAAGCGGTGAGTGGTGCCCTCATGACGACCACCCGTTGGCACCGTCCGGGACGCTCTCCTTCCGGATCGTGGGGAGCGGCATCAGGCTCGCCCATGCCGGAAGCTTGGCGTTCCGGAGCTCACCGTTCTCGGTCAACCATGAAAGGAATGACGTCGCGCACGAAGCGGCGGCCTGGCGAGTCGGGCACATTCGAGAATGCCTCTTCGAACGCCAAGGCAGCGGATCGGGCGATGCCTCGGGCAAACTCCTCGGCGAAGGCGACACTCCCGTGGCTCTGCATCATCGCGAAGATCTCCGCTATCAGCTCGGCCGAGCGCTCGTGGGGCGGAAGGGCTACGAACTCCGCAACGCGGTCGCGGTCCGAGGGCTCCGTGGCCGCGAACAGGTGGATGAGCATCAGGGTCTGTTTCCCCTCGCGCAGGTCACCGAGCAGCTCCTTCCCGTACGCCGCCTCGGAGCCGATGAGGTTGAGGATGTCGTCGCGGATCTGGAAGGCGGCGCCGAGGAAGAACCCGAAACGCAGCATCGGCTCGAGGTCGGCGGGGTTCTTCGCCCCGATCAACGCTCCAACGCGCAGCGGCAGCAGCGTGGTGTACCAGCACGTCTTCTGGATGATCATGTCGAGGTAGTCGTCGGGGGTGAGATCAGTGCGTCGCTCGAGCTGCCACCCGAGCTCTCGAGCCTGCCCATCGACCGTCTGCCGAGCCATCAGGTCGAACTCGGACCAGATCTGGGCGGCGAGCCGACGGCCCAAGCGGTACTCGTTGTCCCGAAGTGCGCCTAGCGCGAGAACCGCCAGTCCGTCCCCGGTGTTCATGGCGAGCGCTCGACCGTAGCGGCGGTGGAGCGTCGGCGCGCCGCGCCGAAGCTCACTGTCGTCCTCGACGTCGTCGTGGACGAGGAACGCGGTGTGGAAGAGCTCGATGGCGGCCGCGGAGGGCAGGGCGTCCTGGACATCACCGCCGAACGCCGTGCACGTGGCCAGGCAGAGAGCCGGACGCAGCCCCTTGCCGGACCGTTGGAGGTAGTCCGCGGCCGGGACGCCGACGTACGAGGACACCCCGCTGCCCCGCAGGTACGACAGCGCTGCGCGGCGGGCGATCCGGTCGTAGTCGTCCAACTGGTCGAGGAAGGCGGTGCGGGAAGCCGTCACGGCGTCCCCGCCCCGTTGTCCCCGACCGCGAGGCGCAGGGTGACCGCACCGTCGGGCGCCCCGGAGCCGGTGAGGAGCCCGCGGTAGAAGCCGGGTGGCTGGCCGTTCGGTACGCTCACCCGCACGCCGACCTCCCGGCAGGTGCCCGGCTCGAGGACGACGGCGCCCTGCGGATGGAACGTCAGCGCCTCGCCGGGGATGGTGTGCTCCTCGGCGGAGATCAGCACCGTGGCTCGGAGCTCGACGGTGGCGACGAGCGACGACGTGCGGTTGTGGACCCACACCGACGCCTCGGCGTCGGCTCCCGGCCCGGCCCGGGGCAGCACGAGGGTCTCGGTGCCGGGCGCGACCGCGTCCGACGGCAGCCGGGCCGCCGCGTCGAGGAGCTGGAGCCCCGCCCGGAGCATCGCGGCGGCACCATCTCCCGATCCCTGGAGCCCACCGGCGAGCGTCCGGGGGACATCGGCGATCGGCTGGCGGACCGTCTCGCGGTCGATGATCTCGACGTACCGGTCCACGACCGCGGCAGCCGAGAGGAGGCCGAACCGCTGGACCTCACCGATGATCTGTGCGGCTGCCTGCATGCCGTCCCTACCGCTGGTCACGGGAACCCCGGTGGGGTGGTCGAGGACCTGTCGGCCGCGCCCGCGAGGACTGCTCGGCCGGCCAGCACCGCTGAACGGGTGGCAGCCTCCATGGAGCCGGCATCCCATCCGCAGGCGGTCCAGTCACCGGCCACGACCAAGTTGTCCACGCCGGTCCCTCCGGGAGCCAGCCGGTACCTGCCCGAGCCGGGGAGGGACTGGACGTACCGGTCCGAGGGGTCGAGGTTGGCCCTGACGTACTGGGCCTCCAGCCGGTCACGGCCGACTCGGCCCTGGTCGTCCCACAGCTTGTCCCACGCGAAGCCCGAGGGACCGCTCGTGCCGGGCCACAGCGACTCCACCTCGCGCTCGAGGAAGCCCACCAAGGAGTCCCGCACGGCAGTTTCTCCCGTCGCGGGGTCGGTGTCCGGCATCGCGGAACAGAGGTAGGCGAGGCTCGCCGGTGCTCCGTCGGCTGGCCAGGACTCACGCGCGAGCAGGTGCGACATGGACGCCCAGGTGTCGAAGGTCTCACCGAAGCCGCTCAGGGTGACACCGACCGGACCGGTCCAGCCCAGGTCGGCCTCCGACGTCGTGAACCACAACTGGGCCGAACGGGTGGCCACGGTCCGGACGTGCTCGACCATGGCCCGCCACGCCGGGTCCCGGGCGACGAGCTCCGACGCGACGAACGGCACCATGCCGAGGGAGACGGCGAGCACCGCGACGTCGAAGTCCCGCCCGGCGAGAAGGCGCTCGGTAGGGGCCCCTTCGCCCACCCAGGAGTGCGACTCGGACTCCGGCCCCGGGTCGCTGACGAGCTGGTCGGCGAGTGGCCGGTCGGGCCAACACGCGAGACCGCCGACCCGCACCAGCGGCTCGTACGTGCTCCGTCCTGGCGAGAGCTCTGCCTGCCGGGTCAGCTCGATGGTGTCGATGCGGTTCCCGTCCGAGAGCGCGAGGCGGTCGAGGCGACGGAAGAAGCGGAACTCGACGCCACGACGGACGAGCGCTTCGTACATCGGCGCGAAGATGGCCTCGCCGGTCCCCGCGTTCATGTGCCAGAAGACCGATCCCTTGAAGTCGAAGAGCATGCGCCCGGCGAGCTGGAGACCGAGTCCGGCCGCGAAGCCGGGCCTGCTGTGGTCCCCGCCCTCGTAGGCGAAGGTGAGGTCGTGCATGCCGCGTACGATTGGTGACTCCAGGGTCTCCGGTGCTGCACCGTGCTTCGCGAGCCACTCCCCGTAGTCGAGGTGGTCGATGACCCCCCAGTCGCGCCCGGAGAGGAGTCCGTCGACGACCATGCCCTGGAGGCTGGACGCCACGAGGTCGACGAGCTGCCAGGTCCGGCGCAGCGCGGCGTCGCCCTGGACGGTCGCCCGCATGGCGTCGCGCCAGGAACGGACCGCGTCGGCGACGGGCCCCAGGTCGGGTTGCTCCACCACGACGCCGTCGGCCATGCGGGAGACGCGCCAGAGGCCCTCGAGCAGAGCCGCAGCGGCCGTCAGCCCTGCGCCCCGGATGAGCGGTTCCAGGTCGGATGTCGATGCCGTCGCTTCCGCGGAGGTGCTGAGGAAGATGCCACTGCGGGGCCGGGGGGCTGTCATGCCACGATGGAAGTCGGCGAGGAGCTGGACGGCCCGGAGGGCGACGTCGAGGGGAGCGAGCTGGCGGTCCTCTGCACCCGGCTCACCGGGAAGGTCGGTGTTGCCGGTGAAGCTCGTCACGAAGGGTTTCCAGCCGTTCCCGTCCCGGTCCGACAGGCCGACGTCCCCGGCGGGGGAGACGGCATCCAGCCACGTGCGGATGGGGCAGTCGGGGTCGGTCGTGACGCGGTCGAGCTCGGCGTAGACCTCCCGCAGGACCCGGAAGGTCGCATCGTAGCTGCCGAGGAGCACGTGCAGGCCGTGCTCCTCGATGCGGTCGTGCGGCCCTCGACTGCTCGCCCCCTTGCCTCCGAGCCGCCAACCACGCTGGTAGACGGTGATAAGGCCCAGCCGCCGCCGCCAGTCACCGGAGCTCAGCTCCCAGGCCGCCACCAGCCCCGCCATGCCGCCCCCGAGGATGACGACCCGGGGCCGCTCCGCCTCAGTGTGCGAGGAGGTCATCGGCGGCCACGGTGTCGCTCGAGGCGAAGGTGGGTGGGAGGTCCTTCCTCGCCTCCTCGAGCTCGGTTCGCCAGTCCTCATCCTCGGCGCCCGTCATTACGCGGGCCAGGTCCACGGCCGCTCGCAAGCGAGCCACCCGAGCTCCCTGGTGCCTCGCGATGCGCACCGCCTCACGCAGGTCGGCGACCGCCAGCCCGGAGTCCTGGCCGGCGGCGAGCGAGTAGCGAGCCCGGTGGCGGAGCAGCTCGGGGAGATGGAGGTCCTCCCCCGTCTTCTCCACCACCTGAAGGGCCTCGCCGACGTACTCCAGGGCACGAGGCACGTCACCCGCCCCGGCGTGCAGCTCGGCCAGGTACCCCAGGTAGGCGGCCATGAAGGACTCCTGGCCCATGAGCCGCACCGTGGTGATGACCTGCTCGAGGAACGCCCGGTGCTCAGCCCCGCCGGTGGGCTCGGGCGGCGCGTACGCGGAGCCGAGCGCGGTCCAGAGCGCATACCCGTGTTCCCTGCCCAGTGCCACGACCTCCTCACCCATCCGCCGTGACTTCTCGTCATCACCGAAGGACTTGGCGTTCCAGGCCGCGAACAGCTTGACGAAGGCGAGACTGAACGGACCTCGTGGGAACCCGATCTCCTCGGCTCGACGGATGGCCTCGACCTCCCACTGTTGGGCCTCGACGAGGTCACCACGGGCCGTGCTGACGCAGGACAGGGCGATGAGGGACACGGCGATCGGGTCGTTCGGCAGCGGCCAGAAGGGCGAGACGCTCTGGTCCTCCGGCCTGGCACGAAAACCGGCCATGCCGATCTCGAAATGCGTCCGTGCAGCCCCGAAGTCGGCCTCGTAGAACTGCTGCCACCCGATGCACGCCTCCACCTCGGGGGTGAACCACGAGTAGGCGTCCTCGTGGACCATCCCGGAGAGGCGGTCGATCAGCGCACGCGTCGTCGCAACACCCCCGTGCACGAGCCAGTAGGCCCAGATGGCGATGAGTGAGGGCAGCACCTCCGGTCGCGCCCCCAGTCGTGCCGTCAGCTCCTCGGCTCGACGGTGGTCCTCCTGGGCGGCCGGCGCGGCATACCCGGACATCGCGCTGACGCTGGCTGCCCGGAACATCCGAGCGGTGAGCTCACGCAGGTCGCGGTCGGCCGAGTCCGCAACCGGCTCCACGAGCTCGATGGCGCGCGAGAGCAACCGGGTCGCCTCGACGTGCGCTCCACGGCCCTGCTCGACCTGACCGGCGGCGAGGTACTGTGCAGCGGCGGCCTCCACCTGCCCTGCCAGGTCGAGGTGCTTGGCGACGAGGGCCGGCTCGGCCTGCCGTGCGCGGAGCGCCTCCGCGACGCGCGCATGGGTCAACCGCCGAACGTCGAGCACCTGGGTCTCGTAGGCGGCGTCACGCATCAGCGCGTGCCGGAAGCGGTAGGCGCGGGCGGCCTGCTCACCCGCCTCGATGACCCCCTCTGCGGTGAGGACGGCGAGCTGCTCGGCGACAAGGGCCGGGTCCCCGACGACGGCCGAGACCGTGTCGGCCTCGAAGGCCGGTCCGATCGTGGCAGCAGCCTGCACGACGCGCAGGTCGACGCGTGGCGCCTTGAGCCGCCACGTGAACAGCTCCTGGAGACGCAGCGGCATGGCCTCCGTGCGGTCCTCGTCGAGGCAGGATCGGGTCAGCTCCTCGATGAAGAGGGGGATGCCTTCGGCCTGCTTGACGATGGAAGCGCGCTGTTCGGTGTCGAGTTCTCTCCCGCTGGAGAGGTTGTCGACGAGTGTCGTGGAGGCCCCGGGGTCGAGGCGGCCCAGCTCGAGGACGTTGACGGCATCCCGCCACGGAACCACCGAGAGATGGCGCGTCGTGGTCAGGGTGAGGATGCCACCGGGACGCCGGTCGACGACCAGGCCGAGAAGCGCGAGCGTGGAGGGGTCAGCCCAGTGCAGGTCCTCGACGACGAACAGGTGGGGAGTCCTCCGCCCGAGCGCAGCCAGCCACTCCACGATGCGGGCGAGGGTCTCGTCGAGAAACGCGCTGGAGTCCAGTTGCGGCGCAGCGTATTCCGTCGTATCGGTGATGCCGAGGAGCGGGCCCAGAAACGGCGCTGAGGCAAGGGGATCGAGGCCCACGGAGGCCAGGTGCGTCACCAGGGCTCGGGGTGGATCCCCCTGCCCGCCCGCGCCCAGGACCACCCGCTCGATAAGCTGGGAGATCGGCCAGAGGGAGACGTCGGTGTGGTACGGCAGGCACGCAGCCCCCAGCACCCGCCCTGCGCTCGCCTCGACGCGGTCCACCACCTCGGCGACCAGCCTCGACTTTCCGATGCCGGCCTCGCCGGCGACGACGAAGGTCGAGCCGGCCCCGGCGTCGCCGGGCCGCCGGATTGCCTCCCATGCCGACACCAGTTCCTCACGCGGGCTCTCCCGGCCCACGAGCCCGGACTTGCGGTACCGCTCGACGTCGAATCGGGCCGCGGCATACCGGGGGCGCTCGACCGCGAAGACTTCCACCGGGCGACTGATTCCCTTCAGCTCCTGCTCGCCCAGGGAGTGCATGTAGAAGTCCACGTCGACGAGCTGGTGGGTCACGTCGCTGATGACCACCATCCCCGGCTCGGCCGCCTGCTGGATGCGCGCCGCGAGGTTGGGCACCACCCCGACGATCGAGTCGCGCTCCGCGACGCCGAACCCGGTCCCGAAGTCGCTGATCACCACCCGCCCGGTGTGGATGCCGACGCGCACCTCCGCGGCCCCTCCGAGGCGGCGCTCCAGGTCGGCCCGGGCGTCGCTCATCGCGACGACGAGGTCGAGTCCGGCGAGCACGGCTCGGCGCGCGTCGTCCTCGTGGGGTTCCGGGTGGCCGAACGCGGCGAGGATGCCGTCCCCCGAGAACTGGACGACGTTGCCGCCGTAGCGGGTCACCGCCTCCCGAGCGAGCTCCCGGTAGGAGGAGAACAGGTCGCGCAGCTGCTCGGGCTCGACGCGCTCGGAGAGCATCGTCGACCCCACGATGTCGGAGAAGAGCAGCGTCACCAGGGCCCGCTGCCCCAGGGACCTGGTCGACTGCGCGGCGACGCGCTCGAGGATCACGGCGGCTCGCCGGTTGTCTGGGTCGACCGCGCGCACCTCCTCGGCCGTGGCACGAGCCGGCTCCAGGTCGCCGCCCTCCAACGACGTCTCGGCGGCGGTGAGGAGCCGTTCGAGGAGTCGGCTGAGCATCGTCTCGGCCGACGTCGTCATGTCGGTCACCGTTCCCGGGCGCCGGAGACGTAGAACTGCACGGGAACCGCGTTCGGTGCACCCGCGGCAGGCAGCAGCGAACCCACGTAGAGGCCGGGAGGCGCCGACGTGTCGGACGTCCTCAGGCGGACCCCTGGCGTCCCGTCCGGGAGGCTCACGACGGCGACCGAGACGGCCGCTGCAGGGATGGTGGCAGCTCCGGCCTCGATGGACCTCAGGTCCGAGACGACCGGGCGCTCCTGCTCGCCGAGACCAGGAACCGGGACGATGAGCTCGTCGAGACCGGGCGGACGGTCCGCGGCCGGTCCGGGCGGCGCGGCGGCCCGGCGCCCGGCCACCGATGCTGTGGGCCTTGGCGTTGCCGAGGAGGATGCCGTGGCCGGCCTCGGCGGGCGTGCGAAGACGGTGCCACCTGGGTCGCGGGCCGCCTCCGGCAGCCGCTCCAGTCCGTAGGTCCAGGCCTGCGCCCAGTCCTTGGCCATCTGGGACCAGAAGCGCGACCCGTCGGCGAGCCAGTCCGATGGGGAGTAGCTCCGGGACACGGCTCGGGCGTTGACGCCCTCGAAGAGGTCGAGGTACGTCCGCGCCGTGGCGCCCAAGAACTCGGTCCACTCACCGAGGAGGTCCCCCGGGTCCGGACCGGGGGCGGGTGGGGGCAGGGACGGGTCCCTCGGCGTCGGGGCGCTCTTTCCGCCTTGAACGGCGGCGCGCAGGAAGTCGGTCCAGTACGGACAGACGTACCGGGCCACGACGTCCCAGCCGTCGTCGGTGAAGCCGACGATCTTCAACGCCTGCACCCGGCATCCCTTCACGCCGGTCTCGGGCTCGGTGTTCGTGACCGTGATGTAGCCCCGGTCCACGTCGAGCTGGCCGTCCGGGCTGAAGGTGAGCTCGAAGGTCATCCCCGCGAGGCGGTTCCCGACCGTGCGGTGGTCACAGTGGAGGATCGCGCTCACCCGGTCGAAGAGCTGGACCTCTTCGTGGAAGACCCCATGCCAATGGTCTGTCCCCTCCTCGGGAATCGCGAGAGGCTCGGGCGCACCGACGACGTCCATCTTCTTGAACATGAACGGCGCGAGCTTCGGCCATTTCCGGGGGTCAACCCATTCCGACACGCTCTTGAAGTCGGCGTCGGTGTCGAACTCCGAGTAGAGCCAGGTGCCCACGAGGTCGCCGACCTTGACCTGATGCACGGTGCAGACGCTCTCTCCTATGAATGCGACCTCCTCCGCCTTCAGCGCCTGCGCGGTGCTCGTCGTGTGGAAGGGCTTTCCGTCCGTGGATGCGGAACGCAGGTCCTGGAGGAGCTGCTCGGGGTCGACGTTCCTGCGCCCGATGACGGACTGGGCCAGATGGCGGTACTCGTCGTTGGCCGGGTCGCGGTCGGGGAAGCCCTGGCGGGCCAGGTCATAGAGGACACTGAGGCGCACCGAGTTGGGAACCTCGTTCGTGGGGGCCTCGGCGAAGGCGCGCAAGGCCTCTGACGTCTCCACCGGCCGCAGCTGGGGAAGGGCTGGTGGGGGGCCTTCGTTCCCGAAGTGGCCGGACCGCGTCAGGAGGCTGACGTACGCGTCGTGCGGCGTGACCGTCCCGTCCGCAGTGCTGACCTTGGGGTCTGTCATGCCATCCCACCTCGCCGTCCCTGTCACGGCGGCCGGACCACTACGCGTGGGTGGTCCTTCGGCGCCGCCTGGGGGCAGTCTAGGGATGAGGGAGCAGACCGGGGAAGCATTCGGTACTTGTGGCGGCATTGCCTCCACCGAGGACGACCACGACGCGAAAAGGTGTCCGGTCACCTC